>Ga0102851_10003040_pt1 | contig 10341 bp, 5 predicted proteins | sample Mud3Dept3metaG_FD_79558 | JGI IMG/M metagenome (GOLD analysis project Ga0102851, IMG submission 79558) | Freshwater wetland microbial communities from Ohio, USA, analyzing the effect of biotic and abiotic controls - Mud 3 Core 4 Depth 3... | ecosystem: Environmental > Aquatic > Freshwater >...
GCCGGGCTCGAAGTCTCCCTCCAGGTCGACGCCGTCGAAGGGAGACAGCCGGGCCAGCAGCATTTCCTCCACAGCGCGGCGCTCTGCGTGCGCTACGGCATGGACGAAGAAGATGCCCTAAGAGCCATCACCCTAGCGGGAGCGAAGGCCGAAGGTTTAGCGGATAGGATCGGCAGCATAGAGGAAGGAAAAGACGCCGACCTGGTTTTCCTGGACGGAGAGCCGTTTGACTGGCAGACTTCGGTGGAGAAGGTCATGATCGACGGCCGACTTGAGTACCAGACGGCCGGGGAGCGCCGCATCACTCCCCTGAAAGACCTGCCCAAGTCATCGCAGCTTCTTTTGGCTTCTCCGGATGCCGGCCATGGAGGACATCTGGCCGTTCGCTGCGGCGCCATGATCACGATGGCCGGCCCCGTCTTCCGTGATGGAGTCCTTCTCATCGAGGACGGAAAGATTAAGGATGTGGGCGCCGGCATCGCCGTACCGGAGGGCTGGCCGGTCCTGGAGGCCCGCGATTTTGTCGTCATGCCCGGGTTGATATCCCCGCGCTCGCAGGTGGGGATTTCGACCAACTGGAGGTACGACTCGTCGGAGGACGAAGTCTCCAATCCGGTCGTGCCGGAGCTTGAAGTCAAACATGCCGTCGAGCCGCAGGATCCGTTGTTTGAGGCCGCCCGGAGACTCGGGATAACGGCCCTGCAGATAACTCCCGGTAACCTTAACGCCATAGGCGGGCGGGGAGTGGTGTTGAAAACGGCCGGAGATGTGGTCGATCGGATGATCGTCAGGGACGGCTCCTCGATGCTTTTCGGCCTCGGCCGGCAGGCCAAACGGAAGGAGCGCATGCCATCCACCCGCATGGGCACGGCCGCCTTGATCCGAGAGACCTTGACTAAAGCTCAGGAGTATTTGGCCCAAAAAGGAAGCGCCGCCCAAGTCGGTACACCCGGATCGAAAATGGACCTGTCTCTGGAGGCTCTCATCCCCGTGATCAAGGGGGAGACCCCGGCCATGTTTCACTGTGAGCGCAAAGACGATATCCTGACGGCGCTCCGGCTGGCCGAGGAGTTCGGCTTGAAGGCGGTTATCACGGGAGGGTCCGAGGCCCACTCGGTTGCCGGCGAGCTGAAGAAGAAGAACGTCCCGGTTATCCTGGAAGGTCTGTTCCGGGGAGGCCTGAATATCGAGGACGCCGGATTCACGGAAGAAAATCCCGCCCTCCTCAGCCGCGCCGGCATTCAATTGGGCTTCACCTTGGGGGACTACCTGGCCTGGTACATCCCCCTGGGCTTGATGGGCGCGGACCCCTTGGAGGCCGCGGCCTTCGCTCACAGGCGCGGGATGAGCGAGGAGGCGGCCCTGCGCTCCGTCACCATAGATGCCGCCCGAATCCTCGGCTGCGAGAAGAGAATCGGCTCGCTCGAGCCGGGGAAGGACGCCGACCTGGTCATTCTTCCCGGACATCCCTTCCATACAAGATCGGTTCCCCTTGTGGTGTTCATCGACGGGAGATTAGTGTATCGACGTCAGAGCGGCGAGCATCTTTGACACTCCTGTCCATAGGGTTATAATTATTCTTCACCCGGGATGCCGGGCCTTTTCCGAATTGCGCTTTTTCGCGGGACCGGCCCCCGGCAATTGAAAAGACCAATAATACGAGCAAGGAGGAATCAGGCATGAATCTCATTATGAGAATCCCCGGGTTTGGACTGGCCGCGGCGGCCGTCCTTCTCCTCTCGGCGCCCGTTTTTTCGCAGGAGGCCGGGAAGCCCGACGCCGGCCTCCCCGTACTGTTTGAGGAGTTGACGGCGCCGGACTTCGTCCAGGCTGTCGCCCGGTCGGAGGCGACCTGTATCATCCCGGTCGGGATTCTGGAGAAGCACGGTCCCCACCTTCCCCTGGGCACGGACCTGATCGACTGCCGGGAGGTGTCGCTCCGGGCGGCTCGGCAAGAATACACGATCATCTACCCGGCCTACTATGTCGGGCAGATCTTCGAAGCCAAGCACCAGCCGGGGACGATCGCCTACAGCACGCGGCTGATGCTCGACCTTCTCCAGGAGACGTGCGATGAACTGGGCCGCAACGGGATCACCAAGATCATCCTGGTCAACGGCCACGGTGGGAGCGAATATTTCCTGCGCTTTTTCTGCCAGATCCAGCTCGCCTCCAGGAAAGACTATGCCGTTTTCCTCTTCGACCCGTCGGATGACAGCTCGACGGAGGAGGCGTTGAATAAGATGCGCCGGACGACGGTCGACGGCCACGCCGGAGAGGAGGAGACGTCGGTCATGCTGGCCCATCGGCCCGACCTGGCGCATCCGGACAGGGCCGGCCGGCAGAGCGGCGAAGACCAGAAGCGGCTGGCCCATCTCCGCCATGCTTACACCGGAATCTGGTGGTACGCCGGCCAGCCCAATCACTATCGCGGCGACGGAACCTTCGGGAACAAGGCGTTCGGGGAAGCCCTCCTCAATCGGGAGGCCGGCCTGCTGGCGGAGATGATCCGGTCGGTCAAGAAAGATACCGTCACCCTGGAGCTTCAGAAGCGGTTCTTCGAGGATTCCGCGAAGCCCCTCAAAACCGTGCAGTAGGCCCCGAGATTATTTCTGCACGCGGACATCCCAGAGCTGCTTGGGAGGGGCGTTGTAGCCGTCCATTTCGAACGTCCGCTGCGGCGTCATCTTGATGGCGGCCTGCTCGTAGATTTTGCCGGTTCCCTTTCCCTTGCTGTCGAGGTCGAGCTCGATGACCATGAACATGAACCGGGCATCGAGGCGCTGGTTCACCTCGACATCCCAGGTCTGTCTCGTGGCGAAAAGCAGGACCTTCCTTCCCTTTTCCGTGGGAACGTTGTGAGCCCCGTGGATGATGATCTTGATGCCGCGGCCGCCGATGGGGAAGAACGTTCCCTTGTTGAGCGCCCGGAAGGCGTCCATGAAAGGCTCATAGCCCTGCTGGCTCATGATTCCGATGAGATTCAGGACCTCTTCCTCGGTCGAGTAGCTGTCGATCGTGATCTTGATCTTTTTCACGCTCTCCGTGTACTGCTGGCTGCCCTGGAGGACTCGGGCGACGATTTCTTCTTTATGCTCGTCCGTCTGACCCGGGCTGAGCGATATCCCCAGGATAAGCCAGGCGCAGAAACCGATCAGGATGCGTTTTTTCATGAGCGTTCCCTCCCCAGGTTTTTTCATTTTTCCAGTATCACGACTCCCGCCCGGGCGAGAAGCCGGACGTAATCCTCGACCCATTGAAGCGGCAGCGGCTCGAATTCCGCGCTCACCGCGTTCCGGATGTCGAGCAGACTGTTCTTGCCGTCTATAAAGTTCAGGATTTCGTAGGTGACGAGGCCGTTCTCCCGTAATCGGGGCAGGTCGAGGCTGTCGAGGCTGTCCTTGAGTTTTTCCCGCAGATAGTCTCTTCCCACGGGCCCTTTAAGCGCGGCCTCGCGCCGCGGACAAATCTTGGCCGCCCTCTTCTCCTCGTCCGTGAGGGTTGGTTTTTGGGGGCCCACCTGCCGGGCTTCGCAGGACAGCGCATAATACCTTTCGAGCTCCTTGAGGCGGAGCGGGTTTTCCGTCCTGAGCCTGGCGATCGTCGCCCGGCAATAATCGTCGACGCTCTTATCCAGGGCGGAGTAGTTTTCAATGGTGTTCAAGGCGGCCGTCTCCCGCTCCAAGGCTCGGATGATCCCATTCACCGCCTCTTTATACGCGTCATGGACGGCCGCGGTTTCGGAAGCGCCGACAGCGTCGAAACCTCGCCTCAGTTCTCCGGCCAGCCTCGCTTCCGCCCGGGCCGCTGCCTCGCCGGCCAGCCGGCGGGACCTGTCGGGGCTGTCGTCCGCGAGGAAGACCGTGGCCGCCGCGGCGAGGAGGCTCGAACGCTTGAGCTGGGTGGGATCGCACTGCTCGGGCTGGTCGCCGCTGGTGTGATAATAGCGGTCGGGCCAGACGAGAAAGAAGGCGAAGGGAACGGCGATCAAGCCGTCGTTGAAGATCATCTGGTCGCTTCCGCCCGTGAACGGCATAATTCGGGAACGGAAGGCGTCCCGGCTTCCGCCGAGCGAGTGAACGGCGAAGGCCGACTCGTTCATCAAAGCCTGGGTGTTGTTTTCGGTCACGAACTCGGTGATGTTGGAGAGAAGGTCGTTGATGAAGTGAGGGCGGGAATGAGGCGTGAGATGGAGAAAGAAGGTGGAGTTGTTCTTGTTCAGGTACTGCCCGACCATGTCCATGTTGATGCCGGCGACGGCCTGCCCGCTGACTTCGGGATGCCGGGAGACGTAGGCGATGCTGCCCGACATCTCCGGGACCCAGAGGAACCGGATCGTCCGCTTGGGCTCCGGGATTTTGCCCTCATCAATGAGCCGGCGCAGAGCGCGGCCGATTTCGAGAAGGCAGGCGGAACCGGAGGCGTTATCGTTCGCTCCGGGCTTGTTGTGACAGAGGTGGGCCGTGAGGAGGACCTCCTCGGCCGCCAGATCGGACCCCGGAAGGGTAGCGATAACGTTCTCATAGTAATAAGGGTGGGTTTCGGCTTTGACCCGGGCCCGGACAGTGAATTTTTCTCCGCGGAGGATTCGGTCCCTGAGCTCATTGCCCCGGCGGCGGGACAATCCGAAGCCGAAGGCGGGCGTCTGCGTGCTGATCCGCAGGCTGCCCAGGTAATCAGGTTCGTCGTCGGCGAAACGCTGGTTGATGGTCAGGACTCCCAAGGCGCCAAACTTGTCGACCGCCAGCGCGGCCACCGGGCCGATGGGTCCGGAGGCGAACACGACTCTTCCCTTGACTTCGGCCTTTTCGTAATCCTGGGGCGAGGTTCCCTCTCCGACATAGACGAGCTCGCCCTTCTGATCACAGGCGGCGCTCCCGATGGCCACGGACAGCGGGATTTCCTCGAAGCTCGTCAGCTTTTCCTCTTTCGGCTCGACAATCCAGAGCTCGGCGAATTCGACATCCCAGGCCGGGCTGGTATCAGACATGAAATAGGATGTCTTCCCGTCGGCCGGATACTTCTCGATCCGGACATCGGAAAAGCCGAGCTTTCGCGCCTTCTCGGCCACCCATTCCGCCGCCAGACTGTAGACGCGGCTGGGCTGGAGGCGATGGAACCGGCTGATGTCCCGGATATAGTCCTGGGCCAGTTCGCCCGAGATCTCGTTGTTGAGCGCCCGGAGCTCCGCTCTTTGAAGGAGAGGTTCCGTCGTCTGAGCGCCCGCCGAGGCCGAGGCCAGGACGGCCCAAACGATGAGCAGGGGAGAAAGGGGCGCTCTCTTCATTGGTGTCTCCTTGATCAGTCAGGCGGGGAAGTCATTCGTGGGACATCTCTTAATGACTATATCAACGAAGGAGGAGGGGTGTCAAGAAACGCGGCGGGCCGCCATTGGGATCATCTTTTGCCGCTGATGACGAGGGCGCGCTTCATCTTGGCCAGGAAAACATCCTTCGGCTCGAACCCGGCGCCACGGAGCTCGGCCATCTCGGTGCCGTCGGGCTTTATGAAAATCAAGGTGGGCACACCCTTGATCCGGTACTTTTCGTAGAATTCCCCGACCCCGGGGTCTTTTCTTGAGGTGAGGTCGGCCTTGAGCATCGCGAACTCGCGGGAAAGCTCGATCACCTCGGGGCGGCTGAAGGTCCTCTTGTCCATCTCCTTGCAGGGGATGCACCAGTCGGCGAAGCTGTCGATGAAGACGGGCCGGCCGGCGGACAGGGCGTCGGCCAGCTTCGCTTCCGAGTAGGCCTCCCAGGCAATGGCATTCGCTGAAGGCCCTCCAGATCCCGCGCCGGCGGCTTCATCGAGGTACGCCTGGATTCCGGAAGAAGCGATGAGGAGGGCGGCGCCGAAAAAGACGATCCCGACAACCGTGCGCACGGCTCGGAACGCTTTGCCGGGAGTCTGGGTCGGCTCCAGCCAAGCCAGATAGAGGCCGGCGACGAACAGGATCATGGCCAAAGCCAGGTGATAAAGGAGGGCCGTCGGGAACAGTGTTTTCAGGAAATACACGGCCATGGCCAGCAGGATAAACCCGAAGATCTTGCGGACCCAGACCATCCAGGCGCCGGACCGGGGGAGTTTGCTCAAGCTGCCCGAGAACATCCCGAGAAAGAGGAACGGTACTCCTAAGCCCAGGGCCAGGACAAAGAAAAGGGAAAATCCGAGAAGGACCGAACCCCGGTTCCCGACATAGGTCAGGAGGCCGAGGACAAACGGCCCGATGCACGGCGCGGCCACGATGCCGACCGTGAGGCCCATGAAGAAAGTCCCCAAATAGCCTCTTTGCGAGCCGCCGGCGAGCCGGTTGAGAAAGGCCGGCATCCGCAGCTCATAGACGTCGAACATGCTCAGGGAGAGAAGGACTAAAATCGCGGCGATAAAGAGGAGGACGGCGGGATATTGCAGAGCGGCCCCGAAGAGACTGCCGGTGAAAGCGGCGATACTCCCCAGGACGGAGTAGGTGGCTGCCATGCCGATGACATAGAGCCCGGCGTGGATGGCGGTGCCCCCTTTTTTACCCTCGGCCTGGCCGCCGAAATAGCTGATGGTGATGGGTATGAGCGGATAGACGCAGGGCGTGAGGTTCAGGGCGAGTCCGCCGAGGAAAACCAGGAGAAAAAGCGGCAGCAGGGCCTTTCCTTCGAATCGGGAGGACATCTTCCCGGCCGTCCGACCGGCCGCCGAGACTTCAGGAGCCTCTTTTTCCGGATCTTGAGACTGAGCTTGGGACCTTTCCGACGTTTCTTCTGTCGATGCTTTAGGTTCCTCTTTTATGGGTGGAGCTTCTTCACCTCCCCCGATCTCCGGCCTATCGGAGACGGCCTTCGTCGGACGGTCCGTTGTTTCATCCCTGCTTTTCCCCGGTTCGGGCGCCGACGAAATCGCAAACTTCGATGTTCCTTCCACCCGGACTGTCCGGTGGAACGCGGCCCCGTCCGGAGCGAGGCAGGACTCGTCGTTGCAGGCCTGGTATCCGACCGCGCCCTCGATAGTGACCTCGTCGCCCTTGAAATCAGAGGCCAGGGCCAGCTCGAATTTAACCTGGATTCTCCCTTCGAAGACCGCCAAGGGCTTTTCAGAAAAGCTGAACCGCTTCATCTCCGCCGGAGGAAATGAGGGCCGGCCGAACGAAACACCCGAAACACTCTTGAAATCGACCGCAGTTCCGATGAGATAGTCCTCGGTCGGCTGGTCGGCGTTGATGTGATAAGGTGAGAGGATCGCGATCTCGAGGATAAAAAGGGAGGTCTGGCCGGGTTTGACAGCCTCGGGGGAGGGCACAACCTCCACTTTGACTATCGGCTCCTCCACTTGGGCATAGACCGGCCGGAGGAAGGCCGCCATTATTATCAGGGTCCAGGCTATTTTCCTCATGAAGTCATCCTCTCCGCCGCTCCATTATACACTAGTGGCGCGTCTCACAAATAACTTGGCTACGTCATAAGGCATTCCCAATTATCTGATCTTGCCGATATTGGGCCCAGGTTTCTGCCCCATTTGGATCATAAAAAAAGAGCAGAGGAACGCTAAACGGGAATTGACAGAGGTCTCCGCGGAGTGGTAGGGTTGGGAAATCCGATTTCGATAATCCGAAGGAGAAACCGTGATGGCACGATGGACCCGAATCCTTATCCTGTCCATAGCCTCGAGCGTTGTTCTGGTCTCTGCATTTGGGGGGCTTTCGTCCGGCGCCGATCCACTCCGCTTTGAGGTCTCCTTTCCCGAGAGCCTGGAGAAGAAGCCTTTGGACGGCCGCATCCTTCTTCTTTTTTCGAGCGATTTCCGGAATGAGCCGAGGTTTACAACCGTCGGCTGGCGTTCCCCCCAGCCTTTTTTCGGTGTGGATGTCGAAGGACTCAAACCCGGCCAGCCGGCCGTGATTGACGATCAGACTCTCGGGTTTCCGCTCGACAGCATCAAGGACATACCGGCCGGAGACTATAACGTCCAGGCGGTCCTCAATGTCTATACCACCTTCCACCGTTCCGACGGCCACGTCGTCAAGATGCACATGGACCAATGGGAGGGACAGCAGTGGAATACATCTCCCGGAAATCTCTACAGCCGTCCCAAAAAGGTGAAGATCGACACCCCATCAGGGGGAACGATCCCGATCGCCCTGGCCGAGCGCATCCCTCCGATCCCGCCGCCCAAGGACACACGATATGTGAAGCACGTCAAGATCAAGAGCGAGACGGTAAGCCGATTCTGGGGGACCGACATATTCGTCGGCGCGATCGTCCTGCTCCCCGAGGGATTCGACAGCCATCCGGACGCCCGGTATCCGGCGGCCTATCTCCAGAGCCATTTCACGCCGGCTCTCCGGAACTTCGTCGAAAAGGCGGATAATGCGTTTTTTAAGGAATGGACTTCGCCGAATTTCCCCCGCTTTCTTCTTGTCATCCCCCAAGACCCCTGCCCTTTCTACGACGATTCCTATGCCGTGAACTCGGCCAACGTCGGTCCCTACGGCGACGCGCTGACAGAGGAGCTCATCCCTTTCGTCGAGAAGAAGTTCCGGGCCATCGGCCAGCCCTGGGCCCGCACGCTTTTCGGAGGTTCGACCGGCGGCTGGCGGGCCCTGGCCGTTCAGGTTTTCTATCCCGACCTGTTTAACGGCACTTGGGCCTTTTGTCCGGACCCGGTGGATTTCCGCTATTTCCAACTGGTGAATATTTACGAGGACGAAAACGCCTACTATCCCAACTTTGCCTGGAAAAAGGAGCCGAGCCGGCCCTGGATGAGAGGCCTCGACGATCAGGTGATTGCCACGCAGAAAAACGCCAGCATTTTCGAGCTTGTCCAAGGCACCAAGGGGCGGTCGGGTCAGCAATTGGATATCTTCCAGGCCGTCTTCGGACCGGTGGGAAAAGACGGCTATCCCCGGCCCCTCTACGATCCTCTGACCGGGAAGATCGACAAGGAGGTCGCCGCCTACTGGCGCGAGCATTATGACCTGAGCTACATCATTCAGCGAGATTGGGCGACCCTCGGGCCGAAACTCAGCGGCAAGCTCCACATCACCATGGGCGATACGGATACCTTCTACCTGGAAGAGGCGACCATGCTCCTGGAGAAATTCCTCCGGAGTGCCCAGGACCCCGCCTTTGAGGGAACGATCGAATACGGACCGCGGGCGCCCCACTGTTGGACCGGCTGCGTTTCGGGAGGGAATCCCACGGTATGTTATCTTCCGGCCATGGCCGAGCACATCCGGAAAACAGCGCCTCCCGGCGCCGACCTCGAAAGCTGGCGGTATTGAAGGACTTTTGGAGGAGGTGACTGAATGACCATGAAAAGAAGGGACTTTATGAAGATCTCGGGGATCGCGGCCGCCGGCTCGGTGACACGGGCGGGATATTCCTCTCAAGTTCAGAAACCCGGGGAGATCCCGGATTCCGACAAGGGGATTCATCCGCTCCTGGAAAAGGACCATCCCCATATTTTCATCGATTCGTGCATGCAGATCTGGCCGGACGCGCAGTTCGAAAAAGCCCACCGCCACGGCGTCACGGCTTACGCGGTCACGGCCTGGGACCCCCATATTCCGCTCGATCAAGCCCTTGAGGGGTTGATGTTTTGGCATCTCATTGCGCGCCAGCATCCGAATCTCCTCGTTGCGACCCGGGCGGAGGACATCGAGAAGGCCAAAAGGGAAAAGCGGGCGGCTCTCATCCTGGCCTCGCAATGCGGCGATTTCATCGATTACAAGCTGCATCGGATCGAGGCGTTCTACCGGCTCGGGCTGCGCCTGCTCATCCTCGCCTACAGCGCCTCGAACACGCTCTGCGATGGCTGCCTGGACAAGACGGATGGAGGGCTGACCGCCTTCGGGCAAAAGGTCGTGGAGGAATGCAACCGGCTGGGGCTGCTTCTGGACTGCTCCCATCTCGGCAGGCGGGCCAGCCTGGAGATTATCGAGCGCAGCGCGCAGCCCGTGGTTTTCAGCCACTCCGGCGTCAGGGCCCTGGCCGAAAATCCTCGCAACATCGATGACGAGCAGATCAAAGCCTGCGCGTCCAGAGGAGGCGTCGTCGGGCTGTCTCCTTGGGGGCCGATGGTCCTCAAAAAAGGAAGCACCCGAAGGCCCACGCTGGAGGAGTTCATAGATCAGATTGACTATGTTGCCCAGCTCCTCGACTCGACCGACAACATCGGGATCGGGACCGATATGAGTCTCGGCACGTATCCCGAGCATGTGACCGACCTCTGGGGCGAAGCGGCTTACAAGGATGTCACGGGAGCTTACGACACGCACATCAGCTCGAACATCCGCTCGCCGCTGCGCATGGTCGAGGAATTCAGCAACTACCCGGAAGTCATGAACCTCATCGC
>Ga0102851_10003041_pt1 | contig 10340 bp, 14 predicted proteins | sample Mud3Dept3metaG_FD_79558 | JGI IMG/M metagenome (GOLD analysis project Ga0102851, IMG submission 79558) | Freshwater wetland microbial communities from Ohio, USA, analyzing the effect of biotic and abiotic controls - Mud 3 Core 4 Depth 3... | ecosystem: Environmental > Aquatic > Freshwater >...
CGTATTTTTCCCTTAGTAATGCATTTATTCGTCCTGCTGCTTCTCTTATCTCCTGGCCTCTAACCTCTTTGTTGGCATCCATGTGCCAATATATTATGTCTGCTGTCATTGTGAGACATTTGATCGATGGCATACTTACATATTCTTCATCTGCTGTACTTAGATTTACTATTATTGATGGATATGAGGATATAGTATCATGATCTATACCACCAACAAATTTTACACCGAGATAAGTTTTTTCTGCTTCAAAGATATCTACTATCTTATCAATAAAATCCTGGTAAACAGTTTCGTAAACTCTTACTACCATTTCGTCCTCGATTTTGCGTATAAAAACATATGAAGCATTTTCATTATTACTGCATTTGCTTCCTTTGAAAGTTTTATGTAAGGTCGGGCTGGGATTCTTACGTCCGGAATATTTACTTCTCCACCAGGACCTACAAAATGATGTTTTCCATCTGCACCTATCCAATGTAAAGTGGTTTTATATGCAGGAACTGTATGTGCAGGTATTATGCCACCCAGCTGCTGGATTGCTGCATATTTTAAATCATCATCTTCAATATCTACGCCCCATTTCATACCGTTTGCTGTTGCTCCGGATATATTACCTGGTGCACCTTGTTTTGTTGCTGCTTTAAATAATCTTCCGGAAGAGATCATTGTCCTATTTCCGGATTTGGACATTTGTTTATTTCTTATATAGGCTTCTGATAATGGTGCCCATTTCGGACGTCCGCCTTCGAGAAAGTTTTGAAGTATTTCTTTTTGAACATACTTCATTACCTTTTCAAATAATGGAGTTAAATCATCTAAGATTTTTGGGTATGCGTAAATTATTCGGGAGATTTCTTTATATTTCGCATATGGGAATCCTAATTCAACTCTTATTGTCATTTATACATTCTCCAAAATATCTGAGTCACGGACTATTCCTTCCGTTTCGCTTTCTCTTTCATCAATGCAAATTCCTTCAATGCCTTTTTCTTTGAATACACTGATCGGTAGATTATATCGGACCGGGACTAATGCGGACTCTGATGTTTTTAGTGTGAATCCGGTAAGATGAATCCCATTCCGGGCATTGGATATAAGTTCCTTGAGTTCTGCGGTTGCATCTATCTTCCAGGCAGTAACTCCATCAGGTTCTTTTTCCGAATGCCCAGCCTGGAAGATTGCAGAATAGATTGCATAACATGCAAGTCTTCCACTTATAAATTTAATTATCGCTAAAGCTGAACTTGTAAGGGTTGCGGTGATATCATAATAAGGGGATATTTTTGCTAAGACCAGATTTTCGATTTCCAGGATGAAGGCTTCGGCATCTGCATCACTCATATTGCTATTTGCAGCATCACCTGGTCCTTCTGTTGAGATTTTTATTTTTTCTTCTATTGTGCGAAGGATTCGCTTTATATCGGATAATGTATTGAGAGTCGACATTTTATTGACTCCTATAAAATTATATTTCTAAATATTTCTATCGGGAATACTTTTCCAGGACAGGTTTTATATTTTGTCCAGGCTTCGGTTTTGTCTTGAGCAAGGCCTCGTTTTATGAATGTTTCCCAGTGACCTAAAATATTTTCTTTTGGAATATTGTATTGTTTCATAAATAATTGACACATGTCTTTTAACATTGTCATCGGAGTAGATTCGGGTAATTCGGTATCGTAATTACCAATTATGCAAATGCCTATACTGTTTTGGTTATAGCCTATGGTATGTGCGCCGTCCATGTGTAAAGGTCTGCCTTCCTGAAGAATGTAATGACCGTCTATTTTTTCTATGCCGTAGTTATAACCGATATCATTCCATTTTCTAACTTGAATATGAAAATTTTTTATTGATTTCCAGTCATTCGTTTTTCCGTCGAATGTTGCTGAGTGATGGATTATTATGTATTCTTTATTTTGTAACATTATTTGTCTCTTGTTTGTTAAATACTTTTTCAATAAGCCTGGCTTGCCATTCGTCAAGCTTATCTTCTTTTTTGTCCTGGCTTGCAGATATTAGTTTTAAGAAATCATTTTGCATAACGATGATACGATCATAAATACTGCCCTGCCATTTGAAGAGTTTTATCATTTGTATAACTAAACCACTTACCAGGCCTACCATTTGTAATATCAGAAGCGTGATGATTGCTTTCAGGGCTAAGATGTATTCTTTCATTAGTTCGCTTTCGTTTGTCGTTGTTTTTATGTTATCTCTACCTGCGGATACGGTTTCTCTTACACTTTTATCATAGCCTGTTATTTGATTTGATAAATTTGAATTTATTTTTATTACTGAAGAGAGTTGATTACTCATAGTTCCGATATTTGATTTTAAGCCGTTTATTTCGGCATTTGCTTTTAACATTAAATCACTAAGTAATTTGTTATCGGAAGCTGTTTTTTTTATGCTATCAAGTATCTTTTCGCTGTTATCGTTTGTTTCGATTCCTAATATTTTTCCTACACCTTCGAATATTCCGGCATTTATCGGGAAACATAAAAATAGAATTATTAAAATTGATATATACTTTTTCATTTTTGTTTTTCTAAGATTTCGTTTAATAACCCTTCTATTCGATCAAGTTGTGATTCTTTATGCCAGATAGTGTTTAAATTTTTCTCATATACTACCCAGTACATTTCATGTCCAGTTTTGTTTCCGTCTGTTTGATTGACTTTATAACCTATTGTTCCACAGGCTGAAAGAAATAATAAACTTATTAAAATTGTTAAATGTATTTTCATTTAATTTCTCCGTTTGTTTTACCTTTTATGTAAGCAATGCATTTCTCGTTTTCTTCACAACGTATAAATAATTCTTTTATTTCTTTTTCTATTCTTTCGATTGCTTTTTCTATGTGCTCGATATGGTTATACCTGGTTATAAGACTTACAGCCAAACCACCTAGAGAAAAAATAGCGACAATAATAACTCCTACAGCTTCCCATGTAAGATTTACTTGCATTAGAATTTAACCTTTATCACCGTTGCCATTAAACCCCAATGTGTCAGGCTTTCTTTAATATCTATGCCATACCATAATCCTATCGAAAGGTTCAGCGAATCTGACCAGGCGTATTCGACATTAATACCAAGATCGTTTAATTTTTTTAAATCGTAACAAAGAGAAGCAAGAAAAGTGTTTTTTATTTCATTACCGGCAATGTATCCAATTCTAAATTCAAAACCGATTTTATGTCTGAGAAGAACTGAGGTCATTGCAGTACCAAAACTACTATTTGTATTGTCAAATATTGCTGAAGCTTCAATGTTTGGAGAATTAAAAGAAAGAAGAGGAGATGATGGCTCATTATATGATGAAACTATTGGTTTGTTTGTATCATCAGTCAACGGGATATTGTCGGCGTATAATGCATTGTCAATTGGAGTCGTCTCTGCTATTATTATTGAAAAAAAAGACATGAAAAATAGAAATGAAATTATGCTTGCCAGGAACAAAAAACATTTTTTCATAATATCCCCTTTTTAAAATATAGGAAGGGAGATAATTTTTTTAATCTCCCTTCCTATTTATTTAATGTTTCAATTTTGTTTTTCAAATTTCTCAATAACTTGTTTCTGTTTTATCTATTGATCCGGAAGACTTAGTGTCCGCTCCTAGAAAATAAAACGGTCCGGTATAAATACCAATGCCTTCCATTTGCAATGTATTACCTCCACTTGTAACGTTATCCGTTGCTTCTAAGTGGGGTATGCTTGCCCTTTCATCGGAAGTGAATGGATATGACCCATAACTGACAGAAAATGTATCATTGTTTTTAAATTTTATAAATGTTCTTGTTAGGTTTTCGGCTGCTACTAGTGTTGCTGTGGTTGAACTACATGCTACAACAGTACCGCTAAAGGTTGCTGATGGTTTTATTGTTCCGATATTTGAAGTTACTGTTCCTGTTATTGAAGGTAAACTCCTAATGTCGGCAGTACAATTATTTGTTGTAGAACTTGCCGTCATTGCTGTGACTTCTGAAGGGACTCCTGATAAATTCGCAATGTAGGCGGCAACTTTAAATACATCTGAAGAAGCAGTACGTACGTATAAATTTCCTGAACTATCTGCAGCAAGAGCATAATATGCATCGTATGCAGCTACTGATGATAATTTTGTTGCAAATAGGGCTGCTCCTGGTGTACCAATATTATCAGATGGAATCGTATGCACATTATCTGCTAATACAGGTAATGACATTATTAAAACCACAGATAGTACATAAAAAATACGAGAAAAAAATTTTATTAGTTTTTTCATTAGTGTTTATTCACCTCCTTATATTATTACCGTTGCCATAACTATATTTTCAACCTTTTGAAGGCATGGTAGAGAGTTTTCTTCTACAAGTACAAATGTATTTGCAGGATCTTCCTCTGTCCATGATTTTGAAAATCTTCCAGGCTTAAATCCTGATTTAGGATCAAGAGATGCTCCGATTATTCTTTTTCCGAATGTTGGTGCAGTTGCCATGAACATTTTTGTTGTACCTAAGAATGGAGTAAAGGATCCGCCAATTGGTACATATCCGGCATTATAAACAGACCAATCGAGATCCATGAATCTGGTTATTCTTCCTGTTGCACCGACTTGTGTTTTTAAAGCATCTCCCATAAACTTTTGAATGCCTATATTTTTTATCATGGCTTCCATAACTTCATCTTTTACAACACATTCAACAGCTACTTCTCCGGAATCCTGTTCTATCAATCTTTTCCAGGTTTTAACATTAGATATAATATCTGCATTTGTATCAGCCCAGGATTTGGTTACTGTTGGTGTATGTGTGGCATCTATACTATAACTTATCGTAAACTTGACACCATTATCCTGGCTTACTGTCAATGTACCTCCTAATGCTTGCCAGTTTTCCCACTCGTTTCGGTTTTGAATCATTCTGAAAAGATCTTCAAGTTCGTCCACTACTGCCTGAGCTCCATACTGTTGTGATTTTGTACCTGGTGCTCTTAATAACGCCATCGTTGAACCTTCTATCATTTTTTTTTCTTTTTTGAATGCAACTGTAAATGAATTGTTTTTTATCACCATCCTGCGAGCTATGTTTGCTTCGCCATCTTTTGGTACATAATTTGCCATGTTACGACCTTTTTGTAAAGTGTCCCACTCAGCAGTTTGTCCTAAGATTAATGCACTTGGCGGAGTTGGAAAATATTTTGCGCCCATCATAATTGGCATTGGAAATTTATTTACAAGTTCGGTCATCACTTTATGTTCAAGAACTTCATAATTATCCATTGTTTTTTACTTCTCCTTTTTAGATTTTTTTTTGACTTCTAAAATGTCAATATATCGCCTATTAATTTACCGTAAAGATCTGCTAATGCAGCAGCATCATATCCAGCAAGATCATCTTTATCCTTAAATGTTCCGTGTATAATCATGTTTGCCTGTTTATCTCCTGCAACTGTATTTGTATCACAATCGCCTTCGAGAATTCCCTTTGCAACTCTTCTACCATCATCTGTGCCATCATCATCATAAGCTACCGCTTTACCTCCGGATGTCTGTACACCCATTACAGTACCATCTGCCAAATCCTGACCGGTGAGGACAGTTATTGGTATTCTGACTACACCTGCATTCACTAATAACAAGTTTGTAGGATTTGTACTTATTTCTGTCCCATATCCTGGTTTGTTCATTTTTTGTCACATCTCCTTTTTTTTATTTTTCTGAATTTTATTTTTTTTGTCGGTCCTTTAGAAATTCATCAGCTTTTTTTTCTGCTTTCTCATCTGTCATTTTTCCAGCTGCTGGTGGTTTTGTGTCATCTTTTGAATGTTCTTCAAAATCTACGACTGGTTTATTTTCTCCAAATATCTCTAAAAGAGTATCACTTATGACAACTTCTCCTTTCTCAAGTTTCACTGTTGCATTCTGAAGAAGGATTGCTTTAAGTGCTTCTTTATGTGCCGGTGGTACTTTTCCTGTTGTTATTAGATTCTCAAGTTTGACATCTATTGCCTTTTCCCGAGCCTGGGTTTGAATCTTTTCAAACTCTAGTACTTTTGTTTCTAATTCTTTTTTCTTCGTTTCAAATTCTGCAATTTTTGTTTCCTTATCCTTTATCTGTTTTTCTAAGTCAACTATCTTGACCTTTGTTGTTTCAAGTTCCTTATTTAAGGAAATTGATTCCTGTTTTTTTTGTTCAAAATCAAATTGCAATTTTGCAATTTCTTCGGGCGTGAAATTCATATTATTCCCTCCTTTATTTTCTTTTTCCAGAAATATTAAGTTATAACTATTATCGCCTTCAAGTGCTACGAAGCCGGATTGACCTTCTATATGAGGCATCAATGTGAGAGCTATATGCCTCATTACTTCGCCATATGATACCCCATGACTATCTTCAAAATTTGGATCTACTGAAATACTTACGTCCTGAATGTCACCATTTTCTATTTGTTTCTGTGCATCAGGATTAGTGATATCTACTATTCCAATTAGTTCTTTGCCTTCAATGAACATTTGTTTAAGCCAGCCACGATTTTTGGAAGGATCGGCTGTGTGCCGTTCAGGAACAAAAACTTTTACTACTCCTTTTTCAAAATTCTTTATCCATTCTTTCATCCTGTCTAATGTCACTTCGAATTTTTGAGATCTATCCGCAGGGTGAATCCATTCACCTACTCGTATAAGGCTTTTCTTATAAAGTTTTCCTTGCGGGGTAAGTTGAGAATCTGCAATTGATTCAAAATTACTATGTGTTCCAGGTAAGACATATAGTTTTTTTGACATTGATTATTTCTCCTTTGGTTATTCTATTGATTCTGGTGTTTCTTGCGGTTTGTTTTCTTCTTTTTCTGGTTTGATAAATGAGGATTCTCCAAATGATATTAACTCAAGGTCGTTTTCTAAAAGCCAGATCTTGGCTTCTTTTACTGAAAATAGTTCTGCATCGAATCTATATATAATGTCACCATTTGGCTTTGTTAAAACTTCAATTCCTTTTTGTTTTAGATCCTTGCCTGCTTGTTTGACTTTTACACCATGATAAAACTTAAAACTCATATCTTATATCCCCCCCTTTTTGGTTTTTAATATGAGGGCCATTTAAGGCCCTCTACTTATAGTTACAGGTAGGGGGGTAGTTTTTAAATATGATTTTTGTATTTATGCACGGTAAAAAATATTTTGTTTTTTTATTTGTTACTGCATAAACTGGTCAACTAAGTACTGAGGGGGGCTTTGCCAATCTTCTATTCTGTTTGCCGGATCTTCATCGGCTAGGATATATATCCAGATACAACGATCACCACCATGTATTTCACCGGCAGGGTATTTGTAATAATCAGGATCGTTTATATTTATTATCATGCCATCCCTGGATTCGCAAAATTTACATGTATTGCCATCCATGATTGCAGACCATTGTGCAGATACTACATTATCAGCTTGTAACCTGGCAAGCTCTCTACCTCTGTTTAGTCCTTTGCCTACTATGTTTTCTGCAAGAGAAACTGTTCTTTGTGCTATGAAACCTTCAAAGGCTTTTTGTGTGTCATATATTATTTCCTGGTTTGAGGCTTTTCTGTTTATGCCATCTAGTGCGGGATAGGTTATCTTTGCATTGAGTTCACTCATGTGTTTATCTACTGTTGTAATTACTATGCTTTTTATCCAGGCTTTTACTTCTGGAGTGAGTTCTGCACTTTTTATTTTTAGTTCTTTGGCTGCTTGCTTCATATTGAATTCTACAATATGAGTAAGATTCGATATTATTGTGTCTTCATATTTGCCCTGGTATTTAACTTTTAGAATTCCGATGTCACGAAGCTTTTGTGCTTGTGTGGTTGTGCTTTCTAATATGTTTTTTAGCTGGATTAAATACAATTCTTTTTGTTGGACTAGTATATCATTTGTAGCTCGTATTAAATTGTCCTGTTGTTTGTTTAGAAAATCCTCGATAGCTTCGAAATCAACTGACTTTTCTCTTGCATTTAATGCTCTACTAAATTTGCCTTTTCCTTTTTCAAAATGAAATGATTTACTGTTTTTTTTTTCAGCTTGTGTGGTTTCTTCTTGTTTTACCGGAATATTTAGTTGTTCTAATATTTTTATCCAATCGGCAGGGATAGATTCTAATCTGCCTACTTTCTCAATAATTGATTTTAGGATTGTTTTGTTTTCTTCAGATAAACGTTTTATATGAACATATGCATCAGGTGCATTAATGCCGAAATTGTAATCTTTGAATTGTTTGATTAGATATTTATTGTCATGTTCTTCGATATCTCCTATTATTCCGTCTAATCCTAATAACATGATATCAGCATGACTATCTGCCATTGAGTAGGAGCCTGTTGAATTGTCTTGTGTGGCTACACGTTCAGGGACAAATATTCCTCGCAGTTTTAATGCTTGTAAATGTTCCATTAATCTAAGAAACATTTCTCCACGTGCATCTGATTTCATATATTCAGCATCCCACATTAGATTTCCAGCATTATCGTATTCAGATGGAATTGTAAATACAGATTCATTCGCAAGACTTTCGCCAAGCGATTGCATATATTCAAGGCCGTTCTTATCTGTTTGACCATTTATTTTGAAAGTTTTATTTGGGGCTTTACATTTTACTGTTGGAGTGCCTCTTCGCTCAAAATACCTAAGACAGAATTGATATATTAAAGTGCACCAGTACCAAGGATCGTATGAGGGTTTTAATATTGACTTACCGAATAGATTACCGTACTCTTTTTCATTTGTGAAAACATAAGCTTTTTCTGAAGGAATTGTTTCTGAAACATTATCTTGTTTGAAGCCTGCAAAGTCATCTGAATCAGTATCACGTAATAGTTTTACGGAAGAAGGTTTTAAGTCTTTGAGTTTTTTCCAAAACCAGAATGTGCCTCTTTTTATTTCGTTTCCTTCGTCATCTGTGATTGATATATCTTTTACTGCTTCCCAAACTTTCTCGTGCGGGGCAAAACCAAAGTCTAACCCGTTTAATGTTGATCGCATTTTTGAACGCCAGATTCTGTTTAGTGCTTGCGTTACTGTGTATTTTATAACATCATCCGAACATTGAATGTAAAATGGTAATGATTTTATTGGTAGTTTTATTATCTTTAACCCGAAACTTATTTGTGCATCTTCCCGCATTTTTTCATAAGTTTCAATAGAAATATTGTCCGGATTATATTCCCCTAAATAAGAGGCTGTTATTGCTGAAGAATATTTTCCTCCATGCCTGGTATATTCCTTCAGATCAGGAACTCCAGCTGCTTCCTGTACCTCATCTGCAAACTGTAATAATTTGTTTCTGGATTCTGTGTCTTTTATAAAGTTTTTGACATTTGGTAATGTCAATTTTTTTTTTGCTTTCATTAAAATATCCTCCTATTTGAATTTCCTGTAATTTGCCTTCCACCGGATGGTTTTGGCATATCATATTTATCTGATAATTCGCTTTTTGCTGCTTCTCGGGCAAACCACATTGCCATTATGATATCGGCTGTCGGATGAATCGGGTGTGCGCCTAGTTCTTTTCTAAACTCGCATATGCTACATTCACAATCCGGTTCATGTTCTACAGGTCCTACTGCACAGACCCAGGATCCGTTTTCAAACTCAACTTCCAGGCTTGGAAGACCGACTGTTGGATCTGCTTTTTGTTTGCCGGTTGTAAATGCTTTAAGTGGTAAATCTGCTCCGGCTTTTTCTTTTGCCCATTCCTCAATCGCTACCTGGGCTGCATTATTTTCTAACATAAAGATTTGTGGTTTATGATTAGTATTTACTTCTATAATTTGTGTTATAGTCTCTGTTGGTGTCCATTTTCCTCGCCTGATTTCTATTACATATCGTTTACCTGTCGGAGCTTTTGCTATAGTAAAGATTACTATCCATTGACCAAATGGATCTATACCGGTATATCTAGGCCAATCTTTATCTACAATATCATTTACAGACACTCCAGGATTTAAGAATATTTTTCGGTATGAAGGAAATGTTAGATCTTCATCGGTTATTGCCTTTTGTCTGAAGCCACGATTAAAGGCCCTGGTTCCTATTTCCTTCATTCTTTGTTTTAGTTTTTCCTTATTCCATTTACTCCATAATGGAATCGCCCATTTTCCTTTTAGAGGGGATTCGCAAATAAGATTATCAAATGTTTCTCCTACTTTAATTGTCAGGAAACAATAAGCAGTGTTTTTAAGAAGATCGCTTGTAAGGTCATCATTATGCCAAATTGTTGCTATATAAATCATAAAACCAGTATCTGATAATCTTGGTAATCAAACATTTTTAAAACTTTCTTTCCCGTGTTTTCTTCATGCAGGATTAAGTATTGCATTATTAA
>Ga0102851_10003042_pt1 | contig 10339 bp, 11 predicted proteins | sample Mud3Dept3metaG_FD_79558 | JGI IMG/M metagenome (GOLD analysis project Ga0102851, IMG submission 79558) | Freshwater wetland microbial communities from Ohio, USA, analyzing the effect of biotic and abiotic controls - Mud 3 Core 4 Depth 3... | ecosystem: Environmental > Aquatic > Freshwater >...
CCCCCCCTCTTGACAAAGCGCGAATCTTGTGCATATCATGCGCACAGTGTACTCGTGAGCACGTTTGAGCAAGCGAGACACAATAATAGACCCAAGAGGAGGGAAAGAGATGGCCCAAGCCTACTGTGTGAAGTGCAAGAAGAAGGTCGAAATCCAGAACGCTCGGCAGGTCACCCTAAAGAACAAGCGCCCGGCCGTTAAGGGTGTCTGCCCGAAATGCGGCACCGCGGTATTCCGCATCGGCAAAGCCTAGGGTCTAGTATCCTTCTTTGCCCTGCACAGCATGCATGGGTGAGGAACTTGGGACATCCTCCGCTGTGCAGATGTAGTCTATTGTCCCTACATGCTGTATCTGCTTGGCATCAAGAGTTGACGGGCAGCGAAGCGCTCACCGAACAAGTGCGAGGCTGCTTCGCTGCCTGATCTTGCGTGATGTCTGTGATGCCCTTCCGAATCGCTGGGCTGATGCCTGGTGGTTCTTGATCACGGTGGCTGATCTGTCGGTCTCTTATCATCCTTGGCGGCAGTTGGAATCATAGCCCGTCTTTTGCGGCACCCCGGCGTAGACCGAGAATAGCTTTTCGGACTGTGGACCTTCTCTTTCACCGTTGGCTGGAGTGGTGTGAGGTATGGTGCCGGTTGTATCTTCACCCGACATTCTGGCGGCGAAGCCTTCTCAGAGGACGCGTCTCGTGCTCACTGTCTGGCGGAGAGTATTGACACCTTAGGACTATGTTCAGTAAGATCGCAGCACTGAGTAATCCCTGGCCTTGACACAAGAGGCTGGGTGGAAAGAAGGAGGATATCATGGCTGACAGCGTGTACAAGGTGATTGAACTGGTTGGTACCAGCACGGAGTCGTGGGAGAAGGCTGCCGCAGCTGCCGTGGATCAGGCATCCAAGAGCCTTCGGGACCTCCGCATTGCTGAGGTCGTTGAAATGGACCTCCAGATCGATGATGGGAAGGTCCGAGCCTACCGGACGAAGGTCAAACTCTCTTTCAAGTACGAGAAGGAATAGATCGGAACGGTCAAGGCAAGTCCGGCCCGGTGAAGCGGTACCGAGACATTCGGATTGCTGGGATATCGAGCCCCAAGTTCCATGGTGGCTTTGGAGAGCCCGTGATTCTGCGGGCTCTCCATGATCACATCTGGTACACTGCGCGGATGAAGCCACGCCGGACTACTATGGGCTGTGACTCGGAATAGTAGGAAAGGAGTCAGCATGGGCAAGTATGTGCAGTGGATAACCTACAAGAACAAGAAAATCCTGTTTCTGAACGCTAACGGGCTGCGCGAAGCAGAGTACATGGTAGCCCAGGAGGAGCTGAAGCAGGAGCTTCTGAAGGCACGTATCAGCGCACTGGTTCTGGTTGACGCGACAGGAACCGAGATGACCACGAAGACAACGAACAAGGCCAAAGAAGTGGCTGCTGCCACCAAGGCTGAGGGCATTGTAGACGGGCCCAGCGTGGTTGTGGGCCTGTCTGGGCTACAGAGAGCGGTGGCGCAGCTGTTCGGGAGAGGCATCCACTTCTCCAGCACTGTCGAAGAGGCCAAGGAATGGCTGGTGAAGGAAGACGACAAGCGCCGCTAGGGCTGTCTGGGGATTGCGGCACTCTTCCGGCATGCCGTGTGCCGGACGTTGGGTGAACCGTCAGACGCGAGACTGTGCAGAGGGCTTGATCAGAGTAGGGAGGGGGGACAGTCGGAATGGCCAAGTACGCGCAGTTCATAACGTACAAAGGGAAACGGATACTGTTTGTCAACGCTGCTGGACTGCCGGAGGCGGAATGTCTGGAGGCATTCGAGGAGATGAAGCAGGCTCTTCTCAAGGAGGGCAAAGGGGTCCTCGTGCTGGTTGATATGTCCGGCATGGAGAAGATGACAACGGCCGTAGTCAACAAGGCAAAAGAGGCAACGGCTGCTACCAAGGCCATCGGCATCAAGGACAAACCCAATGCTGTGGTTGGCCTGTCTGGGTTGCAGAAGGCCGTGGCACAACTATTCGGTCGGGGCATCAACTTTGTTGACACTGTAGAAGAGGGCAAAGAGCGGCTGGTCAGGGAGGACGACAAGAAGCGCTAGCAATCCGGAATCAGCTTGCCCATATGCTGGCAGAAGGAGAGTCAGTTTGGGAACGTACACAGAGTGGATAGAGCACAAAGGGAAGAGAATCCTGTTCGTGAACCACCCCGGTCTGAGCGAAGCCCAGTATATAGAAGCCATGGAGGAGATGAAGCAGGAGATCCTTAAAGAGAAGGCCGGGGCCTTGGTGCTGGTCAATGTGGCAGGAATTGACATGACCAAAGCGGTCGTCGACAAGTCCAAGGAAGTGGTCAATGCCACCAAGAAGGCTGGGATACCAGACAGGGCGAATGTCGTGGTGGGCTTGACCGGGCTGCAGAAGGCGGTGGCACAGCTGTTTGGCAGAGGCGTGCACTTCGTGGATACCGTTGAGCAAGCCAAGGAATTGCTGGTCAAGGAGGACAGCAGGCGCCGCTAGGGTGAGGTTGCCTGGCGCTCGAAGCGCTATCTGATGGACGCCGGGCGGCCGTCGAGCCAGTCTGATAGTCTGCCGAGGAGGGATGACCAGCATGGGCAAGTATGCACAATGGGTCACGCATAGGGGAAAGCGAATGCTGTTTGTCAACTGCGCTCGTCTCGGTGAAGCGGAGATCGTTGCCGCGTTTGATGAGATGAAGGACGAACTTCTCAAAGAACGCATAGGCCCCATGGTTCTGATTGATATCTCGGACATTGACATGACGACGGTCCTCATCAGCAAGGCCAAGGAGTTGACTGCTGCCACCAAGGACGCAGGCATCAAGGATGGCCCGAATGCCATTGTGGGCCTCACCGGACTGCAGAAGGCAGTGGCACAGCTGTTCGGGAGAGGCGTGCACTTCGCCGACAGTCTTGATGAAGCCAAGGAGTGGCTGGTGAAGCAGGACGAGAAGCGCCGCTAAGACGATTCGCGGTCATCTGGAGCTTCGCTCTGCAGAGCGCCACATGTTGAGGTTAGGATCCACACCGGCTGGCCAGTCCGCAGATTAGGGAGGCACTGCATGGGGAAACATGTTCAATGGATTGAACACAAGGGCGTGAGGATACTGTTCTTGGACGGCAAGGGCCTGCCCGAAGCGGAGAACTTCGAGGCCCAGGAGGAACTGAAGCAGGAACTGCTGAAGGACCGCTCCAGTCCCCCTGTCCTCGTTGACCTGTCGAACACCGTGATGACCCAGAAGACATCCGGCAAGTCCAAGGAAGTTGCCGCCGCCACCAAGGCCGAGGGCCTTCCCGACGGTCCCAGTGCCATCGTGGGCTTGAACAAGCTGCAAAAGGCGGTGGCTCAACTGTTTGGAAGAGGAGCACGCTATTTCGACAATCTTGATCAAGCCAAGGAGTGGCTGGTCAAGGAGGAGAACAAGCGTAAAAAGGGTTAGAAGCTCTCTTGGTGGGCAGTACGGGCCTGCGGTGAGTGTAGCCGTCGCGGGGCAGCCGGGACACCATCAGTGAGTCAGGAGTTGCATCCGCGAGAGCCCACAGAGCGAGCGTTATCGGCAGGTGACGAAGACAGGCTCGTCTTGTTCAGATAGGCTGCGGGGCTCCAACTTCTCCAAGAAACACCAAATGAGAACCGGCTGCATTCGTCAGTAGCATCATGTACAACGAGTTTGCCCGATTCTATGCGCGAGGCGACTGGCCCCGCTACAGCGCCCAGATGGCCAGGATACTGCCAATCGTCCTGGAGCGCTTTGGCCTGTGGCCCCGGAAGGTCCTAGACCTGGCCTGCGGAGAAGGCACGTTCGCCATAGCCATGGCCAAGAGGGGCCTGCAGGTGACCGGAGTGGATCTGTCTCCAGAGATGCTGAGCATCGCCAGAGAGCGGGCGGCTAAGGATGGCCTCGAAGTTAAGTTCCTTCAGCAGGACATGCGCTTGCTCAGCCTTCGGGGCAGGTTCGACCTGGTAACCTGCTGGTTTGACAGCCTCAATTACCTCCTGGAGATCGATGATCTGGCACAAGCTCTCGCCGGGGTGTCACGTGTCCTCGACAAGAACAGCATCTTCATCTTCGATGTCAACACCATTCGGGCTCTGGCTGTGGAGTGGATCAGGGAACCCTGCTATGTGCATCTCGACTCGCAGGACCTCTTCCTGGCTTCCGTTCCACAATACGACCCCGCCACCAGGATAGCCAGCCTGCACATCACCGGATTTGCCAGGGAGAACGAACGATGGCTGAGGGTAGACGAGGTTCACAAGGAGCGCGGGTACACTCTGAAGGAGATCCGGCGGTGCCTGAAGAAAGCCGGTCTCCGTGAACTGGCTTGTTGGGCCAACCTGGACAAGATGGAGAAGCCAAGGCGAAGCACAGTGCGCGTTTACTTCGTGGCGTCAAAGAGGGTTATCCCATGTTCAAACCAGACATAACATGGCTGGAGGCAGAAACGCTGTTCTGTTCGTGAAATGTGGCCAGATCCGGCCAAGTCAAAACCAGTCCAAATCAGGTCGGTTGGCATAATGTTGGCAAACCCCTGCGCGTGATTGGGAGGCACGGAGAACCAGGAGCAGGGGCTTGATTGCTCCCCCCTGCTCTTTTGTGCTGAAAGAGTGGGACAGAAAGAGGGGTGGACATCTCTGCCCACCCCACGAAAGTCACATGAGAGTCCCACATCTCAGTTGGTGTCACCTCCAGTCTGATTTGAAAGCGTGTGGCAAACTCAGTTTCAGGCTTTCATTCTAGGAACCAGAAGGGTCCACAACGTACTCACGCTCTTTTGACGCCAGCGGGTGCACTGGTTGCCGGCACATCCAGGGCTACTTGCCCCTTTGACATGTCGGGGGCAGGCACATCCCTTTGCGTCGCACCCGCCTTCGATCTGAAAAGGGAGATCTCGTTTCTCAACTCGGTGAGAGCTCGTTCCATAGACTGCAACGTCGCCGTGGCCTCGTCTCTCTCGCGCTCGAACAGGTCAGCTCGACTCACGGCCTCCTCCAGTTCTCGCACTAGTTCTTCTTGAACCATATCTGCCCTCCTGAAATAGACTGCAAGGCCGAATTGTGCCAGTGCTGCGAGACCGATGAATGGCCACGCCATGGTGCTCTTTGCTCCAGAGTGCGTGGTCGTGGTGAACGTCTCATCTGCCGATACCGCCTGATTGTTCGAGACATCCCTGGATATGACCCGATAGTGATAGGTCTTCCCGGCTTCGAGTCCGGTAAGCTCCACGCTGTGGTTGTTCAGCAAGCCCGTGTCTGTAGTCGCGATTGAGCCATACTCTTCTGTCAGACCATACTCAACTTGACCGGTCGCTGGCTCATTCGTAGTCCACTCTATAGTAACGCTGGAAAAGGAGATGTCGGAAGCCCTCACCGTCAAAATTGCCGGTGCAGTGATATCATCTCCTCTGACTGTTGTGAAAACCACATCGTCGCCGTAAACAGCCCCGTCTGCTACCACTTTGACCCGGAAATGATACGTAGTGTTGGAGCTGACGCCAGTCAGGTCAAAACCGAAGTTGCCTGTAATCGTCATCGACTGCGAGCCAGTTTCGGCGCCATAACTTGACGTAGTCCCCCATTCAAAGGACACTGTCACGTTGCTGGCAGTGCCCAGCGACGTCAGGGTGCCATTCAATCGAGCCGAGTTGGTGGTGACGCTAGTAGCATCATTTGTGGTCACCGCCGGCGGCGTGGTGCCTGTAGTGAAGCTCTTCTCTGCGCCATAGCTGCTGCCGTCGCCCACCGCCTTGGCCCGGTAGTAGCAGGTGGTGCCCGGACTGAGCCCAGTCAGGTTGGCGGAGAAGGCCCCGGCGGCACTCAGCGTCTGATTGTCTGTAGTCTGAGTGTAGAACCATTTTGAGGTCCCCCATTCGAAGCACACCGTGACGTTTACTGCCGTGCCCAGCGCGGTGAGATCACCATTCAGCCGGGCTGACGTGGTGGCAACAGTGTCAGCATCGTTTGTGTTCACCGATGGTGGCGTACTCAAGGTGGTGAAGGACTTTTCGTTGCCATACCCCGTCGCCTCTCCCACTGCCTTGGCCCGGTAGTAGCAGGTAGTGCCCGGACCAAGCCCGGTCAAGTTGTCCGAGAAAATCCCGGTTCCCGTCATCGTCTGGTTCAAAGTCCGGTTTGGATAGGGCCCACTGGCAGTGGTGCCCCACTCGAAGGACACGATGACGCTGCTGGCCGTGCCCAAGTCGTCAAGAGTGCCGTTCAGAGTGGCTGAGGTGGTGGCGATATCCGTGGCAGCACCGGTGGTTGCCTTTGGTGATATGGTGCCGGTGGTGAATGTCATGTCTGAGCCGTAGACGGCGTCTCCATCGCCCACCGCCTTGGCCCTGAAGTGGTAGATGGTCTCTGGGGCAAGTCCGCTGATGGGGAAGGTGAAGAAGCCGGTCTTTCCGGTCTGCGATGTTGTGGCATTGCTATAGTCCGTCGTCAGTCCCCACTCGAAGGACACCTGTACCGATGCGGCCGTGCCCAGACTGGCCACGTAGCCATTCAGGGTGGCCGAGATCGGCGATATGCTGGTGGCTGCTTCGGTCGCCACGGTGGGTCTGGAATAATCTACCCCGGAAGGCGTATCAGAAGTGACCCTAACGACGCTCATTTGCACACTACCGAAGTTGCGGGGGTAGGTTATGACTGGCCCTCCGTTGGACCAGGCGGGATAATCCACTTCAAGTCTAAATGGGTGCGTGTGACCGGCAAGTTGACCCCAAATGCGGCTGGAATAGGGTCTGGTTTGGGTAATGCCTGACGAGTCTACGTAGGAGTAGCTCGTGTTAACGGTGAAGTTCGATATTTGGTCCAGTTCCGCTGCGGTGAAAGTAGACTCACCGGATAGCCCATCATCTCTCATTGGATGATGGGCCAGCAGTATCACGTCTCTGGAACGCTCGGGGTTCTGCTGCACGAACTGCTCCATATGTTGCTTGAACCAAGACCACGTGCCTCCGGCAAAATCGTGCAGCTCACCTGCTCTCCAACCGTCACGGTTCAAGTCCAGGCAGACAAAGTGAAACCCCCCATAGTCGAAGAAGAAATTCTCGAAATATGCATCCCGCTCCCTTTCAGGGTTGTAGACGAGCGCGGGGGATTCCTTGCCCCAGCCGCTCATTTCTGAAGCTAGATTGGAGTATTCTGGCCCCATAATGCTGTCGAAGTAGGAGTCCGGAGGAGGACAGCAGTCTGGAGCCTCATCATTGTCAGTCATAGGCCAGCCATCATGGTTCCCTATGATCGGAACCCAGGGAACTGTGAGGTTATCGAAAATCAGTTTTGCTGCTCTAAGCTCGGAAAGCTCAGCCTGGTCCGTGATGTCTCCCAGAACAGCTACAAAAGCAATGTTCTGGGAATCCGTAAGCTTGTTTATTTCGTTGACGGCATCCTGTGCATGACCGGCCGCCTCACCAGACACAGGTGTTCCTGAGTCATTCCAGCCAGGCCCATCGTAGTCACTGAATTCACGGCCAATGTGCAAGTCGGTTAGCACCGCGAAGGACCAGGAGACATAAAAGGCTGTCTCTGCTGGATTGGGATCGGCATTTCCGGCTTGGTCCCTGGCCTTAACCTTGAATATGTAGCTGCCGCCACGCAGGTTAGCGTAATCCTTGGTGGTAGCAGATGCCCAATCTGACCACCCCGTCTCATACCCCTGTAGATTGAAGGAGTACTCCAACTGAGAAGCAGGATTGATGTCATCCCACCCGGTCCAACTGAATGTAGCATCCGTGCAGTCCACAGTTCCAGTAGGGCCTGCGGTTATCTGAGTATCGGGAGGACTTGTGTCCTGGTCGCTGTACACCGAAGATCCGGTGTGCAACATGGGGAGTGCCACCATGACGACTGCCAACAGTGTCACTAGAAAGAAGAGACCACGCCTGCTGCCCGTACTTCCCCCCTCTGCCGATTCGCGACCGACCAACTCGAATCTCCTATGCGGGATCACGCATGAGCCGGTTCTTCACGTGTCGAGTGCAAACTCGCTCGACTGACTGCATGCAGCGGGCATCCACGAAAAGAGCCATCCAGGACATCTGAACAGGGATTGTGTGAGCCCCCTTCTTCTTCGTCTTCTTGGTGTCCTGTTTTGGCTGGTCCGTTAGCCTCTGCTTTGGCTGCTTCTCCTCTGCCATGCTATCACGCGCAAAAATGAAACCGACCTCGAAAGGTCGGTTTCACTATTGACTCCCCACTGTCCAAGTGACCACATGTAGACAGTGGTTCAGCGTCTCCCGCTCATGCCGTCATTATGTGATGTATGGTGCCTGCTGCGCCCCTCTGGCATGTTAGTCGTCGGCGCCATGCCAATTCCTTTGTGGACGCCCCCTGTGACTACCTGCGGCTGAAGGGGTAGGCAGTCTAACGCCAGTCTCTGAGACTCACCAAGAGTAGTGCTGCGATCATAGCCAGCACTGCCAGAAACAGGATCAGACGCCAGAGAGTCTGCTTCACCGTAAGTGAGAACCCCTTTCGGACAGTATCACTCAGTGGCAGAGGCGTCAACCTCAGGCCGCATACGAAAAGGGTGGACATCTCTGGCCACCCTTCGTATGCAGGCTGAATGACAGCAGCCTTCAGCTGGCAATATCTGCTTGCCATCCGCTAATGCACTAGGCTGTCATGACTTGTCAATACCTTCCTCGGCCCCATGCTCAGTCTTGCATGACTCCGTGGAATTCTCTGTTGGACTCTGCCGTTGACTGGCCAATCGATGAGATCGGTCAACCGCCCACCACAGTAGCCTGAAGGCGACGGCGACAGCTACCATAACCGCAGCCACGCTAAACACCCAGTTCATAGCACACCTCCTGATTTGTCGCTCTCAATCTGTTCCCAAAACATGCTTGTAGGAGTATAGGCCAGCTTTGTTGGAATAACGATAGAGGACTATTGGAAATGCGTTAGAAACGGGCGTGTGCCTTGGCACCCGAGTCCATGGCTGTCGCCCGCTCAGCCCCAGATGGTCACATGAGGCTGGATTTTCGTTCAAGATTTCTCCGAGGCTTGATACGTTCTGGGCAAGCCTTTTTTGCCCCATCCCACTTCTCTGTGGACATCCAGGCTGAGGTTGACAACGGGGTGATGTCGGTTTATAGTAGTTTACAAAGTAGTCTACAAACGCAGATATCCAAGGGTAAGTCACCGTGAGAACATCACCGTCCCAATTGCGAACAAGAATGGCTCGCGTTAACAGGACTTCCTATGCCGTGCTGTTGGCACGTGCGCAAGCCAACAATAGCAGCGTTGCTGAAGAGATCGACAGGTTGCTGGGGATGAAGGATGAGGCAACGCAAATAGAGTTTACCATTGTGCCTGGTGGTGGGGTCCCGCAGTTGCGGATCATGCCCATGCCCGGCAATGGCGGCAAAGCCTAAAGGGGGGTGTTTCCCATGAACGATGGACTGTTTCAGACGTCTGAGATGCGGATGGCCGATGCGAAGTGTGACGATATCATGCTTGACGCCAGGGCCATGTGCGACAAGATCATCTCTGACGCCAGGACGAAGTGCAGCAACGTCAAGGCTGACGCTGATGTGAAGTGCGAGAACGTCATGTCTAGCGCCAAGGCCAAGTGCAACAAGATCATGGCTGACGCCAATGCTAGGTGCCGCAACATAATGGCTGACGTCAAAGCCAGATTACAGTCAGAGTGACGAGGACCCTGGCTTAAGGAGCTGGTGGCTTGTAGTGCAATGAGCCTGACGGGAATCGCCCTGCACAATGCCAACAGTCAATGGAGAGTGTCAACCTAGAAAGGGGCGGGAACGGGGTAAGGTGTCCCGTTCCGTGCTTAGGGAGAACTAGCAGCCCACTTTATCACTTTGGCAGTGGGGGTTAAGAACAGAAAGGAGAGACATGGCCGATGGATGGATCTTGAAAGGGATACAGGACTTAGTCGACAAGATCAACTTGCTTGAAAGTGAGAAGAGGCAGGCCGCCGTCAGGGTACGAGAGCTTGAACACGAGAGAGGCCAAGCCACCGCCAGGGTACAAGAGCTTGAACACGAGAAGGGACAGGCGGCCGCCACTATAGAGGCGCTCGAACGTGCGGAGAAGGAGGCTGCCGCTTCGATAGAAGCGTTTGAACGCGAGGAGAGGCAGGCCACCGCTAGTATTCAAGAGCTTGAACGTGAGAAGAAACAGGCTGCCGTTACGATACAAGGGCTTGAACGTCAGGTGGGCGAACTAAGTACGCTAATTGCTCTGGCCAGTGAGAAGGTGGCTGAGGCGTTGAAGGAGACTACGACTGACGACATGTCGCAGCCAGGGACACTCAACCCGCCCGTGGGATCAAGTAGCCTTGAGGAATTGGTGGAACCTTCCC
>Ga0102851_10003043_pt1 | contig 10336 bp, 12 predicted proteins | sample Mud3Dept3metaG_FD_79558 | JGI IMG/M metagenome (GOLD analysis project Ga0102851, IMG submission 79558) | Freshwater wetland microbial communities from Ohio, USA, analyzing the effect of biotic and abiotic controls - Mud 3 Core 4 Depth 3... | ecosystem: Environmental > Aquatic > Freshwater >...
AAGCACTGGTCGCCCAGGTCCGCGAGGCAACTGCACGCGGCACGCCGCTCAGGATCGTGGGCGGTGACACCAAGCGGTATTACGGTCGCGCGGTCACCGGCGTACAGCTGGAGACGCGTGGACACAGCGGCATCGTCAGTCATGACCCGGCCGAGCTCGTGCTGACCGCGCGAGGCGGTACGCCACTCGCAGAGGTCGAGGCCCGGCTCGCGAGCCAGGGGCAACGGTTGCCGTTCGAGCCTCCGCACTTCGGAGCGGACGCGACGATCGGCGGCGCTGTGGCCTGTGGACTCGCCGGCCCGTCACGCGCATGGGCCGGAGCACTCCGCGACTACGTGCTTGGCGTCCGCGTACTGACGGGTGACGGCCGGGTGCTGCGTTTCGGCGGCGAGGTCATGAAGAACGTCGCCGGCTACGACGTTGCGCGGCTCATGGCCGGCTCGCTCGGCGTCCTCGGCGTGCTGCTCGACGTATCGCTCAAGGTGCTGCCGCGGCCAGCCGCCGAACGAACGCTCGCGCTCGACGTCGACCAGGCCGGGGCACTGGATCGTCTCTCGGCGCTGGGCCGCACTGCCCTGCCCCTTTCGGCGGGCAGCTGGGTAGACGGGCGGCTCTACCTGCGTTTCGAGGGCTGTGAGGCGACGCTCGAGTCGGTCGAACGTCGCGTCGGCGGCGAAACGATTACTGGCGCAGGTGCATTCTGGGCAAGCCTGAGAGAACAGACGCACCCGTTTTTCGCCGGTGTGCTGCCGCTCTGGCGCTGCACCGTGGCATCGCTCGCCCCGCCTCTACCCCTCGGCGGCGGCCCGCTCATCGAATGGAATGGCCTGCAGCGCTGGTATCGTTGCGCACCGGACACGCCGGCCTTCGCAGCGGCTGCCGAAGCTGGCGGCCACGCCACGCTGTTCCGTCATCGGCCAGGCGACGCCGATGTGTTTGCGCCTCTCGCACCATCGATCATGCACGTGCACCGCGACCTGAAGCGCGTCTTCGATCCGGCGGGCATCCTCAATCCCGGCCGAATGTACCCGGATCTCTAGCCATGCACGCCCGACCCTCCGGCGAACTCGCAGGCACCGCGCGCGGCGACGAAGCGCAGGCGCTGCTCCGCAACTGCGTCCACTGCGGCTTCTGCCTGCCCGCCTGCCCCACGTACCGGGTCACGGGCAACGAACTCGACAGCCCGCGCGGACGGATCTATCTGATCAAGCAGCTCGTCGAGGGTGGCCCTGTCGGCGCGACGACCCGCGATCATCTCGACCGGTGCCTCACCTGCCGCGCGTGCGAGCGGGCTTGTCCGTCAGGCGTCGAGTACGGGCGGCTGATCGATCTCGGACGCGAGCTCGTGGACGAACGCATGCCGCGTCCGCTGCTGCAACGCGCCCTGCGCTTTGGCTTCGTCGAGTTGCTGTCGCGGCCGCGCGTGTTCGAAGTCATGCTGCGCGCTGGACAAGCGGTGCGCGGCCTGTTGCCGGCCGGACTGCGCGCCCGTGTTCCAGCCCGGTCGTCGCTCAGCCCGATCGTGCCGGCGGGCCGTCATGAGCGGCGCGTCGTGCTGCTGGACGGTTGCGTGCAGGCCGGGCTCGCGCCCGCCATCAACTCAGCCGCTGCCCGGGTACTCGATCACGTGGGAATCGCCGTCGAGCGGGTTCGCGGCGAACAATGCTGCGGCGCACTCGCGCACCACCTTGGGGCTACGGACCGCGCGCTGGAGCAGGCACGCCACAATGTCGATGCGTGCTGCGCGGCGCTCGACGCCGGAGCCGAGTCGATCGTGAGCTCGGCCAGTGCGTGCGGACTGATGGTGAAGGACTACGTCCGGCTGCTGGCCGGCGATGGCGCGTATGCGGCACGGGCGGAGCGCGTCAGTCGTGCGACACGCGACCTCGCAGAGATCGTCGAGCCCGACGACCTGCGCCGCGCCGGCCGCGAGATCGGGTCCGGACCGCGCGTCGCCTGGCAGTCACCGTGCACACTCCAGCACGGGCAACGCGTCGTCGGCCGGATCGAAGCACTGCTCGAGGCCGCCGGATGCACGCTCGCGCCGACGAGCGAAGCCACGCTGTGCTGCGGCTCGGCCGGGACCTACTCGATCCTGCAGCCGGCACTGTCGGGCGAGCTGCGCGGGCGCAAGATCGCGGCGCTGACTGGCGGCGATCCGGAGGTGATCGCGACTGCGAACATCGGCTGCCTCGAGCACCTGCGTGCCGCGAGCCCGGTTCCGGTCCGGCACTGGATCGAGATCGTCGCGGATTCAATCGCGAGGCAGGGCTGCACGAGCTCGAAGCCGCTGGCCTGGCCGACGCGTTCCTGAGCCTCGAGGAAACCGCCGAGAACGAGGGGCTCTTCGCCGGCGAGGTCCTCGTCGCGGAATCACAAGGCCAGATTCTCGGGTTCGTCGCGTTTACGCAGCATGAACTGACCTGGCTCTACGTTGATCCCGGTGTGTCCAGGCAGGGCATCGGCAGGCGGTTGCTGCGCCATGCAATCGAGGCCGGCGCCGCCCGGATGGCAGGCTCACCGGCAATGAGGCGTTTGCCGCTTCGGGCTATCTGCTGCAACGCTCCGCGAGCGTATCGCCGGCGTGAGGTACGATCGCGACATCGCACCATGAGGCCGACATGCCCATCACAGAACTGAACCACTACTTCGTCAGGTCACGGGACATCGAACGCTCGCGGAGGTTCTACTGCGAAGTACTCGGATTCGAAGTGATGCCGCGGCCAGACTTCCCGTTCCCAGGTTACTGGCTGGGCGTTGGCGGAAAGGTGCAGGTCCACACGGGCCCCGACGGAACGGCGCAGGCGACCGGTCACTACTTCGGCACATCCGCCGCTTCGGCCCGGGACAACGCAGGAGTCGTTGACCACATCGCTTTCCAGGGTACCGACCCCGAGGGCATGGCCCGGCACCTCGCGAAACTCGGGCTGCCGACGAAGACGCGGCACATAGCCGAAATCTCGCTGTACCAGATCTTCGTCGCCGACCCCGACGGGCTGATGATCGAACTGAACTTCCCCGGCGTCGAGGTCGCACCCACCTCGGCGCAGTCCTCGCCCGACGCGGGTGTGGGCAACCCGTGACTCGCGTTGCCAGGGGCGAGTTCGTCGTCAAGCTCGCGCCTCTAGCCGTGGAGGGCCAGCCCGAAGGTTCGAGGATCGGACGGATGTCGATCGACAAGTCGATCACGGGTGATCTCGTCGCGACCACGACCGGCCAGATGCTCAGCGCGATGACCGAGGTCAAGGGTTCGGCCGGGTATGTCGCCATGGAGCGGGTCGATGGCATACTCGATGGACGCAGAGGTACATTCGTTCTCCAGCACACCGGAACCATGAATCGAGGTGCGCCAAGCCTCTCGGTCACGGTCGTCCCCGACTCGGGAACCGGTGAACTGGAAGGCCTGGCCGGCGAGTTCAGCATCGTCATCGCCGACGGCAGGCACAGCTATGAGTTCAGCTACTCGCTTCCGCAGCGGTAGGGCTCTGCCTGCCACCTCCTACCTCACGGAAAGGGAGCCACCATGCCGATTTCCAGACGAGTCCTTTGCATCGTGTACGCGTTGATTGGCCTTGTTGCCCTGGTGGGGACCTGGGGCAACAACATCGACTACCTGGACCTGGGCATTGTCGGAGCAAACATTCGCTTCTGGCAGGAGACGCTGGTGAATCCGGCCAGTCGCTCGATCACGGTCGACATCCTGTGCCTGGCGTTCGCAGCCGTCATCTGGATGCTGCTCGAAGCGCGTCGCCTGTCGATGCGTGGCGCGTGGCTCTGGGTGCTCTTCGGCGTGTTTGTAGCGATGGGCGCGGCGTTTCCCTGGTTCATGGTCCACCGGGAACTGGTGCTGGGAAGAAGAGAGTCGTCGAGCAACGGGGGAGCCCTGTCGGGCGCAGACGTTCTCGGCATCGCACTCGTCGGCATTGCGGTGCTGGCCTACACGTTCCTCGCGCTGAGCAGGTAGACACGCCGTCACCCGCAGACTGACAATCGGCGCGGCGGCGGCCATCGCCGGGGAGTTGATCGAATGCGATATCTGGTCTCCGCGATGCTGGTGATCGTCGCGATCATCCACCTGATCCCGCTCTCGGGGGCCATCGGCAGCGAACGCCTCGCCAGCCTCTACGGCATCTCGTTTGACGAACCGAACATCGTCATCCTCATGCGGCACCGCGCCGTACTGTTCGGTCTGCTGGGGCTGTTCATGCTCTTCGCGGCATTCGCTCCGCGCTTTCAGGTCGCCGCTTTCGTCATCGGGTTCGTGAGCGTTGTGTCCTTCCTCTGGCTGGCATCCTCGGTCGGCGGCTACAACGCCGCGGTCGGTCGAGTATTCGCCGCCGATGTCGTCGCACTTGCCTGCCTCGTCGTGGGCGCCGGCGCTTATGGCTATGCGCAGCACGGGATCTGAGGGGAGATCGAATCGTGCCCAACGTCGTCCGTCTGCACCGCGTGCTCCGCGCGCCGCCTGAACGCGTGTATCGGGCTTTCCTCGACCCTGACGCGATTGTGAAGTGGCTGCCGCCACACGGATACACCGCCAAGGTCCATCACATGGACGCGCGTGTCGGTGGCAGCCATCGAATGTCATTTACGAATTTCAGCACGGGAAACAGCCACGCTTTCGGCGGACGTTACGTCGAGCTCACGCCACACGAAAGGATCAGGTACACGGACCAGTTCGACGATCCCGCCATGCCGGGCGAGATGCTGGTAACCATCTCGCTGGCTGCGGTCGCCTGCGGAACGGAACTCACGATCACGCAGGAGGGCATTCCGCCAGCAATCCCGCTCGAGTTCTGCTACCTCGGGTGGCAGGAATCGTTGTCGCTGCTCGCGCACCTGGTCGAGCCGGAGATCCCGGATGGAGCGTAGCCAGACCGGGCGGCTACTCGGGCACCCCGCTCGCGAAAAAGCTCGGAATCGTCGCGGGCAGCCATGTCGCGACCAGGCACGCCCCGTCCGACTACGGGGATCTGCTCGAGCCTGTGCCGGATGGTGTCGTGTTTGATGCGACGGTCGCAGCAACGACCGACGTCGTCCATCTCTTCGCCGATCGCAGATCCGTGCTGGCGAAAGAGCTGGGAGCTGGCGCTGCCGCTGGGCTTCGTCGATGTGAAGGTTTGCGCCGTGAGTGATGTCTGGTCGGGACTGAAGCTTGTGATTCGGAAGGAGCTACGGTGACCTCGCGCCCTGCCGCGCGCCCATGGGGGACGCAATGACGATGCGTGCAGTGACGCCGGCGTCAGGTCAGCGATCCGGCTTCACCCGCGCGTCCTCGCCCTTCCCCTCCAGGATCGGGTCGTAGGATTCATTCCAGCCGAGGTTCACCGCGTCCGGTGGTTGGACCGGCACGCGGGACACGCCGACTGCCAGGCGATTGCCGTCGGTGAAGTACGGGTCGTCGGTCAGGTTGTGCCGGGGGCTGTCGCGAGTCGCCGCACCTACGCCGCGCACGAAGGCGAACCACCGCACCGCCTCGTTGTGAAACAGGCTGTGCAGCACGTATTCGCGGGACTCGTCCACGTTCGGGTCGATGATGTGCGTCGTGAGCGTCGGGGACTTCGACGTCGCCTTCACGCCAATGTCCCGGCTGACCTGGCCGACCCAGACCGGCTGCCCTTCGCAGCGGAACGGGGCGAGCCAGAGTCGCATGTGGTTGCGCTGGGCGATTTTCGAGCGGCCGCGCTGCAGCGCCATGTCCTGCTTCCGGCCGAAAAGATAGAGCGCACTCACTGGCGCGTTCAGGTATGCCTCGTCGGCGATCGCAGCGCCGATCATCCGGCGCACGCTGTCAGCCGTGATCGCCTCCGTGAAGGTCCAGCCGCCGGCGGTCAGCGCCGAAATCACGTCCTCGCCGCTGCCAACGAATGCGAGGTTGATCGGGTCGCCTTGTCCGCTGCCGTCCTCGCGTGCCGTGCAGCAGGGCAACTCGCGGATCCGGACGCGGGCCTGCTCGAGCGTCAGGTCCGGGAAGTTGTCGACCAGCTGATAGAGCCGCCGCAGTGTCGAGCTTTCGTAGTCAAAGCCTTCGGTGGGGAGCATCACCGCGAAGCGCATCCGGATCAGTCCGTGTCCCCTCGCGCTAGCCCTCAGGTCGACAAAGCGCCCACCGCGCTGGTGAGAAGCGTAGATGTAACCCTCGTGGACGCTGCCGGCCTGCAGGAAGAACGGCAGCGCGCTCTGGCGAAAGATCTCCGTGACGTGGGCGTCGTCCTCGGAATTCATCTTCTGGGTCGCGAGCAGCGCGGCCTCATCGGCGGTGAAATAGTCAGGGTCGATCGAGATCGGAAGGAGCCAGTAGCCCACGCTGCTGGCGTTGTCGATCCGGATCCAGATCGGCTGTATGCCGTGCTGGGCCAGCGGCACGCCGAAGTGCCCGGCGACCTGCTCGTCTGTGGGAATGACGAGCTGCACGGTCACGCCGTCCTGGGTCTGCGTCTGGACGCGTCCCAGGTGCATGGGGATTTCTCCATCACCGGACGCCGTGGCAGCGTCCGAAAACGTCGGCCGGGTCGCGCACCCCGCCAACGATGCCGCGACCAGCAGCATCGCGACGACGCCGGTGATCCGATCCCGTGAGTTCGTTTGCACCCGCATGTCTCGACTCTAGCGCGGCCACTCAGGCCTTAGCCACTCCGGCAGTGAGTACAATCCGGGCGTGGGCGAAAGGGCGAGACTAGCCACGAAACGCCTCGGTGTGCTGCATTCCCGCGTCGCCGATCTCGTCCCAGACGGCCTTGGAGCCTACCCATATGTGGTGGATGACCTTGAGCGCGTCGCCTCCCCGAGTAATGGAGCCTGCGGGCACGAACATTCTCGTCGCGTCGTTCTCGCCTGGCACGGGAGAACCGCAGACACTGCAGAACCAGGTCTGCCAGTCCGCGGCCGGCTTCCTCCACGTTGCGACGTGCTGCTGACCCCGAACCCACCGGAACTTGTCCTTCGGGACGACAACCACCGCGATGCCGTTGCTCCCCGTGGACCGGCGACAGATCGAGCAGTGGCACACAAAGACTCCGGAAAGACTCGCGTCGATCTCGAACTGCACAGCCCCACAGTTACATTCCCCGGTGACCATCTGATCTTCCTCTGTACCGACAGCTGGATCCTTCTCCTAGACAGCGCTCAGGGCGCCGCGGATCGGGGAACCGGATTGCTGCTGAAGCTCGGGCCACGTAGGCCGGATGCCGCTGGACTTGAGGCGCGTGCAGTTCTCGAACAGGGCCTCCCGTGACACGTAGAGGAACGCCATTGCCGGGTTCTGATGCTGAACGCGCGCATGAAACATGCTCTTGTAGCAATCCAGTGTCTGGTCGAATCTGCGAGTCCGATAGACGACCTGCGCGGGACTCGGGGCTCATGTTTCCACATGGCCAATCCTCCGAAGCAATAGCGCCGTTAGTGTAACGTGTTGAGACTCCATTCCAGACGCCCTCGCTGGAACGAAGGTGGCTGCCGACAGCGCTTGCGCAGGCGTCAGTCCCGGCCACCAGGTTGCGCAGTTCCTGATGCTGGTGGAAATCGGCCAGCGCTTTCTGTTGGTCCGGACCTTCCTTTCCGGCGGATCGAATCAACGCCCAGACCCAGCGTTGTGGCGCAATCATGTGCCGCTGCGCCGGCCCGGCGACCCATGAATTGATCTGCGCACCTGACTGGGGACGCCACACCGTCGGTCAGCCCAGCAGGCTGTGCTGACTCAGCACGCCTGCGATTCTTGGATGCTCTTCAAGCACGGCCAGCAACTTTGAAGCCTTGCCGCTATTGGCACTGAGGTGCTGGCGCGTGCCGGACCAGCGCGATACAACCACTGCGAGAAAAGCGAGGGCGCCTGGGCTCGACTGGGTGCGTTCAAGCTCGTCCGTGAACTCACCAAAGAAGATGTCCCAGTTGTGGTGGAGCTGGGCTCGCGCTGCTCTGCGTACGCTTTCTTGCGCCGACTTGGTCCTGGCTGTTGTCCATCGCCCAGGGTAGTCGCTGATGGAGACGGCTGGATAGCAGTTCGCGGCGATGAAGACCAGTCCGCGGAGCGCAGACGCCCGGTGAACAGTCGACTCAGGAAGCAGGTCATGGCCAGGATACGCAAGGCCGAGGTGAATCAGGATCGCAGCACTTTCGGTGAGAACGGTACCGTCCGCGAGGACCAGGGTTGGAATCTGCCCTAGTGGATTGATTTTTCGCAGATCCGGCATTGCCGAGTCCGGCTCCCACTCTGAGGCGCGCACGATCCGATACTCCAGTTCAGCGGCGCGAAGAGCCATCTCGACGGCAGCGGAGCCGGAGCCTTGAGATCCGAAGAGGGTCAGGGGCATGTCTGTGCTGCCTGGCGTTCGAGATGAGGCGCACGCAGCGGCCTGGGTCGCGGAACGGACAATGACCACCTGGCCGTGAAGCGGCACATGCCGCTGCGGGTCGCCTCGACCGGGAGGTTAAGCGCTACCCTCATACAGGCCAAGTCCGTCTGTTGCTTCGAGCCAGGTTGCGACGTCATTCGCGGCCCGCTCCACGTTGTTGTCGGACATGTCGAGGGCAAGGGTTGGCAAGATCGAGGCAGACGCCAGATCTTTCAGAAGATTCTGTTCATGGACAAATCTCCCAAGATCATCGTATTGGGAGGGATTGCCGGAAACAAGGAGCCGTCTTGTCCGCGCGGATTCGAAGGACTCTTCGCTGCGGGTGCAAAGTACCAGCCGAAACCCCAACGGCAAGAGCCTTCGCTCAAGCCAATGGAAGTCGTAGTGCCTGTTGTTGTGCGTCTGCTGATAGGACTGCGTTGAAAGATGGAATCTATCGACAATCCAGGAGTAGTAGCGCTGCAGTTCAAACATCCTGACCCATGTCTCGTAAGTCTCCATAGCCAGGTGCTCCTCATCCGGATTGAAGTTGATGATTCCCCGGCCCCAAGGATAGTTCGTGAACCCGCACCACTCGCCTGAGATCACTGGCGAGTGGTATCTGTACTTACGGGGTCCGACGACTCTCGGATGTTCATTGAGCGCAAACGCGAGCTCAGTCTTGAAGGTCAGGCGGGTTCCTTCCAGAATGATCTTCGGGCAGAGTTTCGGAGGGGTGCGGGGCATCGTCCTGTAGCGCTTCGTGTACCCGTTTAGCGGTGAGCCGCGTAGCGGGCCGTCCGCTGCAACCGGTTGTCAGGGAAACTCTGATTTACCGACCGCAGGTCGCGTTCGGATCGAAACGGTTGGAGTTCAATACGAGACATGTGGTGCTCGACGCGTTCTCCGCCGCCTCACAATATTGAGGCGCACACATTCGGGCGCCGAATTGCAGCGATTGTCGCCGGAGAGATGCCGCATTCTCGCCACATTAAGGAGCTTGCTCCGACTGTAAGCCCTTGTGTGTACTAGACCACCGACGTTTTCGTGCGTCAATTGGCACCGGGAGAATATTGGCATGGACGCCAGGCCCCGCCTCCTCGACCGGGTTTGCGACCACCTCCGCAAACTGCATTACAGCCACCGCACCGAGCAGCAGTACCTGTTGTCGATTCGGCGATTCATCCTGTTTCACGGCAACCGTCACCCAGCCTGCATGGCGGCGCGAGAGGTTGAGGACTTTCTCACGCACCTCGCCGTCGACCGCAAAGTCTCGGCCTCGACGCAGAACCAGGCGCGTGCGGCGATCCTGTTTCTGTACCAGAAAGTCATGCAGGTCGAGCTGCCGTGGCTCGACGGCATCGTAAGGGCGAAGCAGTCCCGCTACCTGCCGGTTGTTCTCACGACGACCGACGTCCGCGCGGTACCCGCACGCCTGAAGGGCGAGTACTGGCTCGTCGGCAACCTGCTCTTCGGAGCTGGGCCGCGGCTCAGCGAGGCGCTGCAACTGCGGGTGAAGGACATCCAGTTCGAATACCGGCAGGTGATCGTGCGAAGCGCCAAAAGCGCGAAGGACCGTTCGCGCTCGAGCGCAAGTATCCGAGTGCGTATCTCGAATGGGGCCGGCGTCCTGCCACACATTTCGTCACTGCTTCGCGACGCACCTGCTCGAGCGCCGCTGCGACATTCGCACCGTTCAGGAACTGCTCGGATACGAGGATGTGAAGACGACGCAGATCTACACGCATGTCATGCGCAAGGGCGCGAATGCGGTGCAGAGTCCTTTGGATCAGTGAGCGCGAATGCGACGCCTAAGGAGGATGAGAAAAGAAAGAAAGAGAGAGAGACAGAGGGGGACTAGGATTGCGCGCGCTTCGCCACTGCGCGCCCCGTTGGGGCCGTTGCGATGGCAGCGCAGTGCTCCTGCAATCGCAACATCCTTCGCCGCAGTCGCGGCTCGTGCGCGCGCTTCGCCACTGCGCGCCCCGTTGGGGCCGTTGCGGATG
>Ga0102851_10003044_pt1 | contig 10335 bp, 6 predicted proteins | sample Mud3Dept3metaG_FD_79558 | JGI IMG/M metagenome (GOLD analysis project Ga0102851, IMG submission 79558) | Freshwater wetland microbial communities from Ohio, USA, analyzing the effect of biotic and abiotic controls - Mud 3 Core 4 Depth 3... | ecosystem: Environmental > Aquatic > Freshwater >...
CTGCAACGGAAGGAAATACTCCGGCATAGGCGGCTCCACTGGCCATTGTTACTGAAGCGCCCATATCGACACAAGAGTTTATTGCATTGAATAGAGGCAGGGCAGCAAGGGTATAGCATCCGATATCTGAGAACACCCTCCCCTGTCCGAAAGGTTTAATCGCATCTATCAGGGCATTGAAAGTATCGGCATGCCCGCATCCTTTGCAGAAAGAAGGAGGTCTCATCTGAACCAGGCCGGGGACACACCTGCCGTAACTAACAGGTAAGCCCAGGGCTTTGGCTACAATCGAGGGATTCAGTTCGCCTTCTCTTGGCACTGTTCCGTCAAGACGCCCCTGAATCTTGATGCCACTATCGAGTATACCACGCAATCCCTCTTCAATTACAGGATATCCCTCCTCAAGAACCAGTATCTCATGACACCGGTTTGTAATCTCCTTTACGAGGTCTGCCGGAAAAGGATAAACACAAATTTTAAGCACAGGAAGATCTACCGGAACTTCGTTAAGGTTTTCCATCAGGTAATTATATGCAATGCCGCATGTTATGACTCCAAGCTCTCTTCTGGTCCCATCTGAAAATGAGTTATACTTCGAAATTCTGGCATCATATTTCATTGATTCATAAGATGACAGCAATGTCCTGTATTTTTTTCTGGCAAGAGCCGGCAGCAGGACAAACTGAAGCGGATCCGACGGTAGTTTCAGCTTTTTTTCCGGCAGATTATGTTTTACAAGCTCAACGCTTGCTCTTGAATGTGCCAGACGCGTAGTTATCCTGAGAAGCACGGGCAACCTGTATTTTTCCGATAATTCAAAGGCGTCAAATACCATGTCATAAGCTTCCTGCTGGTTTGACGGTTCGAAGCAGGGCACAAAAGCGAACTTGCCATAGAACCTCGAATCCTGTTCATTCTGAGAGGAATGCATTGAGGGATCATCGGCAGAAACCACTATCAGGCCGCCGTTAACACCTGTTATAGCCGAATTGATGAAACTGTCCGATGCCACATTGAGGCCAACGTGCTTCATTGCCACCATTGCCCTTTTTCCGGCGTATGACATCCCGAGTGCCGCCTCCATGGCTGTTTTTTCATTCGCTGACCATTCCCTGTGAATATTTTGCTCCGATGCTGTTTTTGATAACTGGATATATTCCATTATTTCAGTCGATGGAGTTCCGGGATAAGCATACATTCCGCTCAGGCCGGCATCAAGGGCAGCCTGAGCTATCGCTTCATCACCCAGCAAGAGTAATTTCTTCATTTCCCATATGAATTTCAACTTTTGAATTTATTAAAATTAAGTTAAAACTTTCCCGTTATACTCAATTATGTTTATTTTGCAGACTCTAGATGGTGACTTGAATAAATAACAGCCGGCTGTTGGAATTGAATAAATATACATATACAGTTATTTTTTTACTTACTTTTTCGACACTAAGTAGCCAGACTTCACGCCCGGAAAGATTTGTACAGCTGAGTGGTATCATTACTGATGTGTCGCAAAGACCGGTGGCGGGTGTTGCAGTCATATCGAAGAAACTTCAGCGCGGAACTGTAAGCGAAAGGTCGGGTATTTATTCCATTACAAGCACACCCGGCGACACAGTGTTTTACAGGGCGCTGGGTTATAAAAGATATCATACCTATATTCCTGAAGATTATGAAGACAGGCGCTGCATGGTCGACATTGTTCTTGAAGGTGACACTATACCGATAGAGGAGATCACCATCCTCCCATGGCGCAACTATAATGATTTCATCAGGGATGTGACAAAGGAGAAACCGGTCGATCCCATCATCGAGAATATGAATGAAAACCTCGCCTCCATCTATGTGGCAATAACCAATCAGAGCAACCTCAACATATCTCCCGAAGCCGGATACAGGACTGCCATGGAACAGAATTTCAGCTCTATGGCAACACGGAATCAGTATCCTGTAAATAATCTGCTTAATCCGTTCGCCTGGTCTAAATTCATAACGGAAGTAAAAAAAGGTTTGCTGAAGAATCATTCATTTAAGAGACCTACAGAAGCAAAAGTCATAAAGAAGAAGAAAAAGAAGGTGGAGAAGAACTAGGTTATGTTTAATTTTGTCCTTTATGAAGAATCTGAGGAGCAAACTGGTAGGTATTCTTGGAACTGTGATAGTCCATCTTATTGCAGCAATTATCTTCATGTCGTTTCAGATTCATAAACTTAAAATCGATCGCTCAGATGAGTTCATTGTTGAGTTTACCCCTGTCGAATCTGATAAAGAAGAAAATCTTATTAAATTGCCTGTATCAAGCATTGAAAGTATTTTTCAGGGTGACGAGGAGATGCTGAATATAGCACGGAATCTTGCCAGGAAGCCTGATGTAAAGATAGATCCGGCCGATTATATTGATAAGGTAAAGGAAGAGCTTATAAAAAGCGGACAACTTGGACCGGACAATTATATTGATGAACAAAAAAGATTATTGGAAGAATCCAAGGACGAACCGCTTGCTTATGAGAGGGATACAGATGTCCAAAAGAAAGATGATGCCGAACCCGATTCCCGGGAGATGGCTTCAAATTATCAGGGACCGACAAGAATTTATTACGAACTTATCGGCCGTCATCATATGTACCTGCCTATCCCGATATATAAATGCCAGGGTTCCGGAAAAGTTGTTCTGGCAATACTGGTAAATCAGAGAGGGATCGTCGAGGAAGCTAAAATAATTGAAGCCGGAAGTACTGCATCAGATCCCTGCCTTGTTGAAACGGCGCTCAAAACAGCACTTATCTCCCGTTTTAATCCGGATATCAAGTCCCCGAAGATACAAACAGGAACCCTGACCTATCATTTTGTCGCTCAGTAGAGGATGTATTTTTACTATCATAGTCCACCCCGTACTGAAATACAATATCTTAACTTTCTCCTACTCTTCAGAGGAGGAGTATCATTGACGGTCACCGTCAGGGAAGAGTTTGTGGATGACTCTTTTCCTATTTCTTCCCGCTTTTATCAGGGAATGGCGGAATTGCCGGAACTTTTTTACCTTCCGTTTTCAGCTTTTCGAGTGCAACGCTTATCGCCTTATCAAGCTGGTCATCCTGTCCGATATATTCCTTATGAGGATCATTTTCAACAACAATATCCGGATCAACCCCGTACCCTTCGATGATGAAACTGCTTCCATCAGCGGCATAGGGCGCCCATGACGGTGTATTTATACTTCCGCCATCAATAGTCGGCACAGGTCCGGAAATACCAACAACACCTCCCCAGGTCCTTGTTCCGATCACGGTTCCTATTTTGTTGTATTTGAACCTGTAAGTAAACAGGTCCCCGTCAGATGCAGAATATTTATCGCAAATAGCAACTTTAGGTCCGAGATGTGTACCCCGCGGATTGACATCACCCACTTTAGATCCGGTATTCATTGTCGCATATGTGATTGTTCTCATAAGCCGTTCAATTATCATTGGCGATACATTCCCTCCTCCGTTGCTGCGGTCATCAATTATCAGCGCTTCCTTGTTCAGTTGAGGGTAGAAATGCTCGACAAACTGGTTTAATCCCCTAACCTGCATGTCAGGGATATGGATATATCCTACCCGCCCTTTTGTGGCTTCGCTCACTTTTCGTGTATTATTCTGGACCCAGTTATAGTAATAAAGTTCAGATTCCGATGCTATCGGTTTGACTATTACTTTACGGCTTCCGGTAAAATCAGGTTTCGAATTAATCGTCAGCTCCACAAGCTTCCCTGCCTTGTCGACAAGGAGCTCATAAATGTCATTCACTTTATTTACCGGCATTCCGTTCACCTCAAGAATGAAATCACCGTTTCTGACATCGACTCCCGCAACAGTAAGCGGGGAGACAAGCGACTGGCTCCAGTTAGCACCTTCAAGTATTCTGTCAATCCTGGCATAACCTGACGGATCCCTGCTTAACCTGGCGCCCAGAAGGCCGGTCTCAATTCTTTCAGGCATCTGCCGTTCACCATTCATGACGTATGTGTGACCCACACTGAGTTCCGCGACCATCTCCCCGATAAGATATGTAAGATCGGACCTGTGATTCACATACGGAAGCATAACGGCATACTTATCATGCATCTTTTTCCAGTCCACCCCATGCATTCCCGGATCATAAAAGAAGTCCCTCATCTGTCTCCACGATTCATTGAAGATATTCTCCCACTCTTCTGCCAGATTGACCATCACCTGCATATTTTCGGTGCTGATTGTTTCTTTCAGTTCAATTTTGCCTGTCGGGATCGGTATTATTCCATATTTACCACCCTGCCGGATCAGCATTTTTTTGCCGTCCGGAACCAACTCAAGAGATAATCTTTGTCCTAATTCAACCTCTTTCTTTTCCTTAAGGTCGTAATATTTTGCCACCGGGCCATCATCGCCAAGACGTGAACTCACACTGTAAAACAATTTATCCCCCACTGACTGGAGATTATTGTAGCTGGCAGGTTTGACTGGTAGTGAGATTATCCTGTTCATTATTCCGTCCAGATCTATTTTTATGTCTTTTAATTCGCTTTCAGATTTCTTAGTCTCAGTTGCTTTCTTATTCTTTTCCGCAACCGCCTGTTCAGCAGGTTCGGTTTCAACCTCTTTTACCTGGTCATCAACCGGAGCAAGCGGAGAAGGAGTCTCTTTTGCCAGGGTGACAAGATAGATCCTGCTCATGTCGACGTATGCGTGGTTAAATTCGGTTTCGCTGTAAATCGGATTGAAATCCCTTTCGGAGACAAAGAAGAGGTATTTGCCATCCCGGCTGAAAACAGGATTTCCGGAGTAATACCAGCTGTCAGTAATCCCGGCAGACTTTGCAGTTTCAAGGTTATAAATTCTGATAACAGGGAAATCGATGTCCTGTCTTGCAAATGTGATCCATTTACTGTCTGGTGACCAGCCTGCATCATAATTAGGGCTCTTTGGTGATCTATCCACTATTGTGATCTTGCCTGTTTTGACATCAACATATCTTATGTCATTTTGCTTTGTCACATAAAGGATCTTTTTGCTGTCCGGGGACCAGTCGATGTCAAAAATGTAAGTATTCTGGTCTTTAGTCAGGCTTGAAGCAGGTTCAGACCTGTCCGCTTTCTGGATCCATATCTCGAATTCACCTGATGCATCCGAGACCCAGGCAATATTCTTTCCGTCAGGTGACCATCTGGCATTCCTTTCATGAACACCTGAAGTTGCGGTAATATTTCTTGTAACACCCTCTTTTACAGGAACATTGAAAATATCACCACGTGCACTGATGATCACCCTTTCACCGTCGGGAGAGGGGCTCACAGCAGTTATCTTTTGTGAAGCATCCTTCAAAACCTTTTTATCAGCTCCATAATCGTCAGATATATAAATAGTTACTTTTTCAGGCTTACGTGTTTTGGTATTCATCTTATAAATAAAGCCTCCGCTCTCAAAGACGATATGATCTTTGCTGCATGAAGGGAACTTAATATCATAAGTATCAAAGTTTGTCACTTTTTCTGTCTGACGGGTGATGGTGTTATAAACGAACAGATTCATTATCCTGTCCCTGTCGGAGAGGAAAAAGATATCGTCACCGATCCACATTGGTATGATATCCTGTGCCTTGTTCTCAGTGATCTTCTCAACATTACCCGAATCAAAATCATAGATCCTGATATCATCAGCCATACCTCCTTCATAGTATTTCCAGGTTCTGAATTCACGGAAGACCCAGTTAAAAGCAAGTCTCTTACCATCTGCAGAATATGAGCAGAATCCGCTTTTTGTAAGAGGTATTTCCTTCGACATTCCTCCGTCAGGCGACACCATAAACAGCTGGCCCAGGAAATCACTGGTAGTGTATCTTCGCGACCTGTAGACAATGTTTTTACCGTCAGGAGTCCATGTCATTACGATGTTATTCGGGCCCATCCTGTCTCCGACATCGTCCCTTGTCAGGGTAGCAGTATGGGTTAGTCTTTTGGGATTTCCTCCTTCACCCGGGATAAGAAAAACCTCGGTGTTCCCGGCATACTGTCCTGTAAATGCAATATACTTACCGTCGGGTGAGAACCTTGGGAATATCTCATAACCAGCATCTGTTGTCAGTTTTCTTGCAAGGCCGCCATTGATACTGACCGAATAAAGATCCCCTGCAAAGCTGAAAACAATCTGATCGTTGCTGACAGCCGGAAACCTCAGCAATCTTGCTTCATTCTGGCCTGATGCCATCAAACATACTGCAAACAGCATTACCGAAATTCTGTACTTTAAACTCATGAGTGAAATAGATTAGCTTGATTATTGCTGCTTCCCCGGGCATACTCCCTGATCACTTCAGGTGTATTTCTGTTGGCATATCTGTTATTTACCAGGGGGCCTACTGTGTGGGCTTTCAGGATATCCGGAGAGCAGGGTTTAAGCATTACTGCAGCTTCTGGCGGTGTAATGGAAAGGTCGATCCATCTTCTCTCCTCGTCCCCGGTGAGAATTGCCGGCATCCTTTTTTTCGAATTATGTATTTCAGCCAGAAGTTCATTAGCATCTGTTGTAATGATGGTGAAGGTACTGATAACCTCGCCACTCTGCCTGTTCAACCATTCCGAATAAAGGCCGGCAAGTGTAAATATCTCAATATCTTTACTATAGATATACCATGGAATTTTTTCTTCCCCGACATGCTGCCATTCAAAAAAACCTTTTACTGGTATGAGGCATCTTCTGGATTTAAATGAAGAAGAAAAAGAGGGTTTTGTTTCAATGCTCTCCGATCTTGCATTAAATGTTTTCATTCTTATCGCGTCGGCATCTTCTGAACTTTTAACCCAGGGCGGTATTAATCCCCATTTCAGCAGACGTGCTGTACCTGGATTTCCGGAACAAATTGCAGGAATTTCAGGAAGGCTGAATGCGTGGTAATAATAGCTTGGTTCGTAACGGTATTTATCCGGGAAATCAACGCCATACCTGTCCTCAATCTCTTCCTTGACCAGATTAACATTAACCGAGAAGCACATGTCATTACAGATTACTGATCACTTAAACCAGCTGTAAGGGGTACGGGAAGCGAATAATCTAACAGGTCACGTTCAGGTTGATTTTTCAACTCCGACACAATCCTGTACATCAGGTTATTGACATAAGAATTGATTTCGGGACCGTTCCACGCACTGGAGTTGAAAAGGACGACCCATCCGGTTCCGTCAGCCTGCCGCTTCATCATTCCTGCGCTTCCCGGGAATGAGCCTGTTCTCCACCAGGTACCATTATATATTATTGTTTTCCAGCCTAAGGGTGCCAGATCATTCTGATGATCGGTCATTAATTCAATACTTTCCATAGAAAGGATATCCGGTCTGGTATCAAAGCCATCCACGGCCAGAAGGAGTCGGATCAGGTCGGGAGCAGTTGCGAGCCATGCTCCGGCACCGCCGAGAGCTTCGATATCATTACCGCCGTAACTTGGTGAAACCAGCTCACCTGTACCATATATTGAAGGTTTCGGAATTATATCCGAAGGTGTATAGTATGTTACCTCGTAGGGAGCTTTTTGTGACGAAAGGTTTTTGGCAAGGGTCATATCAAAGATCCCGGCGGGTTCAAGTACGAATTTTCTGCAATAATCCTCATAAGACATTCCCGACACTTTTTCAACCACCAGCCCGAGAATGCTGTAGCCAAGATTAGAATATGACCTGCCTTTTCCGGGCGTAAAATGAAGCCTTTTGTCAAGGGCAAACCTTATTATCGCCCTCGTGTCAACTGGTGGTTTTAATCCCATTTTATCGGCAATTGTCAGCGGCATGAACATTTGATCGCCCCATCTCTGGGACCATCCACCTTCATGACTGAGCAGATGGGCTACTGTGATCATGAAGGCTCTTTTATCTTTGGGATTGCTGAAATAGGGGTCATTGAGAATTGCATCAGGTCCGAAAATCCTGTCATTTAAAGATATCTTTCCTTCCTCGCTTAGTTTCATTATTGCAATGGCAGTGATCAGCTTGGATATGCTGGCTATCCTGAACTTATGATAAGGCTGTACTTCTTCTTTTGTGATTGTGTCTGAATAGCCGAATCCCCTGGCATAGACCAGCTTACCATTCTTTGACACAGCAACAGAGGCACCGGCAATTGACCATTTCCTCATGAAAGACCTGATATTTTTTTCAACAGCTGCAAATTCGGTCCCGGTGGAATTATCATTGGTCAGCCTTACATTTCCCGGCACAAAATCGTCGCTCAGATTGCTGACTTTTTCAACAGCACACGGATGATAACCAACCACTGCGGCTAAAAGTATGACCAATAATATTTTCCTGATTCTTAACAAAAAGTATCCTGTTTACAACAGCAAAAATATAAGTATTCTATTCAGGTTTAAAGAAAACTTAAAAAAAATATTAATTATTGTTTCATTTTATTCACAAATATTTGTTTTACATTGGCATCAGATGACTGAAATAAAAAATCAAAGAATTAACTTTGTATTATGTCATTTAAAAGATCAGTAATACGTCTTGTGATTTCGGCAGCGATTTTATGTCTTGCCGGCCGCTTAACTTCCCAGCCGGCCGAAATTGACACGTCGAGTTACCTTCCCCTTTTTTACGACGGGGCACTGGAATATAATCTGACAATGGCTGCGTCATTAGGATACAGTTCTGAGATTGAAAGGCTTATAAAAGCAGGTGCTGAGGTTGATGTCGAGACCACAGAAGGTGTCACGCCGCTTTACTTTGCTATAATGAACAGAAAAGTTGAGGCAGTAAAGATGCTTATCAATTACGGTGCTGATGTAAACAAGATCTCCGTACTTAAAGAGACTCCACTGCTCTTGGCAATAAACAACAGGGATCTTGATATTGCCGAAGCTCTGATAAGAGGAGGCGCGGATATCAACTACCAGGACCGGAACGGTGCAGCCCCGCTTCACTTTGCTTCTATCTACGGGTATTTCTATTTTGTCGACCTGCTTTTATATTATGAAGCTGAAACAGACATTAAGACATATGACGGAACAACCCCTCTCATGGCTGCAATATGGGCTGGCTATCCTGATATAGCTGACCTGCTGATCCAGCATGGCGCGAATATGGAAGCCAGGGATGATAAGGGATTCACACCGTTTCTCATAGCAGCTCAGAACGGTGATACCCTTATGCTTAACATGTTGCGGAAAAAGGGTGTCGACATTTATGAAAAAAATATTTACAACTGGAATGCTTTATGCCTCTCCATTAAATCTGACATGATCCATGCAACAGAATTTCTGATCAAGGCCGGTGATAAATGGACAAGTCCTGAACTGGAAGCTGCTGATCCCTATGATATTGCGGCCAAATACAGGAAAAAAGAGGTCATTGAACTCCTGGAGAAATACAATATCAAAGGGAAATACGATCCCGGATTTGATCAGATGGCTATTTTGCTTTCCACGAAACTCACCCCGCATGATATCTATACCGGATTAAGCCTTTCATTTAAGGAGCCACTCAGGAACATAGGACTCATTGCCGGGTTTGATACCAAACTGTGGTATACCAGGATACTTACAGAAGAGGGTGAAAACCTGTATAACCAGTACATGGATAAAAGTTCAATCGCATATGCCGGAGTATTTAAGGATTTCAATCTTACGGATAACATGTTCAGAGGCAATTTTTACTTCACTACCCAGTTATCTGCCGGCTATTCTTTTGGAAATAAGTTCAAAGGGACTGAAATTGTGCCGGCGGCTAAACTGAGGATATTGCCGTCAGCCAGCATTAAATGGATGAATGACTATATGATCATTTATACCGGAATAGAATATATGAATACTGATTTTTATAAGGTTGGCCCTGTCTGGGCTAGAATAGGCTGTGCAGTCAATTTCTTTTTTGATAATGACCGGGCGCCCGGAAAAGTAATAAAATGGTACTGAATAAATACATAAGAGCATTTTTAGCGGCATCAGGATTTCTCCTGTTTGTTTTCTGCTTTTCATGCGATGAGGTCGATATTGCACTTATTAACTGCAATGAATGCACTGTTGAAGAGCCAACAAGGGCACAACTGGAATTGAAACTGGAGAGGCTTGGCAAATACGCCCTCTCAAATTCCACAATATACATCACGGTTTATGAAGGTAATCTCGAAGATGGAGTAGTGTTTAAATCGCTCCAGACCACCAATTATGCGACAGACATCTCAGTACCTTTAAACAAGGATTATACAGTCACAGCGAAATACTATATTGATGGCAACGACTATATAGCGGTTGATTCCGCCACCCCTCAGGTAAAATACGACAAGAATAACTGTGATGAACCCTGTTATTATGTCACCAACAAATCAGTGAACCTGA
>Ga0102851_10003046_pt1 | contig 10332 bp, 9 predicted proteins | sample Mud3Dept3metaG_FD_79558 | JGI IMG/M metagenome (GOLD analysis project Ga0102851, IMG submission 79558) | Freshwater wetland microbial communities from Ohio, USA, analyzing the effect of biotic and abiotic controls - Mud 3 Core 4 Depth 3... | ecosystem: Environmental > Aquatic > Freshwater >...
CGTTTGATTAAAAGAATGTTTTCAGCCATTGGCCACCCTGTTCTCAAGTTGAAACGAATCGAATACGGACCCGTCCGATTGGGGGATCTTCCTTTCGGACAGTACCGTTATCTTAACTCTGAAGAAATGGAGAAGCTCAAACGGATAAATTCGGAGTATGTAGCGCCCCCATTTATTGGGGGCGAAAAAAGTGTACGTCGGCAGTAAATGCCGACGCTACATTTAATGGTTTTCGAAGATGTTAACGGGCGTTGAGATCAAAAGAAAAATAGTTCATCTGGGCACCCTGATCATTCCTGTCGGATACGCATTGACTTCTGAGGAAACGGTCATCCTCTTTCTTGTTCCTTTCTTTTTAGCGCTCCTATCGGTAGATCTCCTTCGTTTACTGCACTCCGGGGTGGCGTCCCTCTTTCAAAAATTTTTTTTCGGAAGGGTTCTCAGGGAAGAAGAGAAGCCTACGTTTATGGGGGCAACCTATTTTATCTTCTCAACGATCCTGACCATCCTCCTCTTTCCCAAACCCATCGCCATTGCCAGTATCTTCATCCTCATTCTCGCCGATACAGCGGCTGCCCTGATCGGAAAATGGATCGGGAGAGTCGGGATCTTCGGGAAAACCCTGGAAGGAAGCATGGCTTTTCTACTCACCGCTTTATTGATTGTCTGGATTTCTCCCAATCTGAACCGGTTTTCGGGAAGCCTCGCAGCCCTGGGGGCTACCGTGGTTGAGATTCTTCCAATAAGAGTGAACGATAATCTTACCATTCCCCTTGTGGCAGGAGCGATCATGTTTTTCGCGGGTGGATGAGGAGGGAAGGGATGTTCTTCAGGGCTTGGATGATCCTTCCCGCTTCTTCTTCTGAGGCAATTCTGGCAACGGCCGCGTAAACCTTCAATTCATCAAAGAGAAAAGAGAAGGCTCCTTCGGATTCATTCAAGAGCGTTCCCTCAGCCAGGGGGTTGAGGCTGATGACGGGTTTATCAAACTTCTTGATGAGATCGGAGGTTCGCGGCAGATCGAAGAAGTTTGATTTTTTATTGATGGGTATGGCAAAGGCGGCCACATTAAGAGGTTTTGCCTTGGGAAGGGTGAAGGTCGTCCACTGCCCTGAGAAGATGGGGATGAATCCCTTTTCCCTCACCCTCGACACCATTTCATGAAGCAGATCGATCCGGCCCAGTGCCAGAAGCCAATCTCCATATTTTTCTCCGAGGAGGAGGAACGGGGAATCCTTGGGATCGAAGAGGGAAACTGCTTTGTCAAAGCGAAGAAGATCTGGTGAAATCCGGTCAATTTCTTTTTGCGTGAAGACCTCTGAGGAAGAGGGGGAGGGAAGAATATTTCGAAACAGATGGGAAGGAAGAACTTTTCTGATCGTTGAGATAATTTTTGATTCAAACCGATGGAGCGGCTTTCCTAAGAAAGAAGCCCCAGTCTCTGCCTCCAAATGGCAGAGGCCGATCAACGTTTCGTCTCCCGTTAAATTTTTGAACTCCTTGAAAGATTCGAGGTGATTCGCTGAAGGGAGGTCAAAGCACCAGGCTCCCAATTCATAAGTCTTCTCCATGAGGCGATAGATTTCTCGGTCGCCATGGGACGTCAGAGGCTGGATGGAGAAAATCACCCTCGGCAGTTTTTTTCCTTCCAAGATAACCGTTGGAAACCTCATCGTCTAAACATTTTATTAGCTTCTGATTGCATTTTCAATCAAAAGCTTCGGTCCCGGTCACGGGCTAAAGAAAAAATGGGGAAGGGATTCACATTTTCTTGCAAAGCCTCTTCTTTTTTGATAAAAGATTCTTATGGGGGTGAGCAATAGGGAATTAAGGAAAGCGATCAAGTTGGGGATCAAGGCCCTGATCATTCAAGAGGTCAGGCTCTTGCGACTGGAACACTCCTTCACTCCTCGGATCATGATTGATGAGGTCTCCCGATCGATCCAGGACACCAAGAGAGAAATAGCCAAGTTGACGAAGGGGGTGGGGCAAAAGGAAAGAGCAGTCCTGCTCAAGAGAATGATTCGTCAATCTGTAGACGAAGAGATCGATCGGGCGATCGAATTGAGGAAGACCAGGTGCATACGGTGCCTCCACGGAAGATTTTATGATGAGGCAGGCACGGCGTATATAAACTTGCCCACCGAAACACGGGTCACGACCATTGGCTGCGACAAACTCCGACCCGGCCTAAGAAAAAGTTGTCGACGATTTGTGGAGACATCCCAGGCTATTTCGCTCGAGGATTACCTTAACGAGATGACCCTCCTACACGAGTTCAGAGAGTTAATCAACCGGATTGAGGAAATCTGGAAGGACTACCTTACAAAATGACGCATAGCGCAGAGCGCCCTAAACCCCAATGAACAAATCCTAAATTTATTCAAATACTCAAATCTTTCGTAACAAAAAAGCCCTCCTCCTTTTCCGAAAGAGAGCTTTTAGATTTGGCTCTTCTTCTCAAACGATTACGCTATGCGCCATGCTCTATGCGCTTTGCGTTTCAGGCGAGCGCTTCGGCCACTAATTCCGTAATGTCCATCACCTTGATTTTGCCCTTTTTCTCTTTTCGAAGTCTCGCTGCAGCCAGTTGTAGGTTGGACTTACAGGCCGGACAGGCTGAGACAATGGTATCAGCTCCTAGGGTGGAAGCCTGTTGAACGCGTTTGTAAGCTATTTCTAAGCTCATTTCAGTGTCATAAGCCTTAAGGCCCCCGCCGCCGCCGCAGCATTTAGCGAGGTTTCTGTTCTGAGGAAATTCAATCAATTCGGCTGACGGAATCGCACGGATGACATTGCGGGGTGGGTCATAGACATTCATATGCCGCCCGATATCGCAGGGGTCGTGATAGGCCACCTTCATTTTAGCCCCATTCTTAAAAATGAGCTTGCCGTTAGCGATGAGCTTCTCCAGATATTCTACCGTATGGTAAACCTGAACGTTAGGGAACCCATTATGTTTTGGGTAAAGATCTTTAAAGGTTCGGTAACATCCGGCGCAGGTGGTAACAATCTCTTTGAGACCCTTCCGTTCGAAATGACTTATATTATTTTTGATACATCTCTCAAATTCTTTTTGATCCCCTACCAGATAAGAGATATATCCGCAGCAGGACTCCTCATTCCCCAAAGTCGTATAGTCAATATTCGCGTGATTCATGATCTTTAATGTACTTGGAATAACGTTGATGTCCTGATAAGAAGCGACACATCCGAAAAAAAGGAGAGTGGACGCTTTTTCCTTAAACTTGAACTCTGTGGGATAGATGTCCGCCCTTTTTCCCGTGGCTTCCCCAAAGGGGTTTCCTTTTTCCTCAATCGATTGCATCAGCGTCCGGTGGACGGACGGAAGATACCCTGCCTCCACCAGTCGCACACGGGCGGCCTGGACAATATCGGAAACCTTAACCCCCGCGGGGCAGACGGCATTGCAGTTAAGGCATGTGGTACACGGATAAAATCTTTCAGCCAGTTCTTTCGATGGTTTTAGTCTTCCGGTGAGGAGGTGATAGGCCAGGATCACCCTTCCGCGCGCATTGATGGATTCGAGGGAAGTCTCCCCATAGGTAGGACACCCGGCTCGACAGAATCCGCACATGATACAGGCCATAATCTCATTATCTAATGCCTCGCCAAAGGATTGAATCTCGCCAGGCCTATCCACAAGCGGTAGAAAGGCAAACTTCTCATAAATGTCTTGAATGGAGTCATCGAATCCCATCTTCCCTGGATTGAGTATATTGTTGGGGTCAAGGGCTTTTTTGATCTCCTTCATGACTTCGAGAGTTTCCCCCAACTCCCTTTTAATATAAGGGGATTTGGCCATTCCTGTTCCATGCTCTGCGGTGAGCGTCCCCCTGAGCCGTATCGTGAGGTCAATGAGGTCTTTGGCTACTTCTCTGATGGTATTCCATTGCTCCTTATTTCTTGGATCGCATATGATGATCGGATGGATATTCCCATCACCGATATGGCCAAAGGTATTGATGGGGATGTGATGTTTCTCCGAGATTTTCTTGATTTCCATAATGGCTTCCGGGATTTTAGTGATCGGTATTCCCGGGTCATCCATAATGGATTGCATCCTTGATCCTCTCTTGACTTTTGACAAGGAGGCAACAATCCCTTGACGGGCGGCCCACATCTTAAGACGTTTCGCAGGATCGTCCTCCCATTTGTTTTCGATCCCATTATTGGCCTCACAAATTTTATTGATTCTTGCAATGTTTTCCTGAACCGCCTTTTTATTCCCATCGATTTCAATGAAGAGGAGGCAGCCCACTCGATCGGGGATGTTGAGTCCCATGGCTTTATTCACCACATCGATCGTCACTTTGTCCAAAATCTCACAGGAAGAGAGAGCAATGCCTGAAGTCAGGATTTCCCGAACGGCCTTTCCAGCATCCAGGGTTGAAGGAAAGCGCGCCTCTGCAAAAGCAACATATTCGGGAACGGGGAGGATTCTTAGAATGATCTTTGTAATAATTCCCAGCGTCCCCTCGGCCTGGGTGAAGAGCTGGGTCAGGTCGTATCCGGAAGAAGTCTTGCCTAAAACCGAACCTGTGTTAATCGTCCGACCGTCGGCCAACACGACTTCCAGCCCCAGGACATAATTCTTCGTTGTCCCATACTTCAACGCCCGATTTCCGCTGGCATTGGTTGAAACCATTCCTCCCAGTGAGGCGAGATTGGCACTCCCAGGATCAGGAGGGAAAAAATGGGTGGGGGCAATAGCTGCATTGAGCTGGTTGCAGATGACGCCGGGTTCAACCACAACGTATCCATTTTGCTTATCAATCTCCAAAATATTATTCATTCTGCTTAAGTCAAGAAGAATGCCACCTTTGGCTGCCAAAGCGCCACCCACGGCACTCGTCCCTGATCCCCTGGGTGTCACAGAAATCTTTTCCTTGTTGGCGAGAAGCATTATTTTTGAGACGTCTTCTGTTGTTTTTGCAAAGACGATGACGTCCGGAACAGCCTCATGAACCGAAAGATCTCTGGAGTAGCAAAGACGTTCAATTTCATCGGTTCTCACATTCTTTTCACCCACGATCTGGATGAGATCCTTGATATAATCCATAACCTTCTCCTTAATACCAATTATTCAATTCTTAGTTTTCAACTCATTATAACATGGGATTTGTTGACCATAAATGCCGATGGATTAAATTGTTTATCACGGGTAACATCCGTTTGAGTTTACATGGATTGTTCGATGAGTTCGCTCAAATCGTAGGTGGCCATGGTTTCTGCCTTCCCCTTCTCTTTGATCCCATCGAATAACATCGTCAGACAATAAGGGCAGGCTGTCCCGATAAGCTCGGCTTTTATGGCGATGGCTTGATCGGTTCGCATTTGATTAATCCTCGTTCCGATATGTTCCTCCATCCACATCCTGCCCCCGCCCGCTCCACAGCAGAAGCTCTTCTGGTGATGCCGATCCATTTCGATCAACTTCAGGCCAGGGATGGATTCTAAAATCTTTCGGGGCTGGTCATAGATCTGGTTGGCCCTTCCGAGGTAGCAGGAATCGTGATAGGTGATTACTTTGTTGATGGGTTTGGTGAGTTTTAATTTCCCAGCAGAGATGAGCTCTGCTAAAAATTGAGTGTGGTGAATCACCTGAAATTCCCCGCCAAATTGGGGATATTCATTTTTTAAGGTATGGAAACAATGAGGACATATCGTGAGGATCTTTTTAGCGCCGCATCCTTTCATGATTTCAATATTGGCTTCCGCTGTGTTCTGGAATAAGTATTCGTTACCGATTCTCCGGGCCGGGTCTCCACAACATCCTTCTTGATTGCCCAAGATTCCAAACCGGACACCGCTCGCCTGGAGAATTTTTACCATTGAAGTGGCTACTTTTTGATTTCGGGCATCGAAACTTCCGAGGCACCCTACCCAGAAGAGGAGTTCAGGATTTTCGGCTTCAGCGAAGTTTTTTACTTCTAACTCTTTGGCCCATTCTGCCCGGGTCCCCCGACCCGCTGCCCAGGGATTATTGCTCTTTTCCAGGTTCTTTAGAGTCAATCGCACCTCGGAGGAATACTTTGTTTCCACAAGGACCAGATAACGGCGGAGATCGATGTTTCGTCTCACCTGCTCTATATAGACAGGGCAGGCCTCCTCACAGGCCATACAAGTCGTGCAGGCCCAAAGCTCGTCATCGCCCACGGTTGTTTCCATGATGGCTTCCGGCTGACGCTGATCTGAAGGAGTGGCAAGGAGTTTCGGTCCCTCTCGTCTCAGGTGGTCCTTTAGGTTTTGGGTCATCCGTCTTGGAGAAAGCGGTTTTTGTGATAAGTGTGCTGGGCAGACATCTTGGCATCGACCGCAATTGGTGCAGGCCTCGAGATCTAACAACTGCTTCCAGGTTAATTCAGAGATTTCCTTTACCCCAAAGGTTTCTGCTTCTTCAAAATTAGGAATAGGGGCAAGAACCCCTTTTGGCTTAAGATTTCGGAAATAAACATTGATGGGTGATAAGAAAAAGTGCTGTAAAGGAGTACGTGTGATAAAGACATAAGCAAAGAATAGAAAGGCAGGCAGGGCATGGATTAAGACTCGATGCCAGATCAAAAGTTCATTTAAAGGTTCACTCGGCAGGATTAGAAGGAACCGGGAAATGAAATAACTGATGGGTGCCCAAGAAAGCCAATCCGGGACGACACTCGATCCGATGACGGCTATCCGATAACCTTTGATGAAATAGCCAGTTATTAAAAGCACAGCCCCCCAAGAATAGATTAATGTATTGGTAGGTTTTGTTTCCAAACGGGAAGGCTTGACGATATATCTTCGATAGACGGCCATACATCCGCCAATAATAACAAGAAAACCACCGATTTCCGAAACGAAAGAAGCATACTTAAAAATGTCTTGAGGAGGATTCGTGAGTCCTAAATACGAGAAGAGTCTAACAATCTTACCAAGAAAAAGTAAAATAGCACCCCATAAGATTAGAAAGTGCATGGTGCCGGGATAGAGTTCCTTCCAGAATCGAATGTGGCCAAACGTAACCGCTAATAGAGTTTTGAGCCTGGTGGCTCTTTGATCGGAGCGGTTCTCCTCTTTTCCGAGAAACCAAAGCCGATAGTGTCGCCACCAAAAGGCCAGGGCAGAAATAGCCAGAAGGCCAATAAAAAGAACGATAAATCCGAGGATGATCGGCAGAAAAACCTTCATGATATAAACTTCTTGAGCTGCCCAGAAACGAGTTAAAGAATTCATTTTGCCTTCCTAAATCCCCCCTCATCCTTCCCGTTCGGTTGAGCGTTCGACTGAGCTCACGCCGAAGTCTCACGACGAAACCCTCTCCCCTATGGGAAGAGGGAGGGGTGAGGGGATATTAAAGTGATATACGAGGATAGAATGCAAACAAATGGGCGACAAAGAAAACAAGTGCTAAACAACCCATGATCATAAAAACCCAATTAATGAATCTTTGGTATTTCTCTTCTACTCCAAAGTCAAGCGCTGAGAGTTTTACACCAAGAAAGAGGGAGAAGATGACCCCCATTAAAATGATCACTTCAATAATAATCGCAACTGGCCTTAATGAGCTTTCCATAACCTGTTCCTCAAAATCGGATTGTTTTCATGCCCCAATTTTTTCTTCCATTTTCTTTCCAAATTGGGATTTCATTCTGCAGGAAGGGCAGAGGTTAAGCGACCAAGTGGGTTCTTTCGTCATAAAGATTTTAGTTTCTAATTTTTTTTGCATGGATTGGGGGAATAGGGGAATACCACACTCCATACACCTGGAAATTTTATCCTCAAAAATAACTTCCGCTTTCTTTCCTGTTTCATTTTTTTCAGGTCCTTTTTCCACCCATTGAAGACCATTCTCCGGACAGGATTTTTCACAGACGCCACAAGCATCACAAGCGTCTTCCCTGAAAAGGATCTGATAAATATCCCTTTCATTGTTTTGGGAAAGGGTTAAGGCCTTTGTTGGACAATTCATTACACAAAGACCACAACCCGTACATTTCTCTTTATCAATAAAGGGCATCCCATATTTTTGGGGCCGGATGATCTTCAAAAACTCCCGCCGGCTCATCTTGTCTTTTAGACCTGAAGTGTGTAATGTCATGTCTTTGCTGGTTCGGGCGTTTGCTGCCCACTCTGATCAACGGGTAATAACTCTAAATTTTTCAAACCTACCAGAAATAAAAGTCCCATTAAGGTGAACATCCCAAGTGACATAAAGGACTCCACAGGGGTAATAGGAAAGGAACCTGCCGTTCCCCAGATCCCTTCAATTTTCCCTGGATAGAGAGGCATAGGATAAGCTGTCCCAGGAATCACCAATGAAAATCTTTCTCCAAAGATACCAATGACAACTAAAAATGAAGCAACCATCACCCATTTAAGGTTCTTCCCATATTGAGGATGGAATAGGATGATCATAGGCAAAATATAGGCAAAGCCAACCTGTAATCCCCAGAAGATCCAAGAATAAGGCCCCGTGAATAGCCAAATCGTCGGATCTCGATGGGGTGAATAAAGATGGGTCAACTTATCTATTAAGACCATCACGGTTAAGACAATGATTAATATCCGAAGTAATCGACTCAAGGAAAAAATGAGTTCTTGATTTAAATTCCTTTTCGTAAATTTAAAAGTGGCCACCACGGCAATGATCAATAGGGCCAATCCTGAGACCATGGCCGCTGATAAAAATTCGAATGGCTTAATAGGGGAAAAGAAGATAGGTCGGGTAGCGATGAATCCAAATATGGCTCCTGTGCCCATATGGACCAGAGCGGCCCAACCAATAGCGATCTTCCCCATCATCTTGATGAATTTATATTTGTCGGCAAATATCGCCCCCAAATAGATTATACCAATGAGGAAGTATCCTCCGTATAGAATTCCATTTAGCGCAAACATGGAGCGCATATTGTTTAAGACGAAAAACATAAAAAGCCGCCATGATTTCTCAGGTCTTCCCAGGTCCAGTGCAATTCCTATCATTGCACCAAAAATAAGAATAATGGCGAGGTAGACAGCGAGCCTTGCGATGGGTCGATACTCTTCTTTCCCAAACACGTAGGTCAGGGCAGAAAGGATAAGAGAACCGGCGCTCAACCCTATCAAGTAAATAGTAATCGTAATAGGCATTCCCCAGGGGATGATGCTGCTTGACCCCAGGACATGGTGGCCTGAAATATAGCTCACCATAAAACAGATAAAACCGACGAGCGTAAATATCGAAAAGAGGATTAGGAGCAAATAAAACTCTCTCGATTTACCATCTATTTTTGAATAAGCTAATCCCATCTGTAATTACCTCATCTGGGAAGATAGTATACTTTGCATTTCGTATCCAGCTCTTCCCGAAGTCTGATCCATCCTCTTGAAGACAACAGGCGAGATACCTCGCTGTTAATATCATCTAAATCTCCAAATTTTCTGGCCTCTGCGGGGCAATCTTCAACGCAGGCAGGAACCACCTCTTTCCCGATCTTCTTGCCTTCTTTTATGCCCTGATCGATCCTGTGGAAGCAGAAGGTGCACTTCTCAACGACGCCGTGGGTCCTGGTCGGAAACGGCCATTGGCCCCAAACGTTTCGGTCCGGGGGTAAATCGGGACGGTGGTATTCCTCTTCTTTTTGCTCTCTGCTATTGAAACTTCGTGCTCCATAAGGGCAGGCGACGATACAATATTTGCACCCGATGCATTTTCTGAAATCTTGGACGATAATTCCGTCTTCGCGGCGATAGGTCGCCTTTGCCGGGCAGACGGTCACGCACGGCGCATGATCACAGTGCATGCAGGGCATGGGAATGAGTTCCGTATTCACCCGAGGATATTTACCGCTGGTTGCTGCGATCACCTTATTCCAGTAAATGTCTCGCCTCATTCTTTGGTCGTCCGGTGAACCATATGGAACGTTGTTCTCCGCTTTACAAGCCGTTGAGCATGCCTGGCAGCCGACGCATTTATCCAGATCAATCACCATTCCCCATCTTGGCATTTTGTCCCCTTTTAAGCTCTATAAACTTTAACCCTTGTATTGAAAAAGGCTGCTTGCCCACTGATGGTGTCGTAATCCACCCCGATGATCTCATTGGGATTCACACCAATTCCCTTTTGCCATTTTCCATAGGAATAATGTCCTTGCCCGGAAGGAATTGCTACAACCCCTGGATGAACCCCCTCGGAAAACTTAACCTTTGCTTTGACCTTTTTAAACGGAGACTCTACCCATACCAACTGGCCATCTCTGAGTTTCAAGGTTTTTGCGGTTTCACTGTTGATCTCTACCAATGTTTCCCAACCCACTCCGGCCATGGGAAGAAATATCTCTTGAGCCCAAG
>Ga0102851_10003048_pt1 | contig 10331 bp, 9 predicted proteins | sample Mud3Dept3metaG_FD_79558 | JGI IMG/M metagenome (GOLD analysis project Ga0102851, IMG submission 79558) | Freshwater wetland microbial communities from Ohio, USA, analyzing the effect of biotic and abiotic controls - Mud 3 Core 4 Depth 3... | ecosystem: Environmental > Aquatic > Freshwater >...
CCTTCTCCCCCTCTCTCCCTCTCCCCCTCCTTTTTCAACTCCCTATTCCGGCTCGATATGTATATTGACGGTAAGGTTTTCATAGCTTTTTGACAATTCTCCCTCAATCATGTCGCAATACCGGTGAGCATCTCCGACGGAAACATCTTCAGGTATTTCCACATGGATGTCAATAAATCTGTAGTTGCCTGCTGCACGCGTTTTCAGACCATGGTAGTTCACTTTCAGCCGCTGCAGCTTTTTTTCCAGGACTTTAATCTCATCAACACCCCATGCCGAATCTATGAGTGGTGAGAATGCCTTTTTCAGCAGCGAGAACGATTCATGAATTATCAGTAATGCAACCATTATTGCTACAACTGGATCAAACCATTTAATACCGGTCAGAATAATAAGCACGAGGCCGGCACCGACTCCGAGTGATGTATATACATCGGCCTTGAGATGCAGTGCATCAGCTTCAAGGGCTATCGATTTTGTCCTGCGTGCCACCTTGTACAGGCGGTAGGATACAATTGAGTTGACGATAGCTGATATCAGCATCACTGCTGTGCCGAGCCAGATCAATTCGAGCTCGAATGGTTCGCCTGCAAGCTTCCTGACCGCCTCAACGATGATCCATGCAGCAGCTGCAAGTATCAGGATTGCTTCGACCACTCCTGAGATATTTTCATATTTCCCGTGTCCGTACGGATGTTTCAGGTCGGGTGGTATATCCGAAAACTTCACTGAAAAATAAGCAACGAAAGACGCAAAAAGATCCATTGCAGAGTGGATTGCTTCAGAGATAATGCTGACCGAGCCGCTTAAGACTCCGACAACCACTTTCAATATGATCAGGAGCGTATTTGATGCAACTGACAGGCTGGCGACTTTTACTTTCGCGTTCATACAGGAAATGTCTGCGTCCACCGGAATAATTTCAGAATGGTGAACAGACGTAAAACAAATCAGACGGTAATCAGTTCATAGCTGGCAGTGCCGAGGCCGATCTTCTCAGCATGTTCGATTCCTGCCTGCCAGTATGTATCGGGATGTGCCAGTCTGAATTTGTCCTCGTTCTCCAGGTCGCCATGGCTCTGATTTTCACGGATCTTGCTGCCGGGGAGTGCGGGAGCAGCCAGAACCATATCGGCACATGCCTGGTCAAGCGCGACCGGATCAAACGATGCTGCCATACCGATGTCGGGAACCAGCGGGTAATCATTTGAATCCCAGCAATCGCAATCGGGCGAGACATTCATTATGAAGCTGATGTGAAATGACGGTTTGTCTTTTATTGCTGCAAGTGCATATTCCGAGATTCTTTTGCAGGCGGCTTCCGAAGTGGTTTGCCATGAAACCCTTGAAGCATCATACTGACAAACAGCTACACATTGTCCGCAGCCTGTACATAACTCATAGTTTATATGTGCAATTTTATCCTTTCCTACATTTATTGCACCGTAGGCACAATATTTTTCGCATACCCTGCAGCCTGTGCAGTTTTTCTCATAGATCCGGGGGGATGATCCGGAATGGAGAAATAATTTTCCGCCAACGGAAGCACAGCCCATTCCGAGGTTTTTAATGGTGCCACCGAATCCTGTCAGTTCATGCCCTTTAAAATGGCTCATCGAGATTATTATATCGGCATCGGCAACCGCAGAACCGATCCTGGCCGAAACGGTTAACTCCAGATTAATCTCAATCTCACGGAAATCTGTCCCTTTCAGGCCATCGGCAATAATGACGGGGCAGTCTGTTACAAGAGGATTATAACCGTTCTCAAATGCTGCCTCGAGGTGGGAAGGTGCATTGGACCGTCTTCCGAAATAAAGAGTATTGCTGTCGGTCAGAAAGGGAAATGCTTCTTTTGATTTCAGGAGTTTAACGATCCTGGCGGCATAGTTCGGTCTCAGGTAAGCCAGGTTGCCGGGTTCCCCGAAATGGATCTTAATGGCTACGAACTTCTTCTTGAAATCAATTGTTTCAATTCCGGCTTTAATAACGAGATTTTCAAGTTTTTTCAGAAGGTTCTGTGTCGGACGAGTCCTCAGACTGGTAAAATAAACTTTTGATTTTGACATATTTTTTCTATCCTAAACGGCTGTAAAAATAATCGAAAAATTCTGCCCGGCAAGTGTTTGATTTTCCTGATTCAGAATTCCGAGACCAGGCTGTGGATCTTTTCTATCAGCCATTTTGGAGTAGATGTGGCTCCGCAGATACCGGCCGAATTCTTTCCGTCGAACCAGGATCTCTTTATCTCAGCAGGAGATGATACAAAATATGTTTCCGGATTGACGCTTTTGCAGACAGAATAAAGCAATTTACCGTTCGAGCTCTCCTTTCCGCTGACAAAAATGATAACATCGTGTTTCTGTGCAAAATCTCTGAGATGTGGTTCCCTGTTGGAAACCTGTCCGCAGATAGTATTATGGACATGCAGCAGTTTTTCCGGATCAGGGATCCCTTTCTTCCTCATTTCCGAGCGGAGCAGATCGGCGAAATTATGGTAATCCCTGAGGCTCATGGTTGTTTGTGAAAAGAGCATTACCGGTTTGGTAACATCTATTTTACCCAGGTCGTTCGGGCCGGAAACAAGTATTCCTTCATTATTCATTTGCCCGAGCAGCCCGACTACCTCAGCGTGACCCGGCTTCCCGAACAGGACGATCTGTCCTTCCATGTCCCTGTATTTCAGCCAGATATCTTTGATCTTCGACTGCAGTTTTTTAACGATCGGGCAGGTGGCTTCAATTATTGTAATGTTGTTTTTTGCAGCTGTAAGATATGTATCAGGTGGTTCTCCATGAGCCCGGATCAGCACTTTGCAGTCCCTGAGCCTGCTGAATTCCTCATGATTTACCGACGATAGTCCCAGCAGAGCAAGACGTTCCACCTCCCTGTCGTTGTGCACAATGGGGCCCAGTGAAAAAACTTTTTCTCCTTTCAGAAGGGCTTTCTCAGCAATCTCGACTGCATTCTGCACACCGAAACAAAAACCGGATTTTCTGTCAATTTCAACAATCATTCAGTTTATCCTCAATCAGCTTATGCACCCACACCATCTGCTCTTCGATAGTCATTCTGCTGTTATCCAGAACAACGGCATCATCTGCTCTTCTTAATGGGCTGATATCCCTGTTTTCATCCGTTATATCCCTTGCAACAATATTTCTCCTGACCTCATCAAAATCCACATTCATCCCCTTGTTTATCAGTTCATCATACCTTCTTTTTGCCCTTATGTCAACTGACGCCGTCATGAAAATTTTAAGGTCGGCATCAGGAAAAACAACTGTTCCGATATCCCTGCCATCCATAACAACTCCCTTTAATACCCCGATCTGTCTCTGCAGTTCCACCATCCGGTGACGTACCTCCGGGATCTTACTAATGTTGCTTACATGATCCGAAACTTCAAGGCTTCTGATCTCTTTTTCAACATTCGCGGAATTCAGGAATGTCTCATGTTCATCTTTATCAGGATTGTAAACAAATTCAATATGCATATCATTAAGCTCATTCACGATCCCATTCAGGTCCGGTACCCCGTCCTCAATAAAGCCTCTCCTCAAGCAGTAGAGAGTAACTGCCCTGTACATTGCTCCGCTGTCGATATAAATATAGTTCAGCAACCTGGCAATTGCTTTTGCAAAAGAGCTTTTGCCGCAGGATGAATAGCCGTCGATTGCGATTATAAGTTTTTTTTTCATAACCTGAATTTAACCCACCGTTTTGACCCCCTGCACTGTGTCACCCCCCCCCCTGCAGGGGCAGGAAACCCCCGGCCGCTTCGCGGCTTGCCCCTAGAAGGGACAGGAAACCCCCAGTCGCTTCGCGGCTTGCCCCCTGAAGGGGGCCTAAACTCCGGATATTAGATGATTTACTTGACATCCTGAGAATTAGCCCCCCTTCAGGGGGGATGGGGGGGTTACGACCATAAAATTACTGTTTCCAATCCTGAACTCAAAAGGTTATTTTCTAAACCTCTGATACAACCTATCAGTCCTGACGATCAGTGAAAAATTATTTGACGATCCGGCAAGATGATACCTTGCTCTCCCGAACTCAATATTCATGAAGGATGTATTTACCCCGAATCCCCATGAGAACCCAACAGTTCCGATCCTTGCCTCTGTTTGCAGTTCTTTTCGCCTCTGGTAATTATAACCTGCACTCAGGTAAAAATTCTTGTGAGGTATAAGCTCTGCACCGACTATTGCATGCCTCGCCAGATTTTCAAAAAACCCCCCGGACTCATTATTTCCAGGTATTGTATCACCGTACAGATGAGTAAGATCGAATTTCTCGAGATGCCTCAGGGTAAGTGAAAAACGGAAAGGGGCATGTGCAAGCTCCCGGGAGATGCCGGCCTGAATCTCAAAAGGCAGCTTCTGCTTCTTTTCCCCTGCATAGGAAGTAACCTGAAGTCCAATGTTCCTGATTATCAAACCTGCCGAAAAGAGACCTGATCTGGTGTGAAAACCTCCTCCGATATCAAATGCAAAGCCGAAAGAGGTGTAATTCTCCAGATGGGATAAAACAGGTTTGAAATTAAATCCTGCGCTGAAAAGCGAATCTATTTCCCGTGAATAAATAATTGAAAATGCATACTCCGAAGCATGAAAGTTTCCTGTGATTACCCCTGAAGCATCTGCTCCGGTAAATGAGCCATAATTCAGGTATGTCAGCCCGGCGGCAAAATTACCGGTCTCCTGGAATGACATGGAATACATCGCCATGCCATAGTTGACCCCTGCAAAGTAATTTACATAATTCAATACGAGACTCCTGTCCATTGAAGAAGTAAGAAGTGCAGGATTATAATAAGCAAGGTTCAGATTATCTGTATTCAGTGATACATTTGAACCACCCAGGGATGATACAAGTCCTGAATGGGAGAGGTTAAGGAATTCATATACATTATCCCCTCCGGTCTGTGCATTCAGATCTAAGAACAGATAACAGAAAATCAGAATATATAAGCTTTTCTTGCCCATATTCTCAATAACTACCAAAGATAGCAGGAATATAATTAACGCTTTATGTACGTAAATTAGTATTATTGAACATGGTGCAGGTTGCAGAGGATTTTCAGGCAGTCTTTCCTGTCAGGACATAAGCGCTTTCAGCTTTTTTCCGGCGACCGTTGATCTGCGACATGAAAAGTCCTGCTATAACTATTATCATCCCGATTGCGTTCTGAAGAGTCAGTTTGTCACCAAGAATAATGAAAGAAAAGATCGCTGTTAATATCGGGATGCTGTTCGTGAAGACATTAGCCCTTGAGATCCCCATGCTCCTTACCGAGTAGGCAAATAATATAAAAGCCCCGCAGGAGGCAAAAACCGCAAGCTCAATGATCGGTATGAGACTCTTTATTGAAAAGGGAGTATTTATGAAATGGTTAAAATCGGCAATAAGGAAAACCGGGAGGAAAAGAAGGGTTCCGATAGTATTCTGAATGGTTACTATAAAAACCGGGCTGTAATTGCCGACGAGCCGGCTGAGCGTAAGGCTAAAGCCCACTGCCGAAAAAACCGCAAAGAGCAGCAGCAAAACCCCTTTGATGTTAAATGAAAGAGAACCGTCTTTATTCAGAATGAATACAAGGATCCCTAAAAATGAAACGATAATTCCTGCATAATTAATGACCCTGAGCTTCTCCCTGAAAAATACCCACGCTCCCAGAGCAGCTAGTACCGGGATTATTGATATAATGACCGACCCGACAGTTGCAGACACATAGGTAAGACCGAAGCTTTCCCCCAGGAAATAGAGGAATGGTTCAAAAAGCGCCAGAAAAAAGAAAAGCTTCCTGTCCTCTTTCTTTATTTTAACAGAGGTACCTGAAATGAAGATGAATGATGTCAGAAGAATTACGGAAATGACCAGCCGGATAAACACGATCGTCAGGGGCAGGAATGTTTCATTTGCAACCTTGAACCATATGAAGGAAAATGACCAGAATATCATTGCCAGGAAAATTGCTCCGTATGTTATTGCAAATTTCTTCACTTCTGTTACCGGTAGCATATATTTAGTCCGGCGGCGCGAATTTATACCATATATTTATAATAATACCGTCAGACCGGAAAATTCTTCTATTCCTTCATTATCCATCCAAGGCATTTCGACCGTGAATTTGGCTGGTAATAAATATGTTGCGTAAGAAACAGATATTTAAACAGATGTACCATACAGATGTTTCGAACATGATTAAGTAATGATAAAATTGTGATTTGAATGTGAAGTATAAATTATTATCTTTGCCGCCTCTGAGATAAAATGACCAGGCCTGAATTTCAGATATTGCATTGAATATTAATTTTTTAAATTAAAATCAGATATAGATGAAGATTCTGGTATGTATAAGTAATGTTCCCGATACAACAACAAAAATCAAACTTGCTGAAGGGAGCAGAACGATTGACACAACCGGTATTCAGTGGGTTATTAATCCATGGGATGAACTGTCCCTTACAAGGGCTCTTGAATTGAAGGATGATCCCTCGGCCGGAGTAAAATCGGTGTCCGTAATACATGTGGGTCCTGCCTCTTCCGATCCCACGATACGCAAAGCTCTTGCCATTGGCGCTGATGATGCATTACGAGTGAACACAGAATCGTCAGATGCATTTTTTGTTGCTGCCCAGATTGCAGAGATAATAAAGAAAGAACATTATGATTTGGTTTTCTGTGGGATTGAATCAAGTGACTATAACGGATCGCTGGTGGGTGGAATGGTTGCGGAATTCCTTGGCATGCCTTCGGTATCAGCGGTTTCATCGATCAGGATCGAAAACGGTCAGCCTGTTATCGTCCGCGAAATTGACGGGGGAAAAGAGGTGATCACCCTGCCCGTGCCTTTTGTGGCTATTGTGCAGAAAGGTATCGCGAAAGAGCCGCGAATCGCAGCAATGAGAGGCATCATGATGGCACGGACCAAAGCCATAAGGCTGTTTGAGCCTGTACATGTCGAGCCGCTTACTGAAATTGTGACTCTCGAGAAGCCTGCCCCGCGTAAAGCCTGTAAATTCATAGATGCTGAAAATCCCGCACAGCTGCTTGAATTACTTCAGAACGAGGCAAAAGTTATCTGATCAATCATCAATTAAATCTAAACAAAATGTCAGTTTTAGTATATACCGAGAATTGGGACGGAAAATTCAAGAAGCTAACTTTTGAACTGGTCTCATATGCTTCAGAGATTGCAAAAATGCTCAATACCGGATTAACAGCGGTATCAATCGGAAAAACCGGCAATTCTGAACTGGCTAAAGCGGGAAAATATGGCGCATCAAAAATTATCAGCATTGATAATGAACATTTGAAGGTACTTGACAGCCAGGCCTATACTAATGTGATTTCGGAAATTGCGCGAGCCGAAAAAGCTTCCGTCATAGTTCTTTCAAATAATAATACAGGCAGGGCAATTGCCCCCAGGTTGTCCGTTAGTCTTAAAGCAGGTGTCGGATCGGGTGTCAGTAAGCTCCCTCTGAATATCAATCCTTTTACAGTATACAAAAGAACATATTCGGGGAATGCCTTTGCACATGTGGTGATAAAGTCTGATATCAGGATCCTTACACTCGCGCAGAACTCTTTCGAACTTATAGAAACACCTGACAATTCAACCATTGTTAAAATAGATGTTCCTGTTGACAGTGCGCTTGTGAAAACCACAGTGAAGGAGGTTCAGAAGCAGACCGGAAGGATATTGCTGACTGATGCCGATATTGTTGTATCTGGCGGAAGAGGTATGAAATCTCCCGACAACTGGGCTCCGCTTGTTGAATTTGCATCACTGCTCGGTGCTGCAACTGCATGCTCGCGGCCGGTTTCTGATGAAGGCTGGCGGCCCCATGAGGAACATACCGGCCAGACGGGAAAGATAATTGCACCAAACCTGTATATTGCTGTTGGCATCTCCGGATCGACACAGCACCTCGCCGGAGTGAGTTCTTCGAAGTTTATTGTCGCAATAAATACCGATAAGGATGCTCCGATTTTCGAAGCAGCACAATACGGAATTGTAGGTGATGCAATGAAGGTTTTGCCGAAACTGGTTGACGCACTAAAAAAGGCTAAATAATCCATACCATTGTACGGGTGTTGCATGCAACACCCGTACCACAATTATTATCAGATATATGGCCAAACAGATCATATTTGCATTTTCTCTCCTTATTACTTTCGCTGTATTTTTTTATACCGTCAGCAGGATAATCAGTTATTTCAAACTTACGAAACCCGGATTTCCTGTCAGGGATCCCGCCAGGAGATTCAGCATTATGATGAAAGTCGCCTTCGGGCAGACAAAGATCTTCAGGAGACCAGTAACAGGATTTCTTCATGCACTTGTTTTCTGGGGTTTCTGTGTTATAATCTTCGGCAGTATTGAAATGGTTATCGACGGACTTTCGGGAACTGAGAGAGCTCTTAAATTCCTTGGACCGGTCTATGACTTCCTGATAGCATCCGGAGACATTTTTGCTCTCCTGGTGGCAGTTGCAATAATCGTCTTCCTGGCACGCCGGCTCTTCTTCCATATTGCGAGATTTGAGGGAATTGAAATGAAAAAAAGGTCTCACAGGGATGCCAACATCTCCCTCACACTGATACTGTTGCTGATGATCTCGCTCATATTCATGAATACCGGATATATGGGATATAAAACAGCTGCAGGTGAGGAGATTGCGGGTATTTATCCTTTCGGAGCCATTCTGGCAGGGATGTTATCCGGAATTTCAGCAGAAGGTTTCCGGATCATGTACGAGATATCCTGGTGGGCACATATACTTCTTATTTTCTTCTTTGCAAACTATCTTCCCTATTCCAAGCATTTTCATGTCTTTATGTCGGTGCCGAACGTGTTCCTTTCACGGCTCGATCCTCCTGGCAAACTGATCAATATGGACAGCATTACAAGGGAGGTGAAACTCATGCTTGATCCCGGTGCAGCCTATGATCCCGTTCCAGCAGAAACTCCACCGGAAAGGTTCGGCATAAAAGATGCGGAGGATGCCACCTGGAAGAATTACTTCGATTCCTTATCATGCACCGAATGCGGAAGATGCACTTCTGTTTGTCCGGCAAATATTACGGGTAAGAAACTGTCGCCACGGAAAATTATGATGGACCTGAGGGCACGAATGAAGGAAAAGGGTCCGATGATGGTAAAAAACGGCAAGGATTTCAGTGATTCCAGATCTCTGCTGCGAGATTATATAACCGCTGAGGAGCTCTGGGCATGTACAACATGCAATGCATGTGCCACGGAGTGTCCCATAAATATCAATCAGCCTTCCATTATCGTTGACATGCGGAGGTACCTTGTTCTGGAAGAAGCATCTGCACCCGGTGAGCTGAAAGCTGTTTTCAACAATATCGAAAACAACGGCGCTCCATGGCAGTATTCTGCTGAGGACCGGCTTGTCTGGGCAAAAGATATCGGATTTGAGATACCGGTTATGTCAGGTATGGTTGCCGGCGGTAAAAAACCCGAATATCTTTTCTGGGTCGGTTGTGCAGGTGCCTTTGACGACAGGTACAAAAAGGTTGTCAGATCATTTGCGAAGATTCTTAATCATCTCGGGGTAAGCTTTGCCGTCCTTGGCAGGGAGGAAACATGTACAGGCGATCCTGCCCGCCGTGCCGGTAACGAGATGCTTTACCAGATGCAGGCGCTGCAGGTCATCACTACTTTAAAGGGATATGAAGTCAGCAGGATCATTACGATCTGTCCGCATTGTTACAATATTTTCAAAAATGAGTATCCCGATCTGGACGGCAAATTTGAGGTAATAAACTATCTGCGGCTTCTCAGAAGATTCATTGATGAGGGGAAACTGAAAATTGATATTTCAGCATTAAACAATATTTCTGTAACTTACCACGATCCCTGTTACCTGGGCAGGGCAAACGGGATCTATGATGAACCAAGATTCATCCTGAACAGGCTTACAGGTAACCTGACGGAGATGGAGAGGAACAGGAGCTTTGCACTCTGCTGCGGAGCAGGCGGCGCTCAGATGTTCAAGGAAGCTGAAAAGGGTGATAAGGAGATATTCATTGAGAGAACGGAGGATGCACTTGATACAGATGCTTCAGTGATCGCATCGGCATGTCCTTTCTGCATGACAATGCTTACCGACGGGCTGAAATACAAAAACCGGGAGAATGATGTGAAAAACATGGACATAGCCGAACTGATTGCGCAGTCACTCGGGTTGTACTGAAGCCGGAAACCGAAGTGACCTGCAACTAAAGAAATTATTAATCTTAAATTCAATCAATAATGGCAGAAAGAAAAATCCTGAAAAGCGGCGAATTCCTTGTAA
>Ga0102851_10003049_pt1 | contig 10329 bp, 7 predicted proteins | sample Mud3Dept3metaG_FD_79558 | JGI IMG/M metagenome (GOLD analysis project Ga0102851, IMG submission 79558) | Freshwater wetland microbial communities from Ohio, USA, analyzing the effect of biotic and abiotic controls - Mud 3 Core 4 Depth 3... | ecosystem: Environmental > Aquatic > Freshwater >...
CGGTGTAGTCGGGTACCATCGAGCGGTACCAGGAACCGTTTTCGGGCGGCGCGTTCCTGGCGACCGCGGGCGTCTTGAACCACGCGAGCGGGTGCCGGAGGCCGCCTCCCAGCACGATCATGAGGAAGAGGGAAAGGTTCAGGAAATTCACCGTGATCAGCGGCCAGAGCCAGGCGCCCTTCGGCGCGCGCAGGGACCCGCGATGATGCGCCAGGACCGTCAGCAGACCCGCGAACAGGTACTGGTACGGATGCATCGGCGCCCCCATGCCAATGTATCCGAAGACAATTGCGGCGCACCCCAGGGCGAGAGGCCACGCGGGATGGGCCCCCGCGCCCCTTCCGGCCCGGCCGCCTTCGAGCCGGTCAAGGCGCTCCTCGAGCAGCAGGACCCGCCGGGCGATGATCACATTATCCTGATCGTTATTCGAATGATCCCTTTGTTCCTGATCCATGTTCCGCCTCCGGTGTCTGCCCTTATGTCTGCGCAACGCCTTAACAGCTTAGCGAAAAACATTCTTCAACAGCCTATTAAGTATATCCGGTCGGGCGTCTTTGCGCAAACCCCGCGGAGATCCTCATGACGGCATTCCTGTCAAGATTTTCCAGCCGGTGTCACTCCTCGGGCGAATCGCGGGGACCGAGGCCCAGTGGAAAATTTTACCTCCTCACGTGCGACACGGCCCTGGGATTCTACTTCAGCACAGCCCTGCCCCCATGAAGATCGAGTAGTTCCTGGTCTAGCGCACCTGCCGGTCGTCCTCTCCGTCCGCCAAGCCCTGCAGCGCGTAGACCGTAAGCGGCTCCGTCTTGCCCTTGGCCTTGATCTGCCTCGACCGCCCGACCACTGCTTTGCTCCCCAGCGCCTTCCGGACCTCTTCCGAGATGAGCACTTCCCCGCCTGCGGCGCTGTCGCAGATGCGCTTCGCCGTGTTTACCGTGTCCCCGATGACGTCGTATCCCTTCACTTCCCGGCTCCCGATGAGCCCTTCCACCAGGACGCCGGCGTGGATGCCGATGCCCGCGCTGAGCCCGAACCGATCGAGATGCCCTTCGATCTCCCGGAGTATCCCCAGCGCCGCCCGGGCGGCATCCTCCTCCTTGTGCAGCACCAGCATTGATCTCATCGCCGGTGAACTTCGCCTTGATGGCGTTGTGGCGCTCCCAGACCTTCTCCGCCCGCTCGAAGAGAATGTTCAGCATCTCCACCACCCGCTCGGGCGGCTGGGCCTCGCTCCACTTCGTGAACCCGCGGACATCGAGAAAAAGGACGGACCGCGCCCGGCGCTGGATCGCAAGCGAAGCCGGGTCCGCCACGGCGGAATACAGGAGTTCCTTGCCGAGGAGCCATTCGGAATATCGACGCAGCTGGTACGCCGTGGAACGAAGGATCGCAAGATAGGACCGGGCCTGCACATTGGCGATGCCGAGGAGCAGCCCGAGAAAGGTCACCGCGAGCATGATGAAGATGTGGCTTCCGTCGCTCAGGAATCCCGCGAGGGGGGCGTATTTCGGCGCGTCGACGGCCTCTAAGATCCAGTACATCACGACGATGATGTTGGCCCGGACGATGTTCTCGGCCACCAGGATGGCGTCCCCGGCCCTGCCGGTTGACCGGATGCGCAGTTCCTGCAGCAGGCCGATGACCACGGCGAACAGGATGTACGCACGGTGGTTCCCGGTCGCAAAGAACTCCGCCCCCTCCATCGCCGTTTCGATGACGGTGTAGATCAGGGGACCGATGAGATTGCCGATGAACGGGCGGGGCTTGCCGGCAAACTCCCGGCTCCCCAGAAAATAAGCCTGCACGAGAGCCGCGAGAATGATCACGTAGGGATCGGGCCTCAGGAGCAGCGAGGGCCCTTCGTGCAGAAGTTCCAGGACCATGTTCGCGATAGGGAAGTGCGCGCTGTTCGTGATGAACTCCGCAGTGATGTATCCCCAGCGGGTTCCCTGGAGGCGTGATTCCAGCTCGGTCTTCATGGTCGGCACCTTTTCGCGTACGATGTGTTTGCACAGGAGCGGCTGTGCTGCTCGACAGGGAACAGTATACGCATTGACCGGCGGCGATGCAAGGGTGCGACAGGCATGACCGGGATCTCGGCGCACGGTCACCGGCGAGAACTCCCCGCCATGCGGACCGGGAGAAGCATGCAGGCCCTCTTCTCCCTGGCCGCGTGATCATCGCCGGTCCTTCGGTACGCTTACTTATGCATGGGTTCGAACTTTTTCCCGCCCGACTCGACGAACTTGCTGAAGAACTCCACATAGTGGAGACGAAGGGCATGGATGGTCGGCGAGAAGACGCCGAGCACGATGTTCAGCAGATGGAGCAGAGCGGCCGCCATGACGCCGAGCACGATGTCCCCGGTAGCTCCTGCCATCTGGTTGGCAACATAGGCGAGCAGCACCGAGGTCAGGCCGATGGCCATGATCCTGACATAGGAGATGATGTTCCCGATGTTCTTGAGAAGCTCGAGCGGCGCAAGGAGACCGCCGGAGAACAGCAGGAATGGTGTCGCGAACAGGATCACCATGATGATCGGCCGCGACAGGAGCCCCGGAAGATAGCCGAAGAAAGATGCGAAGACAGCGACGAGGCAGAGGATGATGAGGACGTTCAGCAGCTTGGCGAACCCCTCCCTCCTCACCTTCCTGCGGAAGGCGGTGATGGCGCCGAGCAGCAGTCCAAGCACAACGTGCACGACCCCTGCGGACAGCGCGAACACCAGCATGGGGATGACCGACGTCCTCCGCTCGATCATCAGCGGCTCCATGCCGAAGAGGGTCGTCCCGAGATCACCGAAAAACTCTCCGTACAGCACGCCGAAAATGATCGTATAGAGCGACGACGCCAGCAGCACCTGCGAGGCGTCCGCCACCTCCCGTTTCTTCGCATACCGCCGGCGCAGGAACAATGCCAGCGCGGCAAGGAGCACGCCATAACCCGCGTCGCCGAGGATCATGCCGAAGAACAGCGGGAAAAATATTCCGATGAACGGCGTCGGGTCGAAGGACGAGTAGGCGGGGACCGGGAGCAGGCGGCCGAACATCTCGAAGGGCCTGAAATACGGGGAATTCATCAGGACCACCGGCGCCTTCTCCAGGTCCTCCTCCCGGACATGCTTTTCTTCGAGGACCACCTTCATGCCGAAGGATGCGTCCAGCTGCGCCCGGAGCCTTCCCACGTCATCCGCGGGCATCCATCCGCGGATGAAGAAGCACATTCGCGTCTGATGGACCGAGGCCGTCACCATGAGCAGCGCGATCCGTTCGCCGATCCATTCCCGGACGCGACGGTAGATCGGGGTCCATCGGCGGCCCATCGCCTCCAGTTCGGTGTCGATCTTCCCGATCTCCAGGCCAAGGTCGCGGGACCGATTCTGTAAATAGGCTATCTTGCCCGCCAGAGACAGCGTCTCGAAGTCGGGCGGAAGTTTCAGCTCCGGGACATGCTCGCGGGTCAGCGCCGCGCTCACGGTCTCGGACACGTCCTTTTCAATGGTGATCATGCCGGCGAGGGTCCCGCTCCGGGCCGGCACCGTGTAGAACTCGAACTTTCCGTCCGTCAGGTCCGCGATCATCTTCCGGATGGTATCCACTGCCGACTGGTCCTTGATGGTGAGCATGATGACGTCACGGGTGGGCGGCGATCCTGTTTCATGGAACAGGTCGTCGAGCGTGCGCAGGAAGGCGCTGAACCGGTTCTGTTCTTCGATATCCTTCCGCCGGTCGTTCCTGCGCTGATGGAGCGTCCGCGCCGTCCGGAGGTGCTTTTCCACGGTTGTATGGACCGTGTGCAGGATGGACCTCGGTTCAATATAGCTTGTCCGCACGGGAACCTTGGGAAGATAGAGGAAGAGGTCGTCGATCCGGCGGCGCAGGTCTTCAAGGAAGAGCCGCTCGAACAGGGCGCGCTCCTGTTCGTCGTGAAGGAACGGAGCGAGTGCATCCTCTCCCGGCTCCTTGTCCGCAATCGCCTCTGCCTCGGATTCGATCTGGAGGACCCTCAGCCCCTGGAGCAGCGACACCACATCCTGAAGTGAATCGCGGGGCCCGACGATCTCGACCTTGGACATCCTCGTTATCATCGTCCCCTCCTCCGCGGCGGACAGCACCCCCCACCGTCGGCATCCCCGCATCCGGTCTCTATTTAGAGTCTGTATTCAAATGTCCTTTTTCGTCATGCCCGGACTTGATCCGGCATCCAGAAGGTCCTGAAAGAATTGGGTTCCTGCTTTTGCAGGCATGACGGACCCTGTTGTAATGGCAATTAAATTACAGACCCTATTTAATTCTATCAAATAAAGGGCTTGCCGGTTGTTCTGGCTCAGGATATCAGGGGCGGGAAAATGCGACTAGAGGAAACAAGCGCCGGGGCAGCCTATGTTTCCCGATGCACTGTCGCGGGCGGGAACGCCGGCAGGCAAAAGGACTCCTCATGGGGCGATGCTGACGTCCGTCGAGTTCTCTGACGCGGCCAATATATTCTTCGATGATCTTCGGCATGCTCCCCGCGGCATGGATGATGGACGGCGCTGCAATAGAGGTCGGTGTGTTCCCTCCCGTATCAACGCTGCTCAGGACCGCCGCATCTTTTTGCTCACCCGGCCGGACAGGAACGACAGGGCGGGCAGCGCCGCGATCACCAGGACCGCGGTCGCGGGCCGTACCCCGCCGAGCCAATCGTCGTACCAGAGAAGGAGCAGGTCCTTGCCGTACACGGCCTCATATCCCCAGGCGATCAGGAACGGCAACACCATGATGGAAACGACCAGCACGGGCCGGAAGCGCCGCATGCCGTAGAAGCCGGCAAGGAATGGCAGCTGCACGAGCACCAGGAACAGGCTCAACAAGAAGGACAGGACAATGATGACCCTCGGCGCGAGCCCACCGTACTGCCATACGATGATTCCGGCAAGGACGAGCGTCCCCACGAGCTCGATGGCCCTTCTCCGCTGCTTCTGTGAAGCCCTGCTCCACCACCCCATGGCCATGGCGGTCCCCGCTCACGTCCCTCGCGCCAGGCACTTCACGATCTCGCCGATATACATCCGGTGGTAATCCTTCTGCGGGTACAGAGCGTCGATCTTCTGGTCGAGGAACCGCTCCGGAAGAATGTCCTGGCTGTAGATCTTCCGGCAGGCCAGCACAAGCCGGGCCTCGCCAAAATAGACGAAGCCCTCCTCCTTTACCGGTGTAAGGCCGGCACCCTTGACCTTGTCCGTGTCCCATCCGGAGTGGGTGCCGCAGTAGGTCAGGGCCTTGCGAAGCTTCTCGTCGAAGAAGGAAAGCGTGAACTGCGGCGCCTTCTCGATGAACCCGAAGGTGTGGCGCGTCGGACGAATGTAACACGTGGCCACCTTCCGCTCCCACAGCACCCCCAGCCCGCCCCAGCTCGCCGTCATGGTGTTGAACGATTCCGGCGTACCCGCGGTGATCAGCATCCAGTCCGTCCCGATGAGCTTGAACGGGTTATCCGTCATCAATTCCGGCTTTATCTCCCTGAATCCCATGGTTTTCCCTCCTGCCCTTATTATTGTGAGTTTCTCGAGCTCCTTCTCTCTCGATGAAGGCGCTTCAGGAATCTCTCTTGCAACAATAATATAAAATGGCGGAAATGACAAGGTGATCGAACGCAGAGGCGTCCGGTTGATTGTAGGACTGCCGAATCGGCGTCTGTTTTATTGCCCTGACGCAGCAACCATGATTAAAAGAAAAAGCGCCCTGCCTTGCGACAGGGCGCTTCGAGATGACTTACTTTTTACTCTACCAGGTTCGCGATCCGTGGCACCCGGGAGAGCCGCAGGTGCTCGTAGTAGCGTTAAAGTTCAACGTGCTTACAACGTTTGAAACGCCATTGGCGTGCGTTGCCGCATTCACAGCAGTTGAACTATAGCCCGTGCCGTGGCAGGTGCTGCACGCATATCCCCGCGACGAGACGTGGAACGAGTGTGCACCCGTCCCCGGGGGGATCGCGTGGCAGGAACCGCACGCCGGCGCCGGCGGTACATACGTGCAGGTCTGTGACAGGACGGGCGTCCCTCCGGTGCAGCCTGCGGGAGATGCGGTCAGCTGCGTCCTGGTCTGGGTATTGTTGGACTGGCAAGCTCCCCAGGCCGAGTACGTGAACGAGGTGCAGGCTGCAGGGGTCGGCGGGACATACGTGCAGGACTGCGTCAGGACGGGTATCCCCACACAGCCTGCGGGAGACGATGTCGCAACGGTCCTGGTCTGGGTGTTGTTGGACTGGCATGCGCCCCAGGCATTGTACGTATAGGTGCAGGCTGCGGGGCCCGGTACATAGGTGCAGGTCTGCGTCAGGACAGGCGTCCCGGTGCAGCCCGCGGGAGTGGATGACAGCACGGTCCTCGTCTGTGTGCCGTTCGACTGGCATGTGCCCCATACATCGTAGGTGTAGGTGCAGGCCGCCGCCGGCGGCGGGGTAGTCGTTGCCAATGCCGCGGCAATGTCCGCGATTTGGTCAGCCGTAAGGGTCGATAAAGACCCCATGCCGCCCCGATTGGAGTTAATGGCGGACTGGATCGCGGATGCAGTTGCCCCCTTCATGTCGCTTGTTGCAAGTGCGCCGTGACAGGAACCGCACTTGCTTGAATAAAGCGCTGCTCCGTCGATCGGCGCCGGTGGCGGGGGTGTCGGCGTTAAAAAGGTCGCTATTGCCTGGATCTCCAGGGCAGTAAGGCTCGAAAGAGACCCCATGCCGCCCGTATTGGCTGCGATGGCAGCCTGGATCTCGGCTGCCGTTGCCCCCTTCTTTCCGGGAGCGAGTGCGCCGTGGCAGCTTGCGCATTTATTGGCGTAGAGCGTCGCTCCATTGAGCGTTCCCGGCCGGACCGGCAGATTATTCTCGTAGAAGGTCCCGGAAGCAATGTTGTTGATCGGCGCCGAGAAGATCAGGCTGTTCGTGCGTTTGTTCCTCACGATGATCATCCCCGAGGCCACATAGATCCGCACGTCGTCGAACAACGCGTCGAGCCCTGTGTGGTCGGCTTCGAAGTCGTCGTCGATGGGGTTCTTGTCGTAGTTGTAAAGCTGGAACATGGGCGCCAGTACGGTCCGCAGGCTCTCAAGGGCGGCCATGAGCTTTGCCGCGGCAGCCTCGATCGCTGCCGGGTCGTCGGAATTGAAGACCAGCGTCGGATCATCGGAGCCGGCGGCGCCGGCAACGACCACGTCCGACAGCGGGTTGATGTTGGTCTTTCCGTGCTTCCTGGCAAGCGAGTGCAGGCGGAGCGTTGCGGCATTCTCATCCTCCCACTTGACCTGGAGGATGTAAGGCGGCCGGAGCCCGTCCACGTTCAGAACGAAAGATCCGTCGTCGCCCGTTACCGTGGTCTTGATCTTGGACGGTTTCGAGGAGTCCTTCAGCGTTACGGTGCCGTGGATCGCCTTCCCTGCAGCCGCGACACCCGACACCGTTGTTGACGCCGGGGGGGACACATTGTCGTCAACGCCGCAGCCGCCAAGCGTGAGGATGGCGGTAACCGCACAGAAAAGCAAAATACTTGCGAAGCTCTTTTTCCTCTTCGTCTTCATCATCTCCATCTGTCATTCCTCCAATACATAATAATAGATCGGGTGCGTTTTTTTACGCGAAACCTGCCGTTTGTTGTTCCGTCACTCCTGCTTTACTCTCTGTTTTACGCAGCGAGTATCTTTATCATCATGTTTGAATCACCTCCCTTTATCCATCATTCTCGTCCAATGAGCACAAAAACAAAAAGCCGGGGCCTTGAATATCGAAAAGATATTTCGGCAACCCGGCTGTCTCAGAGAGATCCTGAAGGCTTTCCGCCCCATCCTCGCGGATGGTTGAGTATTGTCGTCTATCTCGTGCCCCGTGAATTGAACTGCCTGCTGCCACCTCATCCGCCGTCAATAGAGGCCCTGTTCCCTGTCCAGCGCGCGCAATGCAGCTCCCCGCAGTAAGATCCAGATTCACGAGTCGCTACCGTACGTGCATTCGATGATCCTCCAGTGTAATAGCAAATCAGATGCCACGATATGATGTCGCTCTCCAGCACAAAGAATATCCTGTTAATTTAATCGGTTACACGCTCGTCACCCCTGCAGGAGGCAAAACGAAAGTGCAGGGGTTTCCCTGCGGCAGAGACGGCGAACAAGAGAGCGATTGGAATAAACAGATCGATAGTAAGTGGAAAATCAGAAAGTTGCAGCTCTGTATGAAATTACAGACACTGTAGGTGAGAAAGAGAGTGTTTATGAGTATCCTGATGAGAGCCTGTGAAGATGTGGCGAGGACATTGTGCGGACCGAATGGAAAAGCGCCTCTTCAGCGCGCTGAAGAACGACGAGCACCACGTGAATTGTCGACCCGAGCAGTCGGTCCCCGCTCGGTCACGCCAGGCTTTTTGAAACGATCTCGAACACGTCCTTCGACAGTTTCTGCGCGCTCCCCATCCGCTCCAGTTGTCCCTTCATCAGCGCCTTCCGCTTCTCATCGTAGCGCTTCCACATCGTGAACGAAGATACCAGCCGCGCTGCGATCTGCGGGTTCATCGGGTCGATGGCCAGCACCTGGTCCGCGACGAACGCGTATCCTTCACCGGAGAGGTCGTGGAACCGCGCAGAATTCGACGAGAACGCGCCGATGAGCGCCCGCACCTTGTTCGGGTTCTTGAGCGTGAAGGCCGGGTGCTTCATGAGCGCCTTCACCGTCTCCAGCGTGCCCGGCAGGCGGGACGTCGCCTGGATCGCGAACCACTTGTCCATCACGAGGGGATCGTTCTTCCATGTCTCATAGAACGAGGCGAGGGCCTCGGCCCGTTCCGGACGGTCGCTGTTCGCCAGGTTCACGAGCGCGGCCATCACATCGGTCATGTTCCCGCCGGTCCGGTACTGGTCCATGCACAGGCGGAGGACATCATCATCGTCGTCCAGCTCCATGAGGTAGCCGAGGCAGGTGTTCTTGAGGCTCCGTTTCCCCATGGCCAGCTGGTCGATGCGATACGGCCCGGACTCCTCATTCGTTCGATAGACGGCAAGGAACGAATCCTTCAGGACCGCGGCAAGGGTCTGCTGCACGAACCTCCTGGCCGCATGGATGGCCTCGGGATCGATGACCGGCATGAAGTCGGCAAGGTAGGTCTCTGACGGGAGCGCCAGCGCAAAGGCCTGGAACATCCTATCGTCCATCCCGCTCTCCAGCGTCTCTTTGAACGCATCGATGAACATATTGTCCAGCACGAGCGGTCTGCCCTGCTGATGGTCCTTCACGAGTTCCAGGAGGAGCTTCACGGCGAGCTGCTGGCCGGCATCCCAGCGGTTGAACTCGTCGCTGTCATGGGCCATCAGGAACAGCCGTTCGTCGTCGGACAGGTCGAGCTTCACCTTCACCGGAGCAGAGAACCCGCGCAGGATGGACGGTACGGGCTCTTCAGGCACCTCAGTGAAGACAAAGGTCTCCTCCGCCTTTCTCAATTCCAGTATTACCGTCCCCTTGTCTCCTTGTCCCCGTGTCCCCACGTCAGTCTTATTTATCCCCGTGTCCCCGCGTCCCCGTGTCCCCGTGTCAAGCTTCAATGTCAGCTCCCCTCCGTCCTCCCCCAGGAGACCGACGGCGACCGGGATATGGAAGGGCTTCTTGACCGGCTGTCCGGGAGTGGCGGGGCAGGACTGCCGTATCGTCAGGGTGAAGGTCTTCTCCTGCGGGTCATAGTGCCGCGTCACCGTCAGTTCCGGCGTTCCCGCCTGCGTGTACCAGAGCCTGAACTGGACAAGGTCCGTCCCGGTCGCGTCCTCCATGGCCTTCACGAAGTCGTCGGTCGTGACCGCCTGGCCGTCATGGCGCGAGAAGTAGAGGTCCGTGCCCTTCCGGAAGCCGTCGGGCCCGAGGAGGGTCCGCATCATGCGGATCACCTCAGCGCCCTTGTTGTACACCGTCACGGTGTAGAAATTGTTGATCTCCACATAGGACTCGGGCCGCACCGGGTGGGCCATCGGCCCGCTGTCCTCACGGAACTGGTGGGTGCGCAGGAGGTTCGCGTCGCCGATGCGTTCCACGCCCCGCGACAGCATGTCCTCCATGAAGTGCTGGTCCCGGAAGACCGTGAACCCTTCCTTGAGCGAGAGCTGGAACCAGTCGCGGCACGTGACCCGGTCGCCGGACCAGTTGTGGAAGTACTCGTGGCCCACGACGCCCATGATGCCCTGGAAGTCGCTGTCCGTTGCGGTCTTCTCGTCAGCCAGGACATACTTGGAATTGAAGATGTTCAGGCCCTTGTTCTCCATGGCGCCCATGTTGAAGTCGTCGGTCGCCACGATCATGAACAGGTCCAGGTCGTACTCC
>Ga0102851_10003050_pt1 | contig 10328 bp, 10 predicted proteins | sample Mud3Dept3metaG_FD_79558 | JGI IMG/M metagenome (GOLD analysis project Ga0102851, IMG submission 79558) | Freshwater wetland microbial communities from Ohio, USA, analyzing the effect of biotic and abiotic controls - Mud 3 Core 4 Depth 3... | ecosystem: Environmental > Aquatic > Freshwater >...
CTGCTCACTTTGGTGGTTGTTCCGGTCGTTTATTCCCTGATAGATGACCTGGAGAATAAGTTTAAAAAATAGCTAACAACATATTGAAATATAATATATAAATAAATTATTATAACCATAAGGTGTTACTCTAGGTTATCTGCGTATGCTGCTCGGAAGGTGGACAGTCCGTCATGCTCAAGCTTGGTCATATCATTTATTCGAATTGTTTTCCGGTCCATGCGGGGATCGTGACGCAGGCCGTCCCCTTCCCCTATCCGGTGGTTCCCGGCATACCTACAGAGCTGAACCGCGCCCTCGTGGAGGGCAAGATCGACGTTTCTCCGTCCTCCTCGATCGAGTACGCCACGAACCCGGGCAAGTACCGCATCCTTTCCGGCCTGTCGATCACCTCACGGAACAAGGTCATGAGCATCCTGCTGGAAAGCCGGGTGCCGATCATTGAACTGAACAACAAGGTCGTGGCCCTGACCACGGCATCGGCAACATCCGTTGTTCTGCTCCGGGTCATTCTCGAGCTGTTCAACGGGATAAACCCCGTTTTTATGCTCTATGAGCAGGGCGTCGAAGAGCCATATGAGCAGGCGGACGCGGTCCTGACCATCGGCGACCTTGCGCTCAAACGGTCCCTGCAACCCCGGTTCCCCCATGCCTACGACCTGGGCGAGCTCTGGCACGAGCAGACCGGCCTTCCCTTCGTGTTTGCGCTCTGGCAGGTGAACTACCGGAAGAACACGGACCCGGAACTGCACCGGCTCCATGCAATCCTCCTCGAATCCAAGCGCTACGGCTTGGCGCGCCTGCGCGAACTGGCCGACAGTCATGCCGCAAGCTTCGGGATCACCGCGGACCTGCTCTTGCAGTACTGGAACCGCTTCAGCTACGATTTCGGACCCGAGGAACAGAGAGGCCTCCTGGCCTACTATGGATATGCCGCGGAACTGGGGGCCATCGACGCCGTGCCGGACCTCCGCCTCTTTGGAGGGACGCCATGACAGCGCCGTCACGTCAGATCGACCACCACGACCATGATCACGGGCATGACCACGAACACGATCAAGCCGGGGGCCACGCGCACGTCCACGCGGGCGCGGGTGGAAGGAAAGGGCTCCTGATCGCCCTCAGCATCACCCTGTTCATGATGATCGCCGAGATCGTGGGCGGCATCCTGTCCAACAGCCTTGCGCTCTTGTCCGATGCCGGCCACATGTTCACCGACACCCTGGCGCTCGCCCTGTCCTTCTTCGCCATGAAATTCGCCGACATGCCGGCGACCGACAAAAAGACCTATGGCTTCTACCGCCTCGAGATCCTCGCGGCGCTCCTGAACGGCGTGCTCCTCGTCCTCATCTCGCTCTATATCATCTACGAGGCGTACCAGCGCATCCTGAACCCGCCGCCCGTGCAGGGGGCGTTGATGCTGGTCGTGGCCGTCATCGGCCTGATCGTCAATATCACCGGCGCCCTGTTCCTGGTGAAGCACCGCAGCACCACCCTCAACATACGGAGCGCGTTCCTGCATATCATCGGCGATGCGATATCGTCGGTCGGCGTCATCATCGGCGGTGTGGTGATCTACTACACCGGCTGGTTCCTCATCGACCCGGCGCTGAGCATCCTGATCGCGCTCGGGATCATTGCCGGCTCCTACGGCCTGGTGACCGAATCGGTGAATATCCTGCTCGAGTCCGCGCCGTCCCATATCAACATGGAGACCGTGGCCGCTGAGATCGCCGCGGTGAACGGCGTCCGGGAAGCCTACCATGTCCATGTGTGGACCATCACCTCCGGGGTCTATGCCCTGAGCGCCCATGTCATCGTCGATGACATGCCGGTGAGCGGCAGCAGGGAACTGCTTGACGCCATCAGGCAGAGGCTTGCGGAGCGCTTCAAGATCCTCCATAGCACCATCCAGTTCGAATGCGAACGGTGCGCCGAGGGCGGGGCCTGCCCGCTTCCCGGGGACATAAAGAGCCGCCGGTAACTTCCCGTCACTGTCTATATAACTGCCCATATTCCTTGACATAATCCGCTGCATTCGCTACACTGTCGGTGCTTTTTGTGACATCCCCAGCGTTATGAAACAAACTGTTACCGGCACAGTCCTGGTCACCGGCGGCACCGGCTTCGTGGGAAGCCACCTGGTCGAGCTGCTCCTCCGCAGGGGACACGACGTCGTCTGCCTGGTGCGGGACCCGCGCCGCCTCCGCTGGCTCACGGGACTGAAGGTGCGCGTGGTCGCCGGTGATTGTTCTGAGCCCGCTTCACTGGACGCTGCGGTCAGGAATGTCTCGGTCATCTATCACGCCGCGGGGCTCACCAAGTCGTACCATGGACATGAGTATTACGCGGTGAACCAGTTCGGCACCAGGAACCTGATCGAAGCATGCAGTCGGCATAACCCGGGGATACGGAAGTTCGTCCTCGTCTCCAGCCTCGCGGCGGCAGGTCCGTCGCATGCGGGAAGGCCGGTCACGGACCAGGATGTTCCGCGCCCCGTGTCGGATTACGGCAGGAGCAAACTGCTGGGGGAAGAAGAGGCGCTCAAGTTCAAGGACCGGTTCCCGGTGGTCATCCTGCGTCCTTCCGCCGTGTATGGACCCCGCGACGCCGATGTGTTCGAACTGTTCAAGTGGGCGGCAAAAGGCTTCATCCTGGACCTGCGGGGCAATGAACGGTCCATGAACTGGTGCTATGTCGGGGACCTTGCCGAGGCGCTGCTCCTCGCCGGCGAGCGAACGGTCACGACCGGCAGCATCTATTTCGTTGCCGAGGACCGGGTCTATTTGACGTCGGAGTTTCACCGGCTCCTGCAGCGGACCGGAGGAGTGTCCAGCCGGGTCATCACGGTCCCGGTCTGGGCGGGCTATGCGATCGGCGCGTTGTCCGAGGCGGCAGGCGCCCTCCGGGGCCGGGCGACGATCATGAGCCGTCAGAAGGTCCGCGAGGCGGTCCAGCAGTACTGGACCTGCGACCTCGCAAAGGTCCGGCAGGACCTCGGGTTCATTGCCCGGGTCCCGCTCGAGCAGGGGCTGGAGCGAACATGGAATTGGTACCGGGAGCATCACTGGATCAACTGAGGCGTTCGTGCTGTTATTTTACCAAACCAGGAGAGGGAGGCAGTGCTTTGGATCTATTTGACAAATGCATGAAGTACACCGCAGCGAAGGAAGTGATGGCCGCGGGATTCTATCCCTACTTCCGCGTCGTCGAGTCGGAACAGGACCCTGAGGTCGTGGTGCAGGGCAAGAGGATGATCATGCTCGGGTCGAACAACTACCTTGGGCTGACAAGCCACCCCAAGGTGAAGGAAGCGGCCATCGCAGCGGTGAGGAAGTACGGGAGCGGCTGCGCGGGCTCGCGGTTCCTGAACGGGACGCTCGACATCCACGTGCAGCTCGAGGAGAAGCTGGCAACGTTCTTCCGGAAGGAGAACGCCCTGACCTTCTCCACGGGCTACCAGACGAACCTCGGCATCATCTCGTCCATCGCCGGCAAGGACGATGTCATTGTCATCGACAAGCTGGACCATGCGAGCATCATCGACGCCTGCCGGCTGTCCTATGCCGAGGTGAAGAAATTCAGGCACAACGACATGAAGAGCCTGGAGTTCGTCCTCCAGGCATGCGGGGACAGGGGCAAGCTCGTGGTCGTCGACGGCGTGTACAGCATGGAAGGGGACATCGCGCCGCTGCCGGCCATCGTCAAGGTGTGCAAGAAGTACGGCGCGCGGATCATGGTGGACGATGCCCACGGCGTCGGCGTCCTGGGGAAGACGGGACGCGGCACCGCAGAGCACTTCGGTCTCGAGCAGGACGTGGACATCATCATGGGGACCTACAGCAAGTCCATGGCGTCCATCGGCGGGTTCGTGGTAGCGAGCGAGGACGTGATCCATTACATCAAACATACGTCGCGGCCGCTCATCTTCTCGGCGAGCCCGCCGCCGGCTTCGGTCGCCTCGGTCATCGCCGCGCTCGACATCATCGATCAGGAGCCGGAGCGCCGGGAGCGGCTCTGGCACAACACGCACAAGATGATGCAGGCCTTCAAACAGATGGGCTACGATACGGGAACGACGGAAACGCCGATCATTCCGCTGCTCATGGGAGAGATGGAAAAGGCGTTCATGATGTGGAAGGTCCTGAGCGAAGAGGGCGTGTTCGTGAACCCGGTGGCTCCCCCGGCAACGCCTCCCGGACGCTGCCTCATCCGCACGAGCTACATGGCGACCCATACGGATGAACAGCTTGACCGGGTGCTGCTGATCATGGAGCAGGCGGGCAAGAAACTGGGCGTGATAAAATAATCTGGATCCTGAGCATGAAAAGAGAGGAATATATTTTTGACAGGAGACCAGGATACCATCAGCGGCAGCCTGCCTGTTGATCCTGAAAATCCTGTCATCCTGTCAAGGGTTTTCAGATATTTCCGTCATACTAAACTCCCTTATGCAGATCGAGCTTGTTTCCGATAAGAAAGGCCTCGGCCGGTTCATCCGGTTCCCCTGGGCCGTGTACGAAGGGGATCCGAACTGGGTGCCGCCGCTCATCAGCGAGATGAAGTTCCTCCTCGGCGAGGAGAACCCGTTCTTTCATCACGCCGAGGCGGCCTGTTTCCTTGCGACGGAACGCGGGAACGTCGTGGGCCGCGTGGCCGCCATCATCGACCGCAACCACATCAACACCCATAATGAACAGGCGGGGTTCTTCGGGTTCTTCGAGTGCCTGCCTGACCCTTCCGTTGCCCGGCTGCTCCTGGACACTGCTGCCGCATGGCTCCGGGAACGCGACATCGTTGTCATGCGCGGCCCCATTAACCCGTCCACGAACGACGAGTGCGGGTTCCTGCTCGAAGGATTCGACTCGCCGCCGATGATCATGATGACCTACACGCCGAAGTACTATCTGGAGTACATGGAGCAGTGCGGCATGGAGAAGGCGAGGGACCTTTTCGCCTATATTTCGGTCATCAGGGACGTATCCGCCGGCGGCAGGCTCGAACGGCTCGCCTCCGGGGTGAAGGCGAAGGTACCCGGGCTGACCGTGCGGCCGGCGGACATGAAGAACTTTCACCGCGAGCTGGAGGTCGTCAAGGAGATCTACAACTCCGCCTGGAGCCACAATTGGGGATTCGTCCCCATGACCGAAGAAGAGATCGAGTCCATGGCGAAGCGGCTCAAGCCGCTCATCGTGCCGGAGCTGTTCATCATGGCGGAAGTGAACGGCGATCCCGCGGCGTTCTTCATGGCGGTGCCGGACTACAACCAGGTCCTGCGCAGGGTCAACGGACGGCTCGGACCCGTCGGGCTCCTGAAGTTCCTGTGGTACTCCCGGAAGATCAGCGACATCCGCGTCCTGACCATGGGCGTGAAGGAAGCGTACCGGAAGAAGGGCATCGAGGGCCTGCTCTACCTCGAGTCGTTCAGGGCCGCCATGAAAAAAGGCTATGACCGGGCGGAAATGTCGTGGGTCCTGGAGGACAACGTCCTGATGCAGCGCGGCTGCGAGCTCATGGGCGGGAAGCTCTATAAAAAATACCGCATCTACGAAAAGACGTTATAGACCATGAAGCATATAGGACGCAAGCTCTATCACCTCTTCGGCGGGCTCGGCCTGCTCTCGCTCTATTATCTCCTCGGCCGCGGGAACGCGCTCATCTGCTACGGGCTGCTCATCACGGCTGTCCTTGCCATCGACATCACCCGTCTCCGGGTCCCTGCGATCAACCAATTCATCCTGACGCGGTTCAGCAGCTTCATACGCAGGAACGAGGCGAACAAGCTCACCGGCACGGCGCCCTATGTGCTCGGCATCGCTTTGACGCTCCTGCTCTACCGGACCGATATCGCGACGGCGGCCATCTGTTTTCTCGCGTTCGGCGATGTTGCGGCGACGGCGACCGGCGAACGGTATGGACGGACGAAGATCTCGGGAGAGAAGAGCCTTGAGGGTACGCTGGCGTTCGTGGCCGCGGCGGTCCTGTCGGGGCTGCTGCTGAACCTCGCCGGCCTTCACCTGGCGCATGGCCTCATTCTGGCCGGAGCGCTCGTAGCGGCGGGAGTTGAACTGCTGCCGCTGCCGGTGAACGACAATCTCGTGATCCCGGTGGTCTCAGGCGGGGTGATGGAACTTATCGTGCGGTTTGGCGGCAGTGCGTAGACACCAGGCGTAGAGCGGCGGGGCAAGGTACACGGTGAGCACCGCCAGCGCGATGCCTGCCAGGACATCGATGACGTAGTGGTAGCGAAGATACACGGTGGACAGGATGAGCCCGGTTACTGCGGGCAGGAGCAGGGCGGTCAGGATTCGCTCCCGAAACTTCCGCGCATAGTAGAGCGTCATCAGGGCGATTGCGGTGTGGCCGCTCGGGAACGCATCGGTCTTGGTGTTCTCGAGGGCGTTCAGCGTGTCCTGGATCGCAATGACAAGCGGTCCGGCAGCCAGGTCCCGGGTCTGCAGATGCGCGAGGGTGAAGCGGGGGCCCACGGCAGGGACCAGCAGGTAGCCGAGGTAAGAGAGGTAAAAACAGAGGATGATGCCGAAGATCGCTTCGTCGAAGGCGGTCTCGTTCTTTTTCAGGAAGAGCACGATGCCCAGGACGATGGCCATGGGATAATAGCTGATGTAGGCGAACTGCAGCACCGTGGTCAGCAGGGGATGGATGAACCGTTCGAGCAGGACCGTGGGGTGGCGCCCGCCGAAGATCCGGAAGTCGGCGCTGATGAGCAGGTCGTCGAAGGTGCGGGGCCAGATCCAGGGTATGATATCGCCCATGCTGTCGAACAGGACCGGGATGAACAGGACCGGCAGGAACGAATGTAAGGTGCGCGTCCAGGTTGGTGCCTCCGGGAACGAGGCGTACCGGGTAATGAGGAGCAGGGAAACAGCAAGTGCGGCGAAGCGGGCGATGAGCCATCCAGCGTGGGGCAGCCGCGGCGACGCGGCGAGCGTGACCGCGGCCAGGAGCGCGATGAAGGCGAGCGAGAGCAGGTCCACTGGTTTGACGGCAGCGCGCATGACCTCTTATACAATACCTCCCGGCTAAATGCAACAGCATCTGTGTTATACTCGATCTATGCTGAAAACAGGCCTTTTATCGCAGTTCGCTTTCGCGGTCCTGCTCCTGGTCCTCGCTGTTCATGGCAGAGGGATGGCGGCGGATGCGTTGTCGCTCAAGGACTGCATAGAGACTGCGCTCAAGAACCAGCCGGCGATCAGGGCCGCCCAGGAGAATGTCCGCGCAGGCCAGGGCCGGGAGACCCAGGCGGCATCGCCCTATTTCCCGCAGCTCACGGCAAGTACCGGCTATTCCGAGAACCATGCCCCCCTGGGCGGCGCGTTCGGAGACAGCACAACGAAGAGCTATACCACGAGCCTGTCGCTGAACCAGACGCTCTATGACTTCGGGAAGACCGGCAATGCCCATGACGCCGCGAAATTGGGCACGCTGTCGCTGGAGCGGGACGCGGAACGGGTCAGCCAGGAGGTCGTGCTGAACGTCAAGCAGTCCTATTACGCGCTCCTTGCCGCCAGGAAGCTCGTTGAGGTAGCCCAAAAAACGATCGAGCAGACGGAAAGTCATCTCAAGCAGGCCGAGGCGTTCTTTCGCGCGGGTTCAAAACCGAGGTACGACGTGACACGGGCCGAGGTGGAAGTGAACAACGCGAAGCTCGGCCTGATCAATGCGAAGAACGGCGTGCGCATCAGGACGATCGCCCTGAACAACGCCATGGGGATCGACCCGGGGAAGGCCACGGAGATCGTGGAGGCGCTTCCCGCTGTCCCGGCGCTTCCGACGCTGGAGCAGGCGCAGCGGGACGCCCTGCAGAGCCGTCCGGACATGAAACGGATGGAGGCCGACATCGCGGCGGCCCGGGCCCGGATGATGGCGGAGCAGGCGAATTACCTGCCGACACTCTCGGCGAACGCTGCCTACAACTGGGCGAACGGGAGCACCGAGGCGGGACCGTTCCTGGGGACGATGTTCAAGAACGATGTTCAGAACAGCTGGAACGCCGGGATCATGCTGACCTTGCCCCTGTTCCAGGGCGGGTTGACGAAAGGCCGCGTAGCTGAGGCGCGTGCGAACCTGCTTGCGCTTGAGGCCCAGCGGGACGGGGTCAAACAGTCGATCCTCCTAGAGGTGAACCAGGCCTTTGCCGATATCGAAGGTGCGGTCGCGCGGGTGGAGGTCATGGAGAAGACCCTGCAGACGGCCCGGGAGAACCTTGACATCGTCCAGGGCAGATACAAGGCAGGGGTGGGTCCCTACATTGAAGTGACTGATGCACAGCTTTCCCTGGTCAATTCCGAAACAGACCGTATCAAGGCACTGTATGATCAGCATCTTGCGATCGCACAGCTCCTGAAGGCAATGGGCATCAAAAGCTACGAGTGAGGTCAAAAGCAAGTTCATCTCGCGCAAAGCCGCAAAGGCCGCAAAGGAAATCTTTCATGCTTGCCTTAAAACCAAATGATGCGGCCTTTCTTTGCGAGCTTGGCGTCTTTGCGAGAAATAATTAATTGCCGTTTTAAGCAGAAGTCGATTCCTTAGTTACTGAACACGATCTCAGGATATCTTAGCAAACTGTTTTAGAGGAGAAACATCTATGCCGAAAGTGGAATCAGTGTTCAGGGTCAATCTCCCGGTCAAAGCTGTCTGGTCGTTCATGTCGGACCGGAACGAAGTGGGATGCCTGTTTCCGGGATGCAAGGGCGTCAAGATCCTGGATGAGCTGGATGCGATCTGGAAGGTGCGGGTGACCTTCGGTCCCTTTGCCCGCATCGTGGACCTGAAGACCCACACCACGGTGTTCAAGGAATTCGAGCAGCTGTCGTGGATAGGGAGCGGAGGCGACATCCACATGTCCGGGGACGTCTTCGTCAGGAAGGTTTCCGATGACGTGACCGAGGTCATCTATCACCTGGAAGGGCATGTGACCGGGCCCTTCGCCATGCTGCAGGACCTCGTGGTGGCCGAGAAGCTTCGGGAAGTGAAGAAGAAGTTCATCAAGAACATCAGGAACGAGCTGGAGTGGCAGCTGGACGAGGACGTGGAGAAGAAATGACGCTGCTCAGGAACAGGAAGGCGCTGATAGCCGCGGCAGCGGCGATCGTCGTCCTGGCTATCGTCCTGATGGCGGGCAAGAAGCCCGTTTCGGTCAAGGTCCTCGAGATCAAACCGGGCGAGTTGCGCGTCATCGTGAACGCGACGACCACGTCGACGGTAAAATCGGAATACGAGGTCATCCTGTCCGCCCAGCGCACGGGGAGGGTCGTCAAGCTCCCGGTGCGGGAAGGGGACCGGGTCAAGGCGGGCGATCTGATCGCACGGCTTGATCTGACCGAAGAGTCCGTCCAGTCCGAAAGCGTTCTGGCCCAGAGCAGGGCCACCTATGAAGAGGCGGAGAAGAACTTCAAACGCTCGGAAGACCTTTTTGCGAACGGGATGATCGCCCAGCAGGACCTCGACAGCGCACACAGGGCGTTCGAGGTGGCACGGTCCCAGTATGAAGCTTCGCGGGACGATGTCAGGGTCAAGAAGGACTATTCCGTCATCAGAACGCCCTATGGCGGCGTGGTGTCGAAGAAATACACGGAGGTCGGCGAGCTGCTCCTGCCCGGGAAGCAGATCGTGACCGTCGTGGACCCCGACCGGATCTACGTGCTGGCGACCATCGATGAGGTGGATGTGGGGCGGCTTCGTCCGGGGCAGCCGGTTGCCATCACCATTGACGCGTTCCCGGGCGAAAAGTTCAGCGGCTCCATCAGGCGGATATCGCCCATCGTGAGCGGCGGAAAGCTGGAGACCCGGACCGCGGACGTGTGGATCTATTTCACCGCGAAGGACGCCAGGATCAAGCCGGGGATGTCCGCCGACATCGAGATCCTCATTACGACGCTCACGGGGGTCCTGTCCGCTCCCTCCCAGGCCATCGTCGAGCGGGACGGCAAGAAGCAGGTCTATATCGCTGAAGGAACGAACCTTGCCCCGGGCGACACGACCCGTGTGCGCCTGCGGCCCGTGGAGATCGGCGAAAGCAACTGGGTCAGCACGGAGATCAGGAACGGCCTGAAGGCCGGCGAGTTCGTTGTCACCACGCCGGAAGCGGAAGGACTGAAGGACGGCGTCAGGATCATCGTCGAGAAAGAGAAGAACCCCCGGTAACGCATCCCCGCCATGATCGAGCTGAAAGACATCAGCAAAAACTACCGTATGGGCGAGATGGACATCAGCGCCCTCGACAGGGTCTCGCTTTCGGTGAGGCAGGGGGAGCTTATCGCCATCATGGGGCCGTCGGGCTCCGGCAAGTCCACGCTCATGAA
>Ga0102851_10003051_pt1 | contig 10326 bp, 8 predicted proteins | sample Mud3Dept3metaG_FD_79558 | JGI IMG/M metagenome (GOLD analysis project Ga0102851, IMG submission 79558) | Freshwater wetland microbial communities from Ohio, USA, analyzing the effect of biotic and abiotic controls - Mud 3 Core 4 Depth 3... | ecosystem: Environmental > Aquatic > Freshwater >...
CAGGTCTGGTTTGTTGTAAGTCCTCATAATCCTCTTAAAAAGAAGGAGACGCTCCTTGCTGATCATCATCGGCTTTACATGGTACAGCTTGCCATAGGGGATAATGACAGGCTGAAGGTATCGGATATTGAGTTCAAATTGCCGGTTCCGTCATTTACTATTGATACCCTGGTTTACCTGGAAGAGAAATACCCTGCAAACGAATTCCGTCTTGTAATGGGTGAAGATAACCTGTATACTCTTCATAAATGGAAAAATGCAGAGGAGCTTGCGGGAAAATACACTCTTTATGTTTATCCCCGGCCTTACACTCCGCGACCGGCCTCCCCTCTTCTCGATAAAATCCTTTCAACCGCAAAGATCCACTGGGCTAAAGCTCCGCTTATGGATATCTCCGGCACCTTTATCAGAAGCGGTGTCAAAAAAGGGAAAAATATGTCTTACTATCTTTCACCTCCCGTGTGGAAATATATTGAGGAGATGCATTTCTACGAAAAGTAGTCTGACGCTTCGCGCTGTCTGTAAAACTTTTAGGACAGCTCCTGCAGGGAGCTAGACTTTCTGAATTATTTCTAATCCCCTCTGAAGGGCTTTCTCATTCATCGGAATAAGATTATGATACCTCTCCGGAAGTGACTTTTTCAATCCTTTTATTACATTCTCCAGCTTAATGATTGGTTTAACCTTCAGAAATCCGCCCATAACGATCATATTGAAAATCTTGGGGCTGTTCATTTTTCCGGCTTCTTCAGCAGCATCGACCCGGTAAATAGCAATATCCTTTCTCTCTGGATGCCGCGTTATCCCGTTTCCGTCATATATCAGGATGCCTCCCGGTTTTACAGCGCTCTCAAATTTATCGAGCGATTGCTGGTTTAAGATTATTGCAGTGTCAAAATTCCTTACTATAGGAGAACTTATTCGTTCGCTGCTGATGATCACAATTACATTGGCCGTTCCTCCTCTCATCTCCGGTCCGTATGATGGCATCCAGCTCACCTCCATATCCTGCATCATACCTGAATATGCCATTATCTTGCCCATTGACAGGACTCCCTGTCCGCCAAATCCTGCTATAACTATTTCTTCTGTCATATTTCCCAGATTGATTTTTTACTTATTGGTTTGTTCTTCCGGCACTTTCAGGTCGCCCAGCGGATAGTATGGAAACATGTTTTCCTCCATCCATTTATTTGATTCGACAGGTGTCATCTTCCAGTTTGAAGGGCAGTTTGAAACAATCTCCACAAAGCATGTTCCCTTGTCAAGCTTCTGATACTGAACAGCCTTTTTCATGGCTTTCTTTGTTTTTCTGACATTTGCAGGTGTATGGACACTCTGCCTTGTAACATAGTATGTACCTGGAAGAGTGGCAACGATATCGGTCATCTTCAACGGATTACCCATCAGCTTGACATCTCTTCCGTATGGTGATGTGGATGATTTCATACCCGGTATGGTTGTTGGTGCCATCTGGCCTCCCGTCATTCCGTATATTCCGTTATTTATGAATATTATCAGTATATTTTCACCCCTGTTACAGGCATGGATAGTTTCCGCTGTTCCTATTGCAGCAAGGTCACCGTCGCCCTGGTAGGTAAATACAAATCTGTCGGGAAGGAGTCTCTTTACTGCTGTAGCAAGAGCCGGTGCACGACCGTGCGCAGCTTCCTGCCAGTCTATATCCAGGAAATTATATAACAGAACAGAGCAGCCCACCGGGCATATGCCGATTGTCTGAGACTGAAGTCCCTCTTCCTCTATTATTTCTGCAAGGATACGATGTGTTGTTCCATGACCACAACCCGGGCAATATGAAAGCACATTGTCGGTCATGATCCCTGTCTTCTTGTAAACCAGGTTTTCAGGTTTAATGATATCTTTAATACCGGTAGCCTCGGCCATATTTTAACCTCCTATAATTTTCGATTTAAGAAATTCCACAACTTCATCAGGTGCTGTTACTATTCCGCCCATCCTGCCAAAATGGAAAACAGGCACTTTCCCGTTTACCGAAAGCAAAACATCTTCAACCATCTGACCGGCGCTCATTTCCACTGAAATCATCAGCTTCATTTTATCTGCCAGTTCATTTATCCTTTTCGAAGGGAATGGGAAAAGGGTAACAGGTCTGAGGAGACCAGCTTTTATTCCCGCGATACGACACAGCTGTACTGCCTTCTGGCAGACCCTGGCGCTTGTCCCGTAAGCTACAAAGAGATATTCTGCATCCTCGCATTGAAACTCCTCGAAACGGACTTCTTTTTCCCTGATCTCATTGTACTTGTCCGTGAGCTTCTTGTTAAATAATTCCTGCGCATTCGGATCAAGATCCAGTGATGTGATAATATTCCTTTTCCTGGTGGCTGGTTTTCCGGTAGTAGCCCACTCCGGAACCGTTTTTGATCTTTCTTTCTGAGGACTGAGCCAGACTTTTTCCATCATCTGGCCGATGGCTCCATCTGAAAGCATCATCACCGGGTTGCGGTATTTGAACGCCAGATCAAAGCTCAGACCAACGAAATCGGCCATTTCCTGAACAGAAGCAGGAGCCAGTACTATCAGGTGATAATCGCCATGTCCTCCACCCTTAACCGCCTGGAAATAATCTGACTGGGCAGGCTGGATAGTTCCAAGCCCTGGACCTCCCCTCACAACATTCACGATAAGACAAGGTAATTCAGCACCTGCGATATATGTTATGCCCTCCTGTTTCAGGCTGATTCCTGGTGAAGAAGAGCTTGTCATTACTTTTTTGCCGCAGGCGGCACCGCCATAAACCATATTTATCGCTGCCACTTCGCTCTCAGCCTGGAGAACAACCATTCCGGTCGTAGTGTAGGGTTTTGCCTGCATAAGGTATTCAAGTATCTCACTCTGTGGTGTGATAGGATAACCAAAATAACCATCGGCACCCGCACGTATTGCCGCTTCAGCAACCGCCTCGTTGCCTTTCATGAGCCGTAATTCCTTTTCCATTACCAGACTATATTTTTGTTTTGTAAACTGTTATAACACCATCAGGACAAACCATTGCGCAGCTGGCACATCCGATGCAAAGGTCAGGAAATGCCGGGAAAGCATAAAAATATCCCTTGTGATTAACCTCCTTTGCCATTGCAATGGTCCCTGTCGGGCATGATACCCTGCAGACCTCGCATCCCTTGCATTTATCAATATCTACTACAATACTTCCTCTGATCTTAGCCATATTGTAAATTATTTATTCTTATTAACAGGATGATCGTTCATAAATTTTTTCAACCGTATTTCCAGGTCGTTAAACTGTGACCTTGGCACCAGCGAAACACAAGCCCTGAGTCCTTCTTTTTCGCTGCCTGTGATATCAAGTGTAATTGCACTTACCCCGTAAAGTATAAGCTCGCTCAGCAGCTCTTTCCCCGTCATTCCTGGCCAGGAGATGGTAAAATAGAAACCATCAGCAACCAGGTCATCGAGATCTTTGTCGTATGTGATCTTAAATCCGTTATCAATGAACATCTTTTTCATTATTGCGGCTTTCTCAGCATACTCTTTTATATCGTCACGATAATTGTAAATGCCTTCATTCTCAGCCTTAAACAGAGCAGCCAGACCAAACTGCACCGAATGCGAAACACCTGCTGATAAACCGTATAATGCCCCAAAGATAGCTGAATGTCCAAACTTATCAGTTGAATAATATCTTAAAAGGTCGGGATAGGATCTATTGAAAAGATGATCAGATATAGCCATAATGCCTATCCGCTGACCAGCGTAACTGAACATCTTTGAGCTTGAAATCAGTAAAACATAATCGTCAGTATATCGTGCAACAGTCGGCTGATAGGGTGGTTTCCCGGGTTTGGAATAATCTTTCCTGAAGTCCATACCAAAATATGCAAGATCTTCTATAACAATAACATCATATTTTCCTGCGAGCTCACCGATTATTGCAAGCTCTTCCTCATTTAGACATATCCAGGCCGGATTATTCGGATTTGAATAGAGAAGCGATGATATTTTTCCGGTCTTAAAGTATGATTCGAGCTTCTGTTTCAGCTTTTTACCCCTGAAATTATAGACATCGAAAGAATAATAATCGTGTCCGATCATCTTCACCTGCTGTTTCTGAACCGGGAAACCAGGATCAATAAAGAGTGTCCCCTCTTTTGTTCTGTCGTTTCTGTTGGCAACAAGAAAGCTGACCATACCACCCATCATCGATCCTACTGTCGGAACGCATCCCTGAGGTTTAATATCCACATTCAGGAATAACTTTATGAATCTCGATGTTTCTTCTTTCAGTTCCGGTATTCCGGAAATATCAGGATAAACAGCTGCCACACCATTCCTTAAAGCTGCAATTTCAGCTTCAATTGCGGCTGACGGAGTTTTCAGGCCGGGCACTCCCATTTCCATACGTATAAATTTGATACCTGTTTCTGCTTCAATCAGATTGACAAGATAGTTGATTTCACGTATTGAAGCTGATCCTGCATCCGGGATGCCATGTTCATGAGCCAGCTTACTAACTAATTCTGAGGATATTGGAATATTATACATAATAAATGGAAGGGCCAAATATAGTTATTTTAAAAAATCATCATTTAAATTTATGCGGAAGATCATTTTTCAATTCTGATTCTTGCATCAACAACAGTTATCTCATCGAGGCTTCCGATAAGCGGATTAAGATCCATCTCCTTGATCTCGGTTGCGAACCTCAGAAGGCTTGAGAGCCTTACTATTATCTCTGCAAACTTCTGCTCATTTATTCCGGGTTTACCCCGGGTACCATGAATTATCCTGTAACCTTTCAGGCTTTGTATCATTGATACCGCTTCATTGAAAGTAAGCGGAGCAAGCCCTGATGACACATCGCCAAGTACTTCAACAAAAATCCCTCCCAGTCCGCAAAGAATGATATGCCCGAACTTAGGTTCATATTTGGCACCGATAAACAGCTCTGTTCCTGTAAGCATACGCTGTACCAGAACTGATTTGACGCCTTTTATCCTGATCATCCTGTTAAACTCCGCCTCAAGATGAGTCCGCGATTTAATATTCAGTGTGACTCCACCGACATCAGATTTGTGAACAGGTCCGACAACTTTCAAAGCCAGAGGAAATCCAAACCTGTCTGCAATTGAAACAGCCTCTCTTCTGGTCTTTACAACAGCCTCTTTCACAGTAGGTATGCTGGCAGCAGCAAGAAGCTTCTGAATAAGGTCAGGCTCAAGATATCCCTTTGGTGCTTTGTCTATTATGCTGCGGATAAGCGGAACATCTATTTCCTTAAGAAATATTTTTTCGTCAGCCGGATATGGTGTGTTGGATATTTTTGTCAGTGCTCTTCCCAGGACAACTTCATCAGGAAAGTTCACATGACCCTTTTCGAGAAAATAATCAAGTTCTGTGTGAGAACTTGCGACGGAAGGCAGTATTGGAAACAGCGGTTTATTGCATTCCTCGATTTTCCTGTGCAGGAGATCGTAGATCACCGTCATATCATTCAGCCCGTTGCTTCCAAATATCACTGTCATGCCATCAATCTCCGGCATCTGCTTATCTGCGTATTCAATGATATTATCAAGCTGTTCACTGGTCGCTGTTGCTATCATGTCGATCGGATTATTTGCAGATGCCCCGGGGTTCATCATCGCCAGCAGCTTGTCATGATGCTCGCCTGTTATTTTCGGGATGTTCATTCCTCCTGCTGATAAAGCGTCGGTAAGCATCACTGCAGGCCCTCCGGCATGTGTTATGATTGCAATATTCCTGCCTTTCAGGTGCTTATGAAAAAATACCGAAGCAACCGTTGTAAGCTCCTCCCTCCCGGAGCACCTGACTATTCCTGCTTTACGGAACAGTGCTTCGACTGCTGAATCTGATGAAGCCATAGCTCCTGTATGTGATGATGCTGCTCTGCTGCCGGCTTCGCTTGTGCCGGCTTTAATAGCAGCAATCCTGCATCCCTTTCTGATCAGGGAAGAAGCATGATGCAAAAGCTTGTCAGGATCCTTAATACTTTCAATATAGATCAGTTTGATAGGAGAACTTGCAGCGCGATCGAATGTATTATCCCAGTATTCCAGAACATCTTCGACACCTGTCTGGGCACTGTTCCCTACTGAATAGACGCTTGAGAAATTAACTCCCTTCGGTATTGCCGATTCAAAAATAAAAACTGCAGTTGCTCCCGAACCTGATACAAAATCACAGCCTTTGCTGTTCAGACGGGGAACAGGTGTGGTGAATATGCCGCTGTAAGTCTGGCTTATCACACCGATGCAATTTGGGCCTATCAGACATCCACCTGAATTATTTATAATTTCTGCTATCTCCTTCTCAAGCTTTTTCCCCTCTTCACCAGCTTCACTGAATCCGGCTGAAATAATTATGAAAGCTTTTGTATTTTTTTCCCTGACAAGGATCTCAACTGCCGGAAGACAGTACCTGTCCCGGATTGCCAGGATAGCAAGATCGACAGCAGGAATATCCTTAATATCGCGGTATGATTTCACTCCCTGAACTATATCCTGCTTAGGATTGACTACATACAGATCACCATGGAATTTGCCGTCAATAATATTTTTCAGGATTTTCCCGCCAGGCTTGAAAAGATCATCAGATCCTCCGATAACTACAATGGAGTCAGGATTTATGAGTTTATCGTTTATCATTTACTAAAATAAGGTGAGGAATAAATTGTTGTTGAAATAAACCAAAAAGCAGAAGATCTATAATCCGTAAAACCGCTTCAGAAAACCGACATTCTGAGCTACAACATATAAATATAACTCTGATTTATAACAACTTAACAAATACATACCCTGAATTAACGATAAAGCAATATAATAAAAATTTATAGTACAAAACAGGATACTGCTCAAATAATGACTTTGATTTTTTTATGTTGTAAATTTTAGTTTCAGATCCGGTGAACTCACCGCCTTCCCGTTCGAGACTTTGTCTGCTCCTTAAGAACATCTTTTCAAGAATAACTGCAGATCAATTACGCCAAATATAAATCAACGTATTATAATACGTTTTTTAATACGTTGATTAATTCGCTGATAAAATATCAAAGTCAGGATATGATAAATAATTGTTCAGAGCTCAATTACTTCACTGCTTGTAATGGAGCTCAATTGTAAATATTTGAAAAAATGCCGGTGTTTTCAGGATCTGTTATCCATGATAATAAAATCTGACTTTAACTTTTATCCCCAACCATCCTGCCTGTTTATTTGGGGTTGTTCAAAAAGTATTTTGTGTCCCGATAGCTATGGGATACTTAGTGCTCTCTGCCTGCCGGCAGGCAGGTTTGTGGTTAAACATAAACCATTGAACCCTGTCTGCCGACAGGCAGGCACAAAGGACACAAAGGTAAGCACTAAGAGCACTAAGGAAGAAGAACATCATTTTTAATGATTAATCAAAAATTATGTGGATTTAATCCTCCCTTCAGAGCCTGTCCCGCACCAGCGGGAGAGGTCGGGGGGGGTAAACACAATAATTTAAAATTCAAGCATGAATACTTATGTCAGCTGAAACAGAATAAGGTTAATTCATAAACTATCCTTTTATTATCTTTGCTATCCGGTAATTCTTATGAAAGAAGCAAAAATCAAAAAGATTCTGGATCAGGACATTTTTTCAAAGAATGATCTTGTGCAGCTTCTGCAGGCGGCTGGGGAGGATCGTACCCTCCTTTTTCAAAAATCAGCAGAAATCAAAGAAAAGCATATCGGTAATAAAGTATGGTTCAGAGGTTTGATAGAGTTCTCAAATATTTGCGGTAAGGATTGTCTTTATTGCGGTATCAGGAAAGGCAATAAAAATCTTAAACGTTACAATCTGTCTGATGATGAAATACTTACAGCTGCAAAATTTGCTTATGATAATCATTACGGATCAATAGCGCTGCAGTCAGGTGAACTTGAGAGTCCTTCTGTAACCGACAGGATCGAAAACATACTCCATAAAATCAAGGAGCTGTCAAACGGGGAACTGGCATAACTTTATCTGTCGGGGAACATAAACCTGAAGTATACAGGAGATGGTTCGATGCAGGCGCTCACAGATACCTGCTGCGCGTAGAGACAACTAACAGCAAGCTCTACCGGAAGATTCACCCGGATGACAACAGGCATGATTTCCGGAGAAGACTGAATTGCCTGAAAAGCCTTCAGGATATTGGATACCAGACCGGTACCGGTGTTATGATCGGATTGCCATTCCAGACTGCAGATGATCTTGCGGGAGACTTATTGTTTATGAAAGAATTTGACATCGATATGTGCGGAATGGGACCATATATTGAACATGCTGATACTCCCCTGGTTATTCATTCTGCAGAGCTGCTTCCTCTTAATGATAGATTTGATCTGACACTTAAAATGATTGCCATTATCAGGATAATGATGAAGGATATTAATATTGTAGCTGCGACGGCTCTTCAGGCTGTTGATCCGGTCGGAAGGGAAAAAGCTGTAAAGATCGGCGCAAACATTATAATGCCAAATATCACCCCGGGCAGGTACCGCGACAGCTACAAACTTTATGACAATAAGCCATGTACCGATGATTCGGCTGAGGATTGCCAGAGCTGCCTCGAAGCCCGCGTAACCCTCGCTGATGCAGAGGTTATTTATGGTGAGTGGGGTGATTCGAAGCATTATGGGGAACGGCGCAAAGGCGCAAGGGCGCAAGGGCACAACGGTTGATAGGGTGAGGGGGAGAAAGGGTGAGAAGCAGTGTTACTCCGTGGAAACTCCGTGGTTAAAAAATAAGGTCCTTTAAAATATATAATAATGAGAAGAACAATCCTTCTGTTAGCACTGTCGACAGCTTTAACTGCAGCAAATGCTCAGATCACACTCGACTATTATCTTCCGAAAGATATTTCTTACAATCCGTCGGTACCTGTACCAAAGCAGTTCATCGGGCATGAAGTCGGGGAATGGCATCTCAGCCATGATAAGCTGTATTTCTATATGCTTGAACTGGCAAGGATTTCCGAGAGGGCTGTCTGGGAGGAATATGGAAAAAGCTATGAAGGACGTCCGCTTGGCCAGCTGATTATCAGTTCTTCTGAAAACATAAGGAATCTCGAACAATTAAGAGTGCAGCATGGTCAGTTATGCGATCCTTCAGGATCAGATAAACTCGATATCAAGAATATGCCCGTATTTATAAAGCTGGGATATGGTGTACATGGCAACGAGTCCAGTGCACAGAATGCCTCAGTGCTTACTGCATATTATCTTATTGCAGGTGAAGGTTCAAAGATAGATGAATTGCTGAAAAATGCCGTTATACTTATTGATCCGGCCCTTAATCCTGATGGAATGCAGCGACATTCCACCTGGGTAAATTTCACAAGAAGCCTGAATAACAATCCTGACGGGAATTCCTGGGAATTCAGTGAGAGCTGGCCGGGAGGGAGGACCAACCATTACTGGTTTGATCTGAACCGTGATTATCTTCTGCTCCAGCATCCTGAATCTGCCGGTCGTGTTGCTGCTTTCTACAGGTGGCGGCCAAATATTAACACCGACCATCATGAAATGGGTGCAAACGCCACCTTTTTCTTTCAACCCGGGGTGCAGAGCAGGAATAATCCTTTAACTCCTTCTGATATTCAGGAGCTTACGGTGGAAGTCAGCAAATACCATGAAAAATACCTTAACTCTATCGGAAGTCTCTATTACTCCGAAGAAGGCTATGACGACTTTTATATCGGAAAAGGATCCTCTTATCCTGATATACATGGTTCTGTCGGAATTCTTTTTGAACAGGCCGGTGTAAAAGGACACCTGAGAGAGACGCCGGGAGGATTGCTATCATTTCCTTTTGCTATTAGAAATCAGCTTACTGTATCACTCTCCAGTATGGAAGCGGGACTGAAAATGAAAGATAAGCTTCTTGAGAGTTTAAGGAAATTTTATAAAGATGCTTCATCTCTTGCAGATAAATATCCTGTCAAAACTTATGTTTTCACGGAGCCTTCAGATAACGCGAGAATATCTGAATTTATTAAAATCCTTCTGCAGCACCATATTAAGGTATACAATCTGGTGAAGGATATCACAAAAAACGGGGTTCTGTATAAATCCGGAAACAGTTTTATTGTACCATTGAAACAAAACGAATATCGTTTTATCAGAAGTCTTTTTGACCCGGTTAAAGAATTTACCGACAGCGTTTTTTATGATATCTCCACATGGGTATTGCCGATGTCCTTCAATATTCAGTATGCCGGGATAAGTATAATCAAAGAACTGGATGGGCTGGCAGGTGCCGAAGTGGAACAAGCCCCGATAACTGAAGGCAGGGTGC
>Ga0102851_10003052_pt1 | contig 10323 bp, 9 predicted proteins | sample Mud3Dept3metaG_FD_79558 | JGI IMG/M metagenome (GOLD analysis project Ga0102851, IMG submission 79558) | Freshwater wetland microbial communities from Ohio, USA, analyzing the effect of biotic and abiotic controls - Mud 3 Core 4 Depth 3... | ecosystem: Environmental > Aquatic > Freshwater >...
CCTGGGACAACGCAAAAAAGTACATCGAGGAAGGCAACTTCGGCGGCAAGGGCTCCGAGACGCACAAGGCGGCCGTGACCGGCGACACCGTGGGCGATCCGTACAAGGACACCGCGGGCCCGGCGATCAACCCGCTGATCAAGATCATCAACATTGTGGCGCTGCTGCTGGTGCCGCTGCTGTAAGAAGTGATCAGTGACTAGTGATTAGCGGGTAGTGGCCGGCGTTGCCGGCGCCGCCACCCGGATTCGAGAAGGGCCCCGGGGAAACCCGGGGCCTTTCGCTTTCTGCATGATCCAGTCCGGTCTGGGCCGCGGTCTGTGCCCATCGTGCCCCACGCGTCCCATGGCGGAGACCGGTGCTCGCGGCCGAAGCCGCCTCGGCACCGACCCCCGAGCGTCCCGACCCAATACCCCGCCGCACCTGATCGCCTGGCCGCGACTGCTCGCGCCGCTGTGTCGCCGGTCGCCGTGTCCAGCCCGCCGAGGATGTTGAGGAGCGTGTACATGCCGCTCCCGGAGAATCCGAGCAGCACCACGAGTTCTCCGGTCTCGAGCGCGAGGTCGAGACCGCGCGGAGCATGCACCTCCACCTCGCCCGTCCGGTAGACCTTGGTCACGCCTCGCGCCCGCAGGGTGGGGGTCCGCTCGCCCATGCAACCATGATGTGCGAGGCGTCGCACGACCTGCGGCCGCCGTGCTGCATAGGCTCCACGCGGCGCAGTCCGGCCGCGGGGATGGTCGCGTCGGGACGCGACAGCGCCGGGCCACCGGCCGTGCGGCCGGTGGCCCGGGCGCCATCAGCCGTGACGCACTCGCTCGAGCGTCACCGGCACCGGGCGCATCAGGGTGTCGCACACCGGCGAGTGTGAGTGCACGAAGGCCAGGAGTTCATCGAGCGCTTCGTCGCTGCAGTCCGCCTGGATGTGCATCTTCACCTTGATCCCCTGATATCCCGGTCGCACCGCCGGGTCGAGATCGAGCAGGCCCTGCAGATCGATGTCGCCCGTCAGTTCGGTGGAGATCGACCGCACGTTGATCCCGCGCGCTGCGGCATGCATGACGGTCGTCGTCGTGACGCAACCCGCGAGGGCGTGCAGCACGAACTCGCCGGGATTCGCGCCTGCGTTGTTGCCGAGCAGCAAGGGTGGCTCGTCATTCGTGACGGTGAACGGCCGGATGCGCGACCGATCCTCCGAGCCGGCCCCGTAGAAACCCTGGATGGTCGAGCGGTTCTCGCCGCCGTCGATCCACTGGTTGCGGGCCCGGAACTCGAATTTCGCGAGGCTCCGGTCCTGTGTCAGTGCGCCGACGACCTGCGTGAGCGCCTGGGTGTCGAAGCCATTGATGCGGTCGTTCGACGGCTGTCGTGCGGTCTTCGTGGTCATGTAAGTCTCCTTGACTGTGGGGGTTCGAACGAGGCGTGACGATAGGCACCCGTGGGCGCGGACGTAAGCGGTGTGCTTGCCGCTTTCGGTGCTTTCGTGCCAGTCTGGGTCATGTCCGCTGCCCGGCCCGGACGGCCGCTCGAAACGCTGGTGCTGGCCCTGCCGCAGACGGCGGGTTCCGCGCTGTACGGTCTCGTCGACGTCCTGATGACCACCGGCCACCTCTGGCAGATGCTGCTCCGCCGCGATGCGTGGACCTCCCCGTTTCACGTGCAAATCGCCTCGACCAGCGCGCGGTCGTTCCGCTGCGGCAACGGCGTCCCGGTTTCTCCGGCCGTGTCGATCCAGGCGAATCCGCCGGCCGACATCATCATCATTCCCGAGTTGTGGCTCGGGCCGGACGAGCATCTCGGCGGCCGCCATGCGAACGTCGCGGCCTGGATCCGCGAGCGTTACGCGGGCGGCGCATATGTCTATTCGGTGTGCTCCGGGGCGCTGCTGCTGGCGGAGACGGGTCTGCTGGACGGCCGGGAGGCGACGTCGCACTGGGGATACCAGCAATTGTTCGAGCGCCGGTATCCGCAGATCCGTTTCCGGCCGGAGCCCAACCTCTGCTTCTCGGATGAGGTGGGCCGGCTGGTCACCGCGGGCGGAGCCACGTCCTGGCAGGACCTCGTACTCCATATCGTCTCGCGGCACGTCGGCCCGGACGAGGCGCTCCGCATGGCCAAGGTCTATCTGCTCAAGACGCACGAAGAGGGGCAGTTGCCGTATCGCCCGCTGGTCAAGCCCCAACGGCATTCGGACTCGGCGGTGCGCCGTTGCGAACTGTGGCTCGCCAGGCATTTCCGCGAGAGCCATGCCGTCGCACGCGTCGTGGCGCACTCGGGGCTCGCGGAGCGCACCGTGAAGCGGCGTTTCAAAGCGGCGACCGGCGTGACGCTGATCGATTACCTGCAGGACCTGCGGATCGAGGAAGCGAAGCGCCTGCTTGAGTCGACGCGGCGCGCCGCTGAAGAGATCAGCGCCGAGGTGGGCTACCAGGACGCATCGTACTTCCGCCGCTTGTTCAGACGGAGGACCGGCCTGACGCCGTCGGGCTACCGGCGCATGTTCCAGTCGATCCGGAGGGCCTGATCCCCGGTGGTCGTGAGCTTCGGCATGAGCTGGCTGTTCGGCCCTGGCGCCGGCGTGCGCACGCTCGGCGGCGTGCCGATCGGCACGATCGTCACCGGTATCTTCCTCGCGATCTCGATGTGCACGGGCGGCGGCTGCAGGGACGGCCTCGAAATACGTCGAGGAAGGCAACTTCGGCGGCAAGGGCTCCGCCACACGCAAGGCGGCCGTGACCGGCGACACCGTGGGCGATGCGTACAAGGACACCGCGGGCCCGGCGATCAACCCGCTGATCAAGATCATCAACATCGTGGCGCTGCTGCTGGCGCCGCTGCTTTAGGAAAGTGATCAATGATCAGTACTGGTGATCAGTGCTCGAGACGCACCAGTCACCGACGGCTGAGACAGAAAGGCCCCGGGAGACCGGGGCCTTTTCGTTCCACCGTAGTTGTCGCGTTGGACCAGCCTACCGCGGCACCATGAACTTCGAGTACGCGTGTGCCGCGAGCTTGTCGCACGCCGCCTGCATCTGTGCCACCGCCAACAGCGTGCGGTGGGTGCGATTGTTCATTCGCGCCAGGTAAAACCAGTGCAGCGGGTGATACCGCTCCACGTGCACGCCCGCGTCGTTCATCATGCCCAGCAGCCTTGCTCCATCTTCCGGCTGCCGACCCAATCGACTAGCTCCGACGGCAATGTCACGTGCTCGCCTTGCGGCGGCGTGAGAGCGTTCGCGTGTCCGTACTCGGCAACCTTGTTGGCAATGAAGTGCAACGATGCCACTGTCGCATTGGTGTCGGCCGCCTGGCGAGACACCTTGGCGGCAATGCCCTTCTGTGCAGTGACCCTGGATGATGAACGCCTGGACCTTGACCTTGGCATGGTTACTTCTTCCCTGCGCGGTGAATCGGGCCGGACAATCCTAACCGGTTGCGCAGGGTGTGTCGGTCGGACGGCACCGCGGGCGAATGAGGCGCCGTCCTATAGGGAGCTCTGGATCCAGTCGCTGGGGATGAAGGCTTTGCTCTCGAAGTAGGACACAGCCGACTACAGGATCGGACATGGACCAATTGGTGCCGCGGTCGGCAGGGCGCAAGACTCCGTCGCACTGGAGGTCGTTGTCCAAAAGGGAGGCACGCGATGGCCGGTCGATCCTGGCGCAGTTTGATCGTCGGATTCCTCGTCCTCTGTACGACGACGTTCACGTTCGCCGGGGCCGACGCCAGCGCCGCGGAGCGCGACAAGGAAACTCGCGAGGTCCATGACTTGCGACTCGGCGACCTGGGTCGCCCATTGCTTGAACTCGGCACGCGTGACTTGGCAAGGCCGAGGCACTCCAGGCCCATGTGGTTCCGCAATGTGTCGCGCCACGGATTCGACTCGCAACCCATGCGTTCCGACGACGGCCTCCAGCTCGTGCTCCAGCGAGCGCGCCGCGATGGAGCCGAGTTGCTTACGCTGCGATATCCCGTGGCGACGGACGGACGACTACAGACCTATGCAGGCGTCGGTCTCAATCGTGCCGTATATTTCGTCGCCCCGGCAGCCGCGCCGACGCTCTTCGACAAGGGCAATCGGCACCGGTCCGTCGGCGGCGCCGCCGAGATCGGCGTGGAGTTGCGCGTGAACGAAAATGTCCACGTCAACGCCGAACTCCGGTGGATTGAAATCGACCGCGACGCCGTCGCGATCCGCACCAAGCGGGGCCTGGTCGCAGCCGACCCTGTAGCGTTCGGCGTGTCGCTCGGTTGGCGATTTCGCTGAGCGGAGCGGCGGTTGGCACGTTTGAGGTCGGTGGGCGCGGCCCGGGCGAGGTGGCCCGGCTCCTGCCGATGCCGAGTCAGTCACTCCTCGTGCGCGTGCGCCCTTCCCATGAACGCGTCGTCGACGCCATTCTTGTGGCACTTGGCGCAAAAAGCCTTGTCCGGCATGACGAGCCCTGCAGCCTCGGCCTTCGCGGGGTCCTTCATGACGGCCTTGGACTTGTACTCGCTGCCGGGGCCGTGACAGTCCTCGCAGTCGAGCGGCGGGGTGCGCTTGGCATGCGCGCCGCCGGCCCAGGATTCAAACTGCACGTCGTGGCAGTCGCCGCAGGCTTCGGCGCCGACGCGCTTGAGGCCGGGCTTCGTCCCGGCCACCGCGACAGTACCGCCCGGATCGGCGATCGCGGATGTCGCAGCAGGCGCGGCGGGTGGCGGTGAGGTCGAGGCTACCGGTGCCGGCGCAGTCGCGCTGGGCGTGGGCGTCGGTGGCGCGGCAGGCGGTTCCTTGGTGGTCGTCGTCGCTGGCGCTGCAGCCGGCGGGGGGGCAAGTGACGCCGCTACCGCCTCCGGTGCTGAAACCGGGGTCTCCACCGGCGCATCCGTTGCCACTGGCGCACCCGCAACCTGCGCTTCCTCAGCCGGCACCGGGGTAGTCATCTGGGTCTGTGCCGGCTCGGGTGCCGGGCTGTTTGGTTCGGCCGACGACTTATCGGTGGAACTGGATGGCGATCCACAACCGACGGCGAGCAGGGCGATGCAGAACAAGGTCCCGCTCAATGCGCCTCTGGTAGTCATGCCCGGATTCTCCTTGCTGGACGCGGTCTCGTTCATTACATGCTACGCCTTGCCCGAGGGGCCGGCGAACAGCGGCCCGCGTAGGCGACGGCTGACGCAATCACGCGGCAATCCGCCGACTGCGCGCGACGCTCCGATTGCTACATTCAGTCGATGGACGGCATCCCGCAGGCACTGCGCGGACGGAGCATACGGCCGTTGCCGGCCGCGGTGGGAACCTTGCTCCTGGTCGGCGTCGCCGCCCTGGCCGTCGCATTCGACTGGAACTGGTTCAAGGGCCCATTGGAACGGTATGTGTCGGGAATCACCGGTCGCCCGTTCGCGATTCGCGGTGACCTGGATGTCGATCTCGGCTCTATCACACGTGTCGACGGGGCGCATGTGTTTCTCGGCAACGCACCGTGGGCCTCCTCTCGCTACCTGGCTCGCGCCGACCGTGTCCGGATGGACATCGCGCTGTGCCCTCTGCTCGCGGGGCGATGGACCGTTCCGCGGGTCGAACTCGAACGCCCTGTCCTCGACTTCGAACGAAATGCTCGTGGCGAACCAAACTGGCGGCTTCGGAATGCGGTGCAGCCGTCGCAAAGGCGGATCACCTTCGGCGAGCTGGTGGTGCACGAAGGCACCGTGCGGCTGCGCGAACCGCGCTTGAGAACGGACCTGCTGGTAAGTGTCGACTCCGCGCTTCGTGGAGCAGACGAGGCCTCCGCACCACTCATCGCCAGGGGCGCTGGGCGTTACCGGAACGGCGGGTTCACGCTTTCCGCCCGCGTCGATTCCCCGCTGCACCTGCTGGAGCACGGTCGCGCGTACCGGGTCGACGCGCAGGCTCGAGCGGGCGCGACACGAGCACGGGTACATGGAAGTGTCTCCGTGCCTATCGATCCCGATCGATTCGAGCTGCAGGCGGAGCTCAGCGGCCAGGATCTCGCGGACCTCTTTCCACTGCTCGGATTGCCGGTACCCGAGACGCCGCCATACAAGCTGCGGGGCTGGCTAGGCCGCAGCGGACAGCTCGTCCGCTATCGCGACTTCGAAGGCACGATCGGCGACAGCGATCTCCGCGGCGACCTGACCATCTTCCTCGGCGGCGAGCGGGTCTACGCCCGCGCCGAACTCGTATCAGACCATCTCGACTTCGACGATCTCGCAGTGCTCGTCGGTGCGCCTCCGGACACAGGCGCAGGTGAAACCGCCAATGCCAGCCAGGAGGCGGAGGCGCGCCGACGCGCCACGGCGTCGCGGGTACTTCCCGACCGACCGTACAATCTCGAGAAGCTGCGATCGCTGGATGCCAACGTGCAGCTGCGGGCCTCCGACGTCGAATCGCAGAAGTTGCCGATCGATTCGCTCCACGCACACCTGACCCTCGATTCCGGCGTACTGCGGGTCCGACCACTCGACGTCGGCCTCGCCGGCGGAAACGTCCACGGCGACATCACTCTCGACGCCCGGCGCCACCTGATCGCCGCTGTTGCCAACCTGCGGGTCAGCGGAGTCGAGTTGCCGCAGATGTTCCCCCGCCTCAAGGCAACCAGCGTCGGGGTCATCGGCGGCGAGGCCACGATCGAAGGTCGCGGCAACTCCGTAGCGCAGATGCTCGCAACCGCCGACGGCGAGGTCGCCACGATGATGGGGGCCGGCCTGGTCAGCAACCTGCTGCTCGAACTTGCCGGACTCGACGTCGCCGAGTCCCTGAAGTTCCTGCTCGGCAAGGACCGCTCGGTGCGGTTACGTTGCGCATACGCCGACTTCGAGGTCGACGACGGCGTCGCGCGCACGCGCTCCATGGCATTCGACACCACCGACACGGTGATCCTCGGCAAGGGATCGTTGAGCCTGCGCAATGAAGAACTCGATTTCGTGCTGCGGCCGCGCCCCAAGGACCTGAGTCCCGTCAGTCTGCGCGTGCCGCTCGAGGTGCGCGGCACGTTCAAGGACCCGTCGCTCCGGCCTCAGCCCGGGCCTCTTGCCGCACGCGCTGCAGTCGCGACTGCACTCTACGCGATTGCCCCTCCCGCGGCCCTGCTCGCCCTGATCGAAACCGGCCCGGGCGAGGACGTCGGTTGCCGTCCCGCCGCTCGCGCGTCGGCCGGCGGGTCGGGTGAAACGGAACGCAAGCGTCCTCGCTGGAAAGAACCCGCCTGACCCGGGTGCGCGTAGGCGAATTCCGACCCGAGATCGGTTGCACGTCCGGTACCGCAGTCGCGGACGAAAGGCTTTCATTGGGTCCTGGCAAACACATTGGAACTGCGTCGCCAGGGAGCGCCGGCGACACGGCAAACACCGTGGCGATTCTGGCGTCGGCCGGGAGCCGTCCCCACCATTGCGGAGTCGTCATGTCACGTATCGTCTGGAATGGTGCCATCAGCTTCAGCCTGATCCACATCCCGGTGTCGCTGCATTCCGCGACCAGGAGCAACACGCTCGATCTCGATCTGCTCGACCGGCGCGATTTCTCTCCGGTGGGATACCAGAAGATCAACAGGAACACCGGCAAGCCCGTCGAGTGGGAGGAGATCGTCAAGGGGTTCGAGTACGAGAAGGAAAAGTATGTCGCCCTGAGCGACGAGGACTTCCGGCTCGCGAACGTGGAGGCGACGCGCACGATCGAGATCATGGGTTTCGTCGACCCCACCGAAGTCGCGCCAACCTACTTCGAGACGCCCTATTACCTCGCTGCCGGGAAGCGTGGCGAGAAGGTCTATACACTGTTTCGCGAGGTCCTCACGCAGTCGTCCCTCATGGCGATCGGAATGGTCGTGATTCGGACACGCCAGTATGTCTGCGCACTCTTTCCCATGGGTTCGACACTGGTGCTGAACACGCTGCGCTATGCGGTCGAGATTCTTGCACCGGAAGCCCACGCGCCGGTGATTCCGGCGGGAAAGGCCGGCCAGCTGTCGAAACAGGACCTCGGGATGGCGCTGAAGCTGGTGAAAGACATGCGACAGCCGTGGGATCCGACCAGTTATCGGGATACCTACCGTGACGACCTGATGAAGCGCATCGAGCAGAAGATAGAGGCGGGTGAGACGAGGGCATTGACGCCGGGCAGCCGTCCTTCCGACCAGCCTGCTGGCGCCCAGGTCCTCGACCTCACGAGCCTGCTGAAGCGGAGCCTGGAATCACGGGGTCAAGGCGCGGCGACAACACGGGCGCACCGCGCCACCGCGTCTCGACGCAGGAATTCACGCACCAGCAATGCACGGCGACCCACCGCCAGGTAGGCGATCCAGCTTTACTGGATCACCTTCTCCAGGTTTCGCAGTACGCGTGCGGTGAGGGTCTGGCGTTTGCAAGGGTGCTTGATCCAGGGATCACCGAGACGGTGAAACCGCGCCACCGCGTTTCTCAGGTTGAAATGCGGACCGCGCAGATCCTGATTGCCCAGGTCCGACCAGGCCAGGGGCATCGAAACGGGCACGCCTTCGCGCCACCGAGGCGAATATGCGGCCACGGTAGTGGCCCCCCGTTGATTACGCTGCCAGTCAATATACATCCTGTCCTTGCGATTGGCGGCGCCCCGCCTGGCGGTGAACAGTTCCGGAATCGCGTGCGCGAGGTGCGTGGCAATCCTGCGCGTGAAGTCCGCGGCCGTCTCGAAATCCGGCAGCCGCCCCTGCAACGGAACGACGACGTGCAGGCCCAGGCCGCCGCTGGTCTTGAGTTGGCTCTCGAGCCCCAGTTCCGCCAGGAAATCCCGGATAAGCGCCGCCGCCGAGCAGACCGGCTTCCAGTCGAGCGACGGGGCAGGATCGACATCGAACGTCAAGCGGTCCGCGAGATCCACTCGTGGTACGCGACTGCCCCAGGTATGCAGTTCGACGGCACCCATCTGCGCCAGGAGACTGACGGCCGCGTCACTGGTCGCAGCGAAGTACCGTTCGGCGGCCGACGAACCTGCGGGGGGACTGACCCTCCGGAAGCCCGCCGCATCCGCGTCATCGAGATGCCGCTGATAGAAGTTCTTGCCTTGCGCCACGGATCGGAGCACCGACAAAGGCCTGTCGCGCAGGTGCGGCCAGAGCGCCGGCCTGATGGCCTCGTAATACGCTGCGAGCTGCACTTTCGTGATGCCATCCTCCGGAAAGACGACGCGGGTCGGATGCGTGACCGAGGGCCCGGCAATCGACGTTCGAGACCCTTTCCGCACGGCTCCCCCTTGGGGTGTGGTCCGGGCTGACGTGACATCCCTGGGCTCACGATCTTCGCGCAACGCCAGGAATACCGGGTGACGCAATAATCCCGCCTGAGTCCATCCGGCGAACCGCACTTGCGCGACAAGCCTGGGCTCCACCCAGCGGGGCCGTTCATCGCGTCGCAGGGCAGGCTCGGGGTCGAACGGAGCGGTCGTGCGCAGATCCTCTTGCAGTCTGCGTCGCAATGAGCTGAGGCTCTCCTCGTTGAACCCCGTCCCCGCACGACCGACGAACGCCAGGCGCTTTCCGCGGTAGGTTCCCAGCAGGAGCGCGGCAAGATCGCTGCGCCCACCTTCACGGCGCGTGAAGCCGCCGATGATGAAGTCCTCCACACGCCGGCACTTCAGCTTGAGCCACGTGCGACTGCGCCCGGCGCGGTACGGGGCATCGGCATCCTTGACGATGAGCCCCTCATGGTCGGTCTTGCATAGTTCCTTCCACAGCAGTCGATCGAATCCATCGATGTACTCGAGCAGCCGGACGTTGCTGTCCGCCAGCCCGGCAAGCGTCTTCTGCAGGATGCGCTTGCGCTCGATCAACGGGCGATCGCGAAGATCCGCCCCCGATGCAACGGGAATGTCGAAAACGTACAACATCAGGCCGCTCTGCTCCGCGGCCTCGAGTTGCTGCTGGAGCCTCTGGAAGTCCGAGCGACCCTGCTCGTCCGCGACGATCACTTCGCCATCGAGCCAGGTATCCGCGAGCTTGAGCGATCGAAGCGTTTCCGTGATGCGGCCGAAGCGCTTCGACCAGTCGATCCCGTTGCGCGAGTAGCAGCGGACGGTTGCACCGTCGACGTGCACCAGCAGTCGGTATCCGTCGAGCTTGAGTTCGGACAACCAGCGCGGTCCGTCGGGAACGTCAGTCACCTCCGTGGCCAGCTGGGGCATGATCTTGCCGGGTGCGCGTGCCGTCGTCCCACGCGTCTTCACCGGGTCGATGTGAACGTCCGCTGCCGCCACCGTGCTGCGCGTGGCGTACGCATCTTCCTTCTTCAGCAGCAGCCACTCGTGTCTGTTCGAGCGGCCGCGCAGACGAATCAGCCGCCACCCGCCCTTCA
>Ga0102851_10003055_pt1 | contig 10318 bp, 7 predicted proteins | sample Mud3Dept3metaG_FD_79558 | JGI IMG/M metagenome (GOLD analysis project Ga0102851, IMG submission 79558) | Freshwater wetland microbial communities from Ohio, USA, analyzing the effect of biotic and abiotic controls - Mud 3 Core 4 Depth 3... | ecosystem: Environmental > Aquatic > Freshwater >...
CAGTGTTTCGTCCGCGAGCTTGTTTATGATGCATGTATCGACGACGTATTTCACTGGAGACCTAGCGTGTGGTAGTTGACACTTTTAGTTGACTCTTTAGCGCCGGGTTGATGCCCATCATATGCCAGTGTCACGTTACCCTAAATCTTGCCAGCGCAGTTTCATTTCCCTTCTTTTTTCTTGGCGTTCCTTTGCGAACCTTTGCGCCCTTTGCGTTCATGCTTTTTTGGTTTTTCAGGGTCTCCTGAGCGAGTAAGGTGCGCAGGCGCACCTTACGCAGCTAAAATATTTTGGTTCAGGTCTTTTCGATGCCGGCCCGCCATCTTCACGGCATCTTCCACCCCAGCCACTCGCAAACCCCGCGCCCCAGTATCCATTCCTTGTCGGCTGCTTTCACCCACGGCGCGTCCTTGAGCCACATGTCGATGTGCTGGCGATAGGGTACCGGGGAGCGCGACAGGTCGCTGCCCCAGAACAGGCGCCGGGGGCCGAAGGCCTCGTAGGCGCGCTGCGCGTAGGTTTGAAGTTTCGCGAACGGATAGGGTTCATTGAGATAGCAGGGCAGCGCACTGGCCTTGATCGCAACGTTGGGGCGTTTGGCGATCGGCAGCAGCTTGCCGAAATCGCGGAAGGTTTCATCCTCCGGCTTGTTGCTGCTGAGGGCCATGTGGTCCATGATGATCTGCAGCGCCGGATGCCGTGCGGCAATGGCGTCGATGGTCTGCACCATGTGCTGCGGCACGAGGATCATCAGGCGGATGCCCAGTTTTTCCGCTTCGCTCCACACCCAGTCGAACTTGCCGTCGATCAGCGGCTGCTGCAGCACCGGGATGTGGAACGAAAACCGCATGCCCAGCATGCCGGGCTGCTGCAACCAGCTTTTGATTGTCGCGCGCGCCTCCGGCGCTTCAGGATTGAAGCGGCCCATGATCGCGAAGCGGTCGGGATGAGCCTCGGCGGCAGCGATGGCGAGGTCGTTGCGATCGCCTTCCCATGACGGCGGCACGATCACCGCGCGGTCGACGCCGGCGGCGTCCATCTCGCGCAGCAATTCTTCGTGCCCGAGCGGAATTTCGCGCTGCGCATGCGCGCGGCCGGGCCATGGCCGCTCCGGCGTATTGGCGCCCCAGATGTGTACTTGTGAATCGACGATCAGCATGTTGTGGTCCTTCGTGCGGATAGGGTTTGCCGTCAGACGGGGCGACGCATCACGCCGCGAGCAAGCCGTGCACGTAGTCGGCGATCGCGAGCGAGGAGGTGAGGCCCGGCGACTCCATGCCGTAGAGGTTCACGAGCCCTGTGACGCCGTGGTCTTTCGGGCCGTGGATCATGAAGTCCGGGGCTTCGGTGCCCGGGCCGTGGATCTTGGGGCGGATGCCGGTGTAGCCGGGCTGGAGCTGGCCGTCCTGGAGTCCCGGATAGTAGCGGCGGATCGCTTCGCAGAACGCGGCCTCGCGGCTGGTGTTGAAGGTGTAGTCGATGCGGTCGATCCACGCGAAGTCGGGGCCGAACTTGCAGCGCCCGCCGAGATCGAGCGTGACGTGCACGCCGAGCCAGTTCCGCCCCGCCACCGGATAGATCAGATGCCGGAACGGCGTGGCGCCGGTCAGCGTGTAGTAGTGGCCGATGGCGTAGTAGGTCGGCGGTACCGTTTCCGGCGGGAGGCCCGCGATCTTGCGCGCGAACGCCTGCGCGTGGAGGCCGGCGGAGTTGACGACAGTGTTGCAGACGAGGGTCATGGGCTCGTCGCCGCCGACGTTGAGCGCTATGCCGTCGCCGGTGAGGCTGCCGGATTCGACCGGGCTCTTGAGCGCGAGCGAGGCGCCGTGGTCTTCAGCTTCACCGAGATAGGCGAGCATCAGGCCGTGGCTGTCGATGATGCCGGTCGATGGCGACAGCACGCCGGCCACCCCGAGCACTTCGGGCTCGAGCGCCGCCAGTTCATCGCGGGCCAGCCACTTCAGGTCGTCGAGGCCGTTGATTTCGCCCTGTTGCCGGTATTTTTTCAGCCCCTCGATCTGCGTCTCGTCGGTGGCGACGATCACCTTGCCGATGCGCTGGTGATTGACGTTGTGCTCCGCGCAGTACTGATACAGCGCTTTTTTCCCGGACACGCACAGCCGCGCCTTGAGCGACCCCGTCGGATAATAGATGCCGCCGTGGATGACTTCGGAATTGCGCGCGCTGGTGTGGGTGCCGAAAGCGTCCTCGGCTTCGAGGATCACCACTTCGCGGCCGGACATCGCAAGCCTGCGCGCGATCGCGAGCCCGATGACGCCGGCGCCGATCACGGCGCAGTCGATTCTTTCTGCCATAATTCGTTGTCGAAAAAAGCCGTCAGTTTACCTTAGAGCACATCTCAAAAAGACCAAGACCGATGTAACCGCCGATGAATTCTTCACGATATCCGTTTGTTTGAGGGGTACGCAGGTGATTCGGATAAGATCAACCCCAAACAGCTTTAACCACGGAGCGCACTGAGAACACCGGGAAAAACAATTGGATAATATTTTATAACCCATTGAAGTTAATATATTCTTCCATTGCTTTTGCGATGAGGCCCAGTTCTGTGATCTCCGTGTTCTCCGTGGTTATCGGCTTTTGAGTTACGGTTTTTATGGATGAGTGGTTCGAGGATTTTCTGATGCGCTCGCCGATGTTCGAGCCGCTGCGCCCGCTCGGGGCGGCGCTGCGTTCCCCGCAGTGGCCCGCGCTGGATGACTTGCAGCGCCTGGCGGACGCGCGCGGGACCGGGGTGTTGACGCGCAGCGGCGCGCCGCTGCGTTTCGTGGCGCAGGCAGGCAAAGCGGCGGTCTTCGAAGACAAGTACGAGGCGCGCATCTATCTCAAGGGCGAAGTGCAGATCCGCGCCGCCAGCTGGCACGACCTCTTTAATGCGCTGGTCTGGCTGACGTTCCCGCGCGCCAAGGCGGCGCTCAACGAGCGGCACTACCTGGCGCTCAGGCAGCAGTACGCCACAGGGGAGCCCGACCGCGGCCCGGTCCAGGACGCATTGACCTTGTTCGATGAAGGCGGGGTGATCGTCGCGGCGAGCGATGGCGAGTTGCTGCGGGAGCTGCGCGAATTCAGGTGGAAAGAACTGTTCTGGCGCCATCGTGCCCGGGTCGAATCCGCCATGCGCTGTTATCTGTTCGGGCATGCGCTGTATGAAAAAGCGCTGCAACCGTACACGGGCATGACCGGTCGCGGCCTGCTGTTCCAGGTCGGGCCGGAATTTATTGCGCAGCCGCTGGCCGCGCAGCTCGAAGCAATGGATGCCATGCTGGAGCAGCGCCTGCTTGATGCCGGGGCGTGGACTTCGACGCGCGAACTTGCGCCGGTTCCGGTGCTCGGCGTCCCGGGCTGGTGCGCAGGCAACGAGCACGAGCCCTATTACGACAACCTCGATTATTTCCGGCCGGGCCGCTCGGGCAGGCCCTAGTTCCCGCTGTAGACGGTAATGCGGTTCTTGCCGCTGGTTTTGCTCGTGTACATCGCGAGATCGGCTTTTTCCATGATGATGTCGAGATTGCCGCCATGGTCGGGATAGCAGGCGATGCCGATGCTGACGGTCGTGCGCACCGGTTCCGTGCGCGTTTCAAGTGCCGCGGCTTCGATCTGCTGGCGTATCCGCGTCGCGACCCCGGTAGCGCCGCTGCAGGACGTTTCGGGCAGCAGCACGACGAACTCGTCGCCGCCGTAACGCGCGACGTAGTCGGTATCCCGCAGCTGGTCCTGAATGCTCTGCGTGATCATTTTCAGCAGGCGATTGCCGGCTTCGTGGCCGTGGGCGTCGTTGACTGATTTCAGGCTGTCGGAATCGATCATCAGCACGCTGAATGGATGCGAGTAGCGCGTGGACTGCCTGAATACGCGCTCCGAGACCATGTTGAACGCGCGCATGTTGAGCGCGCCGGTCAGATCGTCGATTTCCGACAGCAGCTTGATCTGTATCACTGCGCGGCGGATATCGACCGAAAGCATGGTCGTGATATAGGCGACCAGGAGCAGCGGAGCGAGCTGCGTGGCCAGCGTGGCCAGATACGGGATGATGGGCAGTGATCCGATGCGCTCGGGATGTCCAAGCCAGACGTAGCATGCCGCGATCAACGTCATCTGCAGCAGCGTGGAGAGCTTCCCCAGCGTCAGCGCGCTGGTGATGATGACCAGCAGGTAGAGGTTGAGCAGCGGGCTTTCCAGCCGTCCCGTGTACATCAGCACCCAGGTGATGAAGACGATCATCGCCCAGGTTTCGATCGCGAGCTTCCAGTAGGTTTCCTTGCGGTAAAAATTGACGTAGTGAAAGCCCAGGATGAACGCAGCGAAGAACAGCATGGCCATGGAGAGCGCGGCGGAGGTTTCCCCTCCGGGCGCCAGCACGGCCTGATACAGCAGGACCAGGATCAGCAACAGCCATTCGATTTCGGCCACCGTGCGCGAAAAGCCGCGCAATTCCTCGGCCGAGAGGTGAGGGTCAAATACGAGATTGCTGGACATCTGCGGTACCTTGTGTCGCGACAGGTTGGGCGCGAACGGTCCGCGCAAATTCCGCAAGTGTGCCGCAGTCAGGCCGACATAGGCAAGCAAATCTCATTGATTTCAATATGCTGTAGAGCATTTCCATGGAAAGAAGTTATGACGGTGCGATTGCGGCGCGGGGTGATAATCAGCCGGTGGGAGAACTGCAGCGGAGGCATGAAACTGTGCGTCCGCGGATCGGGCAGGACGCCGCTGGCGGGGATGATGGGGTAATATGCGCTGCTGGACGCTGAAATGAAAAATGTAATAAAAACAATCGAATATAGATGACGTCTGGCGGGCGGCGCTATTGAACTTGCGTCAGTTGCCCCCATCTAACGCATCGCATACATCACTGGAGGCATGAGATACACATGAAACGGATTTTTCTTTTTATCGTCACCAACCTCGCCATCGTGTTCGTGCTCAGCGTCACGCTGCGCCTGCTGGGGGTCGACCGCATGCTCGATGAGCAGGGTGTGGGCATCGACTACAACTCGTTGCTGATCCTCTCCGCCGTGATGGGCTTCGGCGGCTCGCTGATTTCGCTGGCGATTTCGAAGTGGAGCGCCAAGCGGATGACAGGCGCCCAGGTGATCGAAGTGCCCGCCAATATGACCGAGCGCTGGCTGGTCGACACCGTCAAGCGTCAGGCGCAACAGGCCGGCATCGGCATGCCGGAGGTGGCGGTCTTCGATTCGCCCGAGATCAATGCGTTCGCCACGGGCTGGAACCGCAACAGCGCGCTGGTGGCGGTCAGCACCGGGCTGCTCAACACCATGTCCCAGGCCGAGGCCGAGGCCGTGTTGGGGCACGAAATCAGCCACGTCGCGAATGGCGACATGGTGACGCTTGCGCTGATACAGGGCGTGGTCAATACCTTCGTGATATTCCTGTCGCGGGTCATCGGTTTTCTGGTCGACCGCGTGGTATTCAAGGTCGAGCGCGGGCACGGCCCGGCGTTTTTCGTTACGGTGATCATCGCGCAGCTGGTGCTGGGCGTGCTCGCCAGCATGATCGTGATGTGGTTCAGCCGGCAGCGCGAGTTCCGCGCCGATGCGGGCGGCGCCCATCTGGCCGGCCGTGACAAGATGGTCTCGGCGCTCGAGCGTCTGAAGCTGAACCACGAGTCTCATCTGCCCGACCAGATGGCGGCATTCGGAATTTCAGGCGGGGTGGCGCACGGCCTGAAATATCTGTTCATGTCGCATCCGCCGCTCGAAGAACGCATCGCGGCGCTGCGCTCCGCGACTAACTAAATGAACCGCCAAGACGCCAAGAAAATACAAATAGAATTAAGTGACGGGGTACATCGCACGGTAACGGGAAAGCAGGCGGTTGCACTCAATGTATGAATCGCGACGATGCCAGACCCAGCGGAATTCGTCTTGTCTGTCCCTTGGTATAGGTTCTTGTTACAGATTTTCCTTGGCGTTCTTGGCGTACCCGTCAAGCGGGTATTGAAAAGAAGCCTTGGCGGCTAATACTATTAGGGTTTGAGCAGCGGGCTTTTGACGTTGCCCGATACAGTGAGGCCGCCGCGCGCAACGATCACCGATTTGGTTCCCAGTTCGGCGGTGATGCGACCGGAGAGTTCGCCGTCCGGAGCGACGTCGACGGTGCCGGTGGCGCTCATGGGCCCCGACGAGAGCTGCAGCTGGCGGTAAGCGTATTCCTTGCCCGACACCTGCAGCGAGCCCGCCAGGGCGCTGAACGAGGTCTTGCCGCCGCGCGTTCCGTCGCGTGAAGGCGACTGTATGCCGCGCACGATGTCGACATTATTGAGCGTGCCTTTCTCGGCGCTGAAGTTCGCCTCGACCCGCGGCTGATCGAACAGCGCAGCGAGGCTGGCGGCCTGCAAGGCGTAGGTGGCGGTGAGGTTAAGCGTCCCGGCCGCTGAAAAATCGCGGGTGAACACCCCCAGCAGTTTTCCCAGATCCGCGTTGCTCAGGCTGACATCGCCCGTCATCCGGATATCGGCGCCCCAGCTGGCGTTGGCCGAGCCCGTGAACGTGCCGCGGCCGATATGGCCTTCGATGCCTTTGATGGCGGCCTTCTGTCCGTCAATGAACGCGGTCAGCGTCAGGTCGTCGAAATCGATCGGGGGACCAAACGGCGGGCGCCAGTTGCTCGCAGTGGCGTTGACGCGCCAGGCCTGATCGCTGGGTGCGAGGTCTATCCTGAGTTTGCCGTCGGTCAGCAGCGCTTTTTTGAGCGTGCCATTGCGCTCCAGCGTGATGGTGGCGTTGAATACGGGAACTTCCATCGATTTGGCGGTCATGCGCACTGTGGTAATGCTGATCCTGCCCACGTGCAGGCTGGGTGCGCCGGTTGCCGGCTTGACCCAGCCCGGGAACATGGCGAGCACGTCCTGATCCATGGCCACTGAATTGACCTCGACGCTGTCGATGTCCTTCTGCTCTGCGAGCAGCGCGAACGGCCACACATCGGCAACAATCGAGTTGATCTTGATTTCCTGCAGCTTGCCTATGGTGACCTGCTCGAGCGTCAGGTGTGGCGTGGGAAACAGCGCGTAACGCATGTCGGAAATGGCGACAGGTTGCTGCAGGCGCTGCGCCATGAGTTGCTGCACGCCGGCAATTTGACCTGTCAGCGGCACGAATTGCAGCAGGCCTGCAGCCGCAGCGAGCAGTGCCACGGTTCCGATCGCCGCGTTTTTCGCCCGGTGGGGCGACTTCCGGGTCTGAGGTGACTGCGCTGCCGAGCGCGCTTCCTGCTCAAGCTGCGTTTTCTGCTTTTCGGCGGAGGCGCGGGCGCGTTCCTCGGCTTGAGCGCGGTAACGGGCGTCCGCTTCGCGCTCGGCGAGTTCACGTGCCTTGAGCTCGGCGGTAACGCGCTGCTTTACTTCACCGTCCGCTTTCTCCCGCAGTTGCTTTTCCTGAATGATGCGCGCCACGGTTTCGGCCTTGGCGCGTTCCTCTGCTTCGGCGCGCGCCTTGCGCTCGGCATTGGCGGTCGCGACGGCCTTCGCGAGCGCGGTTTCCGCCGCCTTGGCCGCGGCTTCGGCTTCTGCGCGCGCCTTGTTCGCGGCCACGCTGTCGCTGCCGGTGGCTTCGCGCGCCTTTTTTTCAGCTTCTGCGCGCGCTTTGTGCGCGATCTCGGTCTGGCGCTCGGCTTCCTCGCGGGCCTTTCTTTCAGCCATGATTTTGGCGGAAAGCGCCTGCTTGGATTTTTGCTCGGCGGCTTCGCGCGACGCCCGTTCTGCCGCGATCATGGCCTCGACCTCGGCGCGCGCCTTGCGCTCGGCTTCCTCGCGCGCTTTGCGTATTGCCTCATCGCGGGATTTTCGTTCTGCGTTGGCGTTGGCCTCGGCTTGCTCGCGCGCCTTGCGCTCGGCGATGGCGTTGGCCTCGGCTTGCTCGCGCGCTTTGCGTTCGGCGCCGGCATTGGCCTCGGCGGCCTCGCGGGCCAGGCGCGATTGCTCGTGCAGTTCGCGAATCTGTGCCTTGGCGCGGGCTTCGGCTTCCTCGCTCTTCCTGTGCTCAGCCTCTGCGCGGGCTTTGCTTTCGGCTTCCTCGCGCTTGCGCGCAGCGGCCTCTTCGCGGGCCCGGGCTTCGGCGGTTTCCCTGGCCTTGGCGTCTTCGCGCGCCTTGGCCTTGGCTTCTTCCAGCGCCTTCATGGCTTCTTCCATGCGCAACATGAGCATGGGGTCGCCTGTGCCCTGCGCTGACTGTCTTACCCGGGCATCAGCCTCGGCTTTGGCTTTGGCGGCGGCCTCGGCCATGGCCTGCGCCTGCGTCACGGCTGCTTCAGCCGCTGCGGCGCGCGCTTCTGCCTCTGCCCGCGCCCGGGCTTCGGCCTCGGCGCGGGCCTTGATTTCGGCTTCCATCCTGACCCGTGCTTCGGCTTCCTGCTTGGCCCGCGCCTCGGCCTGCGCCAGGGCTTCGCCCATCGCCTTGATCTGTGCTTCGAGTGCTGTCCGGGCCCGGGTTTCGGCCTCGGCATGCGCTCTGGCTTCAGCTTCGGCGCGAGCCCTCGCTTCGGCTTCTTCCCGGGCCTGGGCTTCGCCGACCGTTTTGGCCTCGGCCTCCTGCTTGGCGAGCGCTTCCCCCGCCGCGCGCAGACGGGCTTCGGCCTCGGCTTTGGCCTTGGCTTCCACGGCGGCGCGCACGCGCGCCTCGGCCGCGGCCTTTGCCTGGGCATTGGCCGCAACCGCTGCTTCCTGTTCCGCTTTGGCGCGGGCATCGTTAGCGGCTTTCGCTTCCGCTTCGGCCTTGGCTTTGGCCTGGGCTTCGGCCTTCATTTTGGCTTCGGCCATGGCGCGGGCCCGCGCTTCCGTTTCCTGCCTGACCTTGGCTTCGGCCGCCGCGCGCGCCGCCTGGTGCGCGCGTGCTTTGGCCTCGGCCTCGGCTTTCACCCGGGTTTCGGCCTCGGCGTTGAGCTTGGCTACGGTCGCCGGCGAGGTGAAATCCAGATCCAGTTCCTCCGTGTCCGCTGCGGGCTTGTCGGCTGCAGACATCGCGGAGTAAGACTCTATGGCTTTGATATAGCCGTCGGCGGCCATTTTATCGAGGGCTTCCCTGAGCTTGCCCTCGGCTATCCCCGTTTTGCGGGCCAGATCGGCTACCGTGGATTTACCGTCGATCGCAAGAAACAGCAGGCCAAGCTCGCGGGGCAGCCTGACGGTTTTGTTTTTGATTTCAAGCACGCCTTTGGCGGTCTTGGTATAGACGGTGTTGTGAGGCATGGGCCGGATTGTTTTCGGTTATTGCATGATCAAGGCATTATAGTGTAATAATTAATTACTTGAAAAACCAAGGATTCCTGCCTTGGCCGCCACGCAATACAGACGAAACGAGTACGACGTCACCAACAGCGTCAACATGACCGACAGCCAACAGGTTGCCGCAGTGGTCTGCCGCATCTATCAGGACCTGTACCAGACAGACACGGCCGATAACCTGGCGCAGGCCTTCGCCGACCTGGGCCTGCTGTACCGCGGCGAATGTCCTGGATATCATGAATGCGATACGGGTTACCATGACATTCAGCACGTTATGGACGTGACGCTGGCGATGGCGCGCCTGATGGATGGTTGTGTGCGGGCAACCGATGCCGGCATCCTGACCGAGCGCCTGTTCCGGTTCGGCGTGATCGCCGCGCTCTACCACGACAGCGGCTATATCCGGCACCGCAAGGACACCAGGCATCTCAATGGGGCCGAGTACACCACGGTCCACGTGTCCCGTGGCGCCCGTGTCCTCGAGGACTACCTGACCAGGATCGGCATGGCGGACCAGGCGCAGGCCGCGGCCCGGACCCTGCACTTCACCGGCTACGAGATCCCGGTCGATCGCATCCGTGTGCCGCCTGAATTCCGCCTCGTCGGCAATCTGCTCGGCAGCGCCGATATCCTGGCGCAGATGGCCGATCGCTGCTATCTCGAGAAATGTTACGACCGTTTGTATCCCGAATTCGTGCTCGGCGGCATTGCGCGAAAACCCCGGGAGGACGGCAGCGAAGAGGTTGTTTTCTCGTCGGCAGCCGACCTGATTTTCAAGACGCCGCGCTTCTATAGCGGCGCAACCCTCAGGCTCGACAAGGATCTGGGCGGCTATTACAGCTACATCGACAGGCACTTCGGCGGGCAGAACCTGTATTTCGACGAGGTCGAGAAAAACATCAACCATGCCCGTTCGATTGCATCCGAGCGCGACATGTCCCTGTTGCGCCGCAGGCCACCCAGCACGGTGTCCGACCAGCCTGACGACGAGCAACCGCGATTAATCTAGGAAAGCGGGTAAGCCGTAATGGGTAATGGGCGAAGCAACCGCCCATG
>Ga0102851_10003056_pt1 | contig 10317 bp, 6 predicted proteins | sample Mud3Dept3metaG_FD_79558 | JGI IMG/M metagenome (GOLD analysis project Ga0102851, IMG submission 79558) | Freshwater wetland microbial communities from Ohio, USA, analyzing the effect of biotic and abiotic controls - Mud 3 Core 4 Depth 3... | ecosystem: Environmental > Aquatic > Freshwater >...
GCGGGCGCCGACTTCCTGTACTCCGTGATCATCATGGAGGAGCTCGCGCGCGCCTACGAGAGTGGCTTCGCGATGATCCTCCACTCCGACATCATCGTCCCGTACCTGTACTCGTTCGGGAACGAGGAGCAGAAGCAGAAGTGGCTCCCCGGTTGTGCGTCGGGCGAGATCGTGACGGCGCTCGCGATGACCGAGCCCGGCACCGGCTCCGATCTCGCGGCGCTCGCGACCACGGCGGTCAAGCAGGGCGACGAGTGGGTGATCAACGGCGCCAAGACGTTCATCTCGAACGGCCAGCTGTGCGATCTCGTCGTCGTCGCGGCGAAGACAGATCCGGATCCGAAGAACGCGCACAAGGGGATCTCGCTGTTCGTCGTCGAGGCGAATCGGAAGGGCTTCACCAAGGGCAAGCGCCTCCACAAGATGGGCATGGACTCGCAGGACACCTCGGAGCTGTTCTTCGAGGACTGTCGGATCCCCGCGGGCAACCTGCTCGGCGCCGAGGGCGGCGGGTTCATGATGCTGATGCAGAAGCTCCAGCAGGAGCGGCTGTGCGTCGCGATCGGCGCGGTCACGGCGGCGGAGCAGGTGCTCGAGGACACGATCAAGTACACGAAGGAGCGCACCGCCTTCGGCAAGCCGATCAGCAAGTTTCAGAACACGCAGTTCAAGCTCGTCGAGTGCCTCGCCAAGTGCGAGGTCGGCCGGGCGTTCATCGACAAGGTCGTCAGCGAGCATGTCGCCGGCAAGTACCTGGTCAAGGAGTGCTCGATCGCGAAGTTCTGGACCACGGACATGGCGCAGGAGGTGATCGACACCTGCCTGCAGTTCTTCGGCGGCTACGGCTACATGCTCGAGTACCCGGTCACCCGCGCGTTCATGGATGCGCGCGTCCAGCGGATCTACGCCGGCACCAACGAGATCATGAAGGTGATCGTCGCCAAGCAGATCGGCCTGTGAGCTAGTTCCCGGCGGAGATCGCGATCGGATCGCGGCTACTTGGCTCCACGGCACGCCTGTGGGCGCAGGCCGTCGAGTTGCCGCTCGAGCTCGAGGTGGGCGTCGGCGGTCGTCCCAGCTCTGGCGCAGCGCAGCGAGCGTCGCTCCCGTGGGCAGCAGCACGGCTGGCTCGAGGTGGCGCAGACACGGTCGTGCGACCGCCGCGCGCATCTCGGCGAGCGGCGGCCTTGGCATCCGCGGTGGCGGGCTTGAGGTGCTCGGTGATGAGCTCGAGCTCGTGTAGCCGCGCCGCGCGCTCTGCGGGCACGCAGCCCGGCGCCTCGGTCGAGAGCGCAGCGGCGTCGGGCGGTGGAGACACCGGGGCCCCGGCGACCACCGGTGTCGGCGCGGGCGGTGGCGCCGGGAGGTTGGGTCGCGATGCCGGCTGCCGGCATGCCATCAGCATCAGGAGCGTCGCCAGTCGCCTCATGGATCGAAGGTACGCTCTGACGGCCACACCGGGCTACAGTGCGGCGATGGCCACGGCGGTGATCGACATCGGCACGAACACGCTGCTGCTGTTGATCGTCGACGACCGCATGAAGCCGCTCGTCGATCTGTGCCGGTTCGGTCGCCTCGGCAAGGGGCTCGATGCCAGCGGCCGGCTTGCCGTGGAGTCGATCGCCGCGAGCCTCGACATCTGTCGCGAGTACCGCCAGGTGATGGAGGACGCCGGCGTGACGGCGCCGATCGTCGTCGGGACGCAGGCGCTCCGCGAGGCAGCGAACAGCCAGGACTTCCTCGCCCCCGCGCAGGCGATCCTCGGGGCTCCGATCGAGGTGATCGCCGGCGAGCGCGAGGCGCAGCTCGCGTTCATCTCGGTCGCGCGGACGTTCCCCGAGCTCGCGCAGGCGCCGTACGTCGTCGTCGATGTCGGCGGCGGCTCGACGGAGATCATCGTCAGCAACGGGACCAAGGTCGTGTCGGCCGTCAGTCTCCCGATCGGCGCGGTGCGGCTCACCGAGCGGCACCTCAAGCACGATCCGCCGACCTCCGACGAGACGCGCGCGCTGTTCGCCGACATCGATGGCCGGCTCGCGCAGCTCGAGCTGCCGGCGGCCGTGCCCGTCGTGGCGACCGCCGGGACGGCGACGACGCTCGCGGCGATGGCCCTGCGGCTCGACCGCTACGATGCGGTCGCCGTCACGGGCCTGCGCCTCGAAGCGATGGCGGTCGATGCCCAGCTCGCGCGCCTGCTCACCGCAACCACGGCGGCCCGTCGCGCGATCCGGGGGATGGAGCCGCAGCGCGCCGACGTGATCGCGGGCGGCGTCGCGATCCTCGCGCGCGTCATGCACCGGATCGATGCCCCGGTGATGATCACGTGTGATCGCGGGGTCCGCTGGGGTCTCGCCTACGAGAACGCCGCAGGCTGACGTCGGACGTACGGGATTGGGATCGCTCGAGCCCGAGCCCGGCGCGGGGCTCGTGGATCGTTGCGAGACTCGACGTGGTAACGTCTAGGTGGGGTCTCGCGTCGGAATGGTGCCGTTTCCGCAGGACAGTGTGGGCGCGCATCTCGGTCGATACGAGGTGGTGCGTAAACTCGCGACCGGGGGCATGGCCGAGATCTTCCTCGCACGCATGCGCGGCGCGGCCGGGTTCGAGAAGCTCTGTGTCCTGAAGCGGATCCCGCCGAGCGTCGCCGCCGACACCCGGCTCGTCGAGATGTTCCTCGACGAGGCACGGCTGTCCGCCACGCTGCGTCATCCCAACATCGCCGACGTGTTCGACCTCGGGACCGACGCCGGATCGTACTTCTTCGCGATGGAGTACATCCATGGCCAGGATGCCCGGATGGTCCGGCTCCAGGCGCACACGCTCGAGCGGCCGATCCCGCTCGAGATCGGGATCGCGATCATCCACGGGACCGCCTCGGCGCTCGCGTACGCACACGACAAGGTCGGGCCGGACGGACCTCTCGGGGTAGTCCACCGCGACGTCTCGCCGGGCAATATCTTGATCTCCTACGACGGCGCCGTGAAGCTGGTCGACTTCGGGATCGCCCGCGCGACGACGCGGTCGCACGTGACGAAGTCCGGCAAGCTCAAGGGCAAGATCCCGTACATGTCGCCCGAGCAGTGTCGGGGCCAGCCCCTCGATCGGCGCAGCGATCTGTTCTCGCTCGGCATCGTGCTCTACGAGCTGACCGTTGGCTGCCGTCCGTTCAGCGGCACGAGCGAGTTCGGGATCATGGAGCACATCGTCAACCGTGCGCCGCGGCTGCCGTCGTCGCTGATCCCGGGGTATCCCGCCGGGCTCGAGGCGATCGTGATGAAGCTCCTGTCACGCGATCGGACCCATCGATATCAGACCGCCGACGAGCTCGGCCGCGATCTCGAAGCGATGACCGCCGCGCATCGGCTCTCGATCACCACCCTCACGCTCGGGAAGTATATCCGCTCGTTGTTCCCGGGCGAGATCGCGGCGTGGGAGCGCGCGGCTCAGTACGGGACGTCGCTCGCCCAGTACGTCGCCGACACGGCCGCGACGCCCGTCGTCCGGCCGAACCTCGAAACCCCGGCCTACGGTCTCGTCGTGGCGAGACACCAGGCCGAGCCGTCGGTACACACGGAGGCGACGCGCGGGTACCCGCTGGATGGGCCGCCGCTCGACCACGAGGATGACGACCAGGAGGAGACGAGCGACCACGCGCGCGCACCGTTCCGGGGTGAGAGCTACGAAGTGGTCGAGCGCAAGCTCGGGATCGTCGACGATGTGCTCGACCGCTCGCCACGGCCGGCACACGTGCCCTCGCGAGACTTCAGCATCGACGATCCGACCCACCAGGCGCGTCCCTCCGATATCGGAATGGCACTCGCATCGGTGAACGAGCGGACCATCGCCGATCTGGCGTGCCGCTTCGATCCGATCGAGGGGTACCGCGCGGAGGTCGAGGCCGAGCTCGATGTCATCACCGTTCCCAACGAGACCCCGCCTGATCGCGCGGCGCGTCGCTTCGTCGCCTTGCTCGCCCGCGCGCAAGAGGCGCTTCAGCGCAGGGAGCACGACAATGCCGTCGTCGTCGTCGATCTCGCACTCGAAGATCCCGATGTCCTCCCCGACGTGATCGAGCGCAACACCGACATGATCACGGCGATCTTCGAGGCCTATCTCGGGGATCGCGTGGGATCGCCGGCGCTCGCCCGCCAGCTGGAGGACATGGCGTCCCTCCCGCTCGGGCCCCACGCGGCGTTCCTGCTGTCGCGTATCGACGGGATGGTGTCGATCGATGATCTCCTCGATGTCTCGGGGATGCCGAGACAAGACGCGTGCCGTCACCTCTGCCAGCTCTACCTGCTCGGGGTCCTGCAGTAGTGCGCCGCGGGCGGAGGTTCGGGAAGTACGAGCTCGTCCGCCAGCTCGGCGCCGGGGGGATGGCCGAGCTGTACCTGGCGAAGACCACGGGCATCGCCGGGTTCGAGAAGTACGTCGCCCTCAAGGTGATCCACCCGACGCTCGCGGACGACGAGCAGTTCATCCGGATGCTCGTCGACGAGGCCAAGCTCGCGGTGCAGCTTACCCACCGCAGCATCGTGCAGACGTTCGATCTCGGCCAGGTCGGGGACACGTACTACATCACCATGGAGTACGTGGACGGGATGGACCTCTCCAAGGTCCTCCGGATGTCCGCCAAGGCGAAGGTCCCGATCCCGCTGGAGATGGCGGCCTTCATCGCGAAGGAGATCGCGGGTGCGCTCGACTATGCGCATGGGAAGACCGATGACGCAGGTGAGCCACTCGGGATCCTGCATCGCGACGTGTCGCCGCAGAACGTGATGATCTCCGACGACGGTGCGGTCAAGCTCGTCGACTTCGGAGTCGCGCGCGCCACGATGAAGCTCCGGCAGACGTCGACGAACGCGGTGATCGGAAAGCTCACGTACCTGAGCCCCGAGCAGGCGCGTGGTGACGAGGCGCTCGATCGGCGCTCGGATCTGTTCTCGATCGGACTCGTGCTCTACGAGCTGATCTGCGGCCAACCGGCCTATCAGGCCGACGACGATCTCGACTGGCTGATCGAGCTAGCGCGCAAGGCCGAGATCGTGCCGCCCTCGGTCGTGCGCGAGGGCTTGGCACCGCAGCTCGAGCGGGTGGTGATGCATGCGCTCGAGCGCCGCCCGGCGGATCGCCCCGAGACCTGTGCGGAGCTCGCCGCCGAGCTCCAGCAGTTCCTTCACGATCACGCGCCCCGGTTCGAGCCGATCGTGCTCGCCGAATGGGTCGGTGCGCTGATCGGTGCGGTCGACACCGAGTCCGAGCACCGCGATGTCTGGAAGCCCTCGGATGTCGTTCGCCACGAAGAGATCGCGCGCGCCCAGGAGGAGGTCCGCGACGACAACAGCGTGCTGTTCCGGCGGGCACCGACGGTGGCGGCAGGAGGCGTCCGGCATCGGCTGCCTCGCGCCGTGACACCACCCGAGGCCAAGGGCGGCGCCGAGCGGTTTGGTCCGTACGAGCTCCACGAGCGCCTCGGCGCCGGCGGGATGGCCGTGGTGCATCACGCGACGATCGAGATCGCCCGCGGAGTGCGGCGCCATCTCGCCCTGAAGCGGCTGCTACCGCAGGTCGCCGACAGCAAGCTGTTCGTCGACAGCTTCGTCCGCGAGGCGCGGCTCGCGGCACAGCTCCATCACCCGAACATCGTCCAGATCCTGGAGCTTGGACGCGTCGACGGCTGCTACTTCATCGCGATGGAGCTCGTGCGGGGGCGCTCGCTGTCATCGCTGATGGCGAGCTCGCGGCGAGCCCAGCAGCCGGTCCCGATCGGGGTGGTGATCGCGATCCTCGGGGAGCTGTGCGACGCGCTCGAGTACGCGAGCAATGCCACCGACAACGACGGTGCGCCGCTGCGCATCGTGCACCGCGACCTGTCGCCCTCCAATCTGCTGATCACGCGCGAGGGCCAGCTCAAGATCATCGATTTCGGGGTGGCGAAGGCCATCACGGGTGGGCAATTCAACACCAACAGCGGGCTCGTCAAGGGGAAGCTCGGCTACATGTCGATCGAGGCGATGTCCGGGATGGCGCTCGACGCGCGTGCAGACATCTTCTCGGCGGGGGTCGTTGCGTGGGAGATGATCGCAGGGGCGCGGTTGTTCAAGGCCAACGCCGATGACGATCTGACGAGCGTCGTCCGTACCCGGACCGTTACCCCACCGTCCTCGCGCAACCCCGCGTGCCCGGTCGAGCTCGACGCGATCGTGATGAAGGCGCTCGCGCCGGAACGCAAGGATCGCTGGGCGTCGGCGGCGGCGATGCGCGACGCGCTCGGCGAGGTCCGACGATCCGACGGCGAGAAGTCCAACCCGCAGGACGTCGTGGCGTGGATGAACGCGCACCCCACGCCGTCACAGGACGAACCCCAAACCGCGAAGGTCCGCCTCGTGACCGAACCTCGCTCCCGGCGGATCCCGACGGATCCTCATGCCGAGCCGGGCTCGCTCCGCGCGCCATCGAAGATCGTCCGGATGAGCTCGGTCGAGTTCGAGCCGATGGAGTTCGAGGCGCGGCTGGTCCGCCACGTCGAGGATCCGTCGAAGTCGATCTGGATCGAGCGGCCGCGTCCGTCTGCCTCCGTCGAGGAGATCGAGGACCCGTCGAAGTCGATCTGGATCGAGCGCGTCGGCACGCTCGACTGGGAGGAAGCCGAGGTCGAGATCGCCGAGGACGAGCTCGTGGAGGTCGAGCCGAACGATCAGCCGTGAAGGGCGGGCGCCAGGTGATACAGCATCAGGTAGACGATCACGCCGGTGACCGAGACGTACATCCAGATCGGCCACGTGAACTTGACGAGCCGGCGGTGCTTGTCGAAGTTGCTGCTGAGCGCGTGCTTGAGCGCACCGAGGACGAGCGGGACGAGCGCGACCGCGAGCACCATGTGGCTGAACAAGATGATGAGGTAGACGATCTTGTCGAGGCCGCTGCCGGGGTACTTGTGCGCGCCGCTCGTGGCGAACCGGATCAAGTAGGAGACGAGGAATACGCTCGACGCGGTGAACGCGGAGAGCATGCGCTTGCGGTGGAGCGGGACATCGCCGCGCGCGATCGCCATGCGGCCGGCGACGAGGAACACGAAGCAGGTCAGGTTGAGCGCGGCGTTGATCGCGGGGTGCAGCTGCTCCCACGTCATCGCGGACTACGCCCGTCCGTCCAGGACCATCACCGCGAACAGCACGGGCAGGTAGACGATCGAGGCGAGGAACACGTTACGCGCCCACTTCGTGCTGCCACTGCGCAGGCCGGCGAAGCCCTGGACGAGCACGAACGCGCCGAGCACGGATGCCGTCACCAGATACGGGATGCCGGCGACGCCGAGCGGCACGACCGCGAGGCTGATCGCGACCTGGACGACGAGGTAGAGCCCGATCTCGCGCTGCGCCGCGGCGATCCCGCGCGATCCCGGTAGCGTCTTGAGCCCAGCGGCGTCGTACTCGCGCTGGCGATAGAGCGCGATCGCGTGGAAGTGCGGCACCTGCCAGAAGAACAGCACGCCGAACACCGCGAGGCCGGCGAGCTCGATGCGCCCGGTCGCCGCGGTCCAGCCCATCAGCGCGGGCATCGCGCCCGGGATGCCGCCGACCCACACCGCCCAGTGCGATCGCTGCTTCATCGGCGTGTAGACACCGACGTAGAGGATCAGGGCGAGCAGGCCGAGCGCTGCGGTCACCGCGTTGACCATGAGCAGCACCGGCAGCGAGGCCACGCCCTGGATCGCCCCGAACACGAGCGCGGTCTGCGGATCGAGGCGGCGCTGCGGCAGCGGCCGGTTCTTGGTGCGCGTCATCAGGCAGTCGATGTCGCGCTCGAGGAACATGTTGAGCGTATTCGCCGCGCCGACGATCAGCGCGGTCCCTGCGAGCAACCACAGCGCGGTCGGTACGTTCGCCGTGCCCGGCGCGAGCGACATCGCGCCCGCCGCGGTGAGCAGCGACATGATCATGATCTGCGGCTTGACCAGCGCGATCAGATCCGCGGCCTTCGTCCGCATCACCTGGGCGGTCATCACTTCCCCACCTCGCGCCGGAACACCGGGCCGGTGTCGAGGCTGGTCGCCCGGACCGCGACCCGGCGACCGGTGACGAGCCACATGCCCATCCACACCGCCCACAGGCCCGCGGCCCCGGCGAAGTGGCCGACGGCGACCGGCACCTGGCGCATCGTCATCACCGTGACGATGCCGAGTGCGACCTGGGCGAGCACGAGGACGGGCGCGGTGATCGCGAGGAGGCGCAGCGACGCCCACGACTTGGCGCGGCGCGCGACGATCACCGCCGCGGTCGTCGTGACGATCGCGACCACGACGCCGAACGCGCGGTGCAGCATGTGCAGCTGCTGGACGCCCGCGTCGGGGAGCCACTCACCGCTGATCGTGCAGGTCGGCATGCCGAGGCACACCATCGCGGCACCGAGGTGGCGGACCAGGGCGCCGAGCAGCAGCTGGACGAACACGGCACCGACGGCGATCGCGATCCACATGCGCGCGGAGCCGAGCTCGGCGCGGAGCCGGTCGTGGCGCTCGAGCTCGACGACGCTCGGCGCCGGCCGCGTGCGGAACCCGGTGTAGATCAGCATCGCGAAGTAGCTCATGCCGGTCAGCAGGTGAGCCGTCGACACGAACCACGGCAGCTTGTACTGCACGGTGATCGCGCCGAGCGCACCCTGCGCGAGCACGGGCGCGAGCAGCAGCCACGCGAGCTTGCCGAGGCCGCGCCGGCGCTTGATCAGCAGGTAGGTCAGGGCGAGCTGCAGGAAGCCGACGGTCATCGCGGCAAGCCGGTGACCGTGCTCGTAGAACACGCCGCCGACCATCGGCGGGAACAGCTCGCCGTGACACACGAACGTCGGCTCGGGACAGGCGAGGCTCGACCCCGTCGGGTTCACGGTCCCGCCGATCACGAGCAGGATGAACGTGGCGACCGCGGCGAGCTGCGCGAGGCGATGCTCCAGCATGAAACTTCCGTCTGGTGGGTATCACAGGAGGTGCCAGGCCGACGAGCTTCGGCTCGCGATGCGACAAGACACCGCCCCGGCTGGGGACCCCAGTGATTTCCCTGGGTTGTGACCTCCTGGAAGGTTGCCTCCCAAACCACCGTCGGCGTACAGTGATCGCGGCGGAGGATGACCGAGTCCTGGGTCGAAACGACGTCGATCGGCACGCTCCGGTCGGAGGATCTCGCGAAGCCTGGCCACGCGTTTCGCTACAACCGGTACATCTACCGGACGCACGGCAAGCACCTGTCCAACGGCGGGATGGGCGCCGTCTACGAGCTGGAGCGCCGCGACGAGGAGACCGGTGTCGTCGAGCAGGTCGTCGGCAAGGTCTTCCACTCGAACTACCTCTACCAGCTGCGCACCGACGAGGTGACGCGCCGCGATCACCACAACAACCTCGCCGCGATGGCGCGGATCGCCGCGATCGAGCATCCGAACATCCTGCCGACCTACGTCTCGGCACCGATCTCCGATAACTATCTGTTCGTCACCCCGCGGATGGGGATGACGCTGCTCGAGTCGATCGCGAAGCACAACCTGACCCCGCGCGCGCGGACCAAGTTGCTCGTCCAGGCCCTCGAGGGGCTCGCGACGTTGCACTCCGCGCGCCTCGTGCACCGCGACTTCACGCTGCGCAACATCCTCGTCGACGAGGGCGCGAACGTCGCCTACGTGTTCGACTTCGATCTCGCGATGTCGCTCGACGACGTCGGCTCGCAGACGTATCGCACCTACTACAAGGGCCGGATCTTCGGCTCGCCCGGCTGGTCGGTCCCGCCCGAGACGATCGATCAGGCGTTGATGGACTCGAACATCAACACGTCGCTCGACATCTACGCGATCGGCGGCGCGCTCCACGGCCTGTTCACCGAGCAGCTGCTCTACGGCCAGGCCGACGATATGTGGGCGCTGCTGATCCGGATCGCGGAGGGCGTCGTCGTCGGTGGCCGCAGCAAGGTCCACTACCCCGACGGCTTCCCGACCGTGCTGCGCAGCGTGATCGAGGGCTGCCTGGAGCGCGATCCGAACCAGCGGTTCCCGTCGGTCCAGGCCGTGGTCCAGGAGCTGCGCGGGATGCTGCGCGAGCTGCCCGACGAGCGGCAGCGGATCAGCCGGAGCAGGACCGACATCTCGGCGGACGTCCCGAAGCGCACGACGGGGGCCGTCGCCGCGCAGAGCGGCGATCCGTCGATCACGCCCGAGCTCGTCGAGGCGGCCCAGCTCGCCGTGCGCGAGTGGGGCTACGAGCTCGAGCGCAGCCTCGGTCGCGCGAAGGGCCACCCGATCTACCTCGCGTCGCCGCGCCCCGAGATGGTCGCGAGC
>Ga0102851_10003059_pt1 | contig 10317 bp, 9 predicted proteins | sample Mud3Dept3metaG_FD_79558 | JGI IMG/M metagenome (GOLD analysis project Ga0102851, IMG submission 79558) | Freshwater wetland microbial communities from Ohio, USA, analyzing the effect of biotic and abiotic controls - Mud 3 Core 4 Depth 3... | ecosystem: Environmental > Aquatic > Freshwater >...
CGAGCTACGCTTGATCCAGGAGCTGTCGCGCGAGGAGTGCGCGAAGCGCCTCGGAGTCACGATCGGCACCTTCGACGTCCTCTTGTTCCGCGCCGTGCGCGCGTTCCGCAAGCAGTTCGGCGAACGCGAGACACCCGCTCCGACGACAGGAGACCGCTGATGGCGAGCCACGACGACTTCCTGACCAGCCCCGTCCCCGAGCCCGACGCGGAGGCGACGCCGAGCGAGCGCGCCCATGCGAAGACGTTCGCCGACATCGTCGACAAGACGCTGGTGGGACGCACGCCGGTCGCGATGAGCGCCGACGATCGCGCGTTGCTCGAGGTCGCGACGGTGATCAGCGCGGCGAACGGCGGGATGGAGCTCGCGGCGAGCAAGCGGCACTCGATCGTCGAGGACGCGCTGCGCCAGGCGATCGGTGGGGCCGGCGCGGGGACCCGTGGCTCGGTGACGCCGATCGCGCGCGGTCGCGTGAAGCGCTGGATGCCGTGGGCCGTCGCCGCCGCGAGCACGCTCGTCGCCGCGGCCGCCGTGCTCGTGCTGTGGCTGCGCGCGCCGCAGCAGACGACGATCGTCCACGAGACTGCGGCCATCCCGGCGAGCTGGACGTCGCGTCCCGCGGATCCGCTGGTCGGCCCGATCGCCCGCGAGCACGCCGGCGATGCGAGCTCTCGTATCGACTACCTGTTCGCAGATCGACTCGACGGCTATCGGGAACGCCGGCTGAGCGGAGGCAAGCCATGATCCACAAGCACCTCAAGACCCTGGGGATCCTCGCGATCGGGATCGCGATCGGGATCACAGGTCTCGTCGCCTGCTCGAACGAGCGCGATGCGAGCGCACCCTCCCAGACCCGCGTGGCAGACCCCACCGACGTCATCGACGAGGAGCTGATGGTCTCCCTGGCCCAGGCGAAGAATTTTCATCGCAAGGCCAAGGTCTACATGAGCGATGGCAACCTCGTCGCCGCGACCGCCTCGGTCCGCCAGATCTTGTCGCTGCGGTTCCCGGCCGGTGCGCCCGAGGCCGAGGACGTCCGCGCCGATGCGCGCGCGCTGCTCGCGAAGCTGCTCGTCAGCCAGGGCCAGCTCGAGGAGGCGATGAGGACCGTGCAGGAGGGCCTCGCCCAGAGCCAGCGCGAGAGCTTCTTCGTCGCGAACCTCCACACCGTGCAGGGCGAGATCCACGAGGCGCGCGCCGCGCAGCTCGACGCCGAGGGCGAGGCGAGCAAGGCCAAGGCGGCCGACGAGCGCCGCGCCGCGATCGCCGCGTACGACCGCTCGATCCAGATCAACGAGAAGCTGCAGAAGCAGCTGATGGAGCAGCGGTGAGGGGCGTCGCCCTGGGGCTCGCGCTCGGTGGCGTGATCGCCAGCATCGTCGCGTGCGGGCCGCCACCGCAGATCAAGGGCTTCGACAAGCGCAACGAGATCTCGAACCTGTGGACCCAGATCCGCGGCTGGCGCCACGACGCGAAGATGGACCTCGATCCGCCGGGGCAGCTCATGCAGCTCCTGCGTACCAAGACCGTCGGCGACGCCAAGAAGGTCTGCATCGCGGACCGCAAGGAGTCCGCGACGTGCAGCGACGTCTGCAGCATCGCCGATGCGATCTGCGACAACGCCGAGGCGATCTGCGGGCTCGCCGACGAGCTCGGCAAGAACGACACGTTCGCGCAGGAGAAGTGCACGAGCGCGAAGGCGTCGTGTCGCGAGGCGAAGCAGCGCTGCTGCGGCTGCTCCGAGAACGAGGCGCCGTCGGGCTCGTCGGTCCAGGGATCGCTGTGGTGAGCAGCGTGCGCCTGGTCCCCGGGCTGGTCGCCGGTGTCTGCTGCGCCTTCGCGATCGCGTGTGGCGCGAGCCGGCCGCAGACGACTGCAGCCCCGACGATGGCGCCGGCTGCCGATGGCGGGGCGCCGGCCGGCATGGCTCCTCGCGACGAGATCCGCCAGCTCGATCAGGAGATCGAGGCGGCGCTGACCGGCATGGGCGTGCGGCCCACGCCGCCGGCCGCGTGCGCCGCGACGGCGAGTTGCGAGCAGGCGGCGCCGGTCGCGATGGGCGTCAAGCCGGCGCAGGAGGATCCGACGTGCAAGGCCGGGACGAGCGACACGTGCAAGGACGCGTGCACGCTGTCCGACTCGATCTGCAAGAACGCGGATCGGATCTGCGTGCTCGCGCAGCAGCTCGGCGGCACCGATGCGTACGCGAACGAGACCTGCGCGCGCGGCAACACGAGCTGCACGGCCGCGCGCGAGCGCTGCTGCGGCTGCATGTGATCGGGCGCCTCGCGCGGTCTCAGATCGCCGGGCACGCCGCGTCGGTCATCACCCGCAGGTCATCGACGAACGCGGTCTCGGGCGGGTGCGTGGTGGCGCACGTGCCACTACCGCCATTCATCCCGAAGTTGACGATCTGGTTGCGACCCGCGAGCTTGGGATCGAGGCAGAGCTTGCCCTCGTGATACGCGTTATCGAGCGTCGGGACGAAGGTCGCGGTACCCGATGAAGACACCCCGAACGTGTACCGGTTCGCCGGGGTCGCCTTGTAGAAGAACGTGAGCGCCGGTCCGGCGCCGCCCGCCGCGACGGGAATGACGACGTTCGCGCTCCACGATGCGCCGCTGCACAGCTGCATCACGCTCAGCTGAAGGACGCCGTTCCCCGCGTGCGCCTGCACCGGGTCGTTGAGCGTACGGGCGAGTGATTTTCCAGGGGTCGACTGGGCGCCGATCAGCTCGAGGGACGACTCGAATCCCGGATCCGTGATGGCGGGATCGGTGCCGCAGCTCGGTTCGTTGATGATCTTGAGGCTGTCGATGATGCTCTCGGCGTTCACCTGGTCAGCGCACGTCCCGTCGAGGTTCATCGCCGCCTGGAACGTGAACACGCCACCGCGCATGAACGCGGGCATGCAGACCTTGCGCGTGATCGCGCTGCCGCTGGCCGTGATCGACGGCAGCACCACCTGGCCGAACGAGAAGTCGGTGTCGACACCGGTCAACGCGGCCGTGGTCTTGTTGAAGTACGACAGCGCGGGCGAGGCCACGCTGTCCGCGCTCGGTACCGAGACGCCGTTGGACGCGGAGACATTCGAGCAGCGATTGCGGGTGAACAGGCGCACCGCCCTGGAGTTCGCTTCTCCGATGTTGGGCTCGAGGGTGGTGGTGAACGGATTGCCGTTCGCGGACGAGCCCGCCAGCACCCAGCCGCCCATCGACTCGACATCTCCGTTGATCGCGGTCCCCGGCGCGGGGCACTCGTTGGGGTTCGCGACCACGATGTCGAACCGATCGACGTCGATGCCGAGGTTGGGATCCGCGCAGGGCGTGAACGACGACAGCCGCGCGGGCATCAACTCGAGGAGCTTGGGGGCTCCCAGGCCACGCGTCGCCTCCGGCGCGTACTGAGTCTCACCCAGGCAGACGCGCGCCGTGCCGTACGTCGGGCGTTCTTGCAGGGCCTCCTGCCAGGTCCCGCCGAGCCCAAACGCGGGGATCACTGCGTCGAACGAGGGCGCCCTCGTCCGATAGGTGATGCGCGCGACCATTGGCTCCGCGCGCGACAACTTCGGCATCGAGAGGGACTGCGTGACCCGCGGCAGCGCGCACATCCCGGCCATGCCGGTGAAGCGTGCGGCCCCGGGCTCGATCATCCCGGCCTCGTTCAGATTGACGTCGATCGTCGCTCCGTTCGGGTTCCACGCGCTGGTCGCCTGGAAACCGGGGTCCGCGACGATCCCCGAGAACTCGCAGTCGCCGCCCAGGTTCTTCGTGTATCCCGCCACGCACTCACAGGTGCGCGACGTGCCCTGGTCATTGCAGCCCGTGTGCACCGCGCTGCAGTCGGTATCGACGCGACACTCGCACACGCCGGTGCACAGGTCTGCGTCGGGTGGTTCGGTCGCCGCGTCGGGGTTGGTCTTCACGACCTCGCCGCAACCGAGGACCGCGCACAGGAGAACCATCCATTGCTTACTCATGGGCTAACCTCAACGATAGCCGAGGCCCCAGGTGCAGGGGAGCCTGTTTGCTGGGTGTTGCGGTGCCCGTGGTGTGGTGTGAACCTGCGCACACCCGGCGCCGCCCGCGCGGCCTGTCGCGAAACCGTTGGTGCGTCCGCTTGGAGCTACTCACAGAGGTGATGCACTACAGTCGCGCGGTGCACCGCGCCTGCGTGCCCCTCGCGCTGATCCTCGCGGCGACCGCGCCGTCGAGCGCCGGGGGCATCGCGATCGTCGGGGGCACACCGCGGGCGATCGGGCGCGCGGGGACCAGCACGGCGTCCGACGACGGTGGCGGCGCCCTGCTCGTCAACCCGGCGGCGATCGCGCGGCGCGAGGGGACCCGGTTCCAGCTCGGGGTCGCGTTCGTCGACGATGCGATCGAGTGGGATCCCGATCACGAAGGCGCGCCGCTCGCGCGTGATCAGGCGGGCTCGAGCACGCTGCCGCTCGCGGCGGTGATCGGCTCGATCGGGCCGTGGGTGATCGGCGCCGCGGTGATGACCGCGGGCGTGACCGAGCGCGCGCTGCGCGATCCGAGCGATCTGCCGGCGAACCGGCTCGGGGCCAACTTCGAATACCGCTACACCGGCGTCGCGGGCTCGATCCGGCGCGATACCGCGGTTTTCGGCGTCGCGCGCCGGATCGGCGATTCGGTTGCGGTCGGCGTCTCCGCGAGCGCATCGCGGATCGCGCTCCACGAGACCCGCCGGATGTGGGTCGGGTTCGAGAGCGCGATCGGTGACCGCGTGCTCGGCGATCCGGTTCGCGACGTCGATCTGACGCTCGATGGTGCCGACGAGTTCGTCCCCGGTGTGGTGGCCGGAATCCTCATCGCGCCGGTCGACACTCCGATGGAGCTCGCGGCGTCGGTCGGGTGGACGGCGCGCACCCAGATCGATGGCGGGGTGTTCGCGCGCGGGTCGCTTCCGGAACAACCGGATACCGACATGCTCAGTGCGCCGATGGTCCGGCTGACCTCTCCGCATGCGGCACTCAGGATTCGCCAGCCGATCACCGTGCGGGCCGGCGCGCGCTACCTCGGCGATCGGTTCGCACTCGAGCTCGGCGGCGATCTGTGGTTCGCGCCGGACTCCGCGCGCAAGGCGTCGTGGTCGGTCGATGGCGTGCGGATCGTCGATCCGTCGACGGTCGGCGTCGATCTCGTCGGCGTGCCGTCGCGGCTGTCGCAGCGCTCCCACGGGGCGATCCGCGGTGCGCTCGACGTCGAGCTGATCCCCGGCTTCCTGTGGGCGACCACGGGCTACGCGTACACGGTCGGCGGGACGACCCAGGCGCGGCTGTCGCCGTCGTTCGGCGATCTCGGGGGGCACACGGTCGCCCTCGGGATCGAGGGCACCGCGGGTGGCATCACGTACACGATCGGCTGGTCGCGCACGCTGTCGCGCGAGAAGCGGGCGGACAGCGTCTACACACTCGACAATCCGTTCGGCGCGGGCGACGCGACCGTCGCGGCGGGGAGCTACGACGCGACTGCGGATCAGCTCGGCGTGCTGCTCGATCTCGAGCTCGACGCGCCGTAGCCGCTACTTGCGGATGACCTTGATCTTGCCGGACGCGACGTCCTCTTCGAAGTAGCGGCGCGCGGTCGCGTTCGGGACCTGGTCGAGGTGGTCGGGGTCGATCACGTAGCCGGTGGTCGTCACGGTCTGGATCACGGCGCTGTCGTCCGCGAGGCCGGGCGAGCGGAGGTCGCCGGAGAACTTGAACGCGATGCCGGGGGCGCAGCCGCTGCCGTTGCTCACGGTGAGCGGGGTGCCGGTGCCGACGCCGTCGATCGTGATCGCGCGCGTCGTCGCGTCGATCCGCGCGCGGCTGACGATCACGGTCTGGTTGAGGACCTCGGACTGACCGCCGCCAACGTACTTCTGCTCGTTGTATTCGGCGACGATCCGGTTGTCGGGGAGGAAGTAGACGTCGAGATCGATCTTGTTGCCGTCGTCGAGCGTCGCGGTGATCTGGGCCGTGGATCCGATCCGGTACCAGTTCCAGCCCGACGGCGACGTGATCTGCTCGTACGCGAACTGCTTGTAGTAGGTCTCGGCGGACATCTGCGCGAAGTCGCAGGTCTCGCCATCGCCCTTGCCGCCCGAGCGCCAGTCCAGCTCGACGTCATCCGGGCGGCCTTCGTCCGCGTCGGCGACGCAGGCGGCGGCAGAGGGGAGGAGCAGGGCGGCCGTGGCGAGCTGGCTGAGGATGCGCATGACCGTGCACAATGCAGCGGGCAGGCCGATCCTCAAGTCATTGGAATGATTTGGGGTAACGCCCGTGACGGCGGCAACTCCAGGTGGAGTGGCCGGACGGTGGGGTAGCCACCTGGTGCATCAGCTGCCGAACGAGGCGAGCGAGACCAGGGCGACATGGATGACGAGGAACCAGCGGACGTAGCGGGACATCGAGCGAGAGAGCAGCACGTCGCGTGCCGCTGCAACCGCGCGATTGGTGGGCGCCGCGCGCGGCGTCTGGCGTCCCCGGCAACTGGGGCTGTCGCCGCAAACGGCAGGTCGCACGTCGGTCAGGGGGTGCGCTCAGAAGAAGCAACTGGGCGGGACGGCGCTCGTCGAGCCCAGCACGCCACCGACCTGGACGAGCTCGCGGTCCCAGTAGCAGAGGGTGTCGGCGAAGAACAGGTAGCCGAACTGGTAGAAGGTCTGGTTCGCCGTCTTCTCGAGGTGCCGGCGGCCGTGGGTGTCGTGGAGATCTCCGTGGCGGCGGGCGACGACCGTGCGTGCGCGGGCGAGCAGCTCCTCGGCGTGACCGAACCGGGTGGCCGCCATCTCGAGGTCGCCATCGATGTGCGCGAGCGTGGCCTCGTACGTCGCGAGCACGAACCGCGCGCGCAGCCGGTTGATCGCGAAGCTGTCGCGCAGCTCGCGGCTCCACCGGTTGTCGCGGAGGTCGAGCGCGGCGAGCTCCTCGTCGAGTCCGTCGAGCTCGTCGGCGTAGCGCCGCAGCTGGAACAGCATGAAGATCACCTCGGTGCGACCGAGACCGCCGACGAGCTGATCGAACGTCACGCGATCGGGCTGCGAGACAATGTCGGCGGTCCGGCCGATGTCGATCACCGCGTCGCGTCCGACGAGGTAGCCGGTCAGCCGCCCGATCATCACGCGCTCGTGCTGGACCTCCATCATCCGCGACACCAGGGCCGCGGCCGGTAGGCCGAGATCCGGTGCGAGCTCGGCGGCGATCGCCTGCTGCGGCGACGTCAGCTCGTAGCTCGCGCGCAGCGCGGTGACGTCGTTGAGCCAGTAGCCCCACTCCCAGCCGGTCGAGAACAGGTAGTGCTGATCGAGCGTGCCGCACGGGCCCTCGGGCCGCTGCAGCATGTCGAGGTCGAGCAGGCGGCTGTGGATGTAGAGGGGATAGAACTGCGGGACCGAGGTATCGAACGCGACCCAGTACGCGGTCTCCGGCTGGTATGCGACGCGCTCGCCCGCGCACATCTTCTCCTGCAGGAACAGACGGTGATCGAGGAAGCTGTCGTGGTGGTACGCGCCGCCCGCGTCCTCGAACAGGTTGTAGAACATCACCGTGTGGACGTTCGGGATGATCGACGAATCCGCGAACTTGACGAGGAAGTAGTAGATCAGCTCCTCGCCCATGAACTGGACCCGCTGCTTGTCGCCGACGTGGATCAGCGCGTGGGTCTCCGCCTGCGGCGCGGCGATCACGAGCTGGCGGCGGACCTCGTTGATCGCGTCGATGAAGGCCTGCGAGTCGGCGTTGAAGAACTCGCCGAACGACAGCGTGTAGACGTCGAACGGGAGGTCGGCGGTGATCGGCACGAGGCGCGCCGCGACCTGCGGCCCGACGGGCTGAGCTTCCTCGTCGACGAGATCGTAGGCGTTCTGGAGGTTGCTCGCCCCGTAGATCTGGATGTTGAGGCCGACGCGAACACCGCGCGCATGGGCGTAGTCGATCAGCTCCTGCGTGAACGGCTTCCACGTCGCGTGCTGCTCGGGGTTCTGGATGTTGTCGAGCGGCACCCACTGGAGGAAGTTGCCGCGGTTCTTGATCACCCAGTCGATGATCCGGTGCGCGTCGTTGGTCGAGCCCGCGCCCGGCTCCCAGAACGCGAAGTAGCCCTCGATCGGGTGCAGCGTATGGAGCTGGATCCCGCGGACGCGGATGTCCGGCTTGTGGACCGCCTCGTCGATCTCGCCGATCTCGAGGACGGACGGGACGTAGGCGTCGAACGGGTGGCGAAACCGGAAGCCGAGCGCCTCGAGCGCGGCGGACACGCCGTACTGCGCGCCGAGGACGTCGTGCGCCTGCACGCGGAGGGTCTCGCCGTCGCGCGAGAGCTGATAGCCCTCGAGCGGGATCGCCGCATCGTCGACCACGACGATCTGCAGGCCATCGCGCGGGTCGGTGCCGACCACGAGGCCCGAGGACGGGGTCAGCGCCGCGAGCTCGCGGAGTGCAGGCTCCCACTGCGGATCGCTGACGATCGTGACATTCCCGCGGAGGTCGTCACCGCTGCAGGCTGCGACGACAAGAAGAGCAACGAGGACGGCGCGCACGCGCCGACGTTACGTCACTTCTTCTTGGGCGCGGAAGGGGAAGGCGCCTTGGCGTCCTTCTTCGGGCTCTTGTCGTCGCCCATCGCATCGTCGAGCTCCACGAACCCGCCATAGACCGCGCCGATCGCGCCACCGAGCGTGGGCGACCACGTGAAGATGTTGTAGCCGGAGATCTCGAGGACCGGATGGATCGCGCGCGCGACGAGCGCATATAGACCGCAGCCGATGCCAAAGCCGAACGCGCTCTTGAGCACCGCGATCCAGATGGTCGCGTTCTTGTCGCGGATCAAGGACCAGATCGGCTTGCCGACGAACATCCCGACCAGCGCACCGATCAGGCCGAACGTGAGCCAGGGATTGGCGAAGCCGGTCGCCTGGCCGAGGGCGTGGGCGCCGTAGCCGAGCGCGGCACCGATCACTGCGCCCTTGAGGATACCGACGAGGAGCTTCACCACCTGTTGAGTGTGACGAGGAAGCCGGGTATCGGCAACCCCTCAGATGGCGGGCGTAATCATGATCGCTCCGAGCAGCGATTGGAGCTTGCCGGCCTCGCCCTTGAATGCGTCGATCTCGGCCCCCGTCACACCCTTGCCGCGCATCGGCGTCAACTTGGCAGGGTCGATGTAGACCCCGTTCTGCTTGACCCCGAAGTGGAGGTGCGGCCCCGTCGAGAGGCCGGTCGTCCCGACGTACCCGATCACCGTCTTGGCGGCGATGCGCTGGCCGACCTTGTGGTCGCCGGCGAACTTCGACAGGTGCATGTAGGCCGTTTCGACGCCGCCCTCGTGACGGATCGTCACGAGGTTGCCCGCGCCACCGGCGGGGCCGCGATGGACGATCGTGCCGGAGGCGGCCGCCCACACCGGCGTGCCCGTCGGCGCCGCGTAGTCGACCCCGAGGTGCGCCCGGGTCGTGTGCAGCACGGGGTGCATGCGCCGGCGGTCGAAGCCCGAGGACACGCGCTGGAACTTGAGCGGCGTCTTCAGCAGCGACTTCTCCGAGGAGGCGCCCTTCGCGTCGTAGTAGGCGTTCTTCCACCAGAACGTGCGGAACGTCCCGGCCTTGCCGTCGTACTCGGCCGCGAGGATCTTGCGGTAGCGCAGGAACTCGGTGTCCTTGAACTCCTTCTCGACGACGACGCGGAACGTATCTCCGTCGTGGGTGTCGTTGTAGAAGTCCAGGTCGTACGCGAACACGTCGACGAAGAAGTCGACGAGGGCGGCGGTCTCGCCGGCGCCCTTGATCGAGGCGTACAGCGACGAATCGATCCGGCCGCCGAGGACCTTGAGCTCGATCCGGGTCTGCGCGCTGTCCGCCTTGCCGACGAGCTCGCCGGTCGCCGACCGCTCGGCGCGCACGGTCTGGACCTTGCTGACGATCAGCTCGAACAGCTTCACGCGCCCGTCGGGGCCGCGCTCGATCCGGTAGCTCTGGCCGGCGCGGATCGTCTTGAAATCGAGGACGCCGGACAGCGAGCGGATCACCTCGTCGGTCTCGCCGGCGGACAGGCCGCTCTTCTTGAGGAGGCGGCCGAGCGTGTCGGCCTTCCCGACCTTGCCGTCGATCGTCGCGGGGGGGCCGACGGGGGCCGGCGCGCCGGGGAGGGCGGCGGAGCCCGCGGACCCGTTCGGCGCGTTGGGGGCGACGAGCGGCTGCGACGGGATCGCCGCGGCCGGGACCGTGGACGGGCGGGTCGCCGCCTCGGCCTCGCGCTTGATCGCGCCGACCGAGGTCTTCTTGTCCCAGACGAAGACGTACAGGTTGACGACG
>Ga0102851_10003061_pt1 | contig 10313 bp, 10 predicted proteins | sample Mud3Dept3metaG_FD_79558 | JGI IMG/M metagenome (GOLD analysis project Ga0102851, IMG submission 79558) | Freshwater wetland microbial communities from Ohio, USA, analyzing the effect of biotic and abiotic controls - Mud 3 Core 4 Depth 3... | ecosystem: Environmental > Aquatic > Freshwater >...
AAATCACCGGCATGACCTGCATGGGCTGCGTCGCGAGCGTGAAGAAAGTGCTGACGGCGCTCGATGGCGTGCAAAGTGTCGATGTTGTCCTCGAAAAGGCACAAGCAACGATCGTCTACGACGCCGCGCGCGCCGGCCCGGGGCAGTTCAGGACCGCGATCGAGGACGCGGGTTTTGAAGCAGCCTGACGGCGGTGCCGCGAAACACGTCGTGCAGCCGCGCAAGCAGACTTTGCTGAAACGGCTCAACCGCATCGAAGGCCAGGTGCGTGGCGTGGCGCGCATGATCCAGGACGACCGCTATTGCGTCGACGTGATCACCCAGCTTACCGCCGCACGCGCCGCACTCGACGCGGTAGCGCTGCGGCTGCTTGAAGATCATACCCACGGTTGCGTGCAATCCGCGATCCGCTGCGGCCGCGGCGAACCGGCGATCGGCGAATTGATGCAGGTGGTGCGGAAATTCTCGCGCTGAGCGCGCGGCGCTAATAGCTCCAGTTCCAGAACTGCCACCAGGGCTTGCCATCCCCGGCTTGGCCGGTCAGGTACTTGCTCTTGGGAAAATTGGTTTTCATTACCCGCTCGGCGTCGTTGCGCAGGTCGGCCATGCCGAGCTTGTCGTAAGCCTGGACCAGGATCAGCAATCCCTCCTCGTTGGCGGGAGCCTGCGGGTAATTCTTGAGCGCGTATTGGGCCCGGTTCGCGGCGGCAACGAAAGCGCTGCGTTTCATATAGTAACGCGCGACGTGCACCTCATGCGATGCCAGCGTGTTGACCAGGTAATTCATGCGCTGAATCGAATCCGGCGTGTATTTGCTTTGGGGAAAGCGCGTCACCAGGTCCTTGAACGCCTGGAATGCCTCGCGCGACGCTTTCGGATCGCGCTCGCTCATGTCCTGGCCGGCATACGAGCCGAGGATCCCCAGATCGTCGTTGAAACTGGCGAGCCCCCTCAGGTAATAAGCGTAATCGACGCTGGGATGGTTGGGATGCAGCTTGATAAAGCGGTCCGCAGCCGCGATTGCCGAGGCAACGTCCCTGTCCTTGTAATAGGCGTAGGCAATTTCAAGCTGCGCCTGCTGCGCGTAGCGGCCGTACGGATAGCGCGACTCCAGCTTTTCGTAGAGCTTGATCGCTTTTTCGTAGTTGCCGCCGGCGAGCTCGCTTTTCGATTCGGAATACAGCTTGCTCGCCGACCAGCCCTTGGTTTCGTCGATCTGCTCCGGCAGCAACCCGCACGCCGGCAGGCATAGGGCAAGAAATAACGCTAAACTTAATCGCATAAATGGGCCCCGCGGAAAAAACGCAAAATTATAACGCAACCAGCGCGTTACCGGCGCCAGTCGAATTGACCGTGTCGCCGGACTGCGCCGGTCAACGCTTAGACCAGGCGCTGTCGCGTTTGTTGCCGGAATTCTCCCGCAGCCGGCTCGCGCACTGGATCCGCACCCAGCGCGTCGAGCTCGACGGGCGTCCCGCGCTGCCCAAGGCCAAGGTGTGGGGCGGCGAGAAAGTCCTGCTCTATCCCCTGCCCGACCCGGCTGCGACCGCGGCCGCGCCGGAGGACATAGCGCTTGATATCGTTCACGAAGATGCAACGCTCCTGGTGATCGCCAAGCCCGCCGGACTGGTCGTGCATCCGGGCAGCGGCAATTGGAGCGGCACGCTGCTGAATGCGTTGCTCGCGCACGCGCCGCAGCTCGCGAGCCTGCCGCGCGCAGGTATCGTGCATCGTCTCGACAAAAACACCAGCGGCCTGCTGGTCGTCGCGAAAACGCTTCCCGCCCAGACCGCTCTGGTGCGTCAGCTGCAAGCGCATACCGTCAGGCGCGAGTACCTGGCGTTGGTGCACGGCCGCGTTGCGCGCGACGGCAAGGTCGAGGCGCCGATCGGCCGCCATCCGGTGCAACGCACGCGCATGGCGGTGGTCGCGCGCGGCAAACCCGCCGTCACCCACTACCAGGTACTGGAACGCTACCTGAACGCGACGCTCCTTCGCTGCCGGCTCGAAACCGGGCGCACGCACCAGATCCGCGTGCATCTGCAATCGCTCGGCCACCCGTTGGTGGGCGATCCGGTCTATGGCAGGAACCGCAAGAGCGCCGATGCCGTGCTGGCCGGGTTCACGCGTCAGGCATTGCACGCGGAACGGCTCGAATTCCTGCATCCTGCCAGCGGCGAGACAGTGGCGTGGCAGGCGCCACTGCCGGCGGACCTGCACGCCCTGATTGCCGCATTGCGAGCGCAATCCGTGGTGACGGCGTGAAGGCTCCCTGCGACTGGATCGTTCCCGACTGGCCTGCGCCACCCGGCGTAAAAAGCCTGATTACGACCCGTAATGGCGGCGTCAGCTCCGGCGCCTATGCCAGTTTCAACCTGGGTCTGCGCACCGGCGACGACGAGGCGATGGTGCACGCCAACCGGCAGCTGCTGCGCGCATGGCTGCCGCAGGATCCCAAGTGGCTGCGCCAGGTGCACGGTGCGAAGGTGATCGTCGCCGATGGCCTGGCCGGGATCCCGGAGGCGGACGCCAGCATCGCACGTAACGCCGGGACCGTATGCGCGGTCATGATCGCCGACTGCATGCCGGTGCTGCTGTGCGATGAGGCCGGCAGCGTGGTCGGCATTGCGCACGCCGGCTGGCGGGGCTTGAGTTTGGGAGTCATCGAAAACGCAGTGCGTGAAACAGGTGTCGCGCCGCGCGAACTGCTCGCGTGGCTCGGCCCCGCGATCGGCCCCGACGCGTTTGAGGTCGGCACCGACGTACGGGATGCATTTCTCACCGCGGATCCCGCCGCGGCCGAAGCATTCACGCCTTACCGCGCAGGCAAGTGGCTTGCCGACCTGTTCAAACTCGCGCGCCAGCGGCTCGCGCGTTGCGGCGTGCAGCAGGTGTTCGGCGGGGGATTGTGCACCCACCGCGATGCCGCGCGTTTTTATTCCTACCGCCGCGACCCGGTGACGGGCCGCATGGCCGCGCTGATCTGGCTCGATCCCGATCATACGCAGCCCGAATAACGCTCCCGGCCTGACACGTCATTTATAATGCCCGCTTTACCCTCCCTGGTTTTCAACCCCGTATGCCGGTATTAGCCTGGATCATCGTTGCCAGCGTAGCCGGCGGCGTGCTGAGTGTCGTTGCCGCCGCTGCGTTCGCTTTCAACGTGCGTACTACGCACGTGCCGATTCTGATCAGTTATGCGGTCGGCGCGCTGCTCGGCGCGGTATTCCTCGAAATCCTGCCGCACGCGTTTGCCAGCGCGAAGAGCTTCGAGCAGATGGCAGCCACCGTGCTCGCGGGGATCCTGCTGTTTTTCGTGCTCGAAAAGCTGGTGCTGTGGCGCCACTGCCACGAAACGCAATGCGAGGCGCACGAAGCGCAACCGGCGCAGCACGATCACGGCCGCAGCGGCATGATGATCATGGTCGGAGACACCTTCCACAACTTCGTCGACGGCATTTTGATCGCAGCCGCCTTTCTCGCCGACGTGCAGCTGGGGCTGGTGACCGCGATCGCGATCATCGCGCACGAAGTGCCGCAGGAAGTCGGCGACTTCCTGGTACTGTTGCATTCGGGGTACAGCAAACGATACGCGCTCGTGTTGAACGTGCTGTCGAGCCTGGCGATGATGGTGGGCGGCGTGCTCGCGTATTTCACGCTGCAAACCATGCAGCAATGGATACCGTCGCTGCTGGCACTCGCCGCTGCGAGCATGATCTACGTTTCAGTCGCGGATCTGATTCCCGGCCTGCACCGCCGTCCGGAAATCGGCGCCACCGTGCAGCAGGTCGTGCTGATCGCCGCCGGGATCGGCACGATCTGGGGCGTCGGCGTGTGGCTTCATTGACCGATGAATTCGCCGCCCCGGTCAATGCAGGCGATGGTTGAAGATCTGGAACTCGCCAGCCGCAGGTTGTTCGAGGATGTGCTCGGTTCGCTGTCGGCCGGACAACGGCTCGAAAGCGCGGCGGCTTGGCAGGCGCTGGCGGCGGATCTGGCGCAGGACAGCGAGCGCTGGGCCGCGCTGCAGCAGCGCTACTACCAGCGCCATCTCGAACTATGGACAGCCATCGTCGCGCGCGCGGGCGCGGCAGGCTCTGCCGCGGCTCGGCCGGCGCCGGTCGCGGTGCCCGACGATGGAGACCGGCGCTTTCAGTCGCCGGAATGGCGGGAGCTGCCGTTTTTCGATTACCTGAAGCAGGCCTACCTGCTCAACTCGCGCTGGCTGACTGAAATCGTCGAGGCCGCGCGACTCGACGCGCCGGTCAAACGCAAACTGCGCTTTATCACGCGCCAGCTGGTGGATGCCGCGGCGCCCGCCAACTTCCCGGCGACCAATCCTGAGGTCCTCAAACTCGCGTCCGAAACGCGTGGTGAAAGCCTGCTGCGCGGCCTCGAAAACCTGCACGAAGATCGCCGGAAAGGCCGCATCTCGACGACCGATGAATCAGCGTTCGAAGTCGGCCGCAACATCGCGGTGACGCCTGGCGCGGTGGTCTACGAAAACGAGCTGATGCAGCTGATCCAGTACCGCCCGGCCACCGATTCCGTCCACGCGCGGCCGCTGGTGATGGTCCCGCCGTGCATCAACAAGTACTACATCCTCGACCTGCAGCCAGAAAATTCATTCGTGCGCCATGCGGTCGCGCAGGGACACACCGTGTTCATGGTGTCGTGGCGCAACGTGTCAGCGGACATGGGAAGTATCACTTGGGATCAGTATCTCGAACAAGGCGTGATCAGGGCGCTCGAGGTTGCCCGCGCGGTCTGCGGCGTGAGGCAGGTCAATGCGCTCGGCTTTTGCGTCGGCGGCACGCTGCTCGCCGCCGCGCTCGCGGTACTGCGCGCGAAACGCCGCAACCTCGCGGCGAGCGTTACTTACCTCGCCACGATGCTCGACTTCAGCGATGCCGGGGATATTTCGGTATACATCGACGAAGCTTACGTTTCCAAGCGCGAAAAGGATTTCGCGCAAGGCGGCGTGCTCCACGGCAGGGAACTCGCGCTCACCTTTTCCAGCCTGCGACCCAACGATCTGATCTGGAATTACGTCGTCAACAACTACCTCAAGGGACGCAAGCCGCAGGCCTTCGATCTGCTCTACTGGAACAGCGACAGCACCAACCTGCCCGGGGCGATGTTCGTCTACTACGTGCGCAACACCTATCTGGAGAACAATCTGCGCGTCCCGGGCAGGCTGACCAACTGCGGCGTCAGGGTGGATCTGTCGAAAATCAGGCTGCCGACTTTCGTCCTCGCCTCGCGGGAGGACCATATCGCGCCCTGGAAGAGCGCCTACCGGACCACGCAGCTGGTGGGCGGCAAAATCGAGTTCGTGCTGGCCGCCAGCGGGCATGTCGCGGGCGTGGTCAATCCGCCGTCGCAAAACCGCCGGCATTACTGGCTCAATCCGGCTTTGCCGCCGGATCCCGATGCGTGGCTCGCCGGCGCGCGCGAGCATGCCGGCAGCTGGTGGAACCGCTGGAGCGAATGGCTGGCCGGATACGGCGGTGGCAGCGTCGCCGCGCGCACTGAGATGGGCAGCGCACGCTATCCGGCAATCGAGCCGGCACCCGGGCGTTACGTAAAACAACGTGGTGATTGATCCAAACATGGCGTTGAGGCTTCGTGTTAGTCTGAATCGGTTTCCAGCAGAGGAGGACAAACAATGTCACGAGTAGCGGTTGTCACCGGCGGCATGGGCGGGCTCGGCGAGGCGATCTGTGTCAAGCTGTCAGCCATGGATTACCGGGTGGTCGCCACGCATTCGCCGGGCAACACCAAGGCACAGCAATGGCTCACCGACATGAAAAACCGGGGCCACGTATTCCATGCCGTGCAGGTTGACGTCGCGGATTTCGATTCGTGCGCGGCAGCGGTCAAGCAGACCGAGGCCGAGGTCGGCCCGATCGACGTGCTGGTCAACAATGCCGGAATCACGCGCGACATGACCTTCAGGAAAATGGGCAAGGCAGACTGGGACGCGGTGATGCGCACCAATCTCGACAGCGTTTTCAACATGACCAAAGCGGTGCTCGACAATATGGTGGACCGCGGCTGGGGCCGCGTGATCAACGTCTCTTCGGTCAATGGGCAGAAAGGCGCGTTCGGCCAGACCAACTACTCTGCCGCCAAGGCCGGGATGCACGGTTTCACCAAGGCGCTGGCGCTGGAAGTCGCGCGCAAGGGCGTGACGGTGAACACGATTTCACCCGGCTATATCGGAACCAAAATGGTAATGGCGATCCCGAAAGAAGTGCTGGATGCCAAGATCATCCCGCAAATCCCGGTCGGACGCCTTGGCAAGCCGGAAGAAGTCGCCGGCCTCGTTGCCTACCTGTGTTCCGACGAGGCAGCCTTTGTGACCGGCGCCAATATCGCCATCAACGGCGGCCAGCACATGCAGTAGTCAATGCTTTCGGTGTCGCCGCCTTGACGCTGCGTATGCTGCGGCGCACAATCCAAATACATTCTTTTGCGGTTGAGGCCAGATATGAGCGAGCATCTGCGTATCATCAAAAAGTATCCGAACCGCCGGCTTTATGACACCACGACCAGCAGCTACATCACGCTGGCGGATGTCAAGAAACTGGTGCTCGATCATATCGAGTTCAAGGTCGAGGACGCCAAGTCCAAGGAGGATCTGACGCGCGCCATCCTGCTGCAGATTATTCTCGAGGAAGAAAGCGGCAACGGCACACCCATGTTTTCAAGCGATGCACTGTCCCAGATCATCCGCTTCTACGGCAACGCGATGCAGGGAATGATGGGCGGGTACCTCGAGAAGAACATCCATACCTTTGTCGAGATCCAGAAAAAGCTGCAGGAACAGTCGAGCGCAATTTATGGCGGCACGCCACCCATGCTCAACCCTGATGCGTGGGGCGAATTTCTCAAGATGCAGGGTCCCGCGATCCAGGGACTGATGGGCAGCTATCTCGAGCAGAGCGCCAACGCATTCCTCGAAATGCAGCAGCAACTGCAAAAACAAACGCGCAACCTGTTCGGCACTCTTCCCTTCCCCAACTTCGCTGCTTCCAATCCGTTCGCGCAGCCGCAACGCGATGACGCCGCAGGCAACACCAGCAAATCCGCGCCCAAGGATGAAGGCGGCAAAAAAGAAGGCGCCTGATCAAGCGCGCGCGCGGCCCCGGGCCGCGCCCAAAGTCGGTTTCGTGTCACTCGGCTGTCCCAAGGCGCTGGTTGATTCCGAACGCATCCTGACGCAACTGCGCGCCGAGGGATATCTCATCGCGCCGGCTTATAAGGATGCGGATCTGGTCGTCGTCAATACGTGCGGCTTCATCGACGCCGCGGTCGAGGAATCGCTCGAGGCGATCGGCGAAGCGCTTGCCGAAAACGGCCGCGTGATCGTGACCGGCTGCCTTGGCGCCAAAGGCAATATCGTCAGGGAAACCCATCCGCGCGTGCTCGCGGTCACCGGCCCGCATGCGACCGACGCAGTGATGCAGGCGGTGCACGCGCACCTGCAGCAGCCGCACGACCCCTACACCGACCTGATTCCGCCGCAGGGAATAAGACTGACGCCCCGGCACTACGCGTACCTGAAGATCGCCGAGGGCTGCAATCACCGCTGCACGTTCTGCATCATCCCGTCGCTGCGCGGGGATCTCGTCAGCCGTCCTATCGGCGAAGTCATGCAGGAAGCAGAAAACCTGGTCAAAGCCGGCGTGAAAGAGCTGTTGGTGGTTTCTCAGGACACCAGCGCCTACGGCGTCGACGTCAAATACCGCACCGGCTTCTGGCACGGCCGCCCGCTGAAGACGCGCATGACGGAACTGGCTCGTGCGCTCGGCAGCCTCGGGGTGTGGGTGCGGCTGCATTACGTCTACCCCTACCCGCACGTCGACGAGGTGATCCCGCTGATGGCGGAGGGGAAAATCCTGCCGTACCTCGACGTGCCGTTTCAGCACGCGAGCCCGAAAATACTGAAGGCGATGAAACGCCCGGCAAGCTCGGAGAACAACCTTGCGCGCATCAGGCGCTGGCGCGAGATCTGTCCCGAGCTGACGGTACGCAGCACCTTTATCGTCGGATTTCCCGGCGAAACCGACGCCGATTTCGAGCAATTGCTCGAATTCCTCGAGGCCGCACAGCTCGACCGTGTCGGCTGCTTTGCCTATTCGCCGGTCGAGGGCGCGAAGGCGAATGAATTGCCGGACCACGTGCCCGCAGCAATCAAGGAAGAACGCAAGGCGCGTTTCATGGCCCTGCAGGAGACAATCAGCGCGGCGCGCCTCAGGCGCAGGATCGGCAGCACCCTGACGGTTCTGATCGACGCGGTCACCCCCAAGGGCGCCATTGCGCGCAGCAGCGCCGACGCGCCCGACATCGATGGCATTGTGCACGTCGCGCCGCATGCAACGCTCAAGGCCGGCGAATTTGCGCGCGTAAAGATCGTGGCAGCCGACACGCACGACCTGAAAGGCGCGGTCGCCTGATGTGGGAGCAACTCAAGCGCTGGGCGGCGGAACTGAGGAACGAAGGCATGACCCTGTGGTTCTGCTGCCGGCACCCGGACATGCCGTGGCTGCCCAGGATCTTCGCACTGCTGGTGGTGGGCTACTTCCTCAGCCCGATCGACCTGATTCCGGATTTTATCCCGGTAATCGGTTATCTCGATGACTTGATCCTGGTGCCGATCGGGATCTACCTCACGTTGAAGCTGGTGCCGCAGCACGTGATCGAGGAATCCCGCGCCAAAGCGCGCGACTGGGTTGCCGCGCGGCGGCCGAAGCCGAAGAGCATCATCGCCGCGGTGGTCATCATGATCCTGTGGACGCTGTTTTTTGCGGCGCTATGGCAATACTTCGGCGCCGACGTGTTGAGACGGCTTAGCGCGGCATAGCAGCGGGTCATTCGTCGCCGGCCGGCACGCGCATATATGCTGTCTGCACGGGCTCGAAGAACGCGATCACCTCCGCGATGTCGCGCGTGCCTTTCATTGCCGGCAGGCTGGCCAGAATCCGTCTGCCGTAGCCTTTGCTGAAGAGACGCGGGTCGCAGATCATCAGCACGCCGCGATCGGTCTCGTCGCGGATCAGCCGCCCCGCCCCCTGCTTGAGCGTGATCACCGCCTGCGGCAGCTGAAACTCGACGAACGCGTTGCGTCCCTCGCGCCTGATGCGCTCGATGCGCGCCGCGAGCAGCGGGTCGTCGGGCGGCGCAAACGGCAGTTTGTCGATCACCACCAGCGACAGCGCCTCGCCGCGTACATCCACGCCCTCCCAGAACGACTGGCTGCCGATCAGCACTGCATTGCCGAGCCTCCGGAAGCGCTCGAGCAGTTCGGTGCGTGAACCCTCGCCCTGCAGCAACAGCGGGTAGCCGAGCTTGCGGCGGGAGAACGCGTCCTTCAACAGCTCGTGTCCATCACGCATCGCGCGCAGGCTGGTGAACAACATGAACGCGCGTCCGCCGCTGGCCTCGATCGCCGGTAACGCCGCGGCGACCACTGCCGGCGTATAGTCCGGGGTATTGGGTTCGGGCATGCCTTTGGGAACGTAAAGCAGCGCGTGACTCGCGAAATCGAACGGGCTCTCCCACGACTGCGCACGCGCCTCTGCAAGTCCCATCTGGCTGCGGTAATGACTGAAATCACCGCCCACCGACAGCGTCGCCGAAGTGAATATCCACGACCGTGCGCGGTCGCTGATCTGGCCCTGAAAAACCCCCGCAATCGACAGCGGCGTCGCGTTGAGATGCAGCGCGTGGCTGAAGAGTTCGACCCAGCGCACCAGCTCGGGATCGTCATGGTCGCGCCAGCGCCCGATCTGTTCGGACAGCGCGCGGGCGCGCTGCCAGCATTTCTCGAGTCCTTCGCTGCGCTCGGCCTGTGACTCGAGCACACCCGCAAGCGCATCGAGGCTCGCGCAAACCGCGTCGAGCGCCGGCCCGAACCCGCGAATGCGGTCGAGCGCCTGGAACGGAAAGCGCCCGCTGTCCTCCTGGAACGCGAGCCGCAGATCACGCGCCGCCTTGTCGAATACACGCGCAGCGTCGGGCAGCGCCGCGTAGTCTTGCGCCGAGGCTGCCGCCTCGATGCGCGCATCGCGGGCGAGCTCGATCAACTGCGAAGTCGAAACAGTCTGCCCGAAAAACAGGCTCGCCGTCCCTGGCAGCTGATGCGCTTCATCGAGGATGACGGTGTTCGACGCCGGCAGCAGTTCCGACACGCCTTCATCGCGCAGCACGACATCGGCAAAAAACAGATGATGGTTGACGACGACGACATCCGCGGCAAGCGCCTGCTTGCGGGCCTCCATCACGAAGCACTTCGAGTAATGCGTGCA
>Ga0102851_10003063_pt1 | contig 10311 bp, 12 predicted proteins | sample Mud3Dept3metaG_FD_79558 | JGI IMG/M metagenome (GOLD analysis project Ga0102851, IMG submission 79558) | Freshwater wetland microbial communities from Ohio, USA, analyzing the effect of biotic and abiotic controls - Mud 3 Core 4 Depth 3... | ecosystem: Environmental > Aquatic > Freshwater >...
CACCTCCGATCATTTTCAACCATCGGGGATCTGTCTCTTTATTCCTTCTAGCTTCAACAAAGTCGAGATATGTTGCACCAGGGTTTGCATCAACAAACTGCCGATATAGCAACATTGAAGATGCTTCATTGCCTTCTGCGGCACCTGCAGCTCCAGCAGCAGCCTGGGTTATTGCACCCATGGTTGCTCCCATTCCAACATCACGAGCCATTTGAGTATTAGAAGCCATGTTGAAGAGAGCAGTTCCGGCGGCGGGGCCAGCAAGGTAGGTTTGCATTCTAGCTAAAGTAGCAGCTTGAGCAATTTCTGGTAATTGAAGACCTGTACGTCTTGAAGCACCTTCCATCATTTCCCTTGTGAATCCAACTCTTAAACCGGCTGCCATGGCAGTAGCTATTGCAGTAGGATCGGTTCCATAGATGCCTGCATTAACTATATCTTTTATCGCCTCAGCACCACCGGCATCTTTCAATCTTTTAAATCCTTGAACGCCGCCTGCTTGTACAGCGGAAGCAATCAACTGCTGTGATTCTGGAGCTGACATTCCAAGAGCGGTCAAAGACAATGCCATGCCAGTGGCACCACCTCTTCCACCGCCCATTCCCATCATTGCAACATCTAATTTTTGTAATCCGTATTGTTGCTTAGCTGCATCTCGAAATTCAGGCACGCCCTGTTGAGTCATCTGAGCAATTGTCTGCATTGCTCCGCCTTGCAGTGACTCTTTTTGAAAAAGACCTCGACCAAGAAGCTGATTACCGCCGAACTGGCCGAATGCTAAAACGCCCGCACCAATAAGTGGATTCAGAGAGCTCACAAGACTTATTAATCCAAGAGCACCACCGACAGCGCCTGTAATATTAGCTCCAGCATCTCGCTCTCTTTCAAGCATGCCCCGGCCAACAGCACCAGCCGTTCCTCCAAGCATTTCAAATGGACGAGTTATTCCATATTTGACATATTGCTGAAGCATGGGACCAAGAGCACCAACAACAGTACCAAATGCTTCGAGTCTCTTGGTTTGTTCTGCCCCGGCTTTAGAATTATCCTTTAACGCTTTAACTACCTCTTCTTGCCCTGCAATTTGTTCTTCTATAAGCCGATATAACGAACCTGGAGATGAAGGACCTCCTCCGGCGGGAGGAGTAAGAGACGCAGCGGTAGCTGAAGAAGCAGCCAAGACGCTGTTTAATTTGTTATTCAGAGATGTAATTGCACTTACTACATCACGAAGTGTTGCCATCTACCTTTTCCCAATCTTCATCTGGAGTCATTAGCGATTCAAGGTCTATATCCTCTCCACGCTCCAATCGTTTGTTCAGGCTATCGAATTCTTCGGTATTTCTATAGATTATTCTATTATCTTCTTCTTCTTCCTCATGGCGATCCTGCTCACGCTTAGAGAATTCAGATTGCAAGATTAGCTCATATACAATGTCTTCATCGGTGAGATCTAAAAATCGAGGGTCGTTAGGAGGGAGGTTATACTTACTTCTGTACATCAAACGAGCCAGAGTTGTTTCTATCTCTTCTCTAGCTTGTTTTTTTAACTTCTTAAATGCAAAATCTTCTATGTCGTCTCCGACATCCGGGTCTTTACTAGACTCGGCCGTTAGCTCACGACGGAGAAGGTCCTGCCGGAGCTTCGTTACGAAAAAAGGCAAAATTTTCGTAATCGGCAATCATTTGAGATAGAGTTTTCCAGTCGGCAGAATCTATTTCCTCTAGCTTGAGCTCCGCTGGCTTATCTACAATAACCACATTCAAGGTTGCAGTAGCATAAGCCAGCGATTCGGAAGCTCTATCTAATGTAGGAAATCCTGATTTATAGGCGGCCAGAGCAATACCAATAGAAATTTGCTGGCCAACTGTGGGAGTTCGATATCTAATCTTATACGGTTTGCCATCGATTGTGTAATCAAAATATTGCGAAATTTTCTGAGCCATTTTACACCTCTTTATTTATTAAGCTGTAGTTTCCGAGAAACCGTCTGCATCTCCACCAAGAGCTTCGGTAGCAAGCAATGTGCAGTTGTGGGAAACAATTGTATGCTTTCTGACTGAAACCGTTCCTCTTCCGAAAATACAGTTGTTATATTGACGGATAGTTTTCCTTGAAACCTTGTCTATGACAACGACCGTGAAAGGTTCCGTTGCTAAATATGCATCAATGCCTTCAGGGAAGACACCAACAGAGAAGAGTGAATCTTTCTTGAGAGACATAGAAGAAACTGCTAAGGAGATTCTGTACATTGTAGGCACATACTCTACAACTCGAGGATCACCAATCCCAGAAGCTGGTTCCGGAGCAAAATCTTCATCAGCGGTCATATCTTGAAGCAAGCCAACGGGCTTGTTCTTGATAACCACCATGATAGTATTGCCTGAATATACTTTAGCCATTGTAATAACTCCTTAATTAGATCGTTGCCTTGAAGATCGTAGCATGGATTGTAATCAACACATAGTTGATCGGAAGAACTGGTGAGCATTCAAACGATACACGAACCACGTCGCCGTCAGCAGTTAGAGTGAGGTTTCTATATGCTGGATATGCCGGAGTGCCGACAATGATTTCGTTGTTCTCAAGTTCACGAAGAACCTGGACCAAAGATCCCTTGATGATCTGAAGCATCTGTAGAGAATTCTTTCTACCGATGAATTGCTTCAAATTCTCTCTGCAGTTCTTGGCAATGTAGTTCGTTACCAATCTGACAGAGATTTCCTTCTTATTGAAGTTGTCGTCTGAGATCCAAGAAGTTACACCCTGGACAACCTTTAGGCCTCCGCCTACTCGTTCGATTACAAGAACACCATTATCGATCAACTGAAGGATATGGCGATTCAAGAAATATGTTGAAAGTCCCTGCATTCCCGTGACATCCTTGTTTGTGATAGGCTCACCAACTGGGAATGAAGCAATCAAGCCAGCAATATAGGCAGCCGTGTAAGTACCATTGAAGTACTTAAGAGTGCCTTTGATGTCAAAAGTCTTAAGTCTTGGAGAACATACAACCATATACGGCGAATTGAAGCCAGTTGCCTTACCTGTCAAAGTTGTAACAAGAGTGTCTGGCGGACCATCAGGAACCGATCCACCAACATCAGTAAACTGATATCCTACGAGGCCGATTCGTTCTTCTGCCTTAGTTGTGCTCATTGCTTTGCAATGATCATGTACTTTGGCAAAAATGGAATCAGGAGTCGTACCAGTTGTAATTACAAGTCCCAAATAATCATCAACAATTGGGACGATAAGATCTAGATCTAAATCTTCATAGATTTCTGCCAAAACGCCTGTGTAAGTCGTAGAATCGATTGTTCCAATATCGCCCTTTTGTATTGCATTGGCAAAATTGATTGTGAGAGGAGCCAAAGCTCCCGTAGATTTAGCTGCGGAAGATGTGAAAATATCAGCTTCATCTTCAGCATAGACATAAGGCTGATTTCCCGCATTAAACCAATCAAACGCAGCCTTAACATTAGCATACATAACAGCAGGAACCGTAGCAGAAGCTGCCGTTGTAGTATCTGAATCGAGTTCGGTTCCTGGGACTTCTTTCAATACTGTAAATGTGAATGTCGAGTCATCAATTGGAGAAGGAGTGGCATTTGCCATAGCATCCTTGATTCTTTCAACAAGATCTGTAGTTGTAGCTACACCCACTAAGTCAATTGCTGGAGCCGCATTAGCGCCCTGTTCGATAGTAAGATTATAAGCGGCACCGGCATTCGCGATAGAGAATGAAGTAGAAGCTCCAGAGTTTAGAATTGAAAGAATGTCATAACCAATTCCGGTTCCTGTGATTGTATTCTGTTGAGCCGTAACTGTAATGTCAAATCTCCCCGCAGCATAAACTGTGCTAACAACGATTCCATTATCGTGCTTCCCATAAGCCTTTGACAGAAGAGTAAACGGAATATCGGTTGGAGCAACAGTTTGTCCAGTATATCTATAGGCTGCTTGAGTAGGGATACTTGTGAAAACATGGCTAGAATAAGCACCACCAACGCGAGTAGCCCAGATGTACTGAGCTCCTCCATTGAATGCCATAGCAACACCATCGACAAGCGGTCCTTCACCGAAAATGTCAGTGGCGTCTGTCAAAGATGTCAAGAGATAAGCCTGATTAGGGATGCCGTCTTTAGCGGGACCCATCATTCCTATTACATTCGAACCTACAAGACCAACCGGTGTTAGCGCTGTATCGTCAACATAAGTAGCCACCTGTGGCTTGATGTAGTATCGACCATTGAAATATACGCCCATTAACATTCTCCTATCGCATAGAGTGAGGATAAACCTATGTCATGTTTATAAATTAACAAATCTATGGCGTTTCTTAGGTTTCACCCATGATATTTTGCCAGAAATCACGGTCACATGACTTAAGGAAGATCTGATTGATGAGTCCGTATGCAGACGAATCACCAAAATCATTCCAAGATTCAATATATCTGAATCTCACGATCAAGTGAACGTGAAATATATCAATAGGGAAAAACTCAGCATCTGGTGAAAATCTATCGGTATTTATGTCCAAATCGGGCATATCATCATTGTTAGCAGAATACTGTTCTAGTATGTATCTTACGAATGTACCGAGAATTCTTACTAGCAAAATCTGCTTTGCAAGGATATTGATAGAATAGACACCCATGTTGATAGTTCCATACTCGCCATCCGACGTGGAACCATCATCCATTAACGTTTCGGCACCTAATACATCGCCAATAGGCTTATCTGATTCTATTTGCGTTTCTTGATCCATGATCACAACAATGTTTGGGACGACCGCTGAAATTGTTGCATAAGTTGTGTGATATTGAATCTTGTCATTAATAATGATGTCTTTGAATGCAGAACGTTCCTCTTCGCTCAAGTCCAAAGTGTCAAAGAGGTATTTAAAAGTCTGATCAAACGAACTGCCCGTTGACTTCAACGCAGTGAACGCCGACTGTATGATACGCAGTATTTTATATTCGTTAAACGGAAAAGACATTATTCAGCTCCGAGATCAGCGATCCTCTTCTTTGCCTTACGTTCTCTTTCGGCTTTCCCTGTTTGAACTCTTTCTTGAGCTACATCTGTTTCGTGATAGGTCGGATCGTCCTTAGATTTTATAATTTGTTCAGGTTCTTCTGATTTAATCGATGCACCCATAGCTGCAATCCTCATTTTGGCTTTACGTTCTCGCTCAGTAGCGCCCGTTTGAACTCTTTCTTGAGCCTTATCGGTTTCCTGATAAGAAGGAGAAGGCTGCCGTCCGCCAATAACCGACCGTTTTTGTCCCTCTGAATCATCTTTTACCAGAGTCTGAACATCTCCGCCGGGGCCCAAAGGCATCACCCTTGCGCCCTTAGAAATAAATGGAGAATCCTGCCACTTATCGCAAATAGACTTTTGAGTTCTTGGAGTAGAAAGATTAGTGTGTAATGAATGAGCACGCTGAACATCTTCCGGCTTGACATCCATCTTAGCTGCTTCAGGAAGATTTTCTTTCGTCATCCTAATAGTTGAAACAGCATCATGAATCTCTCGTTCTCTTTGCTGAGACATGTCTTTTGTCAAGTTGCAAGTACGTTCATCAAGAGATTTATTTTCACTCTTAGCAGGTTGTGGACCGGCAAGAGCTCTATTCCTCTCTTCTAGAAATACAGGCTGGGAGTCCATAGCTTCCTCTTTCTTCTTATCGATACCTGCATCTGGATCTTGTTTCCAGCCGCCACGGCGGACTCCTGATTTACGAGGACCGTAGTCAACATTTAAAGCCTTCACTAAATCACATGTACGTTCATCAATGGATTTTTCAGCCTTGATCTTTGCAGCCAATCCGTGCATTCCAGTAGAAGAAGCTAAATGAGACGCTTTTGTCTGAGCGCCTGAAATATATTTCTTCTTTTGTTCTTCAGTAAGTTCGGGTTTCCTTACTGCAGAGGGTTTAGATTCATCTTTTCCTGAACCTCTTTGGAACTTGCCTCCCGAGGCACCTGCGCCATAGACAGCCTTTTGAAGAAGGTCATCCACAACTGACTTCTTGCTTACTCCCGGAGCCCAAGCTTCAACCATTTCATACTCGGAGCCTCTTTTGTCTTTCGGATCAGCGCCAAGAACATGGCCGTCAGCCTTCGGAGCTTGCTTCTTTTTAGCCTTGAGTCCATCCTCAGTTTCGCCATCGAGAACATGAGTGTGGCACTTTTCCATGTCGGATTCCTCTGATTTGTGTTTTACTGTGCCTTGCTTAATAGCTGTGGCTAACGCGAAAGGATTTTCTACACCGGGCTGTTTCTTCAAGGCCCGCACCGTCTTTTCGTCGTATTGTCCCATAGCCGAACGACTCTTGGCTTTTTCAAGAATGTTATCTATAATCGATTTATCCATGTTTAGTGTCTCTTCATTCCAGCTTCTGCAGCTTTCCTATCGCTTGGGTCGCTGCTTTCAGCTAGTTTCTTGAGGTTCTTTACGGCACCTGGTTCGGCTCTTTCAAAGGATGCCTTTTCCTTTGAGCCACCGGGATTACCCATGGTAGCCATCGAACCGCCTGGAAGTTCTACACCTTCACCCTCTGATGCCTCAACTCTTTTGGGGCCGCCTCGTTCTGATTCTCTCTTGCGGCCCTTTTCTACTATTTCAGAGTTTTTTTTTCGAGGATGGCGTCAAGTGACTTATAAAGGTCAGCTGAGGAGACGGAAGCATTCTTCAACTTTGCTTCTTCACCGACACCAATTTCTCTTGTCTTTTCGCCTTCTTTTTCTACCTTGACAGTTCCCTTAGCAGGATTGTGGATATATTTCTTCTCGCTCTTTGCCTTAGGGTGCTTGAATCGAGTAGTCGGCTTTGTGCCATAGTTAATCTGAGTAGCCTTGCCTCCGCCTGCTTCCTTGGAGACAGAAGTGGCGCCCTTTTCAAGGCCCATAGCTTCAAGAATAGACTTTGAAAAGTCTAATGAATAAGATTTCTCGCTCATGTGTTCTCTCTTTTCCTTTTCGGGATCTTTTGCCCATTCAGCTCTTTCTTCTTTTTGTCCGCCCTTACCCTTTTCAAGGTCTGATTCCTCTGATTTGGCGGCCCCACCGGTGCCAGTCTTCTGAGAAAATGCTGCCAATGCAGTTTGCTTCATTTTCTCTTTTTCTACGGCCGCACGTTCCTTGACTTCAGGAGCTGGTCCGCCAGAAAGATGTCCAGCCTGTGGTGTTCCTCTCATCACAGAAGAAACCTGACCAGGGTCGAGATTTCGACCGCCAATAACAGCTTTGAAAATTTCTTCAACTCGCTCGATACCCATAGTCTTGACTAAATGATCGAGTGTCTGTTCATCGATAGACTTTTTAGCCTTACCGCTTTCAGCTGGGATTGTGTCGTCCTCTTCCATCTCGTCTTCAAACTCTTCAGGAAGATTGTCGGCCAAGTTATCAGACTTTTCTACATCATCTTCGTTTTCATCGTCTTCTGACTTTTCAAGATCGCCATCCTCAACAGAGGCTTTCTTTGTGCCAGTACCGGGCTCGTTAGGACCAATGCCCGAAGGTTTTCCCTCGTGCTTGATAGAATCAGGTCGAGCAACGGCAGCATGACCTTCGCCACCGATTGTGTCTTCAGAGCCATCCTGGAATTCTTCTCCTGACTCATTCTTGGCTTTCTTAGCCTTGACAAGTTCAAAGAGCTCTGCAGCCTGTGGATGACCTTTGAGCAATGTGGCAACCGTAATTTCATCAATAGTATAGGATCTCTTCATGGCTCCCTCTTTTAATACTTGTTTATATGCGCCTTGTGCTTTGGCTTTACCCTCATCAAACTTCTTTCGACGAGCAATCGCTTCATCAATTTTTGCATTTTCCTCTGGAGTAGTTGTTCTAACTACTTTATCCTTAAAAAATAGCTCTGGCGTTACTCGTCTGTTTTCCATCTTATATCTCCTTAAGCAAACAGATACGCATCAGGTATCTCTAGTTTTGCTGTAAATAGTCGAGGTAAATCTTCATAAGCCTGCACTCCGCCTTGATCTGCGGGCTTGCCAGCTACAAAGCCTCTAATTTCATGTGCCGCCGTTATAACAACATAGCTTGGGAAGAAGCTATATAAAATGCTAAAACCTCTCCCCGTAGGAGGAGGATCATCTTGCCAAATAAGATTACCTGCTTCATTTGAATCTACATCTCGATCTTCTGCATTCAAGTTAGTGCAGTCGTAAGATTTACCATCCTGATCAATAACTTGCATAAGTTCTACAATGGGAAACGTAAACTTATACTCACGGATTGCAGGATCATAAATCTTTGCTTCACTTCTAAATGTGACAGACTCTTTAAATACCATTCTGTCACGTATATTGACCTTGTTCGCCGGTTCACATGTTAAATTAACGAAGATGTTGCTCATAATACCTGGTTGAGCCACTCTATACGTTAAAGTCTGTTCTTCTCTTCTGTTTGAAGAAGGCACAGCCCTTATTTCTTTATTCAATACATACACCCAGCCAGTGCCATTGCATTGACCACACGCCATCTGTCTAAACTTTAAATCAACCTGCTCAGATTTCACGGTACATGAGCAAACAAGCGCTTGATACCAGTCAAAACGGCTTCCATACTGTTGTATTAACCCTATAGCTGCCTGAGTATTATAATCAATCTTGATGGGATTGAAATGTACTCTAGCGGCGCCCTGGGCAGTGCCACGATTGAGAGCCATTACGCAGCTACCAAGGACAATCCATAATAATATTGTCTTAGAGTCTTGACAACCTCTGTCATTTCTCTTTCCATTTGTCTGATTCTGCCTCCGTATGCAGCGTTTTCAGCCGATGCCGTAGTGCTGACCGACTGCGAGAGCCCATCAATTCCGATAGAATAGCCTGCCAAAGCAGCTTGACCACCGAGAGCAATTTCACCGAGCACATTGAGGACTCCAGTTGTAGCATTCATAGCAATAAGTTGTGCTAACAAATCAGGAGCATCCTCGTCGCAACCTATACCGCCGGTATAGGAGACTCTTAAAATCTGAGGAATATAGGTTGAGCTAGACATCAAAGGCATAAATAGAAGCATTTGATTGCCAATAGCTGCACTCGCTAACATTCCGAAATATGGAATAAGGTTTATTTGAGCTGATTTCTTCTTTAGTTGTATCCATTCACTCGGAATCTGAATAGTTTGTGTAATGATATTCAGTTCTAATTTTGAAATTTCAACTGCAGGACGAGTGTTGAGTTGGACATATCCATAGCCACCCATCCATTCTTCAATACGATAGTCGTACGTTTCATTCTCAATAGTCTTTGGACGTATTGCTATATTGAGCAAGAGTTCTGCACGACTAATTGCAGAATCAATATAAAACTGAATAGCTTCATCTGTAAGTTTGTCGTTATCGAATTCAATAGGAATTCTCCAAAGCCAAACTTCTTTTAGCCAATCAGGCGTGATATCTTTTATCTTCATTATTTCTTCTTTACGCTTGAACTCACTGCTTGAACTCTTTCGTGACATCTATTGCATCGCTGAGTACCATCCACATGATGAATAACGGCACTTTGAGCATGACTCTCTTTAGTTTCTTCATCGTGATGCTCTATACGATTGATTAATCCTTCTTCGACTTGAGCTATTTTTAATCTAGTTGCAGCAATATCAGCTTGAATGAGTATGATTTCTTTCTGTGTTCCTGTAACAGTCAACAACACCCATGCCAGAAGAGCGACGATAGCAATGGGCACAGCCTTATTAAACCACTCAAATACGTCAAATTTGAGTTGCCTAAGTGCGTCCTTTTGTTTTTGAGTCATCTGCATTTATCCAATCCTGAAAAGGTCTTAGACCTTGTAGTCAACAACACCAATCGTAACGGCTGCGTCGCTGAGGACAAGTAGATAGACATCCTGGGCATTAGGTTCAAAATATCTTGTGAAAGGAGTAGCGGAAAAGAAAGCGGAAAGATCTAAAGGAGCAGCTGTCTTTGTAAATGTGAAGTAAGTCTTATGATCAGCAGAAATGGTCGAACCATTAGTTGACAGCCCGATTTTTACATATGTGCCGTTAGAGATGACAGAATATATAATGTATCGGGTACCTTTTATGAGAGGCAGCGCAACGTATGTTGCACCCCATTCAAATCTAGCCTTGTGCCTGAGCACTGCTTCCGTGTTTTGAGATACAATACACGACGGCGTCATATAAGCGCCCGTAACGTCAGCCATAACAAACTCCTAACTATGTCATCATGTTTATTTAATACAAAATCGTTAGGCTACTTTTTTGCCCTTTGATTTCTTTGTTTCTGCAGGAGCTTCAGCTTCTGCTACAAATGTGGTC
>Ga0102851_10003064_pt1 | contig 10306 bp, 10 predicted proteins | sample Mud3Dept3metaG_FD_79558 | JGI IMG/M metagenome (GOLD analysis project Ga0102851, IMG submission 79558) | Freshwater wetland microbial communities from Ohio, USA, analyzing the effect of biotic and abiotic controls - Mud 3 Core 4 Depth 3... | ecosystem: Environmental > Aquatic > Freshwater >...
AGCAGGATCAACCTGCCCGAGCTCGCTCTGGGTTGGTCTCAATCTTCGCAGAAACGTTATTTCGGGTGTTTCCTTGAAAAGCTCAGGTGGGCAGGCACAGAACAATTTAGTCGAAGTTGCAAGCTGCTGATGAATCTCTAGTCCAACCTTCAGACCAATCTTCGCGTAGTCAATCTCCAACAGTTTCTCCTCCTTCAAGTGTCCGCGGTGAAAACTCACCCGCAACATTTGTCTTAAGCAGTTTTTTCGCCTCCTCGGCGTCACTAGTCTGACCCAGCGCCCACATTAGTTTCACTAGCGCAGTCTCAGGAAATATGTCATCTAACGGGACAACCCCAATGTTCTGCAAGTCACGACCGGTGTCATACACGTTCATGTTTACGCGCCCCCAAATGCACTGCGAAGCCAACGCCACCAACAAGCCACGTTCAGTAGCGTTTCGTATGGCGTCGAAGCAGTATTTGCTAACGTGACCCAACCCTGAACCCTCTAGCAAAATGCCCTTGAAACCTTTTTCCACGTACCAGTCGATGACAGCTGGGTCCAGACCAGGATGAAACTTGACCAGAGCGACTCGGTCACTGAATTCAGGTTTCAATACGGGAGCCCTGGAAGAATCGCGTTTTCTGTAAGCATCCGTCAACATTGCAACGTGATGAGGATCTTCTGCATGCACTCTGGCTATAGGCAAAGCATTCACTGGTTTGAACGTGTCTCTCCGGCTTGTGTGGCATTTCCGGACTCTGGTTCCTCTGTGGATGATTATGGCGGTATCGGAGGTTGATTCGTGCATAGCGAGTGCCACTTCTGCGAAAGGCGCATTTGCGGCGGTGTTGACTGCTGCGATGAGGTTTGTAGCTGCATCCGAGCTTGGTCTGTCGGACGAGCGCTGGGCGCCTACAACTATGACCGGTACGGGCAGGTTCTGCAATGCAAAACTAAGTGCAGCTGCTGTGTAACCCATTGTATCTGTTCCGTGCGCTATAACAATGCCATCCGCGCCTTCGGAAACCTTTTCGGAGACTTGCTTGGCGATTTCCGTCCAGTGCTTGGGCGTGATATTCTCGCTGTAAAGGCTAAATACAATTTCAGTCTCAACTCGGGCGATGTCGCCAAGTTCAGGAACGACACCGTAGAGATCACTTGCAGAGAGAGCTGAACGCACAGCACCCGTGCGATAGTCAACGCGACTCGCAATCGTTCCACCAGTGCTCATAATCACAACTTTGGGCAAATCGGGCTTCTGCTCAGGAACAGGTGGCGCCGCGAATTGCGGTTTGGCGCCTTTTCCGACGCGTTCGACTCTTGTTTCTGGTGTGAGCTGGATGCCGATGTTGTAGCCGCTCTTGAGTTTGACCACGACATAGTCGTTTTGGTGGGTCTCTGAGCGTGGGATAAGAATTCCTTCATATGATCGTTCTTCTTTTGTAACCCGGATTATGTCGCCAACTTCGCATCCAGCCTTGCTAAGGACTTCGTTTGCTTTGCCCTTATATCCAGAACTCGTTTCTTGAGTCAATCTTTATTCCTCCAGGGACTTTGAAACGTAAACCCCATCGCGTTCGTAGCCGAAACGCATGTAGTACCTCTTTGTCCCTAACGCGCTTATAACTAAAATCTTTTCCAAATCAAAATCTTCCTTCGCAACGCGTTCAGCTTCATCCAATAACCTCGCTCCAAATCCTTTGTGCTGCCACGCTTTCGCTGAATGCTGTCCGACAGGAACTAGTGGCCCGTAAACGTGAAGTTCCCGAACAACTGCTGATGGCTTTTCGAGGATTTCGGGTCTGAACGCTTTTGATGAAGGAATACGGAGACGCAAGTAACCGACAAGGGTTTTCGTTTCAGGGTTTTCAGCTGAGAGGAATATTTCCTGCCCTTCTGAAGCTTCGTAAGCTATGGTTAAGATTTCAATCTGGTCTATGTCCAGCGTTGCTTCACCCGATACCTTGCGGTGTCCAACCTCCCTACAACGGATACATTGGCATTCTACGCCTTGGGCAGAAAGTCTATCATGAACGAGCTGCCGCAGGTTACTTTTCTTAACGCCGTCAATAATTAGTTGAGCTGGAATGTCTCTTTGGACACGCATTATGCGAATCCATGGTGGAATGGCCTTTTTGATTTCAACGATTAGGTTTGCAGCCTCATCGGTCGAGTATGGGTGATAATCTCCTTTTTGGTACCAGTCGCTGGTTTTGGTGCCTTCCATCACAAGGCATGGATAGATTTTCAACATGTCAGGTTTGAAGCCGGAATTTGTAAAAACGCGTTTGAAGGCTACCAAATCCTTCTTTGGGCTGGAACCTGGCAATCCTGGCATAAGGTGATACGCAACTTTCAATCCTGCGTCCTTGGCTGTTCGCGTTGCTTCCTTCACATCAGCAACTGTGTGAGTCCTTCCGATCAAACGGTAAATCTTGTCGTCTGGGTTCTGCACGCCCAGTTCAATTCGTGTTACACCCATTTCAAGCAATGCGTCGACGTGCTCTTGTTTTGCCCAGTCTGGTCTCGTTTCCACCGTGATGCCTACATTCCGAATTCTGCTAGCCTCAGCATTGCACTTTGCTTCTTCAAGTGATGCAGAGTTTTTTCCATTGAGAGCGTCTAGGCACCGTTGGACGAACCACGTTTGGTATTCTTGTGGCGTGGCGGGAAATGTTCCCCCCATAATGATGAGTTCCACTTTGTCCACGCTATGCCCGATGGCCGTCAACTGTTCGATGCGACTTCGCACCTGCAGATAGGGGTCATAACTGTTTTGTTTTCCACGCATTGCTGCAGGCTCATGGCCAGTATAGCTTTGTGGAACTCCATGAGTTGGTCCCCCTGGACAATACGCGCATGGTTCAGGCTGCGGGCACGGATAAGGCTGAGTCATCACGGCTACGACTGTGACGCCGGAGTTTGTTCGCGTGCTTTTCCTTCTTAGGATGAATAGAAGTTTGTGTTTCTGCTGCGGGTTCAGAGCATATATTATTTCTGCGTTGGATGGAACGTGGTTGAGGTGATATTTGGCGGCTGTTTGAGCTTTCAGTCTGTGTAAGTCGTCCTGCGTAGGGTTCTGCTGTTGCATAAGGGCAGCTATTATTTCCCTTGTGGCATTATCGATGTCAGACGTGAGCATACAAATTAGCAATCAGATTTCGAATAGATAAACAAAACTAACAGGTAACTTGCAATGACGAACCAAAAAATTCTTGCTTAGACCCAGTTTTGCCCAGCTTTCCGCTGAAGCATCACACGCTTCTCATAATTCCTGCGAGTTCTAGTCTTCGGACTAGGCGAAGTCTTCGGAGTAGCCTGAATCTTCGGGGTCTGACCACGAACTTTGCCAGCCTTCGAAAGTGAACCGTGAGTTGGCATATTTTACACCAAACGCAACTAAGCGCCACGGGCACACTTAAACCTTACCTAACAAGCAAGCGAATTTCTGGTGCAAGCAAAACATTATCAAATTGCCAGGATACTCAAACCAGCGTAGCCTTTTATAATCCAATCGCAGATAAGAATGCCGAAATAGGTGATTGATAATGCCCAACGTGAAAGTCGCGTTAGTTGGCGTAGGCAACTGCGCCTCAGCATTCGTCCAAGGCTTGCAGTTCTACGGAAAACACGAAGAGAATAAAAACCGAATAGGTTTACGAAACCCAACAGTTGGGGGCCTAACGCCAAAAGACATTCAAGTTGTCGCAGCCTTCGACATAGATGAACGGAAAGTTGGAAAGGACTTGGCCGAAGCTATCTTTGAGAAGCCAAACAACGCTCCAAAATTCGTCTCCGTGCCATCCACAGGTGTAAGCGTGGAAAAAGGTCCGTTGCTGGACGGCGTTGGCGAATCATCTAAGAATATGGTGCAAGTAAGCTGCAACCCTGATGTAAACGTGACAAAGGTTTTGAAGGATAACGGCGCTAGAGTTGTAGTCAATTTGCTGCCTAGTGGAGCAGCCGAAGCTTCTCGATGGTATGCTGAGCAAGCGCTGAAAGCAGGATGCGCTTTCGTGAATGCGACGCCAAACTTCATAGCCAGCGACGCTGAATGGGCAAAACGTTTTGCGGATGCGGGTTTGCCATTGGTTGGAGATGATTTGGTTGATCAGATTGGATCGACAGCCTTGCACAAGACACTTCTTCAGCTGCTTTCGATGAGCGGAGTCAGGATCAACGAGACATATCAACTTGATGTAGGTGGAGGTACTGAGTCTCTGGACACATTGGACAGGACACGAGACGCGAAACGTGCCATCAAAACACAGTCAGTGGAATCGGCTTTGCCCTACAAGGCCGAAGTCGTTGCAGGGTCAACGGACTACGTGGATTTCCTGCAAAATAAACGTGACAGCTACTTCTGGATCAGCGGCATCTACTTTGGCAACTCACCAATGCAAATGGACCTCAAGTTCTCCACCGTCGATGCACCAAACGCCGGGAGTGTGTTGTTTGATGTTGTTAGAGCCGTTTACGTGGCATTGAACAAGAAGGAAAAGGGAGCTGTGAACGAGGTTTGTGCGTACGGATTCAAGCATCCACCAAAAATGCTGCCGCTTGAGAAAGCAGAAGAGGAGTTCAGGCGTTTGGTTTCCTGATAAAGCAAGAAACAGAGAGCGCATATAGAAAATCACGATTTAGGCTTGAGCTTTTCGAGCTCGCGAATTACTCTTCCTCTTGTCCCTGTCTCGCCAAGCTTCCGTTTCAATACGTTAATTGTCTGAACAGGCACTGGGTCAACACCGCGAAGTACGGCTAGATAGACGCTTGCGAAGTCGCCAACCACCAATGTGGATAGCATCTTGCCTAGCATGGATTTGCCTTGACTCCACACTTCGAACTGCTTCGAGACCTTGGGCATTAGACTTTTGGTGATTTCGATTCTATTCCGAACTTCCAAAGGCTCGTTTTTGTCCCTGAGGAACACAGTGGTGAAGCATTCGGCAAGTTCAGTCGCATTTTCCCAACCTACGATTTCATTGTGATCAAGCTCGGGAAAAACTTCCCACTTCGCTGGAACCTTGGCGTTCTCGTTAAACTGCTGTTTCCAACGCAGTGCCACAGCACGATAGTTGCCGAAGCCATAAATGACTGGAACTGCGCCATTGATTGAATCAGCAAGCGACTTCGCCACGCTCGATCCTGTGGTCGTTTCCGGGCTGTTCTCGCGGCTAACCTTCTCCAGGATTTGTGTGGCTTCGATGAGGTTTTTTGATAAATCTTGAACCAAGCCAAGCTTCTCCGCGAGCACAAGTTGAGGCATTAACATGTAGGGAAATGCTGCACGGGGAGGCATTCCTTTGGGAACCTGCAGATATGGCACGCCAAGTTTTTCCGCGTACTTGAGGAGGCTTCCTCCACAGCTAACACAGAACGTCATGCAATCTCTCTTTTTGGCATCGAGGAAAGCGCTAAGAGATTCTTCTGTGTCTCCTGAATAGCTGACAACCAACACAAAACTGCGCTCATTTGCGTAAGCTGGTAAAGTGTAGTCTTTGCTGACCTCGACCGGAACGATCGCATGGTTTCGTACGTAGTCTTTTAGAAATTCTCCACCAATTGCCGAACCGCCCATGCCAGCCACGATGATGTTGTCTGGTCGCGAATACTTCGGAGCTATTCTCTGTGCCAGATTATATGCTTCGTTGTAATGCTTCGGAGCATCGACACAGAATTGAAGCACGTTGCTTTTGTCGATTAGTCGGATTTCTCCAACGCTGTCAAGGCGCGACTTTTTCGGGGTCACGTTTTTCACAGCAGTCTTATATCGGGTTCTTGTCTTTTAAGTTGAACGCACACAACGAGGAGAAGAAATGAATTGGACAAAAAGAGGTTGGCTATCGCCATCCCTGCATCGGTCATCTCTGACACACCTCATCTTCGTGAGAGAACAGCCAAGATAGGTTTGATTGGCAGGGCTGCTGCGATTTTCAGAGTTAACGAAATCGTTGTGTACCGCGACAATCCACGTGAAAATCAAATAGTAGAGTTGGATCTCATTGCTACTTTGTTGTCTTACATGGAGACTCCGCAGTACTTGCGGAAACGTCTCTTCAAACTCGAGCCAAAACTGCAGTATGCGGGAATCTTGCCGCCCCTGCGAACTCCGCATCATCCGGTGAGTGGAAAAGCGAAAGATTTGCAGACTGGCGAATACCGGGAAGGATTAGTGCTCTCGCAAACAAAAGAGGGTTTGTTCTTAGATATCGGGGTGGAAAAGAACGCATTGTTACGGGAGAAGCAACACGAGATTGGCGAGCGTTTGACGTTGCAAGTTGTAAAAGCGGATGGGCAGATTGAGGTGCAAGTAGCCAGTCGTCTGGATGTTCCTGATTATTGGGGTTACGAGGTGACGGTAGAGCCAAGATCGCTCAGCGGCGCGGTGGAAAGAGTGAAAGCTGACCTAGCCATAGGCACTTCCAGAAAAGGCAGCGAATTGGCTGATGTTGCAGTTAGACTGGCGGAAAGATGGAAAAGAGCGAGTAGTATCCTCGTTGTATTCGGTTCACCAGCAAGGGGTTTGTTCGAGATGGCAATCGACGAAGGCGTACGCCTAGAGAAACTCTTAGACCTTGTTGTAAACACAGTTCCTAGCCAAGGTACAGAGACGGTACGAACGGAAGAAGCAGTTTTCGCCTCACTTGCCTCGCTGAACGTTGAATTTGGTTTTAACATTTAAATCTGCGACGCCTTATGGTTGACGGTATGTTGACCTTCGACATATCCATGCCGCTAGTCCTTCTTGGCGTTACGCTCGCAGCTTTATTACTGAGTAAACGCGTGGAGCCCAAGCTGAAGGTCACTTTTGAGGAGCGCGAGTTCAAACCGCGAGACGCCGTGCTATTCGTGGTCTTGATAGCCGTGGCGGTTTCGGTGGTGGTATTTGTACCAGCGATGGCGCTGGTCGCTGTTTTCCTTTTCTCGTACTGCGCGTTGTTGTTCACGTTTTCATTCTTGTTCTTCTCGAAACTGACACAGCGTAAGGCACAGATGTTCTTTCTCGGAATAGCTCTGGCGGCACTGGCGACGGGAACCGTTGCATTGCTGAAGGTGTACGGCAACACAGCTATGATGTTTTATGGAGGTCTGGCGGCGCTAGGTTTAGCCGCATTTTCTTTTGTAGCTATCTTGTACGAGCAGTTTAAAGCTGACGCGAAGTCAAGATTACACCTTGCCTTGTTTCCGCCTTTGTTGTTCTTGATCGTCTTCTTCCTGTTTATGTACGATCCTGTGCCTTTGTTATCGTTGGTTTTGGTGGACACAATTGGTGCATTGTTTGCTGTGTTGATTACGCTTTATTTGACCTCGTTGTTTACATGGAAGGTTACCTTCCTCTTCGCAACGCTTTTGACGGCAATGGACACGGTTTTAGTTTTGGTTACCGGTTTCATGGTTCAAGCTGCGACCCATGTGGCTGGATTAGGGTTGCCCGTCTTGATTCAGCTGCCTTTACTTCCGCCTGTGGTAATCGCCGGTGCTCTTCAGTATATTTCGTTGGGTTTGGGGGACTTTTTCTTTGCTGGGACCTTGGCAACACAGACCTACAAAAAGTTTGACAAAAAAACTGGAATTATTTCTGCTGTGGCGATGACGTTGAGTTTCGGGATTTCCGAGGCTATCTTGCTGAGTGCCAATTTCGGTCCATTCCCTGGAACAGTCATGATTATTATCGGCTGGCTTCCCGTTGTAGCGTGGAAAATAGTTGTCGAGAGAAAAACAAAAAGTAAAGCTAAAGTTGAAAGTTAAAGTGTGGAAAATGAGGTTGGGTAAGGTTTTACCCGAATAGTGCACCTAATCCTTCGAGTGCTGCTTCTTCCTTGGCCTTCTCTTCTTCTGCTTTCTTCTTCTTGTCTTCTGGCGGTGCAGCAGCCGGTTTCTGTTCCGCTGGTGCGCCTGCTGCGGCAACTGGCGCTGCCGACATCATTGTCGGTGCAGCCTTGATGGCCTCATCGATGTTTACTTCGCTTAGTGACGCAACTAGGGCTTTTACTTGAATTGGATCTACGGTAACTCCTGCGGCTGAAAGGACCGCAGTAACGGTTTCTTCGTTGATTTCTTTTCCAGCCTTGTGAAGGAGCATCGCGGCGTAAATGTTTTCCATACTTCTTTTCACCTCTCAATCAGACTATCTTGATTTTTCAGTTAGTTAGCCGTTCCCATAAAAGGAACAAGCTGATACTTAAACCTACACGTTGCCCTCAATGAGAACAAACACTAACGTTGAAGTTATGCGTTTGGTTTCGCTTTTTCTATGACCGTGTTTAGGCTTGTCATTTCGGCATTTGCTTTGCGAATTAGGTCGCCGATTGTTTCTTTCGTTGGTACCGCTGCGCCTAGAGATAGTGCAATGGCTTTTTGGTGTGCAGTCTGAAGTAATGCACCTATGGTTTCTTTGGTTGGGTAAGCGATGCTTAAGCTCAAGGCGAAAGCTGCACTGTTGCTTTGAATCAGGCTGTTTCTAGTGCCTTCGACGTCGACGTGTAGTCGTTCTCCTGCAATCATCAATCCTTCGTCAAGAACAGCACGCATCGAAATGCCCAACTCAACAGCTTTTATGCCCAATTTAGACAGGACTCCTGCAAGTCTTTCGTTGATTGGTTCGCCTTTTCTGACGACGAGCGTGTCCTTGCTGATCCAGACGCTTCCTGATTCTATCCTAGTGGGCAAGCCGACAGCATTCAATTGGCTGATCACTGGCCCTGGCGGTTGAGCTGTGTTTCCAGCTGGAATCACAACGTCCATAGCCGCAGTGTCACCTGATTTGGCAGTAGTCTTCACTTTGCCGCGTTCGAGCATAAGGGCAAGCTTGAACGGGTTCTCATTCGTAAACAAGTAAACGTTCGAACCTTCCAAGTAACCCTCCAGCGCCTTTAGCTCTTCCTTGCCCATGCTCTCAAGGGCAAGCTTCATCAAAGTATTCTTCAACACTCGCACGTAAACTTTGCCAGCGAAGTTCTTCTTCATGCCCTGAAGCTGCGAGGCACGGACCTTTTTGAGACTTGCAATCCCAATGGATTTGTAGCCTTGCAGAATACCTTTGATTTCCTCGACTTCACCAGATTTTTCTTCCAAAACTGCTTGACTCGGCACAGATATCACTCCATTTATGGCTTTATCTTCACGGGCACACCCATGGAAGTCTTAATGTAAACATTCTTTACGTTTTTCAGCCCACGCTTGAGTTTACCGTCTAAAACACGTAAAATAACTTGGATATTGTCCCACAACTCATCTTCACCCATAGTCTCAGAACCCACCGAGACCTGAATTATAGGCTGGGCACGCATTCGGACCAAGACTGTCTTTCGATGTTTCTCCATCAAAGCAGCGATATCCGCATTCGGTGGAACAGGAATGGGCATTTTTCCACGAGGACCCAATACGGGCCCAAGAGTTCTGCCGACAAGCGCCATTAGAGGAGCTTCAGCAATAAAAACATCATACTCACTCGCCAGCTTGCGGAGATCCTTCTTCTTGCCTGCCAACGCATCTAGGTCGCCTCGCTCAATAACTTTATCCGCGTTTGCCCTGCGAGCTTTAAGAGCTAGCTCACCGGAACCCACAACAACAATCTTGTTTAGTTTGCCAGTGGCATGAGGCAATTCGACAACCTCCTGAATTTTGCCCTCAGGAGCTTTCATGTCAATCTCTTGAATGTTCAGTATCAAATCTACTGTCTGGTTAAACTTCTTACCGCCAGATTGTTCTTTTGCCGACTTTAAAGCATCAACGATTGTTTTTTTGTCTAAAGGCATCACTTAAGCCTCGTGCCAATGAGGGATTGCTACCCGATTATAAAAATATTCGCTTAGCCAGCAAGCACATCAGCATATTTGCCCTCGTCAAGCTCCTGCTGCACTTCGCGGGGGTCTTTTCCTTCCACGGTCACACCCATACTGACACAGGTTCCCAAGACCTCTTTTGAGGCATTCTTCAGATCACCAGCCAGCAACTGAGGACTCTTTATCCTCGCTATCCGGGCAACCTGCTCCATAGTCAAGTCCCCGACCTTCACGGAGTTTGGAGTACCTGACCCTTTTTCAACCTTTAACTCGCTTACAACGAGAGCAGCAGCAGTGGGTACACCAACTGTGACTTCAAATGTTTTGTCTTCAGTGTCCACGGCTACTTTTACGGGAACTTTCATTCCAGCGTAGTCCTTAGTCAACTCGTTGATCTTGTTAACTACGAGCATTATGTTGACGCCTAGCGGTCCCAATGCTGGACCTAATGGTGGACCAGCGTTTGCTTGACCGCCGCTAACTAGCAACTCGACTGTTTTCTTTTCTGACATTATGCTTCACTTCTTCCTTTTCCT
>Ga0102851_10003065_pt1 | contig 10305 bp, 7 predicted proteins | sample Mud3Dept3metaG_FD_79558 | JGI IMG/M metagenome (GOLD analysis project Ga0102851, IMG submission 79558) | Freshwater wetland microbial communities from Ohio, USA, analyzing the effect of biotic and abiotic controls - Mud 3 Core 4 Depth 3... | ecosystem: Environmental > Aquatic > Freshwater >...
ACAGTTGTTCCGAAGTGACCCCCCAGTACACGATACCGAAGATGACCAACAATGGAAGGATATAAACAAAATTATACAAAAGAAGGTACAAAACGGCATTCCCTCTGAGTGATGGGATATTCGTGACAAAAAGGATCGTGGGGAGATAGACCTGGCTTGTACAAGTTGATTGAAATAGGGTGACTATGAAACCAATGACGACCGCAGAAAGCAAGAAACGGATAGATGCGCTTTCCTTTTTCGCCTCTAACACATCGCTTCTCACCCGAATCATCTGATGAATCTTCTTTTTTATGAAATTTGGAACCTGAAGTTTCATCTTGGAAGGTCGCCCCTTCTTCAGTTGGATGTAATCGTAAAGGCTCAAGATTCCAAGAAGAAGGGCGAATAAAAAAGTGATAAAGTAAACGATTTGTGAGAACAGGGGTAAAAACGAGAGATGCTGGATGAAACCTAGAATTCCAATGCCGATCAATAAATGGGTGATGAAGCCTGCTCCTGAAAAAGCCAGCCCACCCCAGAAGATCTCTTTTCGTTTTCGGCCAACCATGGTGAGATAGGAAATGAAAAAGACCAGAGTGGCTAAAGCGCAGGGATTCATCCCTTCCATCAAGCCTGCCAGGAGAATGGCCAGGACTCCAAAGGATTTAAAGCGTTGTATAATCGACTCCTCGGCTTTTTTGGATTCTTCTGGTGTTAGCGATTGTGATGGCGATGGTATTGCCGTCGGTCTTGTTAACGTAGGCTCACTTTCATTGCCACGGACAGCAGCCCCTTTTTCTCCATATTTCCGGACCAACGCCTCTACTTTAGATTCTGTAATCTCATCCGGAAGAAGGGTATCGTTTCCGACAAAGATACTGGGTGCGATTAGACGTTTTTCCGCAGGCAGGTTGATTCGGTTGGAAAGGGTTTCGTTCAAGCGCTTCCCCTCCGGGGTATTAAGGTCGATCTCTTTGATGATCAATTGAGGATATTTTTTAACCATATATTTGAGAAGGGCGTTTGCTCGATCACATTTTGGACATCCCTTCTGGTAAAAATAGTTGACCTCCACCGTAATGCTCTTTAAAGAAGGGTTGGACAAAGATGGAATTTCAATAGGAGGAGGAGAGGAGCCCCCTTTGGCCTGAACCTCCAGGAGGAGGGGATTCAATTTCTCCATCACGTCCATCTCTCCGGAGAGCATCTGATTTCCGACGAAGACGACAGGGAGTTCACTTCCTGATCGGCCGAACCTTTTCTCCAGCTTGGCAAGAGCTTCATAATAGGTCGGGTTTCCAAGATCGAACGTTTTGACTTCGAGGGTGGGAACCATCGTCTTCAGTGTTGGAAGATAATCCTGAAGGATGGTCTGACAGGGTTGGCAATCCTGAGCGTAGAAAAAATAGATCTGGATGGAAGAGGGAGTCTGCGCGACAGTATAAGCGGGGAAAGAGAGAAGAGTGAGGATACAGAGGGAGATCAAACGGTTTTTCACGACTTCATGCTCCCCTTAATAATTTATGAACATATTAACTTCAATAGTGATTTTTGTCGAGAGATCGGAGGATTGAAATAGCAATGTGGTAAGGCTGGAATCAGATATTTTTTCAGATTTCTTCGAAAAGATTCTTTACCCTGTTCTCTATAATATCCCTGACTTCTCGAAAAAAATCGACTGATTTCCCTTAGGGGCCCGGGATTTTCCACTCGATGATCTTTTTCGCCAGGACAGCAGGGCAGGTTTCCTCACACCCCATCATAACCAGATAACCCATTTCAACAGGGGGCGGTCTTCCAGCTCTTTAGTAAGTTTAGTATCCTGAGTTGTCAATATACTATCATAGTATCGTACATTACTATCATTTTAATTACTTAATTACGTAATTTCCGGTAAATTTAATCGACAACCCTATTTGTTTTTGTTTATAAATCATGGAGGAAATTGTCTCCACAGGTGAATCCAAAGTCTTAGGCACCTGGAAATATTGTAGAATTAGTAAGTTAAGTTGTTCCTGATCCGCTTTTTTGCTCCTTCCCTTCCTTTTCGTTGTATGAAAAAACCTTCAGATCCCTTCTTTTTGTAAAAATATGTTTCTCAGACAACCCCTTATAATTCTTAACCATTTGTGAATTAATTGTATTCGGCACATTCATTGCTATATGAACTCCACTAATTAACTCAAGAAAGATAGAAATCCTTATTTCATACCTGAGCGTTGATTCCGGTCTCGGGGGTTGCTGAATGTATTTATCACCTCCACAAGGGTTACATCAACGCTCACTAAAAAGAGTGATCAGGCGAAAGGACGGGTATCCGAGTACCCTGGCTCCTTTTCAAATTGATTAGTCACCGTGAAAGAGGCAAAGGTGAGATGAAAGGAGGTGAGATAGAATTCTAAAGCGAAGTCATTCTAAATCAAGAGATGGGAATACAGCGGTTGCATAGCAAAGGAGGTAAGGAAAATATATGAAAAGGAAGACATCTAGCAATAGAAAAATGGGAATTGGTCTGTTTGTGGCTTTTCTTCTTTTCATCGGGGCTTTCAATCCCTCTGTAATAAAGTCTCAAGATGCTACAAAAAACTTCATCGCCTCACATGACAGTGCCTCTACTCAGTATGACAAGAATTGTACCAATTGCCACTCGAATATTCCCGCCGAGAAAAGTCTAAATCCATCCGTCCCTAATGCTCACGCAGCCATGCTCCCCTATACGCCCGGAAAGGAGAACAATAAGAAATGCATTTGGTGCCACCGCAGTGTGGATTTGGTGCAAGGGTCGACACGGGTTGAGAATTCAAAAGGAAACTTGAGAAAAGGTGTTAATATGACCGTCTGCGCTTTATGTCATAGCCCTGCGGGTCCTGGAAAGCAGTTTTTCCAAACGGACTCGTTGCCAACTCCGCCTGATGGGCGACTCCTCTATGACTTAGTTTGTGCGGCTTGTCATAGGGACTTGGCAAACTCTCAAGTGAAAGGTGAATCCGCATCAGAGATCCAGAAAAAAATAAATGAGAATGAAGCGGGGATGGGACCCCTCAAGGTCCTCTCGGCAGAAGAAATTCAAGCAATCGCGAATGCCCTTGCTCAATAAACCATTAACAGACCAATAACAGAGTTGAAGGGAGGTAAATTGGATATGCATAACGAAAGAGAAAAGAAACGTCTCAATCCTACAATGACCCGCCGTACGTTTATTCAGGTAAGCGGGGCATTGGCTTCCGTGACAATGACAGGCCAAGTTTTCAAAACGTCAAAAGCTGTCGCAGCCCCCGCCATTGTTACTGGAGAAAACCCACCGGACCTTATCGAAACCGCTGATGACATCATTTACAGTGTCTGCCAGATGTGCCACTCGCGATGCGGTATCAGGGCTAAGGTGAAGGAAGGAATTTTGATAAAGCTTGACGGGAATCCGTATCACCCCAACAATCGGGATGTCGATGGAAATAACCAACCGGATCGATTGCCCTACAATACTGCCCCGGCAGACGCAGTAAAATCGCTCGGCCGGTTGTGTCTGAAAGGGCAGTCCGGAGTCCAGACAGTCTATGATCCATTCCGGATTCAGCACCCATTAAAGAGAGTGGGACGCCGAAATTCCGGCCAATGGATAACGATCAGCTGGAACCAGGCCTTCTCAGAGATAGCAGCGAAAATCAACCAACTGATCCCGCCTGCGGAGCGGGATCAATATATCAACCCGAACATTCCAGAACTTGGCAAGAAAAGGAACCAGCTTGCTTTCGCTCCCGGCCGAAGTGTGGAAAAGGAGCTAAGTGAAAGGATCTGGAAATCTGGTTGGGGCACGATCAATTACAACCTTGACCATACCTCAGTCTGCGAAGCGTCACGACACGTGGCCAACGGGTTGATTACCTGGGACCCAAAAGGGACGAAGACCAGTATGGGTGGAGGAAGAAACGAAGGCTGGCAGCCGGATATCCTTGGGGCCAAATTTATTATCTTCTTTGGCGCCAACCCCTTAGAGGCCGACTTTCCCATGGTGGGTATGGCCCGGAATCTCATGCAGTTTAAAAGGAATGGGGGGAAATATGTGGTCGTGGACCCGCGATTTAATAACACAGCAGCCAAAGCAAACCAATGGGTCCCGATCGTTCCCGGCACAGATGCCGCTTTAGCGATGGGCATGATCAACTGGATTCTAGAGAATCGTGCCTACGATTCCCGATATCTGCAAAACACTCATAAGGAAGCAGCGACTGCAGATAATGAACCGACATGGTCGGATGCTACCTACCTCGTGGGAAAGTTTACCGACAGCGAAGGAAAGCAGTTCCAGCGGTATATCACCGCGAAGGAAGCTAGAATTTCGAACGGAACAACTATTTTGGATAATGATTATGTGGTCTGGTCGAATGGCGTCGCTAAGGGTTACAACGAGGTTCCTCATGGGGATTTAGAGTTTAAGTCAACGCTGAATCTAAGAGTAAACGGCGTGGATACCCTGGTGGAAACAAAATCGGCATTCACCTTGTTAAAAGAATCCGCTTTTTCCATGAATCGCGGTCAGTATGCCTCCATCTGCGGTATATCCGTAAGCGCAATGGAATCGTTGGCGAAACAATTTGTCAGCTACGGTAAGAAAGCAGTAGCGACAAGCTACAGGGGCGCGGTGAAGCACACGAACGGTCTTTATAACCATTTGGCTATCCAGCATTTGAACACCCTGATGGGTAACTATGATTGGAAGGGCGGTTGTACGAGTGGCGCGGGAGGGTGGGGTCACAAAGCAGGAATTGTGGAATTAAGTAAAGTAACCGGAGACCCTGGCCACGAGGGCACACGCATCGATCGGACAACGACATTTTATGATGAGAGCGAGATTGGCAACCTTTTTACAGGATACCCAGCGAAGCGGCCATGGTTTCCTTTTGCCACCTTTGGAAATTACCAAGAGGTGATCCCCAGCATTCAGGATCAATACCCTTACGGGATAAAGGTGTTGATCACCTACTGGAATGCATGGCCTTATTCGACTCCTGCCTTGAGAAAGGTATGGGAAGCAACCGTGGCCGATGAAGCCAAATTGCCCCTGCTTGTTTCCATCAGCCCATTGATCGGGGAAGTTGCTGCCTGGGCGGACTACGTTCTCCCGGATAGCACTTACCTCGAGAAGTTCGCTGTTCCCGGGGTCCCCTGGAGAGTGAACAAAGGAACTGCTTTTCAGAGGCCGGTGGTAGGGAAATTCGATGGGAAATCGATCGGTGTTACCACTGCCAAAGGAGGTGTGGGAAACAAAATCCCGGTGAACGCCAAAAATGATTATACCCCCGCTTTGCCTGACACCAAGGCAGTTCTGGATATCCATATCGGTTTGGCGAAAGCACTTAACCTTCCTGGAGTAGGTAACAACGCGCTCTTGGACAGTTACGGATACCCGGTCGGTCACCTGAATAACAGTTGGGATTGGGCTAAGTCCATCCTCCAAAACCTCGCCAACAGCGCTAAATCTGATTATTCCGGCATTACGGTTGAAGAGATTCTGTCCAAAGGCGGCGTATTCGATGCCCCCGGAAAGGAGTACCAGGGGGAAAAACTCTCCTACCAGTACGCTAACACTATCCGTATCTTTGCAGACCCCGTTGCCCGTACAAAGGATTCGGTGACCGGCAAGTATTATTCAGGCATTGCTCACTACAGAGCACCAACCCATTCAGATGGATCCTCGATCATTGACTCGGGTTATCCTTATAGACTCATCACATATAAAACGGTTCATCATGGCCAGGCCAGGACAAATATAAATCCTTGGCTGATGTTGATGATTCCCGAAAATTGGGTAGAAATCAGCGCGCGTGATGCAACGACTCTCAAGGTGGTGACTGGAGATAGGGTGAAGGTAATTTCTGCCTCGAACACCAGCGGAATTATAGGAAAGGCAAAAGTCACACAAGGATTAATGCCGGGGGTGGTTGCGATCTCCCACCATTACGGCCATTGGGAGCAACACTCGCGTCCGATACAGGTCAACGGCGCTGCCACGCTGTATGATCCCAGCCGGGGAGCTGGCGTTCAACCTACTCAAATCATGAGGACAGACAAAAAATATCCCAACGTCAGTCTTCAGGACCCGATCGGCGGAAGCTGTTCCTTCTATGATACATGGGTGAAGGTGTCCAAGGTGTGACGAACAAACTAAGGAGGTAAACGAAGATGGCACAAAAAGGTTGGTTAGTTCAATTAGATAAATGTACCGGATGTGACAGCTGCACCATTGCCTGCAAGTCAGAGAATAATACCCGCCCATTAAGTTCCCCCCTGCCGTTTAAGAATGGAAGGAGTGTCCTTCCGGACCAGGTGAGCTACCGCTGGGTCGTAAAGAAAGAGGCAGGGGTCTACCCTAATCCCACGTTAACATTTGTTACCTGCGCCTGTAATCATTGCCAACATCCCGCCTGCATGGCTTCTTGCCCGGTGTCGAATGTGAATGATCCTTCCAACGAAAGTAATGCAATTTTCAAGCGAGCCTCTGATGGAATTGTGTTGATTAACCAGAATGTTTGCATTGGGTGCAAAAATTGTATCCAGGCCTGCCCTTATGGGGCGCCACAGTTCAACTCTCAAACCAAAAAGATGGAGAAATGCACTTTCTGTCTCCATCGTCAGGAGGCAGGATTTCTACCGGCCTGCGTCACCACGTGTGTTGGGAATGCAATACAACTCGTGGACAACTTCAACGTCAATGAATCAGGGATGAATCGGCCAAATGATTTTGCCGATCCGTCGCTCACGGTGCCCTCGGTAAAGTTTGAACCTACTATTTAGAAATTAGACTTCAAAACCCCCCTCTCCCTCTTTGCCAAAGGGGGAAAGGGGGCCGCTTGCCACTGCGTGCCCGGGAAACCCCCCGGCATAGGCGAGGGGAAGCCTCACAAACCTGTCATGAAAAATCAGTTAGAAAGGAGCATCGTGATCATGATGAATGAGCAGGAAGAAAGGCTTCAAGAGGTTTACAGCCCAAAAAGGATAGCTGCCGGTGCGAAAGAAGGCGACTCTTTAGCCTATCAGGAGGCTCGTGCGCGGGCGAATATGTATCATTTCTTTTCTGATATTTTTCTCAATCCTCCCCAACGAGGCATTTTAGATCAGATTGCGAAAAAGGATTTCCTCGAGGAACTTTCCTCCCTATTCGGGGAGAAAGGGGTGGCCGAGCTGAAAGAATTTGCAGCCGCCGTTCATTTCGACGAGGACCTGGAGGCTCTCCAGAAGGAATATATGGACCTCTTTGCCGTGCCCACAGGCCGTTACGTCACGCCTTTTGAGGATGTTTACCTGGGGATGGCGGTGGATGGCAAACAGGAAAGAGGCCCCCTGCTGGGGAAAAAAGCCATTGCAGCGATAAGGGTGTATAGAGAGGCCGGCGCAGAAATGAACGAAGCATGTATGGAATTGCCCACCCACATTGGGGTGGAGCTCTCTTTTATGAGGTTTTTGTGTGAAAGGGAAGCACAGGCGATCTATGATGAAGAAAGGGATATCCTGATCGATGGAGAGAGGAAGACAGAGGTATGGGATTCCATCAGACATCGTGACCTCCAGATAAGATTTCTTCAGGAGCACCTCAACGAGTGGTTCCCTCAACTCAGCCAATCGATTCAAGCGAATGCAAAAAGTCCATTTTATCGTGGCCTTGCCTTGATGACCGAGTCATTTATCGTCCAGGATACAGCCAAATTGTCGGGGCAACTCGATTTAGAGAGACGGATGCCATGCGGATCTCACAAGCTCCGATGAGGCTTTAGAAAGGGATTCGGATGTCTATAGATTTCCTAAATATGGCGTTGAATGGTACACAAAATACCTTCCCCCTTCCAACTTTTTGCAAGCGGTCCCGCCTCAGAAAAAGCAATTGTCGGAGGTGCATGGAAATCTGTCCGGAGAATGCCATTGTTCTGGATCCAGGCCCAACCATAAAGGACGGCTGCTCTGATTGCGGTCTTTGCGAGAGGATCTGCCCGACAGAAGCATTTCAGAATGAACTTTCAACGGACGAGGACTTATTAAATCAAGGGAAATCATTTCTTGATAGAGAAAAATCTCAGCTAAAAAAGAAAACGTTATTCATCAGCTGCCGCCAGGCAGAAAACCAGGATGAGGAGTCGATCTCCGTTCCTTGTCTGGGAAAAATAACTGAAAATGTCATTCTGGGAGCTGCCCTGTTAGGATTTGCTGAAGTCGTATTGATAAAAGGAATCTGCTCTCAATGCCATTTCACACAGGGCGAGAAGTTGCTCGCAAATTCAATCACCCTCTCTCGCATATTGTTGGAGAGTTCAGGATTAGGAATATTTCCTGTTCGCCTCCAAGAAAAAGTGAAAAAGAAGGAGAGAATTCTCAGCAGGAGAGAGATCTTCTCGAAAATTTCTAATGAAGTGGGAAAGAAAGCTTCCTCCTACCTGCATGACAAGGGAGGGGCCTTTCAAAAAAAGGTTGGGGGCATCCCTGAATGGAAAGATGGCAAAAGGAGTTCGCCCAGGAGGAGATTGCTGCAGACGCTGATTCGGAAAAGGGGTTGGGAAAAGTCAGTGGTTTTGAAATACAGGCCAGAGTTTCCGTGGGGGAGAATAAAGATTGATGAAAAGAACTGCTCTGCATGTGGAACCTGCCTTGCCCTCTGCCCAACAGGGTCAATTTCCAAGAAATTAGAGGAAGGATACCAATTCTTTTGCCATAACAGCTCTTTATGCAGCAACTGTTCCCTCTGCAAGGAGGCTTGTCCGAGAAATGCGATTGATTTTGAAGCGGATTTTCCCCTTACGGATATTTTCGAAGACGAGGTTAAAGTTGTGGCAAGGGTCAAATTAACCTCATGTATTGTTTGCGGAGAAGTGATGACAGCCGAAAAAGGCAACTTGTGCTTCACCTGTCAGAAACGCAAGGTGTGGCCCATTCATGTCAACGTGTAGAGGAAAAGAAATACCGGTTCGCTTGTTATGACATCGGAAGTGGCCACAAATGAATTTAAATATGTCATTTCAGATTTGGAGGACTTATGATCAACAGAATGGGTTTTGAAAAACTCCTTGGTGAGTCTGGTAAGATTCACGGCCACCTCTGCCCCGGACAGGTTCTGGGTGTCAGGATGGCCCTATACGGTATAGAAAGGGTAGGAATTGATGATCCAAAAGGCAAGGGCAGAAAGAAGCTTTATCTCTTTGTGGAGATTGACCGTTGTGCAACCGATGCCCTCCAGTCAGTGACAGGCTGCAGCCTGGGCCATCGGACGATGAGATTCGTGGATTATGGAAAGATGGCGGCCACGTTTATCAATCTTGAGACAGATCAAGCAGTGAGGGTGGTCGCAAAGGAAGAGGCAAAAGATATGGCGAAGAAATATCTCCCCGGAATAGAAGATAAATACCGATGCCAACTGGGGGCATACAAGATCATGCCTGATGATGAACTCTTTTATCATGAACGGGTTTTCCTTCATATTCGGCCTGAGGATATACCTGGACGGCCTCTAAAAAGGGTGAGATGTGAGGATTGTGGGGAATATGTCCAAGATATGAGAGAAGTGTTAAAGAATGGAACAACCCTGTGCCGCTCTTGTGCAGAGGGAGGATATTATACCCACCAGCGATATTTCTATTCCTCACGTTATGCGGAAAAGTCACAACGCTCCGTGCTTTTCTGTGGAGAGTAAAAAAGAATGGAGGGGAGAGGGCCGATGACTTTGGTCCTCTTTGGCTGATTCATCCCCCAAAATACCCGATCGAGCTATCAGCCTTCCTAATTTATGAACATATTAACTTCAATAGTGATTTTTGTCGAGAGATCGAAGGATTAAAATACCAATGGAGGAGGGGCAGAATGAAGTATTTATTCCGATTTTTTCAAAAAGGGCCTTCAACCTATTCGCAACCGCGGAAATATACTTCTTTCCCAAAGGGAGGGATCAGCTGCCTCCCTTTGGGAAGTGATAAATTTATTGGACTACTGGACCATTTGGTGTATATGCAACATTGGCATCCAGGAAAAACAGCCTCTTCACATCATTGTATTTGCAATCATCCAGAAGCCCAAAATACATTTCCGCGGCCCTTGCGCCACTGGCACAAACAAACACCACATATCCTTCTTTTGGAAGCCGAGCCAGGGTGCTATCGCAACCTTTGTCAAAGAGGTCGTTGATGAAAATATGTGTGGCAGCATCAAAGTGGCCTGCGTTGTACTCAAATGGAGTTCTAACGTCTACAATAAATACGTTTGAAGGCTTTTCAGCTACTATTTTCTTGAAGAATTCTTTGTCGATCGTCCCCTCTTCCTTACCTGCCTTGAGGGTGTCAACTTTAT
>Ga0102851_10003067_pt1 | contig 10301 bp, 6 predicted proteins | sample Mud3Dept3metaG_FD_79558 | JGI IMG/M metagenome (GOLD analysis project Ga0102851, IMG submission 79558) | Freshwater wetland microbial communities from Ohio, USA, analyzing the effect of biotic and abiotic controls - Mud 3 Core 4 Depth 3... | ecosystem: Environmental > Aquatic > Freshwater >...
AGCGACAGGGTCTGGACCAGCGACTACAAGTATCATTTCAAGTGGTGCATGGAGGTACCGGAAGACCAGGCTAACGCACGGACACAGCAGAGAAGCGACTGGCTGGGGCAGAATGCGGGCCAGACACAGGATCCTGGAGAAGGGGAGAAAAGGCCGTCCTCAAAGAGGGAAGCGAAAGAAAAACTGATAGGAGAAACAGGGCAGCAATCGACTACAGGATATCCAGTTTCGGACCACACCTACCGGTTCAACCCGCAGAACCTCATCATTGACGAATTCAATGGTATCTGGGCCGTCAAGGACAGCACCATCCCGGATCGCGCAATTTATTCTTGCCTGCAGGAAAGAAAGGGTGACTGCGAGCAGGTGCTGGCATTCCTCCAATTCTACGGAATCAACGAACAGATCTTCACTTGTGGAGATATCGGGATGACGATCTATCTTGTATCCGGCAGTGCGCCATCGGGGCCTTATCCTGGTGTGAAGTGCCGGTCATTTAATCCCCAGGCCCTAACCATACAGCAGGGCACCGTGGTATCCAGCCAGGTCTCAGGCACCCCCGATTGGGAGATCCTGGAAAACGGTGCGCTTTTTTTCAGGATCGCGGGAAACTTGGGGCCGTCCGACGAAGCGACCGCGCAGAATATCGTTAATCTCGTACGGCAGTATGGCTTCAACAACAGGTGTTATTTGACGAGCGGGTTCTATTACATGCGAAAATAGTTTCATCGCAGAACCACCCCGACGGGTTGTTAATTATTTTATCGCCCATGCATTGATCTGTTGGGCCTCTATGAAACTTCTTATATTGAATTTTGCAACCGATGGTACCCTCACAAAAGTATCCAGACGCGGAAAGTCTTTTCATAGACAGAGTTGGGCCACCCCTAAAGAAACCAGGCGGCGAACCGTCTGCGAAGTGATTACACAAATATTCAAAGCATGCAGTACAAAAGGTGCCTTTAATGAAAACAAAGCTATTGCCGTTATTTCTTGTTTCGGTTCTGGTAGGCGTGCTCTTTTCCCTAATTTTTTTGAATACTGCGCCAGCGGAGCAAAATAAAGATGTGGCCGAACAGTTCCGGCTGATCCCCGGAAACGGGAAATTCAACCTAGAGGTCACCTCGACAAAGGTAACCGCCAGGATCGCCGTTGAGAGAAAGTGGCTGATCCCCCCCGGTGAGGAAAAGGAGGACGCCGAAAACTACGTCTCGGCATTCCACTATGACCAAACCGTCGATTCATTTGCTGTCGGCGACGGGAAAATCGGTCTTCACCTCTCGTCCTACACTATCCAGAAGAGAGGCAGTGCCGCTGCCGCCGCCGGCAAAGACGTGTTTCTCGTCTACAATCCCGGGACGGCACACCTGGCCGACGGGCTCACAAGCCTCGGCATCACCAAGGTCCGGCTCCGAAGCGACTGCTTCCGGGCGGAGAACTCCATTTTCATTCTCTCCGATGTCAACGGCGACAGGTTGACGGACATCGGCGTCATACAGGAAAGTATTTCCTGCGATGCTCAGCCGCAAAGCGCCGGTCTCGAGTATTCCCGGTCGAACTACGCGCAGAAACCCGTCAGGTGGTATCTCTATTCGCAAAATAAATGGGCCTACAACCCGGCCTATGACGGGAAATGGGTCGCTGGATACAGGGAACTTGCCCTTATCGGCATGGCAATGGGGCCTGTTGACTTCGTGGCGAATGAACTCTGGGGAAGCTACGATCCATCCAGATGGAAGACGCGGGACGGAAAACCTCCCGTATACACCCCGGCCTACAGAAAGACACTGATGGACAAAGGAATTCAGCCCCGTCAGCCTTCCGTCAAGCAGGAGTAAGACGGCGGCTGATGTCCTGAGAAACAAAGGTCGTGCGTCATATGTGCAGATTCCGTCTGAATAAAGGGTCAAGCAACTTTAACGGATACTGCTTCAATTACTATACGAAAATGAAGAATCGGTCTGAGCGGGAGTGGTCTGGAAGATGATGCCAGGGAAAAAAATATCATGTCTGTTGGTGTTCATCGTCTTCATGATGATAAGTTTTGCAGCCAGGTACATCGGCAGTTACATCACGCACTTTGTTCATCCCCTCATCCTCGTCGGAGCGATTTTTTTGGCGGTAGGCCTGCTTTTTCTGAATTCTTATCGGCGTAGAATTAAGAGAGCGAGGGCCAGCAGGTTCTGGCCCACCGTCGAAGGGCAGATCGTCGTTTCGGACATCGCTGTCCTGGACGATACGGATGACTCCGATGATTATTACAGGCCCAACATCGTTTATCGGTATATCGTGCAAGACCGGGGGTACGAAGGCAAATCAGTCGCGTTCGGCATGGAAAACACCAAACACCGCAACCGCGAACGTGCCGAGAAAGTGCAGCTTCACTACCCGGTGGGCGGAAATGTGATGGTACATTACGATCCCGCAGACCCCTCGGTTTCAACACTGGAGCCCGGCAACACCGAATGGACCGGGAGTGCCGCTCCTTTTATGTTTGCTCTGTTGTTCGCCTTCGTAGTCATCGGCATCGGTATCTATGAACAACTGAATTTGTCCGGTACAGAATGGTCCTGGGTTATTAAGCTTATACCTTATATTGTATTCGGGATGCTCCTGGCAGGGATCGGCTTCCGTCTGTATAGAAGAAACAGATAATTCCTCCCGTTTCATCCAGCCGGTCGCAGCTCAAACCCGGACGAGCAGAAAATTTAATCAGACAGGGAAGAAGGTGCGTAAAAAAAATCGTATTGGGTATTCTGGTGTGTGTCCTGATGTGCACGACCATGGCTTTTGCGGCCACATAGATGGGTGATTATTGAAAATACCAATCCTTGCCGTATCGAGGCCAGTTCTCTGCAGTAAATCTCGATCAATCGGCCTTTGCTCACCAATGCTAAGGCCAAATGCACGACATACGTGCTGAATCTGTAATCAAGAGGAGGGGTGATGAAAAGTGTAATGCTTGTTCTATTTTGTTGCCTTCTGCTGTTGCCAACAGGCTCATTAGCTGCGTCAGTGGAGTCGTACACAGACAGACCCGGGTCTGATTATAAGAATTTCGAGCTGCCACAACCCGATTTCAAATTATGCCAAGATACCTGCCTGAACGATCCGAAATGCAAGGCCTGGACATATGTCAGACCCAATATTACGGGTCCTAAAGCCCACTGCTGGCTGAAAGATGCCGTACCGAAAGCCGTTTCAAGTCCGGATTGTATATCTGGAACAAGAACAGGCACATCGGCGGTGGGCGTAAAGCCGGAAACCGGAAAAGCGGACCTGCCCTTCTATATTGACTGCAGCCGATTGGAACGGAGCAAGCAGCCTCTATGTAATGCCTACATCGCCAATACCCGGGACAAAGTCTATCCGATTCTCAAGGAGTTCGCCGGGATATCTCCTGCCGACTGTCCCGCTGCATACTGTTGCGATGCGATTTACTACACGATCATACCGGGCGACGCAGTGTATACGTCATCCGGAGCCCGGGCAGGGGGACTTACATCGGGAAATAGAATAACCTATGCGGAAGTATTCAGCGGATTGACTGATGTCGATAATTATGATGTCCACGAACTTTTTCATGCCTACAGTTACTGCACCGGCGCGCTGGACGAACATGTATTCCACGGTCCTATACAGCACCTGGTCTTTACCCGCCTGGGTCGCTCCCTGAAGGGTGCTCAGCACACCGCTGAAGACAGGGACACGGCGGTGAAATGGAAAAATAATTATCTCGAACGGCTGAAAGCAATGAGCGGCCCTGACCTGGATTACGGGTGTACACTGATTCTGAGTTTCGAAATGACGGTGGCATATTTTGACCTGGGCGAGGATGCCATTGGGCAGATCTATCGACTTTCTATGGGCAATCCGAACCCGGCTTCCGCACCGAAGCAAAGGCTGGCTGAGGTCTGGGGCAATGAACGCGCCAGGAAAGTCAAGGTGATCCTTGAAGCACTCAGGAAGAATTACAATTACTCTTTTAACGATTTACCCTCCATATGTGGTTATTGAAAAGGTACCTTCCGAAGCAAGATGATCCGGTTTGCGAACCGGCATGATAGAGTCAAAATGAAATGCGGAGCAGGCGGGAAATGCCCGGGACAGTCAAAAAAACCAACCGGACCCATCCAAGAGGAGAGAAAGGGCTATGGAAAAAAGAGCAGGAAAGAACGGGTTTCATGATCTCTTAAGAGTATCGCTGACCACTATTGCCATACTGAGTTTCATCTTTGTCATCCCGTCTCAGGCGGTCAGCGACAACTGGGTTAGAATAAATAATGACGGTTTTTCCACCTCGCCCCGCGCGGCTACGGTGCCAGGCGCAAATGCCAACAAAACTTATGTCGGGGCGATGACCGTTTTTGGAAATAACCTTTACGCGTCGGCCAGCAACAATATCGCTGCTGCCGGGAACGCCAGGGTATATAAAATCCCGGTGGGCGACACAAATGCGGCTCACTGGAAAGACTGCCAATTGCCATTAGACCAGGACGATAAGGATGCCGATGCCATGGCCGTCTTCAAGGGCGCGCTCTATGTCGGAACGGCAAAGGGCAGGCTCTGGCGAACCATGGGAAACACTCCGGCAGACTGGAAAAAAGTTAATCCGATACGTAATAACAGTTGGTCGGGAAAGATATGGTCAATGGCCGTTTACAAGAGTATGCTCTACCTGGCACAAGACAGACCAGCCAAAATCTGGTGCTCCCCCGACGGCCTGAACTGGAAATTGGTTGTTCCCAACGCCTTCGGCGATCCTCATAATAATTACTCGGTCCGTCTGGCCGTGGACCCTTCCAGGGACATTCTTGTTGCCGGAACGGGAGTTGAGATGCCGGGCTCACCTGTGAACGGCTGCGAGATATGGGCCACTTCCGACGGTACCAACTGGAAGCAGATCAATCAGGACGGGTTCGGGACTAACAGGAATGCCATCGCCGCCTCATTGATCTCCTTTAACGGGGATCTCTACGTAGGTACGATAAATCATGAATCCGCAAAAATATGGCGTTACAAAAAAACAGTGAACACATGGGAAAGTGTGTACGACCCCTGTCAGTCACCATGCGCAGGAGATATACCGAAAGCCGCTTATGCGATGGCAGTTTTCCAGGGCAGTTTATCTGTGGGGTTGGGTCGTGCGCCAGCCGCTCCATTGTTTATCTTGAAATCCCACGACGGCAAGAACTGGGCAAAAGCGAACGAGGATGGGTTCAGGGATCAAAATAATTCGTACGTCAGCGCCATGACAACTGTTTCCCAAAAAGGTTCCCCGCCAACGCATTATCTCTACGCCGGGACATACAACTCGAAAACCGGGGCGGAGGTTTGGATGACGTCGAACCGACCTTTTTCTCGATGGTGATTTTTTTTCAGTGAAAGGGCCGTTTACGGTTGTCTTTGTTACCGGGATGCAATTCGTATCAACCTGCAGCCGCGGCACCGGCGCGCTGGACGAGCATGTATTCCACGGCCCTGTTCAGCATATGGTCTATACACGCCTGGGGCGCCCCTGGCGGGCAGATCTTGAAGTTTGCCTTGCCTTGGGCCCCGGCCAATCCGATATGCGCGGCTGACGGGCGTTTTCATTCATCTTGACTTTGCACATAGGCTCATGATTTATTGGAGACCTGCAAATCAAGCATAATGTTCCAATAGCTTAACGGCCGGGTTGCATCATCGTCAGGGTATAAGAGATGCACAAAAAAACCGATGCAACAATACTGGACCTGGCGGATATCCCCTTCTTCTCGCAGCTCCCGTCCGATGGGCTCGACCGCCTGAGGCAACTTGCGGATGTGTGTTCCTATGCTGCGGGTTCCGTGATCTGCCGCAAAGGCGAAGTGGGGAGCGCTTTCTTCGTGGTCGCCGCGGGCGGGGTTAACATTCAGCTCGGCCCGGACGACGATGCCCGCAAGGCGGGCGTCTCCCTGCGGCCTGGACAGGTCTTCGGGGAGATGTCGCTCCTTTCCGGCATGCCGATTTCCGCGACTGTGGTAGCGGCCAGAGACACCATGGTGTATGCGCTCTCGAAGGAGCGATTCCTGGAGCTGCTGGAAACGCAGCCGGCTCTTCGCCAGGCGCTGGTTCAAATGTTCATCGAGCGTATCCGTCACCGCTCGAGTCTCCCTTCCGAAGTACGGCTGGCGCCCTGCACACTGATTGTCCGGCCGCCGGGCACAAGAGCCGATCTCTTCAATCTCGCCCTTTTTCAAGCCGTCGAACACTACGCACCCGGATCTTTTTACATCGACACCGTCTCTTCTCATGGATGGAAAGAAGCACCGCCCGGCAGCGGTCGTCCTTTATTCCCCGATTCAGACCGGCCCCTTCGTAAAACAGGCACCCCCTCCGCCCCGGCACTCTATGCGATCGAAGAAAGCGCAAGTTGGGTCGCCCGGTTGATTCAAAACTGGAGAAGCCACGGCAGCACCGGCCAGGTGCTGGCCGTTTCGGTGAGCGCCAGCCAGATAGCCCCACTCAAGGCCTGCCTCGAGAACGTCGATTCCGTTGTTCTCTTTGAAGACGCCTTCCCGGACGACGAAAACAAGGGGATGTCAGCGAGCGGTTTCGGTCTGGCCAGGGTCAGCCGCGTCCGGATCAGCAGCCGCCGGGAGGTGAGTCCGAAGCAGCGCCGGGGTCCCTGGTTTTTCTGCCTGGCACCGGATGAACTGGACCGCCTCACACGCGGCGATTCCCCCGAGCGGTGGGACCGGACGCTCGCACCGAACGTGGACTGGATTGCCCGTTGGATCACCGGACGGGAGATAGGAATCGCCATGAGCTCGGGAGCCGCGTGCGGCTTCGGACACCTCGGCGTGCTCCAAGTTCTCGAGGAAGCCGGAGTAACCGTTGACTACCTCTGCGGCAGCAGCATGGGCGGAGCGGCAGCTCTCATCTATGCCAAGACGGGAAGCGTGGCGCAAACCATTGAGGCGAGTCGGGAACTCCTGAGCGGGAACATGCAGGTTGTCGATGTCTCGTGGTGGCCAAAATCCTCCCTGCTCGCCGGAAGAAAGCTGGGCCGGATTATCGATGATCTATGGGGCAAGACGACTTTCGCGGAGTTCGAAAAGCCGGCCGCAGCCGTCGCCGCCGACCTCGTGAAGGGGGAGCGTTTTGTTTTGGAACGGGGATCGGCTGCCGTTGCTGTCCGCGCGACCAGTGCCATACCGGGCATCTTTCCGCCCGTCTCCTGCGGCGGGAGAATGCTCGTCGACGGCGCACTGGTCAGTCACATCCCTCTCGACTTGCTCGAACGGCGCCGTTGCGGTCTCAAGATCGCGGTCATTGTGACGACGGCGCCGGGCACGAGCCCGGGCCAGAAAGATATCCGCCACCGGCAAATGAGGGAAAAATTCGATTGTTTGCTGGGACTGAGGCACGTTATCGGCAGTTCCTGGGAGCTGCAGTCCTTGTGGCGCGGTTCCGCGGAGGCCCTGAACGCGGACATCGTCCTGTTCCCCCGAGCCAACCAGGCATCGGGCTTTGACTTCAGCGCCCTCAACGAAATGATTGAAGCAGGCCGGAAGGCAACCGAAGAAAAAATGGATTTCATCCAAAAATCCGTGGCCAGTCTCCTGAGACCGGGGGTTCCATGACAAAGGGAAATCCAAAGCGCTTTCAGTGGCGCCGGACACCAGGGCTACCTTCGAGCGCTTCTTTCTCGAATGGAGGACGTTTCCCCTGTCTGAAAATTAGTGAATTTGACCCGACGGACGACGTGAAATAATTTGACGCGCCCTCCGTGAGTATTTCTTTCTTTTCGTGATCGCGGATTGGTTGCCATGTCCAGATATTCAAAAGCACTAATCTGGGGAGTCCTGATAGGGGCTCTGGGTCTCGTCGGCTTTTCACTGAACTACATAAACGAGTGTGACCAGAGGATCGGGCTCGACTTTCTCTTCAACATAAGGGGGCCCATCAAGCCGCCGCCGGATGTTGTGATCGTCGCGATAGACAAGGCATCGGCCCAGCGACTGAATCTTCCCAGGGATCCCGTGAGGTGGCCGCGATCCCTTCACGGACGCCTGGTCGATATCCTCTCACAGGAAGGTGCGGGAGTCATCTCCTTCGACCTCCTTTTCGACGAGTACCGCGACCCCATCGACGACAACCGGCTCGCCCGGTCGATTCAAAAGGCCGGCAACGTGATCCTTTGCGGCGCCATCATGTCCGAGTATATCCGCTTACGCTCCGGGGGCCACAAAGCGGAAGGGTCCGTCATGATCGAGACGTTCGTGCCGCCCATCCCGCTCCTGGCGGCGCCGGCGTTCGCAACGGCTTCCTTTCCCCTGCCGAGGGTCCCGGTGCGGGTGGACCAGTGCTGGTCGTTCAAGCTCGGGAACGTCCCTACACTGCCCGTTGTGATGCTGCAGGCTTTCTCCATGGATATCTACGATGAGTTCATCGCCAACCTTGCAAAGATCGACCCTTTGCAGACCGAAGCCCTGCCCCGCAACAGAGCGTCTCTGCTGACTTATGGAAAATTGCAGAACTCCGTTCGATCAATACGTGATCTTTTCGAGAACGACCCGCCGCTGGCGAAAAAGGTCCTCGAGGTACTGGATCGCCCTCAGGCATTTAAAACGGACGATAAAAAAACGAAAAAGCTTCAGGCAATCATGCGGATGTACACCGGGGAAGAGAGCCAGTTCATCAACTACTACGGCCCTCCTGGAACCGTCACCCGGATCCCCTATTCTAAAGTCATCGAGGGAGGAAGCGGATTTGACTTCAAGGGCAAGGCCGTGTTCGTCGGGGTCACGGAAGATCTGCGGGCTGAACAGATGGGCGGTTTCTACACCGTATTTTCCCAGAAAGGAGGCGAGAATCTAAGCAGCGTCGAGCTTGCCGCGACGGTCTTCTCGAATCTGCTTGAAATTCAACCCATAGGGATGATCAGTCCCGCCGCTCAGGCTGTGATGCTCTTCACGTGGGGTCTGATGATCGGTTTTTTATGCCGTCAATTGCCGGGCTACAGGGCCGCCATCATCGTTGTTGCCCTGTGCCTTGTCTACGCAGGGGTCGCCTATCACCAGTTCAGGGAAAACAACCTCTGGATGCCGCTCTTCGTGCCCGTGCTGATCCAGGCGCCCGTCGCCATCGTCGCGGCGTCCGTCTGGCATTACCGCAACATCCACAGGGAGCGCGAAAATATCCGGAAGGCCATCGGCTACTATCTCCCCAACAACGTCATCGATTCAATGGTGGAGAACATCAACGATTTCAAAACAAAAAGTGACATGGTCCACGGCACGGTCCTCTATGCCGACGCCGAAAAGTACAGCACGCTGGCCGAAACCATGTCACCGTCAGAGTTGAAACAGTTCATGAACCGTTACTATGAGGCCGTCTTCGGGCCCGTCCAGAAGCACGGTGGAAGGGTGCTTGACGTGGTGGGGGACGCCATGCTCGCCATCTGGTACAGGGAAAGTCCCGGCGTCGATGTGAGGGTTAACCCCTGCCAGGCAGCGCTGGAAATCGCCGCGGCCGTCGCCGCCTTCAATGCCGACTCCCCCAACAGTCGACTCCCCATCCGGATCGGCCTGCACGCCGGTTATGTGTCTCTCGGCAGTGTTGGCGCCCACGACCACTACGAATACCGGGCCGTCGGGGACTGCGTCAACACGGCATCCCGAATGGAGGGGCTCAACAAGTACCTGAAGACCCGGATCCTGGTTTCAGACGATGTCATCGCGGGTATCGGAGAATACCTCACAAGGCCCCTGGGTAAATTTATCCTGGCGGGGAAGGTAAACGCTGTTTCCGTCAACGAATTGATATGCCGCAGGGAAGAGGCCGACGAAAGGAAGATCGCTCTGAGTGAAACGTTCAGCCGCGCTCTCGAGGCCTACAGGGGACGGCTCTGGAACATCGCCATCGACCTCTTCGAGAACATCCTGGCAGTGAATGCCGATGACGGGCCTTCACTCTTTTACCTGAAGCTCTGCAGAGAGTACATCCTGAAGCCGCCACCCGAGGAATGGGACGGATCCGTCACCCTGGGTGCGAAGTGATGAGGTTGCATCGGATGTCCTGACAAGAGGGGAAAATCCAAAAAAAGGGAGGCACCTTATGAAGCGGGGGAAGGGTTTTTTACGTGCCGTCATTTTCATCCTGTTCATCTTCATTCTGTTTCACCCGCAGACCACCCAGGCCCAGAAGGCGGCCCAGACGGATATGTGGCTTGCAAGCCTGACCTCCGCAGAGGGGGGCATCTACGTTCAGCGGGCCGGCCAGTCCCAGTTGGCTGCCGTCAAGACCACCGAGAAGTTCTTCCCCGGCGACACGCT
>Ga0102851_10003068_pt1 | contig 10301 bp, 7 predicted proteins | sample Mud3Dept3metaG_FD_79558 | JGI IMG/M metagenome (GOLD analysis project Ga0102851, IMG submission 79558) | Freshwater wetland microbial communities from Ohio, USA, analyzing the effect of biotic and abiotic controls - Mud 3 Core 4 Depth 3... | ecosystem: Environmental > Aquatic > Freshwater >...
GCACCACGGCCGCCGCGGCGACCATGCTGAACACGATGCCCGTCGCGAGGGCGACGCCCAGAGTGCGGGCGAAGTCGAACGCCACGTCGCGAGTGCGGATGCCTGCGGTCTTCATCGAAACTTCCTCCTGTTTCCGGTCCGGCGCGGCCCGACCGGGCCGCCACACTGCGTATTTGAGAGTTGAAGTGTGGTGGCGGCGCGCCGCGATGATGGCAGGTTAGAGAGGAAAAGTGGCGGAAAAAAGGCACGCTTCGCTGCACGCGGCGCCGCGCGATCGGCGTGCGCTATATTCGCCCGGTCATCCCCACTCCGCTGTCATGCCCAAGCGAATCGCCATCGTCGAGGACGACCCCTCGATCCGGGCCAACTATGCCGATGTCCTGAAGCGCCACGGCTACGAGGTCTCCGCCTACGCGAACCGGCGCGAGGCGATGGCCGCGTTCGCCACGAGGCTTCCCGATCTCGCCATCCTGGACATCGGGCTCGCGGACGAGATCGACGGCGGCTTCGCGCTCTGCCGCGAGTTGCGGGCGATGTCTGCCACCCTGCCGATCATCTTCCTCACGGCGCGCGACAGTGACTTCGACACGGTCTCCGGCCTGCGCCTCGGCGCGGACGACTATCTGACGAAGGACATGAGCCTGCCGCACCTCCTCGCCCGGATCAGCGCCCTCTTCCGGCGCGCCGATCTCGCGCGCGAGGCGCCGCAGACCGAGGACCTGCTCGATCGCGGCAACCTGGCGCTCGACATGAAGCGGTTCGCGGTGACCTGGGGCGGGCAGCCGGTGGACCTCACGCTTACCGAGTTCTGGATCGTCCACTCGCTCGCGCGCCATCCGGGCCACGTGAAGAGCCGCGACCAGCTGATGTCGGACGCGCACATCGTCGTCGACGACAGCACCATCACCTCGCACGTGAAGCGCATCCGCAGGAAGTTCGCCGCCACCGACCCGGCGTTCGACTCGATCGACACGCTCTACGGCATGGGCTACCGCTGGAAGAGCGCCTAGCCGCCTCGATGCCACCGCCCGCCCGACTCGTCCCGCGCTTCGGTCTGCGCGCGAAGGTGCTCGTGGTCGCGCTCGTGCTGCTCGCGATTCCCCTTGCCGGCTGGAGCTATCTCAAGGAGGTCGAACGCGTTCTGCGCGCGGGCCAGGAGCATTCGGTGATCGCGACGTCGCGAGCGGTCGCGACCGCGCTCCACGACCGGCCCAAGCTCCTCGACCTGCGCGCACGCACCGAGGAGGCCGCGGACGAGGGCGCGATGCCGCTTCCCGGCGGGGTCAGACCGGTCGCTCCCGACTCGCGCGCCGCGAGCGAGGAGATTCTCCTCATCGTGCAGGGTCTCGGCCGCTCGAGCGGACGCATCTGGGTCGTCGATCGGAAGCTGAACCTGCTCGCCATCGCGGGCGGCCTCAAGCGAATCGAGCCTGCCCCGCAGCCGGAATCGGCGTGGGACCGGTTCGTGACCGCGCCGCTTCGCCCGTTTCTCGAACGCGTGCTGGCCAGGCCGACCGAGGATTTCGACGACGCCCTCCCGGAGGCGGCGATCGCCGGGGGCCGCGACGTCGCGAGCGCGCTCGACGGGGTGCCGGCGTCGCGGTGGCGGCACACGCCAGACGGGCGCGCCGCCATCGTTTCGGCCGCACATCCGATCTGGCACGGGGAGCAGGTGATCGGTGCGGTCGTCGTCGAGGAAACCGCGAACGCGATCCAGTCCCTGTCGAGCGACGCGCTCGAGCGCCTCGTGACGGTGACGCTGGTCGCGTTTCTGATCGGCGGGCTGACCTTGCTGCTTTTCGCTTCGCGGATGTCGGGCCGACTGCGTCGCCTCCGCGACGAGGCGGAAGCCGCGATCGACTCGCAGGGACGCATCCGCCGCCTCATCACGGGGACGCGCGCCCACGACGAAATCGGCGACCTCTCGCGCAGCTTCTCGACCGCGCTCGAGCGCATCGCGCAGTACAACGCCCACCTCGAATCGCTCGCCAGCCGGCTTTCGCACGAGCTGCGCACGCCGATCGCGGTGGTGCGGTCGTCGCTCGACAACCTGCGCATGCAGCTGCCGCCCGACGAAGCACGGGTGTATCTCGACCGCGCCAACGACGGGCTTGCCCGCCTCACGACGCTCCTCACACGCATGAGCGAGGCCACGCGACTCGAGCAGACGGTGCGCGAGGCCGAGCGCGAGCGCTTCGATGCGCACGCCGTCGCAGCGGGCTGCGTGGCCGGCTACGCGACCGTGTATCCGGCGCAGCGCTTCGAGTTCGTCGCGCCGGATGTGCCGGTCGAAATCGACGGGTCCCCGGACCTTTTCGCGCAGATGCTCGACAAGCTCGCCGCGAACGCCGCTGACTTCTCGGTGCCGGGAGCGCCGATCCGTGTGGCACTGGGACGCCGCGGCAGCGAGGCGGTGCTGACGATGACGAACAGCGGGCCGCCGCTCGCGCCGGAGATCGCCGGACGCCTCTTCGAGACCATGGTGTCCGCGCGCAAGGACGCGGGTGCCGAGCCGCACCTGGGCCTCGGCCTCTACATCGTGCGACTCATCGCCAAGTTCCATCGCGGCACGGCGCGCGCCGCAAGTCTCCCCGACGGCACGGGCGTCGTGGTGACGGTGGTGTTTCCGCTCGCGGGCGCCTGAGACCCGCGCCGCATCGCGCTACTGCACGTTCCGCTGCGTTCGGATCGCAAGCGCGGGAAGCTGGATGCCGAGCTTGGAGAGCTTGAACACTGCCTGCGTGCGGTTCGCGACATCGAGCGCACGGAGGATCGCCGAGATATGGGTCTTTACGGTGCCCTCGGCAAGATCCAGATCGCGGCAGATGAGCTTGTTCGGCTTTCCCTGCACGATCAACGCGAGCACCTCGGCCTGGCGGTCGGTCAGACCGAGATCGGCGAGTGTGCGGGGCGGCCGCGCAGGCGCAGGCGCTGTCGCGCTCAACTGGGTAGTGGGTGCCGGCGGCGGTTCGCCCGGCCCGGACGCGCCGATCACCTGCGGCGGCACGTACACGCCTCCGGCAAGCACGAGCCGCAACGCGTTGACGAGCACGGGCGTCGGCGAGCGCTTGGAGATGAATCCCATGGCGCCGCCGTCGATCGCAGCGAGCACCACGTCGCGCTGATCGTTCGCCGACAGCACGACCACGGGGACGTCGGGCCGAGTGCTGCGCAGCTGCTCGAGAAGGCTCATCCCCTGCGCGCCCGGCAGCCCGAGATCGAGCAGCACGAGCGCCAGCGGGTCGTGCTCGCCGAACGCCGACACCGCCTCGTCGGCGCTCGCCGCCTCGAACGTATGCGCCTCCGGATCGAGCTCGCCGAGCACGTTCGCCAGGCCCTCGCGGATGAGCGGGTGGTCGTCGACGATGAGTATGTTCATGGTTCCGTTCCAGTCCCCGGGCGGAGGGTGCGAGATCCGGGGTGCCCAGACTCCGGAACGTTAGCTGCCGCGCGCGCGGGGGGCAACCATCCCTAGGGATGAGAAACGGCCTAGGCGAGGGTCCGGAGTCTCGCGAGTCGGGGGCGCGTGCCGACGAGCCGGCCTCCGGCGACCGACCCTAGCCCGTAACCCGAGACGCCCTAGTCGACCTCGGGCCGCTTCCGTGCTTCTGGCCTCGCATCCCCGCAGCCGCCCCGGGCGCGCCGATCCGAGTGAACTCCCTCCGACGCGCCAACGTGCACACTGTCGGTGCACGCCGACCGGAGCCTGTCAAGGGCGAAGTGTGAACAAGTCCGCACTTTCGCCCCGCTTCGGCGGGGCACCCCGATTAGGCACCTCCGAGCGCCGATGCTAGTATCGTCACCAAATAGCAAAAAAACACATCTCGCCGGGGGCGCCGTGAAGATCCTCGTGGTCGACGACCACCCTCTCATCGTCGAAGCCCTTCACCACGTGTTGAAGGGGCTCGCCGCAGACGTCGAAGTACTCGACGCGCGTGGCGCCGCGGAAGGCCGCGCCCAGCTCGAGACGCACCCCGACATCGATCTCCTGCTGCTCGACCTCGGGCTGCCGGACGTGGACGGCTTCTCGCTTCTCGTCGACATCCGCGACGCGTTTCCCACCGTGCCGGTCGTGGTCCTGTCGGGCACCGACAGCCGCGACGACGTGCTGCGCGCGATCGATGCAGGGGCGATGGGCTTCATCCCCAAGTCCTCGTCGAATCAGGTAATGGTCAACGCGTTGCGCATCGTCCTGACGGGCACGCCCTATATTCCTCGCGAGGCGCTGCAACGTGCGGCGGGTGTCGACGCGGTTCACTACACAGAAGGGGTTCGAGAGCCGGCGCCGGATCAGCGCGTGTCGAGCGTGCGCGAGCTGGGCCTCACCGACCGGCAGGCTCAGGTCCTCGCGCTGATGCTCCAGGGCAAGCCGAACAAGCTGATCTGCCGCGAGCTGAACCTCGCCGAAGGCACGGTCAAGATCCACGTTGCCGCGATCCTGCGCGCGCTGAACGTCGCGAACCGGACGCAGGCGGTGATCGAAGCGAGCCGGCTGGGACTCGAAGGTCCTGGGCTCCTCGATCCCGGCACCAAGACCTGACGCGCGCCGCGCGCGGGCATGATGCCACCTGCGTCTGAGGACGGCCCTGTCGCCGTTGCGCGTGACGCGCTCGCCGACCGCGTCAACGAAGCGCAGGTAAGGCACCTCTACGATGAGCTGCCCACGGCGATCATCGCGTCCGTCGTGGGTGCCGCGCTGCTTGCGAGCGTGATGTGGGCTCGCGTACCTTCCGGCGTCATCGCCGGGTGGGTCGCGGTGACGCTGCTGAACCAGGCCTGGCGTTTCGTCCTGTACCGGCGTTACCGTCGCGGCAGCGGTTACTCCGCCGCCGAGACCCGGCAGTGGGGCAACTGGTGGGCGGTCGGCGCGGGCGTGGCGGGGTTGATCTGGGGCTCCGCGGCGTTTCTCTTCTGGGTCGACGACTCGAGCGTCCTGCAGACGATCCTCATCGTCAGCATCTTCGCGGTCACGTCGGCCGCCGTGCTCCTCATCGGAACGCACTTGGCGTCGTTTTACGCCTTCGTCTTCGGCGCGCTGGTCCCGCTGGTGTCCCGGACTGTGATGCAAGGCGAGGCGCCCTATCTGCTGCTCGCACTGATCACCACGATCGCGGCCATCGGCATCGTCGCTTTCGGCCACAGCTACAACCGGTCGTTCGTGGCCTCGCTGCGGAGCCGGTTCGAAAACGAGGCACTGGCGAAGGCGCTCGCGGCGCAAAACGCCGCGCTCGACCAGGCGTGGTCCGTCGCGGAACGCGCGCGGCGCGACGCCGAGATCGCAAACCGCTCGAAGACGCAGTTCTTCGCCGCGGCAAGCCACGACCTCCGGCAACCTCTGCACGCGCTCGGGCTGTTCGTGGCGGCGCTCACCGAGCGCGTTCGCGATCCCGGCGTCGCGCCGGTCGTGCGCAGCATCAACGCATCGGTCGGCGCGCTCGAGATGCTGCTCGACGAGCTTCTCGACATCTCCCGCATCGACGCGGGAGCGCTGAAGGTCGGCATGCGGCACTTTCCGCTGCAGGGCGTGCTCGATCGGCTGCGCCTCGAGTTCGAGGCCGAGGCGGCAGCTCGCGGCCTTCGCCTGCGGGTGCGCCCGGTGACGGCCTGCGCGTGGAGCGACCCGGTGCTCGTCGAGCGAATTCTGCGCAACCTCATCGCGAACGCCCTTCGCTATACACAGCGCGGCGGCGTGCTCGTCGCATGTCGCGCGCAGCGGAGCATGCTGGCCCTCGAGGTATGGGACACGGGCGTCGGTATTCCCGAACCCGAGCAGCAGCGCGTGTTCGAGGAGTTCTATCAGGGCGCCGGCGCAGAGCGCGGATACCCGAAGGGCATGGGGCTCGGACTCGCCATCGTGAAGCGGCTCGGCACGCTCATCGGCGCGCCGGTGACGCTGCGGTCGCAGCCGGGCCGAGGAACCGTGTTTCGCGTGACGCTTCCGCGCGGCGAAGCGCTGCGCGCACCGGCCGCATCGGCACCCGCAGCGATGGACGATCGGGTGACGCTCGCGGGCCGCCGCATCGTCGTGATCGAGGACGAGCGCGAGGTCCTCGAGGGCATGCGCGTGCTGCTGGGCGGCTGGCACGCGGAAGTCGTCGGTGCAACCTCCGCCGACGAAGCGCTGACCGCCGTCGCCGAAGAGACCCGCGCGCCGGACCTCGTCATCGCCGACTACCAGCTCGGCAGCGGCGCAAATGGCGCGCAGGCGATCGAATCGATCCGGACGCGCTTCCGGGCGGACATCCCTGCGATCGTCGTGACCGGCAGCATCACGCCCGCGCACCGCGAGGAGGCGCGCGCCAACGACTATCACCTGCTCCCGAAGCCGGTCGCCCCCGCGAAGCTGCGCACGCTGATCACGTTCAAGCTGGCGCGCTGAGGGCGCGACGCAGTGTCAGCCGCGTGCCGCTTCGACTGCTGACGCCGCGCGCGTGTCGGCGGTGAGCGCCAGCTCGACGTTGGCCGGACCGGCGACGGCCGTCGCCACGCCGAGAAGTGCGACCGCGACAATGGCGGCGATCGCGGCAAGCGCAGCACGCTCCACGTCGAGTTCCCGGTCGAGGTTCGCTCGCCAGCGCGGCACCGCGACGCTCCGACGCACCTGCGTCCCTGCGTCGCCACTGCCGTTCGCGTTCTGAGGATCGCTGTGCATGTTCGTCTCGTGGTCCGCCCCGCTCGCGCTTCGCTCAGCGGGATGCGGCGAGGCGGCGGTCGTCAGAGCGTCAGCGTCGAAGCACGCGCGACCAAGCTCAATTACGCCATCGGTCTAGGACCGTCGCGCAAATCGCGTTGCACGGATCCGCACAAGTGCATGGCTCCGCAGCGTTTCCGCGCCGCGTTCACGCTCCACGGACGAGGCTACTGTGGCGTAGGAGTGTCGAACGGCCAAGTCGATGCGCCGGTGCGGAAACTGCGGCGTCCTGGCGCCAACTGCCGTTTCTGACCGAGTTCTGATTGAACTGCGTCTCGCGACCAGCTTAGTCCGTTCGTCCTATGGCCCCCGCCGAATGCGGCGCGGATAATCCGAGGCGGGTCGGCGCCCTCCCCGGCGACGCCCACGGGACTCGGGGGTGCGTGTGCGTCCGGGTCCTGCTTCACAGCTCCTCATTCACGCGGCGCACTCGAGAGTTCGCCGCGTTTTTTTTTGCGCTGAGTGGCAGCACCGACGAATGCCGCGCGGAATCGGCGTCGCGCGCGGGCTACGCGCGAACGAAATGATTCGCCGAGTGGGATCCCCGATGCCCCGGCCAGAAAGAGCCGGCGCGATCGCCCGGGGGCGAGCGGAAGGGTCAGTACGTCTCGAGGTGGAGCGGGGATCGCGCGTCCTTCGCGTCGCCCACGTGCGGGAGCAGATCGGGAAGCGAGAGGCCGGCGCCGAGGCCCAGGAATGCGATCGCGGCGAACGTTGCGATCTCGAAAATCGCGTCGATCAACATGGTGACGTCCATGGTGGAGTCCTCCTTATCCGCTGTTCCGCGTCGCGCACGCCGGCCCGTTCGACCCGCAATCGTTTGAGAACTTAGCGTGCGCACCCCTACTTTTCGTATACCGGATGCAGTCCAACGGCTCCGGCACGAACCCGCTCGTAAAGCGCCTCCGTGCGCGTCGATGGGCGAGTGCCCAACACGGTCGATAGCAATTCGCGGCACCGCCGGTACGCATCGAGCGCCTCCGCTGGGCGTCCCGTTGCGGCGAGCGCGCGGATGAGCCGCTGGTGTATCGACTCCGCACCGGGCTCGAGAGCGATTGCGTCGCGGTAGCGGCGCTCTGCGCGGTGCCAATCGCCCGACGATTCCCAGCGCGCACCCGCGGCGTCGACGAGCCGGATGAACCGATCCCGGAGCCGCGCGCGATGCGGCAACGCCCAAGGCAGGTCGTCATCCGCGGCAAGGAAGTGGCCGACGTAGAGCGTCAGCGCTTCCTCGAGCACGCGGTCGGCCAGCCGGTCGTCGCACGCGAGCAGCGACTCGGCGTCCGTGGCGAGCCGCTCGAACGCGGACGCATCGACCCATACGAGCTGCGGATCGAGCGACAGCTTCCCGCCCTCGAGGCGGACGGTTGCGTCGCTCCCGAGCGCTTTGCGCAGGCGGTGAAGGGTGATATCGAAGGCCTTCTTGCCCGCGTCGCCTTCGAGATCCGGCCAGAGCGTCGCGATCGCGCGGCCGGCAGCGACCTCGCGAGCGCCCGTGGCGATGACGTATTTCAGCAACTCGTAGGGCTTGCGCGCGTTGCGACCCGCCCCATCGTTGCGGGCGAGCCGGCTCTCGACGCAGAAGCCGCCGAGCGCACGAACGCGAACGGGCCACGGCCAGCGAGGCGGCGCGTTGGCGGGGGCCCGCAGGTCGAGCCTTACAACGAGCCGCTCTGCGTAGCGCGGCTCAACGTTATGCGCGAGCGCCAGCGCAGCAAGCTCGGCGAGCATGGGCCGGGGGAGCATCGGTAGACGCGGCAGGGCGCCCAGTCGCGCGCCAAGACGCAAACCCTCCGCAAGCGCCGCAATCGCGGCCTCGCATTCCCCCGCGCGCACGCGTGCTATCGCCGTCAGGAGCAGCAGCGTCGCTTGTGGCAACGGCATTCGCTGGCGACGCGCCGTTTCGAGCGCGGGCGCGATCTCGGCGAGAACGGCCTCTCCCGTCTCGCCGCCGGTAAGCATCGCGGCTGCGCGGCACGCGACTCGCACGGACTCCTGGGGCGGGCAGAGTGCCGCAGGGCTCGCTGCCGCGGTCGTCGCGGCGAGCGCGGCGTCGGCGTTTCCTTCCAACAGCGCCAGCTCCGCGTCGTCGAGGAGCCGGGCCAGCGCGTCCTGCGGCGACGTTGGCGCAGCGCGACTCACGCTCGCCAGCGATCGACGCGCCGCGGCCGCATCGCCACGAGCGAGCGCGACGCGGAACGCGAAATTCGCGACGGCTTCGCGATGCTCGGCAGCACCGGTTTCGGCAGCTACTGCCTCGGCGCGCTCGAGCACGGCTGCCGCGCCCGTGTCCTCCCCTGCGAGCAACATGCGTTGGCCCTCGAACAGCAGCAACGGCAACGCGTCCCGCGGCGCGACGCCGCTGGCGTCGACCACGTGTCGGTGCTCGACGATCAGTGCGCTCATGGCTTCGACCTCGCCGCAGTCGAAGTGACGCGCGAGGGCGAAGGAAGCCATCTGCACTCGCGTTTCGTGATCGCTCGCAGCGCGCGAGAGAACGATCGCGCGCTCGCGCCACCGCTCGATCAGCGGATGTCGCAGCGGAAACTGCTTCAGTGCGGCAAAGCGCGCGATGATCCGGGCTTCGAGCGCCGGGTCGAGCGTCAGCGTGCGGGCGGCGAGTCGCTCGACTTCGCCAATCCACCGCTCGACGGCCTCGGGCGAACTGGCAAGCCGCAGGAGCCACGCGCAAGCCGCGAACTGGCCCTCGGCGTCGCCTGCACGGCCGAACTCCATGTACGCACGCTCGAAGACATCGGCCGCGGCCGGTTCGCGCATGGCGTACTTGCACCACGCGAGCCAGAATAGCGTCCACGGCCGCTGCGCACGCAATGCTTCCGAGAGGCACTCGATCCAGCTTCGCAGGGTGGAGACGCGCCTTAGCGCCGCAAGGCGCGGCGCGTGGTCGCGAACGATCCCGGCGATCTCTTCCCATGCATGCATGGCCGCGAACAGCGGAACCGCCGCTTCGGGATCGCCCGCTTCGGCGAGTTTATGCGCCGCGAGGCGATGGATATCGCGCAGTTCGGCCGGGTCCAGAACCTCGCGCGCCCGAGCTGCGAGAAAGCGCCGAAACAGCGGGTGGTATTCGTACACGGCCGTCGCGCCGTGCTTGCGCTCGGTGAAGAGGTTCTCGCGATGCAGCGCGTCGAGCACCCGCTCGGGCGCTGCATGTCCGGTTAGTGCGGCAGCCATGTCGAGCGTGATCCACGGCATCGCCGCCGTGCGAAGGAGAAACCGGCGCATCGTCGGCGGCAGTTGCTCGAACACCTCCGCCGAGAAGTAGTCGAGCATCTCGCGCGGCAGCCCGTCGTTGTCCTCCGGGAGCGGTACGCCGGCCATCATCCCCCGGGCAAGGAGCACGAGGCCCGCTGCCCATCCCCCGCTCGCCCTTGCCAGACGAGCTTGCGCGTCGCTCTTGAGCACGCCGACGCTGGTGGCGAGCGCTGCCGCTTCGTCGGGCGCGAGGCGGAGCATCTCCGCATGGATGCGCGCGAACCAGGGGGTCGTCGCAACGCGCGCGAGCGTCGCAGGCAGATCTCCCCGGCTGGCGACGAAGAGGGTCGCTCCGTCGGGCAGCGAGTCGACGAGCATGGGCAGCAGGCGGTGC
>Ga0102851_10003071_pt1 | contig 10299 bp, 10 predicted proteins | sample Mud3Dept3metaG_FD_79558 | JGI IMG/M metagenome (GOLD analysis project Ga0102851, IMG submission 79558) | Freshwater wetland microbial communities from Ohio, USA, analyzing the effect of biotic and abiotic controls - Mud 3 Core 4 Depth 3... | ecosystem: Environmental > Aquatic > Freshwater >...
CGCAGGTGACGTTGAGGACGGGCTCGTCGGTGAACGGATCCAGGCGCGCCGAATCCGGGTCCGGCATCAGCAGCATGTCCGAGGCCTCGATTCCCTTCCAGCCGGCTATGGAGGAGCCGTCAAAAGCATGGCCGGCTTCGAATTTGTCCATGGTGAACTGTTTGGCGGGCACGGTGACATGCTGCTCCTTGCCCCGCGTGTCGGAGAAACGCAGGTCGACGAACTTGACCTCCTTCTCCTTGATCATTTTCAGTACGTCATTTGCAGTCATGGCCATGCGAGAATCTCCTTGAGGGTTTGGCTAGAGGTATCGGAAACGGACCCAAGGCCCGAAAAATGGGGAATTAAGCAGCAGTATCCGTGCCATCGGATACTTGACGCGCTTTTCATTGTGCCATAAGGGTCTACAGCACGCTCTGGCGGTCCGGTCAGCACCACCATGGGGCGCCGACCCCGCTCCGCGCACATAAATGGTGCGCATCACGCCCCTGGGCGCCCTCCGGACAAGCACATATATATACTTCGATATCCGGAATGCAGTTGCGATGACAAGACTCGAAGACATACTGGCCCGCGCAAAGCAGCGCGCTGTGGAAAAGCAACTGCCCTATGCTGGCGCGCTGCTGCCAGAGGAAGCATGCGAACTGCTGAAGCACGCGCCGGGTGCAACCCTGGTCGACGTGCGCACGCAGGCCGAGTTGTATTGGGTCGGCCGGGTGCCAGGCGCCACAGCAGTCGAGTGGTCCGGCTATCCGGGCGGCGCTCGCAATCCTGATTTTCTGACACAGCTCCAGGCGGCCGTCCCGAAGACGGAAGCGCCTGTCATGTTCCTGTGCCGCTCCGGCGTGCGTTCCCACAACGCGGCCGCATTGGCGACGACCGCAGGCTATGCGAACTGCTACAACGTGCTCGAAGGCTTCGAGGGCGACCGGGACGCGCAGGGGCATCGCAACACCATCGGCGGTTGGAGAGCAGCGGGTCTGCCATGGGAACAAGGCTGACCGCGCCATGACGCTACCCGCTGTGTTCGTGTCCCACGGCGCGCCGAATGTCATTCTCTACGACAGCCCGACGCGACGATTCCTCGCCGCGCTGGGAAAGAAGCTGGGCAGCCCGCGTGCCATCGTCGCCATTTCCGCGCACTGGGAAGCACGCTCGCCGACCGTGAACGCAACGGCGCAGCCGGAAACCATCCACGATTTCTACGGATTCGAGCCGCCCCTTTACCAGATGACATATCCGGCGCCGGGTGCGCCAGAGCTGGCGCAGGATGTCGCGCGGCGTCTCGAGGGAGCAGGCATGCGAGCCGCCACGGATAATGCCCGCGGTCTGGACCACGGCGTCTGGTCGCCGCTCAAGCTCATGTATCCGCAGGCCGACATTCCGGTGACGCAGGTTTCGGTGCAGCCGCATGAATCGACCCAGCACCATCTGGTGATCGGACAGGCGCTGCGCGATCTGCGCCAAGACAATGTGCTCATCCTCGGGTCCGGCAACGCCACCCACAACCTGCGCGAAATGATGCCTGACGGGACCGAGCCGCCGGTCTGGGTAAGCGCCTTCGGTGTCTGGCTGCGGCAGAAAATTGCCGACAGCGACAACGGCGCCCTGCTCGACTACCGCAATGCCGCGCCCTTCGCGGCGAGGAACCATCCCACCGAAGAGCACTTTCTCCCTCTGTTCGCCGCGTTGGGTGCAGGCACGCCGGGCGTTGCGGGCCGGCTGATCCATTCGGGCACGACCTTCGGTGTGCTCGAAATGGATGCCTACGCGTTCGACTGAGCGCTGCCCCGATTCATCGCGCCAACTTGGTGCGACGCTGCACCAGCGCGATGCAATCTTCCCCTGCCCCTTCGTCTGCGGTGGCCGGACCGCGCCATCCCGAATGGAATGCAACTGTCCGGAAGTCCTTGTCTGGCGCGGCTCTTGATCCTGTACGCCGGCCGCGATAGTCACGTTGGCATGCTTGATGCAGAGACGCTGTATCAACATTCATGGAATTGGGAGTCAGCATGTCGGCGTTCATCAATCCGCTTGATCATCGGACGCGTCTCGGATCGTGCTGCACCTGCGGCAGGCACAGCTCGCAGGACGAGCATGATGCGGCAGCGGTGGTCCAGGACGACTTGCCGGACAACGCGATCGAGACGCTGAATTCCCGCGTCCTGCGCAGCGCGGTGATGCGCGCCATGTTTCCCCACGATGAAACCCGGCGCCGGTTTCTCCGCGCCGTCGGCGCCTCTACCGCGATGGCGGCGCTCTCCAGCGTGCTTCCGTTCGGCGCCATCGAGGCGATGGCGCAGGAGCGCGGCAGCCTGGAGAAGAAGGACCTCAAGATCGGATTCATCCCGATCACCTGCGCGACGCCGTTGATCATGGCGGACCCGCTGGGCTTCTACAAGAAGGAGGGCCTCAACGTTACGCTCAACAAGACGGCGGGATGGGCGCTGATCCGCGACAAGATGCTGAACAAGGAACATGACGCGTCGCATTTCCTCTCCCCGATGCCGATCGCGATCTCGATGGGTGTCGGCTCGGCGGCACAGCCGATGCGCGTCGCCACTATCCAGAACATCAACGGGCAGGCGATCACGCTGCATCTGAAGCACAAGGACAAGCGCGACCCCAAGCAGTGGAAGGGATTCAAGTTCGCAGTGCCCTTCGAGTTCTCCATGCACAATTTCCTGCTGCGCTACTACGTCGCCGAGCACGGCCTCAATCCGGACACTGACATCCAGATCCGCGTCGTGCCGCCGCCCGAAATGGTCGCCAACCTCAGGGCCGGCAACCTCGACGGCTTCCTGGGGCCGGATCCGTTCAATCAACGCGCGGTCTACGACGAAGTCGGGTTTATCCATTTGCTTTCAAAGGAACTTTGGGACGGCCACCCGTGCTGCGCCTTCGGCGTGTCCGAGGCCTTCATCAAGGAAAATCCCAACACCTTTGCCGCGCTGTACCGCGCCGTGCTTACGGCCGCTCAGATGGCGCGCGAGGACCGCAACCGCCCGCTCATTTCGCAGGTGATCGCACCGGCGAATTACCTCAACCAGCCAGTGACGGTCATCGAGCAGGTGCTCACCGGAAAGTACGCCGACGGACTAGGCAATGTGAAGTCCGATCCCAGGCGCGCCGACTTCGATCCGTTCCCATGGCAGTCGATGGCCGTGTGGATCCTTACCCAGATGAAGCGCTGGGGCTACATCAAGGGCGACGTCAACTACAAACAGATCGCCGAACAGGTGTTTCTTGCCACCGATGCGCGCAAGCGCATGGCGGAGCTCGGCGAGAAGGCACCGGCCTCGGCCTACGCCAAGTTCAAGGTGATGGGCAAGGAATTCGATCCGGCCAAAGCCGATGCCTACGTCGCGAGTTTCGCCATAAAGAAGTCGGCCTGATCCATGCCGTTCCGCGAAGCGCTCAAGGCCGGCGTCGTGTCGGTGGTGCTGCTGCTGTTCTTCGTCAGCATCTGGCACGTTGCCACGCTGCCGAAGGAAACCGCTGCCACGGCCGACAGCGAATACGCGAAGCTCATGGGCAAGGGCGCCGTGAAGAGCGAGGGCTTTCCCACGCCGGCGCAGATGGGCGAAACCATACTGCGCCACCTCGCCGATCCGTTCTACGACCGCGGTCCCAACGACAAGGGCGTAGGCATCCAGCTCGGGCATTCCCTGGCCCGGGTCTCCAGCGGCTTCCTGCTCGCGGTGCTGTTCGCCATTCCGCTCGGCTTCCTGATCGGCATGTCGCCGCTGCTCTACCGCGCGCTCGATCCCTTCATCCAGGTGCTCAAGCCGATTTCGCCGCTCGCCTGGATGCCGCTTGCCCTGTACACCATTAAGGATTCGTCGATCTCGGGCGTGTTCGTAATCTTCATCTGCTCGGTATGGCCGATGCTGATCAATACCGCGTATGGCGTCGGTGCGGTGCGGCGCGACTGGCTGAACGTCGCCAAGACCCTGGAAGTGAAGCCGCTGCGCAAGGCCTTCCAGGTGATGCTGCCTGCAGCCGCCCCCACCATACTCACCGGCATGCGCATCTCGATCGGGATCGCATGGCTGGTGATCGTGGCCGCGGAAATGCTGGTCGGCGGCACCGGTATCGGCTACTTCGTCTGGAACGAGTGGAACAACCTCAATCTCACCAACGTCATTTTCGCCATCCTGGTCATAGGGCTGGTGGGCATGGCGCTCGACTTCCTGTTCGCCCGGCTGCAGAAGTTCGTGACCTACGTGGAGTGACAGCGCCACCATGCCATTCCTGCAGGTACAGAATCTGAAGAAGGTGTTCCCCGGGGCCGCCGGCAAGACGCTGCCGGTGTTCGAGAACATCAACTTCGACATTGGGCGCGGCGAGTTCGTGTGCATCATCGGCCACTCCGGCTGCGGCAAGACCACGATACTCAATGTGCTCGCCGGCCTCGATACCGCCAGCGACGGCATCGTCATCATGGACGGGCGCGAAATCGCTGGCCCGAGCCTCGACCGCGGTGTGGTCTTCCAGGGCCACGCGCTCATGCCCTGGCTGTCGGTGGAAAAGAACATTGCCTTCGCGGTGCGCTCGCGCTGGCCCGATTGGGACAAGGCAAAAGTGGCGGCGCACTGCGGCAAGTTCATCGCCACGGTGGGTCTCGCCGGGTCGGAGCACAAGAAGCCCTCCGAGCTCTCCGGCGGCATGAAACAGCGCGTCGGCATCGCGCGGGCATTCGCGATCGAGCCCAAGATGCTGCTGCTGGACGAACCCTTCGGCGCGCTGGACGCGCTGACCCGGGGCGTGATCCAGGACGAGCTGCTGCGCATCTGCGCCGCCACCCACCAGACGGTGTTCATGATCACACACGACGTGGACGAGGCGATCCTGCTCGCCGACAAGATCCTGCTGATGTCCAATGGACCGCGCGCGGTCATCGCCGAAATCGTGCAGAACACCATGCCGCGCGAGCGCACGCGCGAGACCATGCACCACGATCCGCAGTTCTACCGCATCCGCAACCACCTGGTCGATTTCCTCGTCCACCGCTCCAAACTGCTGGCGAGCGGCGAGACCGAGCGCCCCGCGCAGCCGCGCCTGGTGAAGCCGGGACTGGAGATCGACGCCGATGCGACGCAACCCGCGCCGCCGATGCGCCACACGCCCAACATCGTCAACCTGAGACATTGAACCGAAAGGAGACCCATGAAGCAATCCACCGCTGCGTCCGTGATGACACCGATGAAACGGTCCGATGTCACCGACCTCATCGTCTTTCGCAAGCTCAAATCCGGCGTCAAGTGGGCCGACGTGGCCAACAAGCTCGGTACCAGCAAGGAATGGGCAACCGCCGCCTGTCTGGGCCAGATGCAGATGACCAAGAAGCAGGCCGAGACGGTCGGCAGGATGTTCGACCTTCCGGAAGAAGCCGTGCTGCTGCTGCAGACGGTTCCTTACAAGGGCTCGCTGCCCACGGCGGTGCCGACCGATCCGCTCATCTACCGCTGGTACGAAATCGTCAACGTATACGGCACGACAGTGAAGGAGCTGATCCATGAAGAATTCGGCGACGGCATCATGAGCGCCATCGATTTCTCGATGGACATCTCGCGCGAGCCGGACCCCAAGGGCGACCGCGTGCACGTCGTGATGAGCGGCAAGTACCTGCCGTACAAGACCTATTGAGTTATTCACCCGAGGACATCTGCCATGTACAAGACAATCCGCCACTCCGCCATTGCAATCGCGCTGCTCGCCCTGTCCGGCGCCGCCCAGAGCCAGTCGGTCGCGCTCGCGAGCCGCCTCCCCGGCAAGGTGCACCTGCTGCCGGCGACGCTGGAGACCACGCAGTGGGGCTGGTTCGACAATTCGCAGGCGCCGGTGCTCACGGTCGATTCCGGCGATACGGTGGTGATGGAGACGATGATGCACTCCCACAACCAAGTCGTGCCGGGACGCACCATCGAAGAGATCAAGAAGCTGCGCACCGACCATCCGGGCCGCGGGCCGCATACGCTCACCGGGCCGGTCTTCGTGAAAGGCGCCGAGCCCGGCGACACGCTCAAGGTAAAGATCAACCGCATCGTGCCGCGCGCCTACGCGACCAATTTCAACGTCCCCGGCATGTTCGGGCAGTTCCCGAAGGAGTACCAGGACGGGCAGGTCAAGTACCTCTACCTCGACCTGGACCGTAAGGTCACCGAGTTCCTCCCGGGCATCGCCATTCCGCTGCGGCCGTTCCCCGGCACCATAGGCGTGGCGCGCAAGGAACCGGGGCGCTACAGCAGCGTGCCGCCCGGCGAATACGCGGGCAACATGGACATTCGCGATCTCACCGAGGGCGCGACCCTTTACGTTCCCGTGCACGTTCCCGGCGCCCTCTTCTGGAGCGGCGACTCGCACGCGGGCCAGGGCAACGGCGAAGTCAATCTCACCGCGCTCGAAACCGCCTACAAGGAGCTCAATGTCACGCTCACCGTGCTCAAGGACATGAAGCTCGACTTCCCCCGTATCGAGACCGCGAAGTCCTGGATCACGATGGGTTTCGACCAGGACCTGAACAAGGCCTGGGACGGCGCGAAGGCCCAGACCGTCAAGCTCCTCGCCGAGCAGCGTAAGGTCTCCGCCGACAAGGCCGCGGAGCTGATGTCCAAGGTGTCTGACTGCCGCATCTCCCAGGTTGTGAACATCAAGAAGGGCATCCACTGCCTCAACCCGAAGGATCCCAAGGGCACGGAGGATCTGGAGCGGCCGATGAAGGAGACGGCGAAGTACTACGTCATCCATGCGGCGGACAGCGATCTCAACGCGGCGATGGACACGGCGTCGATGGCGATGATTCTCTGGCTGCAATCGGAGAAGGGCATCGCGCGCCTGGACGCCTACGGCCTGGCCAGCGTGGCCATGGACTGCCGCGTCGGCAAGGTCTCGGCCGCCAAAAAGAATGTCCACTGCCTTATGCCCAAGAGCCTGTGGGTCGCACAGAAGAAATAACGCGCATTCGCGCGGCGCTTTCCCGCCGGTTGGCGCTGGTTCTGACCGCCGCGGCTGCGCTGGCCCTGGCCGGGCCTGTCGCGGCCGGTGCGCCGCTGCGCGTCGTCGCGACCACGACCGACCTGCGCAGCCTCGTGGAGGCGGTGGGCGGTGATCGCATCGCCGCCACCTCTATCGTGCCGCCCGGCCGGGATCCCGAGGACTACCAGCCGCGGCCGCAGGACCTGCAGCGGCTGAAAGACGCGGCGCTGGTCATCCGCGTGGGCGTGGACTACGATCTCTGGCTCGACCGCCTGCTCGCCCAGACAGGCAACGCAGCGCTCGCGCGTGGCGGGGAACGGTACCTCGACGCTTCCCGCGCCATTACCCTGCTCGACGTGCGCGGCACCGCCGTCGGACCCGGTCATCCGCACGGAAGCGGCAATCCGCATTACTGGCTGGACCCGGCGAATGCCGAAATCATCACCGGCACGCTGCTGGAAGCGCTGCTGCGGCTGGACGGCGCCAATGCGCCGTATTACGAGCGCAGGCGGCTCGCGTTCCTCGAAGAACTCGGGTCGCGCCAGCAGGCCTGGTCGCGCGCACTCGCCCCATTGCAGGGCGCGCCGATGATCGCCTATCACAACAACTGGGCCTATTTCGCGCGCCGCTTCCGGCTCAACTTCGCCGGCTACATCGAGGCGAAGCCCGGCGTGCCGCCCAGCCCGGCCCACCTCGCCGGTCTGCTTTCCTCCATGCGCGCGCAGGGAGTCAAGGTCATCGTGCGCCAGCCGAACGAGCCGGAAAAGAACACCCGTTTCCTCGCCGAGCGCGCCGGCGCGCGCGTCGTCACGCTGGCCGCGTCGGTCGGCTCGGTTGCGGACGCGAACAGCTATCTTTCCCTGTTCGAGCACAACGTCGCGGTGCTTGCGCGCGGCCATGCGGGGATGCCATGACCAATGCCGTGACCGACGCGATGGCCCTGCTCTGGCTGCCGCTCGCGGCCTCGGTCCTGCTGGTGGGGATCCACGCCTATTTCGGCATGCAGGTCATCGCCCGCGGCGTGATATTCGTGGACCTGGCGCTGGCACAGCTCGCCGCGCTCGGCGCCACGGTGGCGTTCATGCTGGGGCACGCGACGCAGAGCGGCGCGACCCTCGCGTGGTCGCTCGGCTTCACGCTGTTCGCCGCCGTGCTGCTCGCCGCGACGCGCGGATTGTCGGCGCGCATTCCCCAGGAGGCCCTGATCGGCGTCATCTATGTGGTCGCCGCAGCGGCCTCGTTCCTGCTCGTGGACAAGGCGCCGCAGGGCACCGAGCACATCAAGCAGATCCTCACCGGCAACATACTCACCGTCGGCATGAGCGACATACTGACGATCGCCCCGCTGTACGCGTTCATCGGCACCATGCACTGGCTGGCGGCACCGCGCCTCGCGCGCGCTGCCGGCGCGTGGATGCGGGATTTCTTCTTCTTCGGCACTTTCGGCGTCGTGGTCACGAGCTCGGTCGCGCTGGCCGGGGTGCTGTTGGTGTTCTCCTTCCTGATCATTCCCGCGGCCATCGGCCTGCTCTACGCCGACCGGCCCGCGAAACAGCTCGCCATCGGCTGGGCCGCCGGCGTGGTCGCCAGCCTGGCTGGCTTGGCGGCGTCCTACGCGTGGGACCTGCCGACCGGCGCAACCATGGTGTGCGCATTCGGCGCCGCCCTGGCCGGCGCCGTGACCCTGCGCCCGCTGCGGCTGGGCGTCACTGCGACATGCAGGACGGTGTGGCGCGTCACGCGGGTTGCATTCGCCGTGTGCCTCGCTGCATCGGCGTTGTGGCTGGCCCTGTCGCCGCACGCCGATCAGCCCTTGCTCGATTCGATCGAATCGCTTACGCCGGATCTGCGTGCCGGTTACATGAATGCCAACGAACGCGCCGTCTACGAGGATGCCGACGCCTACGCCGAACGCTACCGCCTGCAGATCGAGCGGCTGAACACCACCGAGGCGAACAGCCGCTGGCAGGGCCGCGCGCTGGACGACTTCGAGGTGCGGCGCATCTCCTCCTTCCTGCAGTCCTATGGCGAAATGCGCAAGGGCGAGGAGTTCGTCAAACGGGAAGTCCGCTCGCGTGCAAGGGAGCGCGCGCGCTGGTGGCTGGGCGCGACCCTCTTGCTGCTCGCCCTGCTGGCGTATCCGGAGGCCGTCGCCCGCATTCGCCGGCTGACACCGGCCCGTACCCGCCAGGCTGGCTAACCCCTATCCCGTGGTCCAGTCGACCAGTCCGGTGTAAGCCGTGGCGAGCACGATCACGCCGAACGCGATCCGGTACCACGCGAACAGCGTGAAGTCGTGCGTGGCGATATAGCGAAGCAGCCAGCGCACGATAAGGAAGGCGGAAGCGAACGCCGCAGCGAAACCAACGCCGAACATGGGGAGGTCGGCGCTGCTGAACAGCTCGCGGTGCTTGAGGAACTCGTATGCGCTCGCCGCAAACAGAACCGGCACGGCGAGGAAGAAGGAGAACTCGGTCGCCGCGCGCCGCGACAGGCCGAAGAACAGGCCGCCGATGATGGTGGCGCCTGCGCGCGAGGTGCCTGGAATCAGCGCCAGGCACTGCGCGAGGCCCACCTTGAGCGCGTCGCGCCAGCCCATGTCGTCCACCGTCTGAACGGTAATACGGTGCTCGCGCCGCTCGGCCCACAGGATCACGAAGCCGCCGACGATGAATGCCAGCGCCACCGGCACCGGCTTGAAGAGTACGGCCTTGATGGTCTTGCCGAAGGCGAGGCCCAGCACGGCGAGCGGCACGAATGCCACGAGAAGGTTCAGCGCAAACCGCTGCGCCGCACGTTCGGACAGGAGGCCCGCGAGCGCCCCGCCGAACCTGACCCGGTACTCCCAGCACACCGCGAGGATGGCGCCGCACTGGATCATGATCTCGAACATCTTGCCCTTCTCGTCGTTGAAGCCGAGCAGGTCGCCGACCAGGATCAAGTGGCCGGTGGAGGAGATGGGCAGGAATTCAGTCAGCCCCTCGACTATGCCGAGGATGAGCGCTTGCAGAAGGACGTCCACGGGGCCTCTCTTGAAGTGAGGCGGATTATACCGGGCCGCAGTCGGCCGCGATACGTGGTGTGCAATTACTCCGTGTGTTTGTCGTTTTTGACAAGTCGGTTGGCCATTTAACAGCGCGGAGCGGCCGTTTCCTGGAACAAATGTTCAGAATTTTGCTCTGGCATGTCGCGCGCCTAGGTAGACTTTCGCGCCCTTGACACGGCGCGGTCCGCCGCATTTTGCACCCCTGCCACGCCCCCGGGTAGACTGTCGCCGGACTTGGGGCCCGGGAGCGCACCATGCTCACGGAACACAGAGCG
>Ga0102851_10003072_pt1 | contig 10296 bp, 9 predicted proteins | sample Mud3Dept3metaG_FD_79558 | JGI IMG/M metagenome (GOLD analysis project Ga0102851, IMG submission 79558) | Freshwater wetland microbial communities from Ohio, USA, analyzing the effect of biotic and abiotic controls - Mud 3 Core 4 Depth 3... | ecosystem: Environmental > Aquatic > Freshwater >...
AAGGACATTTACAAATTTTACCCCTATGTGGCTTCGGTCGCAGTCGTCCCGGTCGGGCTTACCAGGCATCGCAGGCAGCAACTTCAGCCGGTGACGAGGGATGAAGCCCTTGCCGCAATAGCCCTGGTCGAGTCATTTCAACGGAGATTCAAGAAGAAACATGGGGAGCCCATCGTATATTGCGCTGACGAAATGTATATTAAGGCAGGGAAAACATTCCCGCCTTTAAAGGAATACGGGAGCCTTTCCCAGATTGAGAATGGCGTCGGGATGGTGCCGCTCTTTCTCGGCCAGGCAAAAAAAGTAAGAATTCCCGCGATACCTCCCGGGAAAAAGAATGTTCTGACCTTTACCGGGACCTCGTTCTTCCCTTACCTGACAAAATTTATTAATCGTATTCCTGAGCGTGCAGGTTTAAGTGTTACTGTTATTCCTGTAGAAAACGAGTTTTTTGGTCAATCTGTCACAGTCACAGGCCTGCTTACCGGACGGGATATCATAAAATCAGTGCACAATAATGAGGGACCGCATGATGTCCTCATAGTGCCTGACGTGGTACTGAAAGAGGGAGACAATCTATTCCTCGATGACGTGTCTTTGAAAGACCTTGAAGAGGCAACAGGACTAAGAACACTGGTGACAGACGGAACACCGCAGGGGTTTATCGATACCATATGTGAATGTTGACAAAGCGATTATAATCCTGAGAATGACAGTTGCTCGCGCCAAGGCTTAAAGGTCGCAAAGTGAAACAGACGGTTATTTAGACCACCAATTCGCCGGATGGGTTAGATTCTTATAAGTATTTGAATTTTTTGCGCTCTTTGCGCCTTTGGAATTATCTGAGGAGGAGATGATGAAAATAACAGGCAAAACAAGAATAACCGGTCTTTATGGCTACCCGGTTGAACATACGTTGTCCCCATCAATGCATAACGCGGCTTTTGAACACCTGGGAATTGATTACTGCTACCTGCCGTTTTCGGTCCATCCCGACTCTCTTAAGAACGCTGTGGAGGCAATACGGGCCCTTAACCTGGCAGGAGTCAACATTACCATACCTCATAAGGAATCGGTTATATCCTACCTCGACCATGTAAATGAAGAGGCGTTGTTCATAGGGGCAGTCAATACCATTGTAAACCAGGAAAGAGAGCTTACCGGTTACAATACGGATGGCAGGGGTTTTATGCGCTCTCTTTTGGAAAATAATATCATTGCTGACAATAAAAAAGTACTGATAGTCGGGGCAGGAGGGGCTTCGCGGGCGATCGGCTATTATCTGAGCGAAAAGGCCGACAAGATGTATCTTTTTGACATAGATAAAATAAAATTGGAGAAACTCGCATCTGACCTCTCTGGAATCAGAGGGAATATTCATGTCCTTAAGGACACCGTTGATTTGAGCAGCTTTGATTTATTGATTAATGCAACCCCCCTCGGTCTGAAAGCAACAGACCCCGTGCCCCTGGATGTCAGTCTTCTTTCCCCTCACCAGACAGTTTGCGATCTTATATACAAAAAAACCCCTCTTTTATCACTCGCAGCGCAAAAGGGCTGTAAGACTATCGACGGACTCGGTATGCTTCTCTGGCAAGGGGTACTGGCCTTTGAACTCTGGACCGGGGCTTCTCCTCCTGTCGAAATTATGAAAACTGCCCTTATAAACGGTATTAAATAAGACGACTTCGTAAAAGGTCCTTTTTTCATGTTATCATTCCCGAAGCCTGCCCTCGAAAGTTGTAGTCGGGGGTCCTTAATCGGGAATCCATTTATTTCAATAAGTTGCGCGCACATGGATTCCAGCTGCCTAAGGCACCTACTGCTGGCCTCGCGTGACGACTTTTTACGAGATTGTCAAATAATTACGAATATACTTTTTGCGCGATAGCAACATTGCGTATTACATATATTCAAATAAATCAAGCTAAAAATGGCATGCATTATAGTTTCTGGCACAAAAGTTGCCTTTACTTAAAATTCCCTGTGTGATAAACTTTTTTAATGAAGAAAAGTATGCTGGTCCTTGCTTCATTCTTACTTTTTTGTCTTTTTTTCTATATGGTTGAGGGAGAAAAAGCAAACAAACTGGACGTTCATCTACAGGGATCGTCTTTTTTCGAAGGGATAAGGATCGTCCAGAAAAAAGATGGTGTTCAGAGCTGGGTTTTAACTGCTAAGCGGGCTGATATCTCGAAAAAAGGAGATGAAGCAAACCTCACAGATATAAAGGTGGAGGTGAAGGACAAAGGGGTAACTATTTACGCTGATAAAGGCCTCTATAACATGGACACTAAGAAGATGTCGATTGAGGGACCCATAACAGCGAAAAACGATGAGTATTCGATTACTACCGGGCAGGTTGAAATCGACAGCTCATCAGGTGTACTAAAGACAGACGAAGATGTCCATATTAAAGGAAAAAAATTTGTATTGCAGGGCAAGGGGATGGAGATCAAAAATAATGAGCAAAAAGTGAGGATACTGAAGGATGTTAAAGCGACTTTTACTAATTAGTATTTTCTTCCTGTACATCCTTACAATACAGGCAGGCGCCGAAAATCAGAAAGCGAACATTAAGGGGCCTGTCACCATCACTTCAGAGACCCTTACCGCAGACAATAAGGCGCATACAGCTTTGTTCGAAAATAAAGTCGTGGCAATAACTACAGATTTAACAATAAATTCAGATAAAATGCTCGTTTTTTATAAGGAAGACGGCGGTGACGTGACAAAAATTGAGGCAACCGGGAATGTCAGGGTCCTCAGGGAATCAAGAATCATCACCTCAAAGGCAGCTACGTATTATGCCGATGAACAAAAAGTCGTTTTCACCGGAGCCCCCCGCGCCATGGACGGTGACAATGTGGTAACAGGGACTAAAATGACTTATTTCATGGATGAGGACCGTTTCCACGTTGAAAATAGCAAGGCCATCCTCAAGAACAAAAAGGAACATTGATGCGCACCCTCGAGGTCAAGGGCCTTTATAAAAGCTACGGTCAGAAGATTGTTCTCAGGAATATAGACCTTAATGTCTCAACTGCTGAAATCGTGGGGCTTCTCGGTCCTAACGGAGCAGGAAAAACAACTACTTTCTATAGTATTCTCGGCTTGATACATCCTGATAAAGGCAGTATTTTGCTTGATAACGAAGATATCAGCGCGCTGCCGATGTATAAGCGGGCCCTTCGGGGTATAAGTTATCTTCCGCAGGAGCCTTCGATCTTCAGAAAGCTATCGGTTGAAGACAACCTGAAGGCCGTACTGGAAATTATGGGCCTTAAAAAAGATGAAATAGAAGCCCAGTTGCGCGTTTTACTAAAAGAGTTCAACCTGGAAGAATTTTCCAAACGAAACAGCTTCAAACTGTCAGGGGGGGAAAGACGGAGGACGGAAATAGCAAGGGCCCTTGCTACAAAACCTACTTTCATACTCTTTGATGAACCTTTTGCAGGCATCGACCCCCTGGCTATCATTGAACTGAAAAAAATGCTTGTCTATCTGAAAGAAAAAGGTCTCGGCATCATCATTACCGACCATAATGTGCGTGATACGCTTTCCATAACCGACAGGGCCTACATTATTAACAACGGCGAGATACTCGATGAAGGCAGCCCGGACAAACTTATTGCCGCGCCTAAAGTAAAAGAAGTATATCTCGGGGAGGAGTTCAGACTTTAAATGGCACTGGAAAGTCGTCTTGAGCTGAAACTCTCTCAAAAGCTGGTGCTTACCCCCCAGCTTCAGATGGCAATAAAGTTATTGCAGATGCCCCAGCTTGAATTGTCTCAGACAATCAGTCAGGAACTGATTGAAAATCCTTTCCTCGAGGAGCTATCGGATGTTACTTCTTCGGAAGAGCTCTCTCAGGAGGAAAAAGACTCTATTGAAGAAATACCTCAGGACAAAGACGATACTGAACTTTCTCTCGAAAAACTGGCGTATTTTTCCTCGGATGATTATTTTGAAGAAAGGAGCTCTGACGGCAGAGACCTTGGATATTTTACATCGGGGAACGTGACCCATCCGTCATACGAATATTTTCTTAGTACAGCGACAGATCTTTTTGAGCATTTAATCTGGCAGCTACGCTTGTCGAAAGAACCTGAAGAAATCAGGGAGGTTGCGGAACTCATTATCGGCAACATCGATGAAAGCGGATACCTCAGGATGTCAGAAGAGGAAATTTCAGAACTGACAAAGACTGACCAGGAAACAACGAAAAAGGCCCTGGCGCTGGTCCAGAGTTTTGATCCTCCTGGAATCGCCGCCAGGGACGTCAGAGAATGTCTTCTGTTGCAGTTGAGAGCAATGTGTATGCAGGGGACAATTGCAGAAAGTCTTGTCAGCAATAATCTGGACCTGGTAGCAAAGCGAAAATATCAGCAGCTCTCTAAGGAGTACAACGTCTCTGTCGAGAACATACTCTCAGCAGTCAAAGTAATAGAGGGTCTTGACCCTAGACCGGCCAGGAAATTTTCCTCCTCATCGGCAGACTACATAACGCCGGATGTGTTCATTGTGAAGGCTGACGGCGGTTACCAGATCATCCTGAATGATGAAGGCCTGCCGAAAATAAAAATCAACAATTATTATCAGAGGCTCCTGAAGCAAAAAGATGCCGTGCCAAAAGAAGAAAGGCAGTTTCTGGAAGACAAACTGCGTTCCGCAGTCTGGCTCCTGAAGAGCCTTGATCAGAGGAACAAAACCATTTACCGGGTGACCGAAAGCATCCTGACATTCCAGAGAGATTTTTTCGATAAAGGGGTGAATGTCTTAAAGCCGCTGAATCTTAAAGACATAGCCTCTGAGCTGAATCTCCATGAAAGCACAATAAGCAGGGTAACTTCCAACAAGTACCTGTCATGCCCACGCGGCATATACAGCTTCAAGTACTTTTTCAGCAATGCAATACCGAGTGATTCAGGGGAGTTGTCTTCCACCTCTGTAAAGGAGATGATCAAAATAATAATATCCGAGGAGGACCATAGCAACCCTCTCAGCGATATGCGCATTGTGGATATATTCAAGAACAAGAATATCACGATAGCAAGAAGAACAATAGCCAAGTACCGGGATGAACTGAAAATACGGTCTCAGAGTCAAAGAAGAAGATCGTAATCTGTAACATATAATAACCAAATAATAAAGGAGAAAACTATGAACATTTTAGTCAACGGAAGACATCTTGAAGTGACACCCGCACTAAAGAGTTATGCAGAAGAAAAAATTAAGAAATTTGAAAAATATTCATCCGATATAGCGGAGGCAATAGTAACTCTCACCGTCGAAAAATACCGGCATAAGGCTGAAGTCCTGCTCAAGGCCAATGGGGTGCTTATACAGGCGGAGAGTGTCACCGGAGAAATCTACTCCGCTATAGACGAAGTCTCGGAAAAACTTGACCGGCAGATCAAAAAATACAAAGAAAAGCTTGTTTCTCATAGAAAAGTATCTTCCAAAAACACCGAGGCCGCGCCTGAACCTTCTTCACTGCATGAGGGCGCCCGGATTATAAAGAACAAGCGTTTTGAACTGAAACCGATGGGTTCTGATGAGGCGTCCATGCAGATGGAACTGCTTGACAAGAGTTTTTATGTGTTCATAAACGATATCAGTGGAGATATTAATGTCATCTATCGGAGACAGGACGGCAATTTCGGTCTTATAGAACCGAAAAAATAGCGCTGACTCTCGTGAACAGAAAAAATTCGCAGGCAAACTGCAAACCAAGCCGGACCAAAAAAGGACCGTCCTCACGGGTCCTCATTATTACAGGCTTGTCCGGCTCAGGCAAAACCGTTGCCCTCAGGTCCGTTGAAGATGCTGATTTTTTCTGTGTGGACAATCTGCCGGTGTCGCTGATAAGCTCGCTTATCACAAAAATCTCCGGCCAGGCCGGCACCAAGAACATTGCCGTGGGAGTTGATATCCGCGAAAAGGAGTTTCTTTCCGGTATTGACAGGGTACTCAAGACAATCAGGTCAAAATGTCAGGTTGAGATACTTTTTCTTGAAGCTGATACTGATATCCTGATCAGGCGCTTCAAGGAGACCCGCAGACCTCACCCACTCGTAGGGGAGATTGAGGATGCTATCGTCTCCGAACAGAAGATACTCGCCCCGCTAAAACAGCATGCTGACAGGATAATAGATACTTCCTCGTTGTCCCCGCACCAACTGAGGAAGCTCGTGTCGTCCATGTATGCTTCAGCCAAGGAACAGAAAGATCTTGCCGTGAGTCTTATCTCATTCGGATTTAAGTACGGGATTCCTCAGAATATAGACCTTCTGTTTGATGTAAGGTTTTTACCAAACCCTTATTTCATCCCCTCGCTGAAAGACTTAAACGGCACAGACAAACAGGTTGCAAACTTCATTTTCCAATATGCCGAGACAAGGAAATTCATAAGAAAGATCAAAGATTTACTGGACTTTCTTGTCCCCCTTTATATAAGAGAGGGCAAATCATATCTTTCAATCGCCTTCGGTTGCACCGGGGGCATGCATCGTTCCCCTGCCCTCATTGAAGAAATATCGAGACTTATCAAAAAAAAGAACATTGATTTGAATATTATTCACCGGGACATATCAAATTAACCAAAATGATATATCTGGACAATAATGCCTCGACACCGGTCGACCCTGAAGTTTCAGATGCGATCTTTTCCTGTCTGAAAAGAGATTTTGGAAATCCGTCAAGCAGTCATATCCCCGGCAGAAGGGCAAAAGAAGTATTAGAGACTTCCCGCAAACATATTGCCGACCTCCTGGAATGCTCACAGAAGGAGATTTTTTTCACCTCAGGAGGTACTGAAGCGAACAACCTGGCGTTATTGGGGACAGGGATGCTACATCAAGCCGGTCATATCATAACTTCTGCAATCGAGCATCCCTCTGTTTTCAATACAGTAAAACACCTTGAATCGCGGGGTTTTGAGGCCACCTTCATCGGCTCCGACAGCGCCGGCGTAGTAAAACTCGAAGAACTCAGTAAGGCTGTACGGAAGGATACGATACTTATATCCATCATGCATTCAAATAATGAAACAGGAATAATACAACCGATTGAAGATATTGGGAAAATTGCAAAAAAACATGGGATACCGCTGCATGTCGACGCGGCCCAGTCCATAGGAAAATCACATTTCACCCTGAGAAACTCAGCAGTTGACATGCTCACGCTGGTCCCGCACAAATTTTACGGCCCGAAAGGGATCGGCGCCCTCTATATAAGGTGCGGCATGAAAATATCACCCTTGATGTTTGGGGCAGGCCATGAGATGGGGTTACGTCCTGGCACGGAGAATATACCGTGCATTGCAGGGTTTGCCAAGGCTTGTCAGATAACGATGAGAGACCTTGATCTCAGGGTCTCTCATACCGCATATTTACGGGGAATACTTCTGGAGAAACTACAAAGCGGGATTCCTGACATCGTGCTTAACGGTCACAAGGCAAAGAGTCTCCCCAATACTTTAAACGTATGCATACCCGACATATCCTCTGATGATCTTGTCAATAAGATAGCGGACCAGGTTGCAGTTTCATCCGGATCAGCCTGTCACTCGGGCAGACAAATACCCTCGAGAGTATTGAAATCTATGGGGCTGTCCGATTCCGAGGCCCTGTCTTCAACCAGGTTGAGTGTCGGCAAAGACAATACGGAAGAGGAGATACAGAAAGCCTCTGAAATCATAATCGCCGCGGTCCTGGATCTGAGAAAAAATCCACCGCTCAAGGCTTTGTGATGAAAAATGTGAGATTAAAGGCCACGGGGGAACCACTACTTTGAAGGTGGATGAAGCACAGACACCTGTTTGCAAATGGATCTGCCCGTCACTATAATAACAAATAGGATGTTATCCCTTCATGCATACAGCTGCTTATCAGAGAGGAATACTATGAACATGACAAGAGTTGTTTCGGGCCTTCAGAACAGGCTCTGGATTTTGCCGGCCTTATGCATCCTTACAATAGTCATAGGTCAGCTCTGCGCTGCAAAGTGTGCCTTTATCCAGGGAGATATCCTCGGCATTGATCTGAATACCTTCGGCATACTTTTTTATTCCCTGCTCCTTGTATCTCTCCTGGTGTACAGAAACTTTTTTCCAAAGGACTGGCTCATGAAGGCTATTGCCGCTGTAGTGTCCGTTGGCGTAGGGGCTGAGCTGATACTCATAAAGTTCCAGCTCGAAAACAACGTCTATTGCCCGAAATGCCTTATCTCGGGTTTCTTTTTCCTTGTCATGTTTTTTCTGCTTGCCCGGCACCTGAAAAAATGGGTCATCATCCTGTTGATCGCGTCCGGTCTGCTCTTCACCTCTTTCACCTTCAACGGATCCATCATACCCTCGTATGCGGCTGAACCATATCCGCAGTTCGGCTCTGAAAAGGCGCAGATCGAAATTATAGTTTATTCGGATTATTTCTGTCCGCACTGCAGCAAGATAGACAATCAGGTCAACACCCTACTGGGCAAATTGAAGGACAGAGCCAGGATACGTTTTGTAGATGTGCCTATCCACCCGCCGGGGTCCCTCGAATACGGCGAGGTGTTTCTTTATGCGTGGTTTGCTTCGGGGAACAACCTGGAGACCGCTGTCAGGGTTAGGGAGCTGCTTTTTGAAGAGGCCGTAAAGAAAACAGACCAGGCCGGGGTCATCGCACTGCTGAAGTCAAAGGGCATCTCCATAAAATCTGACAAGGATAAAGCACGGTCTATCTTTCGCGGGTTCTACAACGAATCCATAAAAACAGACAAGTTAAACTCAACGCCTGCAGTCGTTATTGTGAGGGGCGGTGAAAGAAAAAAATACGTGGGGGGGAAGGATATTCTTAAGGCTTTAGAGGAGCTCTCCTCACACTGATTCAGCGCCAGCAAAGACTATAAAACATGCCCGATACTTTCGTAGAAGCATATTGACAAACCAACCTCTTGAGCGTACCCTCTTAACAGGGGGATGACAATGGCCTTTGGAACCCTAAAGGGTCATTGTAATCGTTATTAAGGCATAAGCAAAGAGGAGGAGAATATGAAGACACGTAAGGCATTAGGTTTGATCTTTGTTTTATTGGTTTCCATGGGGGCTGTTTCAGCTGAAGCGGAATATTATTATTCCACCCAGTGGGGAAACAGCGGGTACTTGTATTACCCTGAAGCTGTGGCAATCGACTCGGCTGGAAACGTCTATGTGCTGGAGACTGAAACAAACAGGGTCAGCAAATTCACCCCAAACGGCGCTCTCATTAAAACGTGGGGTTCTTACGGCACGGGCAACGGCCAGTTCGACAATCCTATGGGCATTGCGGTCGACTCCAAAGATAATGTTTATGTGGCCGATACTGGCAATAACCGGATCCAGAAGTTCACGTCGGGAGGCGCGTTTGTCAGGAAATGGGGCTCATACGGCTACGACGACGGCCAGTTTAACTATCCGGCCGGCGTTGCGGTCGACTCCAAGGATAAAGTCTATGTGGCCGACACCGACAACCACCGGGTCCAGAAGTTCAACTCGTCGGGTGAGTTTGTAAGCAAATGGGGTGCCTATGGCGTACCTCTCGGCCAATTTGACAGTCCTTCGGGCATTGCGGTTGACTCTTTGGACAATGTCTATGTTGCTGATACTGACAACAACCGCATCCAGAAGTTCACCGCAGCAGGCGGATTTCTCAGGGGATGGGGCGAGAATGGAACATTCGACGGCCAGTTTGCCCAACCCAGAGGTGTTGCGGCAGACTCCTCAGGCAATGTCTATGTTGCTGATACCGGCAACAGCAGGGTCCAAAAGTTCGATTCAGCCGGCAAATTCTCAAAGAAATGGGGCTCCAGTGGAGGCGCAAATGGCCATTTTTATTCCCTGATCGGATTGGCAGCAGACTCCACAGGAAACGTCTATGTTGCTGATGCCGGTAACAACAGGATCCAGAAGTTCAACCCCGGAGGTCTCCTGATTGGAGTTTGGGGTCAGAACGGCTATATGGACGGACAGCTTTTCGAGCCTTGGGGTATCACGGTCGTCTCAGGCAGTGTTTTTGTGGCTGACAGCGCCAACTATCGCATCCAGAAGTTCAATACATCAGGCAAATTCATAAAGAACTGGGGCGCTTATGGCTATAATGACGCTTGGTTTAACTACCCCGCCGGTATTGCAGCAGACTCCTCGGGAAACATCTATGTGGCTGACATGTATGACCATTGCATCAAGAAATTTTCTCCGCTAGGAGAATTGCTTGCAAAATGGGGTTCCAATGGCTCGGGAGACGACCAGTTTTCCTATCCTAACGGCGTTGC
>Ga0102851_10003074_pt1 | contig 10296 bp, 5 predicted proteins | sample Mud3Dept3metaG_FD_79558 | JGI IMG/M metagenome (GOLD analysis project Ga0102851, IMG submission 79558) | Freshwater wetland microbial communities from Ohio, USA, analyzing the effect of biotic and abiotic controls - Mud 3 Core 4 Depth 3... | ecosystem: Environmental > Aquatic > Freshwater >...
CGGCCGGTCGGCCACCATGCGGGCCATCTGTTCGAAAAAAAGCGCCCACGAGTCAAAGCGGGGCGGCTCCGGGTCGGGCACGTCGGGGTAGGCCCAGCGCCACAGGGCGCGGGCCAGGCTGTGGCGGGCGGCCTCGGCCGTCTCGCGGCGGGCGACCCAGTAGAGGTAGGGCGAGCCGGTGCGCTGCACCCAGTTGAGGAGCAGGGTAGTCTTGCCTACCCGGCGCCGGCCATAGACGACAATAAAATGGGCCCCCGGCTCCTGGAGAACCTGGTCGAGCTCTTGGAATTCGCGCTGGCGGTCGACAAAGTGGGCCATGCAACCTCCATGAAGAAATTCTTATAAGCTGCTTATGGAGATTATACCAGGAGTTGGGGAAAAGGCCAAGTGGGGCTGGGGAGAGGGCTACCCTCTCCCCAAAGAAAACTACCGGTTCGCTCCCTCTCCCCAGAGGGGAGAGGGAGCAGAAAACCACAGTTACGGGTTGCGGGCCACGAGCGGCAGGTAGGTGCGGTAGCCGACGAACAGGCTCCACGCCGCGGAGTAGTCGGTGTAGCCGACCAGGTTGTAGGCCCGGACGCGCCAGGTGTGGAGGCCGACGTCGAGCAGGCCGGACCACGAGGTCTGCTGGGTGGTGGTGACCACCTGGCCGTCCACCTCCAGGTCATAGCCGTCGGGGGCCAGGCCGGCGCCGGCCTGCCAGGTCAGGGTGACGTTCTGTGGCACGCCGGTTGTGCCGTCGGGCGGCGAGATCAGCACCGGGACGCCGGGCGGAGTGGTGGGGAAGACGCACTCGAACGGCTCGTAGCTGACCTGCACGTCGTCCACGTACCAGCCGTCGGAGACTGTATTGCCGTCGGTCGTCATGTGGAAGCGGAGCCGGACGTTGGCCTGGTTGTCGAGGACCGAGTCGTCGAACGACTCGGTCAGCCAGCCGCCCGAGTTCCCGGTGTACCCAGCGGGGTAGAAGGACTGCCACGTGCTGCCGCCGTCGATCGAGTACTCGGGGTAGGCAAAGTCCCAACCGCTCTCGGTGGCATAGCGGTGCCAGAAGCTGACCTGCGTCTCCGCCTTGCCCGACAGGTTGATGGCCGGCGAGCGCACCCAGTTGTTGACGTTGTTACCATAGTTGCCCGCCGGGCTGTCGGTCCATGAGTGGGTGGGGCTGTGCGACTGCGAAGTGGTCTGCGCCCAGGTATTGGGCGAGCCGCCGGCGGTCCAGCCGTTCACGCCACTCTCCATGTCGTCAAAGAAGGCATTTTCGCGCGGCAGGGGGATCTTGGCATACAGGCTAAAGCTGACCGTAAAGTTGCCCTGCGCCGTCACCAGCAGCTCTTGGAAGTCGAGCTCGGTGCCGCACGGCACGGTGGGCGCGATCGAGATGACGAACGGCGTGTTGTTGATCGCCGATCCGCCCGGCAGGATGTCGGGATAGGTGCTGTCGGCGACGTCGACGGTCACGCCTGGCGTCAGGGCGGCCAGGTAGGCACCGGTGTCGGTGGAGGTAGCGCCGCCGTTGTTGGTGACGCTGTTCCACAGCAGCAGGCCGTTCTCGCCCGGCTCGGGGTAGCCGTTGTTGTTGCCGCCGGGGACGTTGTCGTCCACGGTGGCGGCGTCCTCGACCAGGCTGGGCATACCGGTCATCGGGATATCGACGGTGGTCGTCTGGCCGGCGGTCACGGCGACGTCGGGCACCGTAGCCGGGTTGGGATAGGCAGGCGGCAGCGGGCCGGCGGTCAGGGTGTAGGTGTCGCCGGGCAGGATCATGTAATAGTGACCCGTGGCATCGGTCTCGACGGTCAGGGTGGTGTCCACGCCCTGGGCCACGACCGGGATGCCGGGGATGCCGGCCATCGAGTCGGCGTTATAGACGGTGCCCTCGATCCAGCCCTTGGGCAGACCGCACGACGGGAACTTGAACGAGCCGACGCGGGTGGTCCAGCTGCCGCTCGTGGTCTTGAAATACTCCTGGGTATACCAGAAGGTACAATCGTCCACCGGGTCCACGCTCATCCGCGAATAGTCGCCCCAGCGGTTAGAGCCGGTCTGTGAGCCGGTGCCCTCGATGATCGAGTTTTCCCCCTGCAGGAGCTGGCCGGGCGCCTCACCGTCCAGCCGGCCGGTGTAGCGGATCGACGGAAACAGGGTAGAGCTGGACACGCTGTAGCCGAGGGCCATGTTGCCGTCCTGGTCGACGGCCAGCGAGCCCATCCAGCGGTAGTGGCCGTCGCCGGGGTCGTAGGTGCCCTGCTGGTAGAGCGTGGGCGTGGCCGACAGGTCGCGGACCTCGTACCAGCGCACGCCGGCCGTGCCGCCCGAGGCGACGGTGTGGTTGAGCCACAGCGACTCGTGGTCGCCCATATTGCGATACTGGGCCGAGAACATCAGCCGGTCGCCCAGGCTGTCGAGCAGTTGGGCGACGTTCTTTTGCGGGATCGAGGTCCAGTTGACCATGCCCGCCGGAGCGGTGGTCAGGTCGAACGGCCCGTCGAGGTGCGAGTTGCCCGGCGTGGTCCAGTCGATGAACAGCTTCCAGATGTGCAGGGTGTTGGGGAAATCGAACGATGCCACGTAGTTGGGCGAGCCGGCGGGCGGCGGATCGCCCTTCAGGTTGGCCGGCAGCAGGCTGGCGTAGGCAGACCCGGCGTGGAACTCCTGGGCGTTGACCGGACCGCCGGTGAGCATCGAAGCGCGGTCGAGGGCCCAGATGTAGGCGCCCGACCAGGGGTCGAACATGTTGGCCGTCATATAGTAGCCGTCAGGCCACACGCCGAGCTTCGGATAGTCGTTCCACGGGCCGCCGGCAGGACCGGCCTGGACGGCATAGTACCACCAGCCGCCGCTCACTGGGTCGCCGGTCTGTGAGATGGCGATGCACTCATAGTACGGGCCGCCTGTGGGCAGGGAAAAGTCGGTGACCAGCCAACGATCGGCCAGCGGGTCATAGAGCACGACGACATCGCCGCGGTTCTGGTTGTTGCACGGCGCCGGGGCGGGCGAGAAAAAGCTGTTGTAGGGCAGGTTGACCAGCTCGGCGCCGGTGGCCTTGTCATAGATGCCGATGGCGATGTTGACCACCTGGACATAGTGGCTGGGGCCCACTTCGCCGTCGGTGTCAGGCGGATGCCAGCCGCCGCCGTCGGTGATGTTCAGCCCTTCAAAGCTGATGATCGGATCCGGTATCTGGCCGGCGCCGAAAGCGGCCTGGGCCAGCGGGTCGATCCACGAGTCGGGGGCCGGCGCCGCCTTGATGGTAGGCACCATCTCTTCGGGCATGTTCCGCGACTCGAACGGGACATCCACCTGCGGCAGGTCGCGCAGGTCGCCGTTGTAAGCGGTGGGGTAAAAGGGGCCGTTGACGATCGGGCCTTGGGACGGGGCGACCGGTTTGGGAGTCTGGGCGCGGGTGGGGGATAGCACAGCCGCGGTGGCGGCGACATATCCCAGCAGCAGGAACAGGTAAAAACCGGCGCGGAGCTTCTTCTTCATCGATTGTCCTCCTTGATGGGCAGAGTTTTGAGCGCCAAGTGTGGATTATATCATGGTCTGTGCGGAGCGACAAAAAAAAGACCCACCCAGTCCACTTTCCGCCATTTGACATCATCGCCTGACCCTGGCGGAGGCGAGGGTGGAAGGGTGGCGAAAAACAGGCCTTCCGCAGGCTTGGACGGCGGCCCGCGGAAGGCCTGTGCTATTACCGGAAATTGCGCACGACGACCGGTAGATACACCCGGTAGAGCGGGCTGCCGCCACCGGGCCAGAAGCCGCCGGCCAGGCCAAAGGCGCCGCCACTGAGCGGCGGGCCGGCATCGGGCTGGCCGATGGTGCCGTTCAGGGCAAAGCTGCCGCCTGCGCTGGCGGGGCCGGCCTGCCCTCCGCCGTCGACGGTATACCAGGTCAGGTCAAACACGCCGCCCGACTGGGCCACGGACACGATACTCCCCACGGCCGCCAGGAGCAGAATCGCCAGGAGGACGCGGGCCGGAAGCGATGCTGCGGCAGGTGCGATCGGTCTGGGGCTCATCGCCGACCTCCTGTGCGGCGCCGGATGATGACCAGGCCGGCGGTCATGGTCATCAACAGCCCGCCAACCACGACCAGGCCACCGCCCAGCCACGAGCCGGGCAGGGACGGCCGTCCGGCCGGGTGAGCCCGTTCCAGTGCGGCCAGGCGGGCCGCCAGGGCGTCGATCTGAGCCTGTTGGGCGCTGTTCTCGGCCTTGAGCGCCTGGTTCTCGGCGTAGAGGCCCTGGATGGCGGCCAGGGCCACGCCATCGGCGTCGACGGTGCTTATATGCGTGTTGTCCTCGCCCAGACCAAAGGCGGCGTAGAAATCCTGGGCCATGGGGCCGATGTGGCGGACGGAGGGGTCCTGGGAGATATAGTTCCAGGTGGCCACCGGCACCTCGGCCAGGCGGGCCAGGATCTCCTGGCCGTCGACCGGAGCCAGGTTGGCCTTGAGGTTGCGGTCTGAGGCGTTGGTCCAGGTACCGCCGGTGCTGAGGTAGGCCCCGGTGGAGGTGCTGATGAACACACCGGCGCCGATGGTCGGCGTGATGGCGGTGGACGCCTGGCCGAACCACAGGCCGCCGTTGGCGCGGACGATGAAGGTATTGTCGGCGGGGGAGGTGATAGTCGAGTAGGTCGAGTCGCCCCACACGAAGGAGCCCTGGTTGCTGGCCCTGGCCAGGCGCCCGGCCGCAAAGGAGTGGAACCCCTGGGCCACGTTCTGCTCGCCGCCGGGAATTGCGGCAAAGTTGCCGGGCGCAGAATTGCCTTCGCCTCCGCCGACCGTGCTGCTGCGCCCGGCAGCAGCGTTGTTCCAGCCACCGGCCACGGTGGCATAGTCGCCGCCGGCAGCGTTGTTGACTCCGCCCGCGATCGTGGCGTCGGCGCCGCCGGCCGAGTTATCCAGCCCTCCGCCGACGGTGGCGTGGTTGTTGCTGGCGGTGTTGTGTGCCCCGCCGCCGATGGCAGCCTGTGAGCCGGAGGCCAGGTTGGTGTCGCCGCCGGCAACGGTGGAAGCATAGTTCGTGGCCTGGTTGTTGATGCCCCCGCCGACGGCGGCCCAATCGCCGGCCGAGTTGCTCTGGCCGCCGCCGATGGTGGCATACATCCCGCCGGTGTTGTTGTTCGCACCGCCGCCGATGGCGCTGTCGCCACCGCCGGCGATGTTTTGATAGCCGCCGGCGACCGTGGCGGCGCCGGCAATGGCCTGGTTGTAGTAGCCGCCGCCGATGGTGGCCGCTCCCCACGGGTCGCTGGCGGTGTTGCCTATCCCCCCGCCAACGGTGGCGTATGGGCCTGCGCCGGTGTTGGACTCGCCGCCGGAAATGGTGGCGCGATAGCCTGTAGCGCTGTTGTCCCAGCCTCCGCCCACGGTAGAGGCTTCGTTGGTGGCGCTGTTCAGGCGGCCGCCGCCGATGGCTGCGTCGTTGCCGCTGGCGGTGTTCTCTGCCCCGCCCGACACGGTGGACTGGACGCCGGCGGTGGCGTTGTTCCGGCCGCCGCCCACCGTGCTGGTGTTGCCGTTGGCAGTGTTGGTCGAGCCGCCGCTGACTGTGGCGTGCGAGCCGCTGGCGGTATTGCTCTGGCCGCCACCGACGGTGGCGTACTGGGCCGAGTCGGGGTTGCCGTCGTCGCTGCCGGCGGTGTTGCTTTCGCCGCCGGCCACGGTACCGTTGTGGTCGTAAGCCAAGTTGCCCCAACCCCCGCCGATGAACGTACTATTCCCCATGGCGGTGTTGCCGCTGCCGCCGCAGATGGCCGCGGCTTCCCCGCTGACGGTGTTGAACCGGCCGCCGCCAATGATACTGAAGCCGCCGCTGACCAGATTAAAGTGGCCGCCGGCTATGGTGGCATGGTCGCCGCTGGCGGTGCTTTCCTCGCCGCCGCCGACGGTGGCCCTGACACCCGTGGCGTCGTTGCCCCAGCCTCCACCCACGGTGGACGATTCGTTGGTGGCGCTGTTCTGGCGGCCGCCGCCGATGGCCGAGTCGTTGCCGCTGGCGATGTTTTCAGCTCCACCCGACACGGTGGACTGGACGCCGGCGGTGGCGTTGTTCCGGCCGCCGCCCACCGTGCTGGTGTTGCCGCCGGCCGTGTTGTGCCAGCCGCCGGTCACCGTGGCGCTGCTGCCGTCGACCAGGTTCTCACTGCCGCCGCCGACAAAGCTCCACGCCCCCGTGACGGTGTTCGAGTACCCGCCGGTGACCGTGGCCCACTGGCCGCTGGCCTCGTTGTCCTGTCCGCCCCCGACACTGGCGTTGTTGGCGCTGGCTGCGTTGTTCCAGCCGCCGGCCACGGTGGCCCAGTTCTCGCCGGCGGTGTTCAGCCAGCCGCCCCCCACGCTGGCGGCCCCGCCGCTGGCTGTGTTGCCATGTCCGCCGGCGACGGTCGCGTTTTCTCGGTTGGCCACGTTCTCAAAGCCGCCGGCGATGGTGGCGCGCTGGCCGCTGGCGGTATTGCCCTCGCCACCGCCTGCGGTGGCACCGGCGCCGCTGGCGGTGTTGTGATGGCCCCCGCTGACGGTGGTGTACGCCGCGCTCACCGGATCGCCGTCGCCGTCGCCAGCCTGGTTGCCTCCTCCTCCGCCAACGGTGGCATAGTCGTCGGTGGCGCGGTTGTGTGTGGTGTACGGGTTGTTAGGATCCCAGGGCCCTCCCCCGCCGATCGTGGCATAGTCGCCGCTGGCGATGTTGTGCCAACCTCCGCCGACGGTGGCATACCAGCCGTCGGCGGTGTTCTGCTGACCCCCACTGACGGTGGACACCCAGTTGTCGGCGATGTTACTGTTGCCCCCGCCGACGGTGGACCACTCGCCGCTGGCAGTGTTGCCTGAGCCCGCGCCGACCGTGGCGGCGGTGCCACCGGCAGTGTTGGCGACACCCCCACCGACGGTGGCATACCAGCCATCGGCGGTGTTCTGCTCACCCCCGCCGACGGTGGCGAATCGGTTGTTGTCTGGATCGCCGTCGTCGGCGCCGGCCTGGTTACCCATGCCGCCGGCCACTGTGCCGAAATTGTCGGTGACGTGGTTGGGCCATGTAGCCTCCCCCCCGCCGGCGATGGTCGCGCCTACCACGCCTTCGGCGACGGTGTTCCCCTCGTAGCCGCCGATCAGGTTGGGGCTGATGTCATTCTGCTGGGTCCACAGGCCGGGCAGGGCCAGGGCGTAGGGCGCCGGGGTTAGCGGCTGGCGGGGGTCGAGGAGGGTATAGTCCGGGTCGGCGTCGCGCTTGACCCAGATCTCCAGCCAGCGGGCCGGGCCGGTAAAGGCCGCGGGGCCAAAGTCGAGGCTGGTGGTAAACAGGCCATCGGCCAACGTGATGTCGTCGACCGGCAGGGTAGGGCCGACCTGGTTGCCCCCTGCCCCGGCGTCCCACAGGCTGAACTGAAAATCGTAGACGCCGGCGGCGGGCTGACCATCGTCGGTCAGGCGGCCCTGGTAAGTGAAGGCGGTGCCGAGCAGGGTCTGTGGGGAGATAGCCCCTTGCGGGGTGGTCTCCTGGGCCAGGCCAAGGCCGGCAGCCACGGCCAGCGCCAAGGTGAGGAGGAACACACTGCTGAACATTCGATGGCGTTTCATGGTACCTCCTTTGGTACGGTTCACTAAGGGATGGCCCGCAGGATCGGCCGCACGGGTCAAATGCGTCGAACGGTGGCTTGGTATCAGCCGCCGCTGCCGGGCGGCGGCCGGCATGGAGAGGGACAGTGACGGAAGAGGAAAGTCAGATGCAGGCTCAAGGCCCCCTCTCCCCGCGGCCTTGATAGTCCCATTATAGCACGCATCGCCGGTCTGTCAAGGGGATCTATTTGACAATATTGGGCAGCCGTGGGATAATCTGTCGCCCGGATTCTTCAGACTTGCGAAGTCTAGGAGACTTCGGAAGTCTGTTTGTCAGAGGTGTAGGCTGTCACTGAAGAAGGCATTGAAAATCGCCGCCGGCGTGGTGATGGGGGCTTCACTGTTGACCTTGGTCGGCCCGGCGATTGGTGAGACGATTGCGACGCTGCCCCCCCTGTTTTCCAGGCAAGACACAAACCCATTAACCGAAGCAGGCCTCCGCTACGAGGAGGTGGCCTTTGCCACCGACGATGGGCTGACGCTGCGCGGCTGGTTCATCCCGGCCGGCCTGGCCGGCGCCCCGGCGGTGGTCTATGTGCCGGGCACGGGCCGGGATCAGCGTTCCGGCCTGTCGCTGGTCGCGCCGTTCCACGAGGCGGGCTATCACGTCCTGCTGTTCAGCTACCGGGGCTCGGGCCAGAGCGACGGGAACTGGCTCAGGTTCTCCTACGGCGACGCAGAAAGCCGGGACGTGGACGCCGCGGTGAGGTTCCTGTCCGAGGTCAAGGGCGTCGACCGGGTGGGGGCCATCGGCTATTCGGCCGGTGCGGTGTCGGTGATCCTCAGCGCGGCGCGCAACCCCCAGATCGAGGCGGTGGTGGCCGTGGCGCCCTACAACTGCGTGGACGAGGTGTGGCAGACCGGCCGTCCGTCCGTGATGCCCGCTTTTCTCCACGATTTGACCCTGTGGCTGACCGAGAAGCGCAAGGGGTTCGACCGCGACCAGATCTGCCCGGTGAACGTCGTGGGCCAGATTGCGCCCCGCCCGCTGCTGGTGATCCACGGCACGGAGGATCGGCGCATCCTCGAATCGCAGGTGCGGCGCCTGTTTGCCGCGGCCAGCGAACCCAAGAGCTTGTGGCTGGTGCCGGGCGCAACCCACAACAGCATCCGCACCCCGGTGCTGGACGATCTGGTGCCGCGAGTGGTCGGCTTTATGGACGGGGCGTTAGGTCAGGCAGCCAGCCTGGCCCAGGCCAGGCCACCGGCGGCGCAGCGCAGGCCGCAGGCGATGTAAGCAAACCTCCCGCAGGGTACTTGACCTGCGGGAGATTTTTATGGTTTAGGATAGGTCGGCCGGCAGTTCGGGCTCTGCCGGTGCAGGTTTCGGCCGCACCGCATAGCCAAAGATCACCACGGCGACCAGCGCCAGCAGCACCAGCGCTATGTCTACGAACCCGGCATAATCCACGACCTCTTCGGGCAGGACGCCCGTCCCGACCAGGACGCCGAGCAGAGCCCCGATCACGAATGCGAGCGGCATGGGAGAGGCCAGGATGAGGCCGGCCACCCGGGCCCGCCACCCCTCCAGGCGCAGGTTCTTGGTCAGTTTCAGCTTGCCGGCGATGAGCGCATACAGCCCTCCGATCAACATGATAACCTCGGCAATGAGCGTGCACATGGTCTCCTCCGATCTTTTGATTGGTAACTGCTCACCCTCCCGCAGGTTCCTAACCTGCGGGAGGTTTGTTCTTACCTGGGCGGCAGGTGCAGCCGCAAGGCAGGTGAATCCGCAAAGGGCGCGGCCCGGCCGAGACCGGGCACGGAATAGACCGGCCCGCTGATGTTGTTGTACGGCTCGCCGCGGATCTCGTGAACCTCCAGCACCCCGCCGTAGGCACCTTCGCCGGCCGAGTCCACCTGGGCATAGACCGGCGTGCCGACCGGCAGCGGCCAGTCGACGTGGCTGTATTCGGCCCAGAAGTAGGCGTCGCCCACCGTCAGGGTGATCGCCTCGCCGGGCGCCAGCGGCAGCGCCCCGGCGCTCACGCCCCACACCAAGCCCTCTTCGCCGAGCTGGTCCCAGGTCTGGTTGACGCGGGCCGGAGGCGGGTTGGGATCGACATAGACGTCGACCCAGAACTCGCCGACGGCCGGGGCGTTGCCCTGGTTCCTGATCACCACCTGAACGTCGTCGGCGGCGGCGACGATCCGCTCGACCACCAGGTCGGGAGCCGAGGTCCACTCTTTGACGATCAGCGGCAGGTGGACGATGTGCAGGCTTTCAGGTCCCTGGATGTTCCACTCGGTCAGGTGGCAGATGGCCACGGCCAGGCGGTTCTGCGCCAGGTCGCGGCTGTAGGTCGACGGCGGGGAGCAGGTGGCGGCGCCGTCGACCCAGGCCGAGCCGGTCCAGTAGTAGAGCAGCAGGCCGGTCTCCTGGATGCCGGCGATATCCTCGTCGGTGTAGCGGATGCTGACGCTGATCGGCTCGGAAAAGACGAATCCGGGCAGGATCTGCTGGCCGAGGTAGGCGTCCAGGTCGAAGGAGTGGTTGGCAAAGACCAGGCCGTCGGAGACGGGGTGGGTGGGCGTCGGGTTGGGCGCAAAGACCAGGGTGACGCTCTGCGAGATCGAGTCGGGCGGGACGATGATGGTCGTCGTTACCTGCTGCGGATCGGTATAGACGATGGTGGTGGTCACGCCGGGATCGACCGTGGCGGTGATGTC
>Ga0102851_10003075_pt1 | contig 10295 bp, 6 predicted proteins | sample Mud3Dept3metaG_FD_79558 | JGI IMG/M metagenome (GOLD analysis project Ga0102851, IMG submission 79558) | Freshwater wetland microbial communities from Ohio, USA, analyzing the effect of biotic and abiotic controls - Mud 3 Core 4 Depth 3... | ecosystem: Environmental > Aquatic > Freshwater >...
CTCGAGAAGCTGCAGCGCAAGCGCGGCGAGGTCCCGGGCCTCAAGCACGTCGTGCTGATGACCGGGGCCGCCCCAGCCGGGGACGGTTGGGTGCTCACGGTGGATCAGCTGGCCGAGAAGGGCATGGCGTACGACCGCGCCGATCCCGGTCGCTACGCGGACGTGATTCGTGGGATCACCCCCCAGCGGCTGGCCACGCTCTTGTACACGTCGGGCACCACCGGCCGTCCCAAGGGCGTCGAGCTGGTGCACGATTGCTGGATCTACGAGGCCGAGGGCATCGACGAACTCAAGATGCTGCTGCCCGAGGACCTGCAGCTACTGTGGCTACCGCTGTCGCACAGCTTCGGCAAGGTGCTGCTCTCGGCCCACGTCTACATCGGGCACGTGATGGCGGTGGACGGCCGCATCGAGAAGCTCGTGGACAACCTGGCCGAGGTGAAGCCCACGTGGGTGGCCGCGGTGCCCCGCGTGTTCGAGAAGGTGCACAACAAGGTGGTGATGGGCGCCCACGAGCACGGCGGTGCCAAGGCGAAGATCTTCGACTGGGCCATGGGGGTTGGGGCCGAGGCGTCGAAGCTCGTCCAGGCCGGCAAGAAGCCGTCGGGCGTGCTCGCCCTCAAGCGCGCCATCGCCCACAAGCTGGTCTTCCAGAAGCTGCACGATCGCTTTGGCGGCCACCTCAAGTGCTTCATTTCGGGCAGCGCGCCGCTGTCGCTCGAGGTGGCCGAGTTCTTCCACGCCGCGGGCGTCATCATCCTCGAGGGCTACGGGCTCACCGAGACCAGTGCCGCGACGTTCGTGAACCGGATCGACCGTTACAAGCTGGGCACGGTCGGGCCGCCCCTGCCCGGCACCGAGGTCAAGATTGCGCCCGAGGACGGCGAGGTGCTCATCCGCGGGCGAGGCGTGATGCGCGGGTACCACAAACTCCCCGACGCAACGGCCGAGACGCTGATGCGCGACGGTTGGTTGCGTACGGGCGACATCGGAGAGGTGGACGCCGACGGGTTCCTCAAGATCACCGACCGGAAAAAGGACCTCATCAAGACGTCAGGCGGCAAGTACGTCGCGCCCCAGGCGCTCGAGAGCAAGCTGAAGGCCTCCTGCCCCTACATCGCCAACGTCGTCGTACACGGCAACAACCGGAACTTCTGTTCGGCGCTGATCACGCTCGACGAGGAGTCGCTGCGCAACTGGGCCAGGGGCCAGGGGCTCGGGGACGGGGCCTCGTTGAAGGACCTGACGGAGCACCCGAGGGTCAAGACGCTCATGCAGGGCTACTTCGACGAGGTGAACAGCGGTCTGGCGAGCTACGAGACGATCAAGCGGTTCGCGATCCTGCCGCAGGACCTGACGGTCGAAGCCGGCGACCTCACGGCCAGCCTGAAGGTCAAGCGGAAGGCCGTCGAGCAGAAGTACAAGCACCTGCTCGACGGCTTCTACACAGAGGCGGCGCAGTCGGGACTGTAGAACCTGAGGACGACAGGACTCTGGAACGTGTCGGTTCCTACTGTCGGCGTCCGAGCAGTCCCGCCTTGAGATCCGCCGTCGGCGGTTTCGGCCCGAGCCAGCAGCCGAACATCGCCTGGCCGAAGGGCTGACCGGCGATCGTCACCTTCTGCTTGCCATCGATGGCCAGCGTCGTGCCGACGCCCGGCTGATAGGTGAAGACCATTTGCTGCCCCGTCTTCACTGGTTCGAACGCGCCGAGCATTCTGTCGATGTCGGCCTTGAGCGCCCTGGCATTCGGCGAGTTGCTCTCGAACGACTCGGTGAACGCCTCGACCATCTGATCGCGGCTGAGGTCGCGCAGCAACTGCATCACCACGCGCTTGGGCGTGTCGCTCTTCAGGATGGCGTCGGGGTCCGACGACTTCTGCTCGAGGTACAGGCCGGCGACGTAGGCCTTGAACATCATCTTGCTGCGCAGGCCCATGCCGTTCAGCACGAGCGTCTTGTCTCCCACCTGGGCGGTGTCGGGCAGGGTGACACCGGCCAGCGACCCGGCCGCAACGGTCAGTGCCGACGCGACGACGATGACAGCGGTGAGCGCGAGTGTTCGCATGATGGCTCCTCGGGGTGGACGGTCGTGCCGGGGGCAGCGCCATTATGGTCCAACGCGCCCCCTTGCGGCCGCTGGGTGTCCAGCGTATCGTGGCGCGAAGGTGGTGCTCGATGAAGCGCGTGTTCGTCGTGGATCTTGGGGACGGCGAGAGTACCGCGTCACTTGAATTCCTCGGCCAGCCGATCGAGGTTCGCCGTGCCGGGTGCAGCGGGCGACTCGACAGGGCGCGCGCGTTGCTGGCATCAGCCGACGGTGCGTTCGACGCGATTGCACTCGATGGTCTGCCCACCCAGATCAAGCTCGGCGGCGCCAGTCGCCCTCACTCGGCCGGAAGCGTCCTGCCGGCGGCGGCTGCGACGACCCCGGTCGTCGACGGCGGCGGCGTTCGCGATGCGCTCGAGCGCTGGGCGATCATCCTCGCCGACCGCGCGCAGCCCGGGATCTTCTCCGAGAAGCGGGTGCTCATGGTGCCCGGCTTCAACCATGTCGGCTTGGCGCAGGCGCTCGGCCGGCACAGCACGGCGATCCGCTACGCCGATCCCGTCACGCATTTCGGGCTGCCCGACCTGCCCGGTGTCGGGCGGCCGCTGGGGCTCGACCGCATCGCGCCCCGAGCCGTCGAGCTACTGGCCGAGTTCCCGTTTCGGCGTCTCCGACCCCGCCCCGGGGTGCCGCGGCGACCTCGCGCGCCAGGGCCCTTCGCGTGGAGTGACGTGCTGGCCGGCGACATCGGCACGATTCGGCGGTACGCGCCTGCACGACTGACCGGCAAGACCGTCGTCGTCGAGCACGCCGCTGAAGAGGACCTGGCCGACCTGGCCGAGCGCGGCGTGTCGATCGTCGTCACGCTCATGCCGGCGCTCGATGGTCGGGGGTCGCTCGGCAGTTGTTCGGCTGCCGTTGTCGAGGCCGTCCTCGTGGCGTCACGGCCGAGTCCCGAGCTTCCGCTCGACGAGGACACCTATCTCGATCTGGTGGCGGACCTCGACTGGGCGCCATCGATCCGGTACCTGCAGCCGGCCGAGGCCAGCGTCAACCGCTTCGCGTTCGTGATTCACCCGCTCTCGGTTCGCTTCCTCCACGCGTACCCGCCGTTCCGATGGACGCGCGTGCTGCCGGACGGCCTCGTCGAGGCCGTGGCTGCGCTCATGCCGCCGCTCCTGCTGGCGCGGATCACCGGTGCGCGATCCTCGTCGACGGGTCAGCGCGTGGAAGGGTTTCTCATCTCGCTGGGGGCAACTCCGCGGCAGATGATGGCGCGCGGCGAGCGGTTCACCTACAAGAGGCTGAACCAGGCGGCCCGGATGGCCGAGCGCCTGGGCGCGCGCATCATGGGCCTTGGCGCGTTCACGAGTGTCGTCGGCGATGCCGGGGTGACGGTGGCGCACGAGGCCGACATCGCGATCACGAGCGGCAACAGCCTGACCGTGGCGGCCACGCTCGAAGCGGCCAAGCAGGCCGCCCTGAAGATGGGCGCCGCCGATCTGCGTCACGGCAAGGCCCTCATCGTCGGCGCCACGGGGTCGATCGGCGCGGTGTGCGCCCGGCTGCTGGCGCAGGCGATCCGCGACGTGGTGCTCGTCTCGATCGAGCCGGAGAAGCTCATCGAGCTGAAGCGCCGCATTCAGTTGGAGACACCCGGCTCGCGGGTGACCATCGCGACGCACGCCGATCACCTCATCGGTGACTGCGACCTGATCGTGACGGCCACCTCGGCCTTCGGTCAGCGCGTCATCGACATCACCCGGTGCAAGCCCGGCGCGGTGGTGTGCGACGTGGCGCGGCCGCCCGACATCAGCGAGGCCGAGGCCGCGTTGCGGCCCGACGTCCTCGTCATCGAGAGCGGCGAGGTGCTCATCCCGGGCGAGGTCGATCTCGGGTACGATATTGGGCTCCCGCCCGGCACGTCGTACGCGTGCCTGGCGGAGACGGCGCTCCTCGCCATGGAGGGCCGATTCGAGGACTACACGCTGGGCCGTCAGATCGAGATGGACCGCGTGAAGGAGATCTACCGGTTGTTCAAGAAGCACGGGTTCGCGCTGGCCGGTCTGCGGTCGTTCGGGCGGTACATCGATGAGCCCGACCTCGAGGAACGACGCGGGCTGGCCGACGCCCTGCGGAGAGACCGCGACACGTTCGAGCGGGTCCGGGCCGAGGCGGGCGCACGGCTCGCGGCGCTCCCCGCCAGCTCGAAGGGTGTGACGAACGGCCGCGTGTCGCGCAAGACCCTGGTCTGGATCGCGGCCGGCGCGAGCGCAGCCGCGCTGGCCCTTGCCGTCACTCATCGACGCACACGGAGCGGCACGCCATGAGCAAGTTCAAGGACACGGACGAGTTCAAGCGCATCTTCGAGCAGATCTTCCAGTTGATGAACGAGCACCCGGAGGTGGGCAAGACGCTGCGGGATGCGCACGCCCCGCACCGGTTCGAGATCACCGACCTCGGGCTCGAGTTCAACGTCACGGCCGCGGCTCAGTCCGACGAGAAGAAGGGACGGTACCTGAAGTGGGTCTGGGGACCGTGCGACTGGGAGCCGGTGATCCAGATGAAGATGGCGAGCGACGTCGCCAACCGCTACTTCCAGGGCAAGGAGAACATCATGCTGGCCGTGGCCATGGGCCGCGCGAAGGTCGGCGGCCCGATGTCCACGCTGCTCAAGCTGGCCCCCGTCACGACCCCCATTCACCCCGTGTATCGCGCGTGGCTCAAGGCCGAGGGGCTCGACCACCTGCTGGCCTGACGAGAGGGAGGATGCCGTGTCGGATCAGCCCACCCCCGACCGGATGATCGGCACGCTCATCGGACGACTCATGGAGTCGGGCGAGGGCGCGTTCAACAAGCTGTCGGAGCAACTGCTCGCAAACCCCCTGTTCCTCGACGCCATGCGGCGGACCATCGAGGCGAAGGGACAGGTCGACAAGACCATCAGCGGCACGATGGACCTGGTCAACCTGCCGTCGAAGAACGATGTCGCGAGGCTCATCGACGATCTCGAGGCGCTGACCGGCAAGCTGGCGAAGCAGGAACGGGCGCTCGCCAAGATCGAGCAGGACCTCGTCGTGACGAAGACGCTCGTCGAGGGGCTCGTTGCCGCGAAGCGCCGCCGTCGCACGGCCACGTAGGCTGGCCGGAGAGTATCGATGCGCACCCCTGTCGCCAACGTCGACACCGCCTGGCTCAGGATGGACGATCCCACCAACCTGATGGTGGTCACCGGGCTCATGGTGCTCGACGAACCGGTGTCGTTCGATGGGGCCCGCCGAATGCTCGAGCGGAGCCTGCTCCGCTTCTCCCGGTTTCGCCAGCGCATCGTCGATCCGCCGGGTGGCGTGGGTACGCCCTATTGGGAAACAGACGAGCACTTCACCCTCGACAACCACCTCACGGAGGTCGATCTGCCGCCGCCCGGCGACGAGCGGGCGCTCCAGGCGCTGGTCAGCTCGCTGATGAGCCAGCCGCTCAACCCCGCGCAGCCGCTGTGGCACTACTACCTCGTGCCGCACTACGCTGGCGGTTCGGCGCTCATCGCGCGCATCCACCACTGCATCGGCGACGGCCTGGGGCTCATCTACGTCATGCTCTCGATGGCCGACGACGGGCCACAGCCTCCGCCGCTGGCCGAGGAGCACGAGGACGCGAATCACGGGTCGCCGTGGGACGTGCTCGGCCATACGATCGCCTCGGCGGCCAACACGGCCGTGTCGCTCCCGCTGGCCCTGGTGCGCCGGTTGAACGAACTGGTCGGCGATCCGGAGAAGCTCGCCCAGGCCACCGATCAGATGACGGCCGGCGCCGGCGCGCTGGCCAAGCTGCTGCTGATGGAATCGGACCCGAAGACCGCGTTCAAGGGCCCGCTGGTGGCCGAGAAGAAGGTGGCGTGGTCGCGCCCGATCGCCGTGTCGGAACTGAAGCTGATCGGCAAGGCGACGGGCTCGACGATCAACGACATCCTCACGTCGAGCCTCTCGGGAGCGCTGCGGCGCTACCTGCTGTCGCGCGGCGAGCGGCTGCACGAGGACCTCAACGTGCGCGGCGTCGTCCCGGTCAACCTGCGCCCGATCGAGAAGGCGCACGAGCTCGGCAACCAGTTCGGCCTGGTGTTCCTGGCCCTGCCCCTTGGCATCGAGGATCCGCTCGACCGGCTGTTCGAGGTGCGGCGACGGATGACGGCGATCAAGCACTCGCCCGAGGCGTACGTGGCGTTTCAGATTCTCAAGGGCCTCGGCGTGGCGCCCAAACAGATCTTCGATCTCATCGTCAACGAGTTCGGGCGCAAGGCGACGGCGGTAGTGACCAACGTGGTGGGTCCCCGGCGGCCGATTGCGATCGCCGGGGCTCCGATGCGGCAAGCCATGTTCTGGGTGCCGTGCTCAGGGCGTCTGGGCTTGGGCATCAGCCTGCTCAGCTACGCGGGCGAGGTCTGGCTGGGCGTGCAGGCCGACGTGAGCCTCGTCCCCGATCCGGAGAGGCTGCTCGAGGGTTTCCACGCCGAGATTGCCGATCTGACCCAGTTGCGGCAGCAGGCAGGCACCTAACCTTAGCGGTTTCATTTCGCTCGGACGGGATCGGCCGCCCGGCCGGCGTCATCATGTGGCTGGAAGGGGAGTGGGGAGCCTCATGCGGATGAGGAACGTGGTTCTGGCGTTGGTGCTCGGCGTTGTGGTGACAGCGGGCTCGAGTTCGGAGGCGCGCGCGCAGGGGTTTGGCGTGTACGAGCACGGCGCGTGCTCGATGGCCATGGCAGGGGCGGCGGTGGCTTCACCGTGCGACGATGGCTCGGCCATCTTCTTCAATCCGGCCGCGTTGGCCATGCAGCGGGAAACGGTGCTCGGCATCGGGGCCACGCTCATCGGACCCGGCGGCGACTTCATCAACGACACCACCGGCGCGACATACGAGATCGCCGACACCTACCAACCCGTGCCGACGGGGTACTTCGCGTGGCCGCTGGGAAAGAACTCGACGCTTGGCCTCGGGCTGTTTGCGCCCTACGGCCTGACGACCGAGTGGGACGCGCCTGATACGTTCGAGGGTCGGTTCCTGGCCTACAAGGCGTCGCTGGCTGCCATCTACATCCAACCCACCTGGTCGTACAGGTTCAACGACCGGTTCTCGATCGGCGTCGGATTCGACTTCTCGCGCACCGACCTCGAGCTGAACCAACGGCTCGACCTGTCGGTGCAGCCGGTGAGCGCGAGCATCCCCGGGCTGACGTTCGGACAGCTCGGCGTGCCCCCGCAGACGGACTTCGGTGACATCCAGATCAAGGGCCACGCGTACCAGTTCGGTGCCAACCTCGGTGTGCTGATGAGGCCGTCCGACCGCTTCTCGGTAGGCGTCCGCTACATGACGAAGCAAACGGTCAAGGTGGATGACGGCGAGTTCACGAGCCGGCAGATCTTGACCGGTTTCCGGCTGCCGATCGCACTCGGGCCGCTGCCGGCCGGCACGCCCGTTGATGCGCTGCTCGCTCCGCAGTTCGCCGAGGGAGGCCGGCTCGGGCCTCAGGCAGGGAAGACCGAGGTGACGTTGCCCGACCAGTTCGTGGTCGGCATCGCGATCACGCCGAACGACCGGTTCAAGGTCTTGTTCGACTATCAGTGGGTGAACTGGAGTCTCTTCGACGAACTCGTCATCGACCTCGAGAATGGCCTCACGACCGTCACTGACGAGAACTACGATGACACGGGCGGCCTGCGGTTCGGCGCCGAGTACCGCGTGGGGGAGGGCACGTTCGTGCGTGGGGGCTACATCTGGCACCCGCCGGCCGCGCCCGACGAGACAGTGACCCCGCTGCTGCCCGAGGGTGAGCGCAACGAGTTCACCCTGGGCCTGGGCCAGCGGTTTGGCAATTTCCAGTTCGATTTCGCCTACCAGCGCCTGAACCAGGACGACCGCCGTGGCCGCACGATTCCCGAGGTCAACGGGGTCGTGGTGAACAACGGCGTCTACAAGTTCCGCGCGAACCTCTACGGCGCCGCACTGTCCTGGCGGTTTTGACGGGTTTCCGACCCGGCGCCGCCTGACGTACACTGCCCAATCGGGTCTCCCCATGGTCCGGTTGCGGCAGCTTTCTTGCTCCCCCACGCTGGGCGGCCTGGCCCTTGCGTGCCTCCTGGTGCGACCGGCGTCTGCCGAGCCGGTGCACTCGCTGCGCCTGCCCGCGCCGGTCTCAGGGCTGGCCGAAGCCGCGGAAATCGGCGGCGAGCGTCCCGCGGCTCGGGTCCTCGCGGATGTCATCCGTGCGATCTACCCATTGGCGCCCGGGATCAGCAAGCCGCTCGACGCCCGACGGGCGCGAGTGATGGCGTGGCTCGAGAGCCCGCAGCCTGCGCCCGAAACGGGCTTTGCCCTGGTGCCTTCGCCGCTGCCCGGCGACTGCTGGCGGGCAGCGCTCGACATGCCAGGGGCCACCGAGGAGCAGATCAGCGTACGCATGCTGATGAGCCGCGACGCCTCGCTCGTCTACTACGGCCTGATGGAGGCGGCTCCGGGCCTTCGCGCGTTCCTTGGATCGAGGCCCGAGTTGGTGGCCGCGCTCGTCAGGCAGAACGCGGGGGTGCTCGCGGCGTTTCCGCGAGCGGTCGATGTCGTCGACGGCCGCGTGCCCGTTCCCGGTGGGGCACCGCTCGAACGATTCTGGGAATCGCTGGTCGGCGCGCCGGTGACCGACCCCTCGGCGTTCCTGCTGGCGGTGCAGACACGAGCCGAAGGCCGCATGGCGTTCATGCTCGACACGTTGTGGCGACTCGACGAGGCGCGACGTCGGTTCGCGTCGTCGGATGGCGTCGCGTCGCTGGAAACGCGCGCGGATGACCTGGCGGTCCTGGCTGACGCGTTCGTGAACACGCACCGGGAATGGCGGCCAGCGGAACGACCGTTCTGGCGGGTGCGGATGGACCCGCTCGTGGCCTTGGCGGGCATCGACGTGGGCGCCGATGGACGCTTGACGGGCCCGCAGGCCCGCGAGTTCTGGATGAGTGTCCTCGACGGGCAGGGGCCGCGCGCCGGCTCCACGTACCCTGGCGACGTTCGCGAGGCGGTGACGGCGGGCTGGCTCGTCAACCGCGTGGTCTCGGGCAGCGACGGTGCCAGCCAGCTGCGTCTCGGCGCGGTTGCGTTCACACAGCGGCTCCTGCGACAGCAGCCGGGGCCAGCCCCGGTGGAGGCCGCCGTCGCTGGTCGAGCCTTCGCCGACGTGCCGGCGTTGATGCTGGTGCTCGAGCGGATGGGGGTCACGAACCCTCAGAGCTTTGTGAGGGCGGCCGAGGCAGCGCGGGCGCTGACAGAGGGTGCGGCTGGCCCGAACGGTGAAGCGGCCCTGACGACGTTCCAGGCATCCGTGGCGATCATCGATCGCGCGGTCGCGCGGCGGAGCCTCGATCCTCGCGAGGCTGCGACGCTGCTCGACGAGATGTGCGGACTCCGCGACCTGGGGGAGCCGGGCGGCCGGCGGGCGCTCACGCGTTGGGTAGGCGCGCGGCTCGTGCCGGCGATGGCCAACGACGGGGATTCGGCGCGAGATGCCGAAGCCATCGTGATCGACGCGCTGGCCGGCGCGGGCAAGGCGCACCCCGACGCGGCGTTTCGAACCTTCGAGCTCGACGGCGAGTCGTACCGCCTCGATTTGACGAGGCCGGAGCATGACCGCCTCGCGTTGATCCGGCAGCGCCAGCGTTCCGTGCACCTGGCGGTGGCTCTTGCCCTGGTGCGTGACGCCGATGCGCTGCTCGCGGCCGGATCCGACGAGGAGTTCGGGCGCGTGGCGCAACAGGCAGCTGACAGGCTCGGGGCCGCGATGTCGCCGCAAGGCACGAAGGCCTCGAGCGAGACGGATGAGTACCTTCTTTCGCAAGCGCGTCGAGCCCTCGAGACGTTGCGGGTGATTCCGCCGGTCGCGCGCGGGAGTTTCCGGCAACGTGTCCTGGGCGACGTGAACACGGCGGCGGATTGGGCCGTGGCAGACGCGCTTCGGGGCATGGTCTATGCGGCGAACCTGGGCGATGCGGAGGGCGTGGTGACGCTGGCGCCGGACATCGGCCGGCGGCATCGCCTCGGCGCGGCCCGGGTGGCAGGGCAGGCGCTCGCGGCTTGGAGTCTGCCGGAGGAATCGCGGGACGACGCGCAGGTCTGGTTCGTGCGAGGCGCGCTATTGGGGCTCGAGCACGCGTTGTCCGCGCTCGCACTCCGCTCCGTCGCCCAGACAGCCGACGCGCCGGCGCGGTTC
>Ga0102851_10003076_pt1 | contig 10294 bp, 15 predicted proteins | sample Mud3Dept3metaG_FD_79558 | JGI IMG/M metagenome (GOLD analysis project Ga0102851, IMG submission 79558) | Freshwater wetland microbial communities from Ohio, USA, analyzing the effect of biotic and abiotic controls - Mud 3 Core 4 Depth 3... | ecosystem: Environmental > Aquatic > Freshwater >...
AGCGAGATCTGCCAGTTGAACCCGAGCGGCGCGAAGACGTACTCGAGCGCGCGGCCCAGCATGCCCGCGAGGCTGTACTGGATGGCCGGACCCGTGGCGTCGGGCGGCGGGGCGGGGTAGCTCGACAGGAACCACAACACGATCATCAGCGCGAGGATGATCGTGCCGACGCGTCGCACGAAGACCCTGGTCCGCTCCCAGAGCCCGATCAGCAGGTTGTTCAGGTGCGGCCAGTGGTACTCGGGCAGCTCGAGCAGCAGTGGGTGGTATGACGCCCTGAATGCGGTGCGCTTGAGCGCATAGGCCACGACCATCGCCGCCAAGATTCCCGCGACGTAGAGCGCGAACAGCACCAGCCCGGGCAGGTTGAACGGACCGACGGGCCGGTTCGGGATGAACGCCGCGATGACGAGAGCGTACACGGGCAGCCGCGCGGAGCAGGTCATCAGTGGCGCAATCATGATGGTCGCGATCCGGTCGCGAATGTTCGGGATGGTCCTCGTGGCCATGATGCCGGGCACGGCGCAAGCGAAGCTCGACAGCAGCGGGATGAACGCGCGGCCGGAGAGGCCGACGCGGCCCATCAGGCGGTCGAGCAGGTACGCGGCCCGCGGCAGGTAGCCGCTGTCCTCGAGCAGCAGGATGAACAGGAACAGGATCAGGATCTGCGGCAGGAACACCAGCACGCTGCCCGCGCCCGCGATGACGCCGTCGACGAGCAGGCTGCGCAGCGCCCCGTCCGGCAGCAGCGCCTGCAACTGCGACCCTACCCAGGAGACGCCTGAGTCGATCAGCTGCATCGGCACCGCAGCCCAGCTGAACACCGCCTGGAAGACGAAGAAAAGCAGCACCGCCAGGATCACCGGGCCGGCGACGGGGTTCATGACGAGAGCGTCGAGGCGCTGCAGCGCTGCACTGCGCGCGGGCTCCACGTAGTCGATGGCGTGCAGGATGCGACGCACTTCGCGCTGCGTCCGCTGGATGTGGTCGAAGCTCGGGTCACGCCACTCGCGCGCAGCCGCCGCGCCAGGGTGCTGCAAGCGCTCGAGCGTTTCCACGAGCTGCCGGTCCCCGCCGCTGTCGACCGCGACGGTTTCCACGACCGGCACGCCGAGTTCCTTCTCGAGCCTCGCGCGGTCGATCCGGAACCCGCGGCCGCGCGCAAGGTCGCTCATGTTGAGCGCGACGACCATCGGCACGCCGAGGTCGCGCAGTTCGAGGGCGAGCCGCAGGTTGAGCTTCAGGTTCGTCGCGTCGACGACGCAGACGACGAACTCCGGCGCCGCCTCGCCGGCCAGTCGGCCGAGCAGGAAGTCGCGGGTAATCGCCTCGTCCAGCGTGGTCGGCGTGAGGCTGTAGGAACCGGGCAGGTCCAGCACGCGGTACTGGCGGCGTCGGGATGGACCGATGAACGATCCTTCCTTGCGCTCGACGGTGACGCCCGCGTAGTTGGCCACCTTCTGGCGGCTGCCGGTGAGCCGGTTGAACAGAGCCGTCTTGCCGCTGTTCGGCACGCCGACCAGTGCGAGGCGCATCGGATCCAGTGTGGACGCATCTGCAGTCATGCGCGTCTCAGCCGTGATCGACCGCAACCATGACCGCGCCGGCCTCGCGCCGCCGCAGTGCGAACGTCGTGTTGCCGAGTCGCACGGCGATCGGATCGCCGCCCGGCCAGATTTCCTCCACGACCTCGATCGCCTCGCCGGGAATGAACCCCAGTTCGAGCAGGCGCCGGCTGACCGTCGAATGGGCTTCGTCGCCCAGACTCTGGGCATCGTCGCGGACGTCGGTCACCACGCCGCGAGCGCCTTTGCGCAGCGAACCGAGACTTACTGGGGGCATGGGAGTCCGTGAGGGGGTCGTGGGCGGCACACGAAAGTCTGTCGCTAATGAGAATCGTCCGCAACCAGGGATAGCCGCAGTGCAACCAGCCAGTCGTTCCGGGCTCGGCGCCGGCCGGCGATTCCCACGGTGGGTGCGCCCAGCGATTGAGTCGGTCTAGTTTTTGTATAGGATAAAGCTATACAAAAACTCAATCCAACGTCTATACTCGGCTCCACTTCAGGCGAAGCCTGAAACCGCGATCCGACAACAGCGAATAGAGGCACATGAGATGAACGAGTCGATCCTGGCACGGGTGGCACGCGGCGATGCAAATGCAGTGCGCGAGTGCATCGACGAATTCGGAGGCCTGGTGTGGGCGATTGCCCGGCGCATGGCGCGGACTCGCGCCGACGCCGAGGACGCGGTGCAGGAGATCTTCATCGATGTCTGGAAGAGCGCTGGTCGTTTCGACCCGGCGCAGGGCTCGGAGAAGGTCTTCGTCTCGACCATCGCAAGGCGCCGGCTGATCGATCGGCTGAGACGAACGAAGATGAGCCACCTCCATGACTCGGAGGAGGTCCTCGAGGACGTGCGCTGGGCCGAACCCGGCAACGAGGGCGAGGTGTCGCTGGAGGCTGAACGAGCTGCCGCCGTCGTAGCGCGGCTGCGGCCCGACCAGCGCAACGTGCTGAGGATGGGTTTGCTCGAAGGCATGACTCATTCGGAAATCGCGCGCGCGACCGGCATGCCGCTCGGGACCGTCAAGACTCAGATGCGGCGCGGACTGATACAGGTACGAGAGTGGATGCGGATCGACCCACCGACGAAGACCAGCGAGGCGACGCCCTGAGGCCTCGTGTGGATCCGGCTGACGGTGACGATGCCGCCGCCGGATACGACCCGCTGCCGGCATCCGTTCGTTGCCGCCTCGATTCCTGCGCAGCAGACTGGTTACGCGAACGCGCCCGTTCGCCGTCGCTTTGGGCACGAGCCGGATGGCTCGCGGCAGTGGCCTGCTTCGCGCTCGCCGTTGCAGGCTGGTGGCCGCGCCTGGTCACCTTGGCCATTTCCGAAAATGGAACCTCCGTCGGCCAGTTCAGCGCGGACTGGTCGCGCCAGCACCTGCTCGACGTCGGCGGTCCCGCAGTGCGACGTTGGCCGTGGTCGGCGGCTGCGGGTAGTGCCCCAGGTGTGTCGGGCGACGTCGTCTGGGACAACAGTCAGCAGGTGGGCTTCCTGACGTTCGCCGGCCTCGAACCCAACGACTCGCTGCGTCACCAGTACCAGTTGTGGATCGTCGATGCTGCGCGTGACGAGCGATACCCTGTGGACGGTGGCGTGTTCGACGTGCCGGCTACCGCGGGCCCGGTCGTGATCCCGGTCCGGGCCGCTGTGCCGGTGCGCGAGCCGCTGGCGTTCGTCGTGACCGTCGAGAAGCCGGGCGGCGCAGTCGTGTCGGGGCGCGAGCGCGTCGTGGCCGTCGCACGGCCCGCGGCGAACTGAATCGAGCTGGTGCAGGACCGCTCTGACGGGCTGTTGAATCGGTCGCTCAAATAATCTATTTGGTAGGCCATATGGCCTATCTGATGAGTCGCCAATGCTAGATGCAGTCGTCGGCAGCGTCGCGGCGGAGAAGGTCCTGCTCTATCCACTCATGCCATCTCTGCGCGCACGTCTGAACGCGGCGCTCGACAGTCTGCCCTTCGCCGAGCAGCAACGATATTTTCGTCGCCGAACCAGGCCGAGGCGGAGCGGTAAGGCGCTGTGACAGTCCTGGACGAATCGTCCTCAATCGAGGAAGTCGCGGCCACGGTGTCGCACGTCGATCTCACGCGCATCCAGCGCGGGTCCGCCGCAGAAGGTCAGCACATGCCCTATCTCGAATTTCGTGTTGCGCTGAAGCGGAGCCCGGCATGAAGTCCGGCACCAGCGTCGGTCGTCCCGATTCGGGCGGCCCTGACCCCGCGACACCGCTCCGCCAGCGTGCGCATGCCGTGCTGATGGTCCGGCCAGCGGCATTTGGCTGGAATCCCGAGACGGCGGCGAGTAACCGGTTCCAGCGTCGCGACCCGGCAGCGCCGGGCAGCGCTCGGCAACTGGCAGTGACGGAGTTCGATGCGCTGGTCGCTGAATTGCTCGGCGCCGGCGTCGAGGTCCATGCGCTCGACGAGCCGCCCGATACGGCGTGCCCGGACTGCGTGTTCCCGAACAACTGGGTCAGCCTGCATCACGACGGGACAGTGGTGCTCTACCCGATGCTGGCGCCAAGCCGCAGGCTCGAGCGCCGCATGGAACTGCTCGCCTTGCTCGAGCAGCGGGGCGGCTTTGCCGTGACGAGGCTGCTCGACCTCAGCCACCACGAGCTGTCCGGGCGTTTCCTGGAAGGCACCGGCAGCGTCGTGTTCGATCACGCATGCCGGGTCGCCTACGCGTGCCGGTCGCCACGCACGAACGCCGAAGTGCTCGCGGAGCTCTGCGACGAACTCGGCTACGAGCCGTTCGCCTTCGATGCGACGGACGGCGAGGGCGTCGCCGTCTATCACACGAACGTGCTGCTCTCGATCGGGCAGCGCAGCGCGATCGTCTGTGCCGAGGCGGTGCCGCTGGCGCAACGGGTGCCGTTGCTCGAGCGGTTGCAGGCCAGCGGCCGGGAGGTCGTCGCCATCGATCGCGCGCAGATGGCCGCATTCGCCGGCAACGCGCTCGAGCTCGCAGCGGCGGACGGCACTGCGGTGCTCGCCATGTCGGACCGTGCACTTCGCAGCCTCGACGCCGGCAGTCTCGAAACTCTGCGCCGTTGCGCGGAACGAATCGTCGCGGTGCCCATGCCGACGATCGAAGATCTCGGCGGCGGCTCGGTACGCTGCATGCTGGCCGAAGTGTTCCTGCCGCGGCGCGCGGCCGCGCGCTAGTTCCCGGAGTCGCGGTCGGCCGGGATCGGAAACCGCCGATGCTAGAATCCGCGCAGGGAGGTGCGCTTGCTCGAGCTCGGCGTAAAGACACTGATCGCATACCTGCTGGGCTCGCTGCTCGGCAGCCTGGTGCTCGGCCGCCTCAAAGGCGTGGACATCCGCGAGCAGGGCAGCGGCAACGCCGGCGGAACCAACGCGTTGCGCACGCAGGGCTGGTCGTTCGCGCTCGGCGTCATCGTGATCGACGTCGGCAAGGCGCTGCTGGCGGTGGGCTTGCTGCCCGGCCTCGACCTGCCGCTGGTCGGCATCGAGCCGTCGCTCGACCGCGGCTGGCTCGCGGTGGCTTGTGCGACGGCAGTGGTCATCGGCCACGTGTATCCCGTCTGGTACGAATTCCGTGGTGGCAAGGGAGCAGCAACTCTGCTCGGTGCGGTCGCCGTGCTCGCGCCCGCGGCACTGCTGCCCGTGCTCGTCGTCTGGCTCGGCTGCGTGATGCTTACCGGCTTCGTCGGTCTCGGCACGATGCTCGGCACGCTGTCGCTGCCCGCGTACTTCGCGGTTGCGCGTCCCGGCGACCTGCCCCTGCTCGCGTTCGGGATCGCGATGGCGGCGTTCGTGGTGTACACGCACCGCGAAAACATCACGCGGATGCGGACGGGCACTGAGAATCGCGCGCGACGCCTGTGGCTGCTCGGGCCTCGATGACCGGCGGTTCGCGCGCCGCGCTGCTGGCGCTGCTCGCCGACGGCGAGTTGCATTCGGGCCCCTCGCTGGCGGGCCGCCTCGGCACGACGCGCGCTGCGGTCTGGAAGCTGGTGGCGGAGCTGCGTCGCCTCGGCGTGGATGTCGTGAGCGAGGATCGTCGCGGCTACCGGCTGCGACATGCATGCGAGCTGCTCGAAGCGCGCCGGATACTCGCGGCAGCGGCCGGGACGGGCGAGGCCCTGCCGGGCGATCTCGAAGTGCTGTTCTCGATCGACTCGACGAACGATTACCTCTACACGTCGCAAGCCGTCCGGGCCGGCCGTCCGCGCATCGTGTTTGCCGAGATCCAGCGCGCCGGACGCGGCCGTCGCGGACGGTCCTGGCTCGCCCCGTTCGGGTCGGGGCTGACGTTCTCGATCGGCTGGACCTACCCGGAGCTGCCCGCCGACCTGTCGGCGCTCAGCCTCGCAATGGGAGTGCAGGTCGCGGACGCGTTGCGCGAAGCGGGGGCCGCCGAGACGATGCTGAAATGGCCCAATGACATCGTGTGGCGTCACCGCAAGCTCGGCGGATTGCTGATCCAGCTCAAGCTCGAGGCGGGCGGAGCTGCGAGCGTCGTCGTCGGGCTCGGGCTCAACGTCGCGCTGCCGGCGGATGCGCGCCAGAGCCTCGCGGCATCCGGTGCCGCGCCCGTCGCCGATCTGCGCGAGGCATGCGGCGACCACCCGCCGGGCCGCAATGCGCTGGCCGGTCGCCTGGCCGGGGCACTTTGCGCTGGCCTGGATCGGTTCGGGCGCGAGGGCTTCGCGCCGTTCGCGACGCGCTTCGCCGAGCTCGACTCGCTGGCCGGCGCGCAAGTCCGTGTCACGCAGGCGACGGGCAGCGTCGAAGGCAGGGCGCTCGGGGCCGACCGTGACGGTGCGCTGCGCGTAGAAGTCGGCGCGCGCGTCGAGCGGTTTCTAGCGGGTGACGTGACGCTGCGCCCGGCAGCCGGTGCGCCCGCGTGATGCTGCTGGTCGACATCGGCAACTCGCGTGTCAAGTGGGCGACGTACGATCGTGGGCAGCTGGGCGTGCAGAGTGCGTCGGCGTACTCGAGCTGGACCATTGACGACTGGCGGCGCGCGCTGTTCCCGACGCCGGGCGTCGACGACGTGCTCGTGGCAAGCGTCGCCGGCGAGGCGAGCGCTGCGTTGTTGACCGAGGCGACACGACTCGAGACCGGCAAGCCTGCTGTGTTCGTCGCCACGACCCGCGAGGCGGGTGGCGTGCGCAACGCTTATCCCGAACCGCGGCTGCTGGGCGTCGACCGCTGGCTCGCCGCGATCGCCGGATATCGACTGGCGCGTGGCGCCTGCTGCGTCGCGGACGTCGGTACCGCGGCGACGCTGGACGGCGTGACTGGCGACGGGCAGCACCTCGGCGGCTTCATCGTGCCGGGGCCGGAACTGATGATGCGATCGCTGTGGGGCGGGACGTCGGACCTTGCCTCGCACACCGCGACCAGCGGCGCCGCGGCCGGCGCCCTGTTCGCCGACAACACGCGCGACGCCATCGAGCGCGGCTGCGCTCTGGCAGTGGCGGCCCTGGTCGATCGTGCCGTGGTGGAGATGACGCGCCGCCTTGGATCGATGCCGGCGCTCATGCTGACGGGTGGCGGCGCTTCCGGAATCGGGCGCTTGATCGAGACGCCGGCCCGGCATGTGCCGGACCTCGTGCTGCGCGGGCTCGCCGTGATAGCGGCGGAGACGATGCACGGTTGAACTCGCGGTGCCGGTGCCGGTCGAAAAAAGCAGGCGCGGGGTTGCCACCGGCGGCCGCGCAACCTTGTAAAAGATTATTTGAATCATATAGTTGGCTTCCCCTGCCCGGCCGGATTGCGGATTCCACTGTCTCTGGCTGTATCCCGCGCGGGTATGATGGCAGCGTTTTGAATCGAGCCGGCGGTGCCGGGAATCGTTTTTGGCTCAACGCGAGGAGATCGTGATGAAGACGGGACGCATGTTTGTGATTGCAGTCGCTACGCTCGGGATGTGGGGCTGGAGCCTTTCGGCCAGCGCCGATGGCAAGGCGACGTTCGAGAAGGCCTGCGCCGAATGCCACGAAGCGGCCGATTTCGCTGGCGAGGACGCCAAGGGCCTGACCGACTCGCTCAAGAAGATCGTTGCAGGCCAGCAGAAGCACAAGGTGAAGCTCACGCTGTCGGACGCCGAAATCGCCGACGTGGCCGCGTACATGTCGACGGGCGGAAAGTAAGCGCTTCCCGCTCGATCGAGTCCATCGGCCCGCCCCGTCCACGGGGCGGGCCTTTGTTTTCACGGGCCGGAAGATCATAAGATCCGCTTCCTGCAAGCCACCCCGACCAGCGAGCCGCCCGCCTTGCGCTCACTCTTCCTGCTGCTTCTTCTGGCCAACATCCTGTTCCTGGCGTGGGCGCGGTGGGTAGCGCCTCCGCCGGCTCCTGCCGGCCACCCGACGGCGGCCAGTGCAGTCGCGGGTTCGATCCGGCTCGTGACCGAAGCGCCTCTGGCCGCCGAGTTATCGAGCGCGGTGCAGGCAACCGGCCTTTCGGACGCCACCGCCATCGCGCTGGCGTGCGTCAGCGGCGGACCGTACCTCGACCAGGCGACCGCTGGCGAGGCGGCCAGCCGGCTCGAGCGGCTGGGCTTCACCTCCCGCCAGCGAGCGTCGCGCGACGACGTCCCGGTGGGGCAGTGGGTGCGGGTCGAAAATCTTGCTACGGCCGAAGATGCGGCCAATGCGCTGGCGGCCCTCCAGGCGGCAGGCATCGCGGACGCCGAGGTGCTCGCCGATGAACCGCCCGGCAACGTCGTGTCGCTGGGGGTATTCGCGGATCCTGCAAAGGCGGCCGAAGCTGCCGCTGCTGCGCAGAAGGCCGGGTTTACGACGCTTACCGAGGATCGCTTCCGGCCGGCGGACGTCTTCTGGCTCGACGTGGACCGGCAGGCGAACGAGGGCCTGCCGGGACTCGAGGTATTCCAGGGCGAGGGCGCCCAGCCGACCCGCGTCGAACTCAGGCCCTGCCCGGTGGCGACGCAAACCGTGACGCCGGTGGCCGGCACGCCCTGAGCGCGGACTTCGTTCGACAGTTAGAATCGGGCCGGGGTCGCCGGCTTAGCTCAGTTGGTAGAGCAGCGGTTTTGTAAACCGCTGGTCGGGGGTTCGAGTCCCTCAGCCGGCACCACTCGTACGACACATCAGCGGGAATAGACAGGAGAAGGCTATGGCGCTCTGGAAAGATCCATCGGTCAAGGAACCCTCCACCGGCATGGCCGACCTGGCCTCCGCGCCGGTCGAGCCCGTGGTCCGGGCCGTCGAGAGGCCGTCCCCATCGCAGGGTCCGGTCGCAGTCGAGCCTCAACGGCGGCCCGCCGACCGAGGCTCGGCCAAGGAATCGCTGATTGCCGCCGACGTCACGATCGAGGGCAAGATCGAGGGCGCAGGCCACGTGCGCATCGCGGGCCGCTTCAAGGGCGACGTCAACGTCCAGGGCAACGTCACCATCGAGCAGGGTGCGCACGTCACCGGGCAGGTGAACGCAGCCACCGTGGTCGTGAGCGGCGAGGTACAGGGCAACATCCATGCGACGTCGCGCGTCGAACTGCTCGAGTCCGCTGTGATCAATGGCGACGTCAAGGCGGCGGTGGCCACGGTCGCCCCGGGCTCGCGCATGCGTGGCCAGGCCGATTTCGGGTCGAGTGAGCACGGCCCGGGCGGCAAGTGATTTCGTGTGCTCTGAGGCCTGACTGAATGCTGCCGGTGCGCCCCTCTGCCGGGACTGTCGGTCGCACGCGGACGTGCCCGCACTGCAAGGCCACGATCCTCGAAAGCGCGGTCGTGTGCCCGCAGTGCCGGCACCACCTGCGATTCGGCGCCGCTGAGGTTGCGCAGCCGAAGAACGACGGTTTCTCGGCGCTGCGGGTCGAGGGCTCGATCGAGCACCCGGATCGGGGTGGCGACTGGGAATATTCGGTCGTGCTCACGATCCGCAACGAGCGCGGCGAGGAACTGGCGCGACAGGTGGTCGGTGTCGGCGCGCTGCGCCCGACCGAGTCGCGGACGTTCACGCTGTCCGTCGACGTGCAGACGCCCGGAGGCCGCCGCAGGTGATCCGGGGTCTCGTCACGAGGTTCGCGGCGGGGCTGCGTTTCCCGACGCTGTTCGGCCTGGTCGCCGGGCTGTTCCTGCTGGACCTCGCGATTCCCGACCTCATCCCGTTCGCGGACGAGATCCTGCTTGCGTTCGGCACGGTGCTGCTCGGGTCGCTGCGCCGCAGGCGCGGTGGCGCGGTGCCGACGGCCGCACCGGTACCGCCGGCTTCGCGTCCGCCGACGCCCTGAGGCCGGGAACCCGCAGCGATCCGGGGCATCTACTGATTTGACGCTCGGAGTCGGGTTTGCGAGTCTGGCGCGCCTCGAGTGCGTGCAGGGGGAGGTGGCAGAGATGTGCCTGGCAGTGCCGATGAAAATCAAGTCCGTGAACGGCTACGAGGCCGTCTGCGAGGCCAGGGGCATCGAGCGGGAAATCAGCCTCTTCATGCTGCAGGGCGAGCCGATCGCTCCCGGCGATCACGTGCTGGTGCACGTGGGCTATGCCATCCAGAAAGTGAGTGAGGAGGAGGCACGCCTGACCTGGGAGCTGTTCGACGAGATCCTCGAGCATGCATGAACTCTCGGTGTGCCAGGCGCTGATCGGGCAGGTCGAGAAGGTGGCGCGCGAGAACAACGCGCGTCGCGTGGTGGCGATCACCATCGCGGTGGGCCCGCTGTCCGGGGTCGAGCCGGGGTTGCTCGAGCACGCCTATCCGGTGGCGGCGTCCGGAACCCTCGCCGA
>Ga0102851_10003077_pt1 | contig 10290 bp, 5 predicted proteins | sample Mud3Dept3metaG_FD_79558 | JGI IMG/M metagenome (GOLD analysis project Ga0102851, IMG submission 79558) | Freshwater wetland microbial communities from Ohio, USA, analyzing the effect of biotic and abiotic controls - Mud 3 Core 4 Depth 3... | ecosystem: Environmental > Aquatic > Freshwater >...
AACCAGCCGCCCGATTCCTGCTGCGCCGCCAGCGCCTGCTGCCATGACACCGGATTGCCGATGCGTATGGCGGTCGCGACGGTTTCGGGATTCTCGACGGGTCTGCCGCGCAGGATAGGCGCAGCCCCCGCGGCCTGATAGCCGAGCATGATGGGGCGGCGGGTGGCGGTTTTCTCCTTGTGGTATTCGCATTTCCCGGCGCACAGCGCGCACGCGCGGGTGTGCTCGCACACCGACTCCGAGTATCCCATCCAGTGCGCGCAGATGTTGCCGGCATTGCCGACCGGCAGCGCGTGATAATCCGGCGCGTCGCCCAGCGCCTCGATAATTTCGAACGCGATGGTCTTCTGCCCCTGCAAGCGGTAGGGATTGATCGAATTGACGATGTTGACGGGCGTCGTTTTGGCGACCTCCTGCACCAGCCGCATGCCGTCGTCGAAGTTGCCGCGGATCTGGATCACCACCGAACCGTGCATCATCGCCTGCGACAGTTTTCCGAGCGCAATCTTGCCCTCGGGAATCAGGACAAAACAGGCGATGCCGGCGCGCGCAGCGTAAGCCGCGGCGGCGGCCGAGGTATTGCCGGTGGACGCGCAGATGATGGCCCGCGCACCGGCCTCGACCGCCTTGGTCACGGCCATGGTCATGCCGCGGTCCTTGAACGATCCGGTCGGATTCAGCCCTTCGAACTTGGCGTAGATCCTGACGTTCTTCTTGATGAGGCGCGGCAGGTTCTTCAACTCGATGAGCGGCGTATTGCCCTCGTTGAGCGAAATGACGGGGGTATCTGCCGTGACCGGCAGCCGGTCACGGTACTTCTCTATCAATCCGGTGTAATGAGCCATGGTGTGTTGAAGTCGGGCCGGCGCAGCAGGACCGACATCTGTTGTAATCCGTTGTTTTAATTAATTAAATTCTTCAAGGCGAATGCGGGTTACTGCGCCGGCAACGGCGGGCAGCTTTTCTATTTTTGCTATCGCGGCGTCGATGTTTTTCTCCACGGTCAGATGGGTCAGCATGATGATGTCGGCCTGGTCTTCGCCTTCGCGCGGCTCTTTCTGGATCATGGCGTCGATGGAAATGCCAAGATCGGCGAGCACGCGCGTGATATCGGCCAGCACCCCCGGCTTATCGTAGACGCGCAGCCGCAGGTAATACGAAGTCTCGACCTCGCCCATTGGCAGGATGGGCGTATTGGAGAGCTGGTCGGGCTGGAACGCAAGATGCGGCACGCGGTGCTCGGGATCCGCCGTCAGCATGCGCGCGACATCGACCAGGTCGGCGATCACGGACGATGCCGTGGGTTCGGCGCCGGCGCCCGCGCCGTAATACATGGTCTGCCCGACCGCGTCGCCCTTGACCAGCACGGCATTCATTACGCCCTCGACATTGGCAATCAGGCGCCTCTCGGGAATCAGGGTGGGATGCACGCGCAGTTCGATGCCCCGGGCCTTGCGCTTGGCTATGCCCAGCAGCTTGATGCGGTAGCCGAGTTCTTCCGCATAACGGATATCCTCCTGGGTCAGCGCCGAAATGCCCTCGGTATAGACTGCGCTGAACTGCACCGGGATGCCGAATCCGATCGCCGCCATGATGCTGAGCTTGTGCGCGGCATCGATGCCTTCGATGTCGAAAGTCGGGTCGGTCTCGGCATAACCGAGCCGTTGCGCTTCCTTGAGCGCAGCGTCGAAGCTTGCGCCCTTGTCACGCATTTCGGTCAGGATGTAATTGCTGGTGCCGTTGATGATGCCGGCGATCCATTCGATGCGGTTGGCAGACAACCCCTCGCGCAACGCCTTGATGATGGGAATGCCGCCGCCGACGGCGGCCTCGAACGCCACCATCACGTCCTTGCGCTGTGCCGCGGCAAAAATCTCGTTGCCATGATTCGCCAGCAGCGCCTTGTTGGCGGTGACGACATGCTTGCCGTTGGCGATCGCCTTCAGTATCAGTTCTTTTGCAATACCGGTGCCCCCGATCAGCTCGACCACGATATCGATATCCGGGTGGCTCACGATTTCATAGGCATCGTCGGTGACGAGCGCGCGATCGCCCACGATGGCCCTGGCCTTGTCGACCTCCTTGTCGGCGACCATGGTCATGGTGATGGCACATCCGGCTCGGCGGGCAATCTCCTCCTGGTTGCGCTGCAATACCGCGAAGGTGCCGCCGCCGACGGTGCCTATGCCCAAAAGACCTACGTTGATTGGTTTCATTGCTTGTAAAGGATGAGGGATGAAGGATGAGGGATGAAGAAGATACTGCAACAACATTGTGCTGCGATATTTTCCTTTCGCCTTCCGCCTTCCGCCTTCATCCCTTCTCTCCTATAAAAGTCCGTCTTTGCGGAACATCTCTTTGATGCCGCGCAGCGCTTGTCTCGTCCTCGCTTCATTCTCGATCAGGGCAAACCGCACGTGGTCGTCGCCATAGTGGCCGAACCCGGTCCCGGGCGACACCGCCACCCTGGCCTCGGCCAGCAGTTTTTTCGAGAATTCGAGCGATCCCATGGCTTTGTAAGGTTCCGGGATCGGCGCCCAGATATACATCGTCGCTTTGGGCTTCTCGACTTTCCAGTTGATCGCATCCATCCCGCTCCACATCACATCGCGCCGTCCCTGATAGACCATGCGCACGTCCTCTACGCACTCCTGCGGGCCTTCGAGCGCGATAATGGACGCCACCTGAATCGGGGTGAAGGTGCCGTAATCATGGTAGCTTTTCATACGCGCAAGCGCCGTCACCAGATCGCGGTTGCCGACCATGAAGCCCACCCGCCAGCCCGCCATGTTGTAGCTCTTGGACATGGTGAAAAACTCGACCGCGACATCGCGCGCGCCGGGGACCTGCATGATCGAAGGCGCCCTGTAACCGTCGAACACGATGTCCGCATACGCGAGATCGTGCACCACGTAAATGTCATGCTCGCGCGCAATCGCGATCAGCCGCTCGAAAAACGGCAGGTCGACGCATTGTGTGGTCGGATTGCTTGGAAAATTAACGATCAGCATCTTGGGCTTGGGATAGGTATCGCGAATCGCGCTCTCCAGCGACTCGAAAAAATCTATTCCGACTTGCATGGGCACGTGGCGGATGTCGGCCCCGGCGATCACCGGGCCGTAGATGTGGATCGGATAGCTTGGATTGGGCACCAGCACGATATCCCCGGCGTCGAGCGTCGCAAGCGCCAGATGCGCAATGCCTTCCTTCGATCCGATCGTGACTATCGCCTCCGAATCCGGGTCGAGTTCGACGCCATAGCGCGTGTGGTACCAATTGCAGATCGCGCGCCGCAGCCGGAAAATGCCCTTTGATACCGAGTAGCCGTGCGTGTCGCTGCGCTGCACGCTCTCGATCAATTTGTCGACGATGTGCCGCGGCGTGGGCCCGTCCGGATTGCCCATGCTGAAGTCGATGATGTCCTCGCCCCGGCGCCGCGCCGCAAGCTTGAGTTCGCCGGTGACGTTGAACACATACGGCGGCAGGCGTTTGATTCGGGAAAATTCTTCCATATTGAAACTTATTCCGTTACGTGCATGAATATCATCCGGCTCATGCGGGCGTCCCGCCCCCAGGCTGGCGCAGGATGAACTGCGGCGCCGCCGGGATCGCGCGCAAGAAGCGGGTTAAGAGTAATCGGTGAAAAAGCGTATAATTCTAACGGAGCGACTAATTCAAAGCAAATCAGCAAGTTACCTTCAAACAGCATGAAACTCCAACTGGCGACAGGCGGACAAAACCTTTTCACCGGCTACGGCCCCGGTTATGTGGCGGTCAACGGCGTGCGCCGCGATACCCACCTCGTGGTCAGCGACGCGCAGATTCTGGAATGGGACATCACTGATTTCGAGGCACTGGGCCCCCATCATTTTAAGTCCCTGCTTGCGCAGAAGCCGGAAATCGTCATTCTCGGTACCGGCAATACTCAGCGTTTCCCCCATCCTTCCCTGCCGCAATCGCTGTACTCCGCCGGCATCGGCCTCGAAGTCATGGACACCCGGGCGGCCTGCCGTACCTACAACATCCTGTGCGCGGAAGGCCGCAAGGTCGTGGCCGCCGTACTGATCGAATAAGCAGTCACGCCGCCGCGATTCAGGCATTGGCGCGGGCGAACAGCGCCTCGCGCACATCCAGACGCAAACGCCGCGGATCGGCATCCTTGGGCAGGAAACGGAAAATTTCCCCCTTGTTGACGGCATCGGTCACGGTCTGGAAGTCGGCCACCGCGGAACACATGATACGCACCGTTTCCGGGTGCAATGCCTTGACGCGCTGCAGGAACTCGACGCCCTCCATGCCCGGCATATGGTGGTCGGCGATGACGACGTCGATCCGGTGCCGGCTCAGGACATCAAAAGCCTCTATGGCATCGCGCGCGGTCAGGATGTAGTAGCCGTCCTGGCTCAACGCGCGCATGAACAGCACCAGCATGTCTTCGTCGTCGTCGACCAGCAGCACCGTGGACGCGCTGCCACGCATCGCCAGCGGGTGCGACAGCTGCGCCTTGGTCCGCAGCCACTCGGTGCATTGCTCGGCCGTCAGCGGATGCGACAGGAAATACCCCTGGATTTCGTCGCAGTTGTTGGCTGCGAGAAAGCTCATCTGCGCTTCGGTCTCGACCCCCTCCGCCACCACTTTCAGCCCCAGGCTATTCGCCATGGAGATGATGGCGCGGACAATGGCCGCATCCCCGGCATTGCTGATGATTTCACGCACGAACGAACCGTCGATCTTGAGCGCGCCGAGCGGGAAGCGCCTGAGGTAACTCAGGCTGGAATAACCGGTGCCGAAATCATCGACGGCAATCCACACGCCTATCGATTCCAGATACTGCAGCGTGTGCACCGCATCCTCGGTATTGGCCATCAACGCGCTTTCCGTAATCTCCAGCTCGATGAACTGGGGATCGACGCTGTATTCATCCAGCAGCCGCCGGACATAACTGCCCAGTCCGCCGGTCAGGAACTGACGGCTGGAAAGATTGATGGCAACCGGCACCGGCTTGATGCCGGCCGCCTCCCACGCCTTGATCTGGGCACAGGCGGTACTGAACACCCATTCCCCGACCGGGACAATCAGCCCGGTTTCCTCGAGCAGCGGCACAAAATCTCCGGGCGACACCAGCCCCAGCTCCGGATGCTGCCAGCGCAACAGCGCTTCCACGCCGGTGGTCACGCCGCTGTTGAGGCTGGCCTTGGGCTGATAATAGAGCCGGAACTCGTCCCGCTCGAGCGCGCGCCTCAGGCTGTTCTCCATGTTCATGCGCTGCTGAGCCCGGGCGTTCATCTCCGCGGTAAAGAACTGATAATTGTTGCGGCCCGCATCCTTGGCGCGGTGCAGCGCGGTATCGGCGCTTTTAATCAGCACCTCGACATCGTCGCCGTCTGTCGGATACAGGCTGATGCCTACGCTCGCCGTGACATAGACCTCGCCGCGGTCAAGCTGGAATGGCGCCGAAAATGCCTCGAGCACCGAGCGCGCCGCTAGGTGCGCAGCCTCGGTTTCCGTCAGGCCGCCGAGGATGAACCCGAACTCGTCGCCGCTGACTCTCCCCAGCGTATCGCCGGTGTGCACGCAGCCGCCCAGGCGCTCAGCAACCTGCTTCAGCAGCAGGTCGCCGACCCGGTGCCCGAGCGAATCGTTGGTCACTTTGAAGCGGTCGAGGCCCAGCATCATCACCCCGGTCAACAGATTCTTGCGGCGCGCATGGTCCAGCGCCTGCCCCAGCCGTTCGCGGAACAGTATGCGGTTGGGCAATCCGGTCAGGCTATCGTAGTGGGCCAGGTAAACCAGCTTTTCTTCAGCCGCCTTGCGCTGCGTGATATCCGAGGCGATACCCGCAATGCGATAGATCCTGCCCTCGCTGTCGCGCACCGGATAAGCCTGCTCGTGAATCCAGCGCAGCGAACCATCGGCGCACAGGATGCGATACTCGATGTTGTAGTCGCCGCCGCGGGGCATCGCCCTGCGCGCCACACGCACGCGCCGCTTGTCGTCGGGATGCACGACTTCAAGAAAACTGCTCAGACGCCTCATCGCCTCAGCCGCAGGCTTGCCTGTGACTTTCTCGTAGACCGGGCTCAGATAAAGCAGCTTGCGCATGCCGACATCAGCCATCCAGAAGACTTCGGGAATATTATCGGCCAGCTGCCTGAACTTCTCCTCGCTTTCGCGCAGCGCGATTTCTGCGCGCTTGCGGTCCGAAATGTCCTCGACGATCAGGATAAAGTACAGCGCATTGCCGGCTGGATCCCGTACCAGCGATACCGTGCGGTTGACCCAGACCGTAGCGCCATCCTTCTTCTTGAAAGGGCACTCCGAGGCGGAGGAAGCGGTTCGCCCTTCCCGCATCGGCTGCAGGTAATTCGCATCGTCGGACTCCGCCATGCCATCGGGCATGATCTCGACCGTGGTCATGCGCAGCAGCTCTTCACGCGAGTAGCCAAGCATGTCGCAGATTTTCCGGTTGACCATCAGGATGCGACGGTCCAGCGACGTGTGCATCAGGCCCACTGCGGCCTGTTCGAACGTGGCGTGAAAGCGCTCCTCCATCTCCCGGCGTTCGGAAATATCCTCTACGACGCGGATGAAGTATTTGGGTTTGCCGTCCTGGTCGCGCACCACAGAAACCGTGCGGTTGACCCAGATGGTCTTGCCATCCTTGCGGATATAGCGCTTGGGCGAGATGTAGGTGCTGATCTCGCCCCGGATCAACTGCTGTTCGAGTTCACGATCCGCGTCCACGTCATCGGGATGCGTCAGCTGCAGCCCGTTCATCAGTTTGAGCTCGTCGGCGCTGTAGCCGACCATGTCGCAAAACTTCTGGTTGATCAGCAGATAGCTGCGGTCCGGCGGCGGCGCCGTGTGCGCTATGCCCACCGCCACCTGGTTGAAGGTTTCGCGGAAGCGTTCCTCGTGTTCCCGGGCGCTGGCCTCCGCCTGCTCGCGCGCGGCGTGCATGCGGCGCGTCTCGATGCCCGGGGAAAGGTCCTGTTCGGGAGTGCCTAGCCCGTCAGACCGTGGCTGTGCAATTTTCATAGGCCGAGTCTGGACGGGACGCCCCCAGTCAATCTGCGGCAGGGCCCGGGCCTCAACCCGGGCGCACTCGAATTTCGCAATTTAGACAATGATTGGCCCAGCTTCCATAACGATCTCAGGACTATACCCAAAAACAGACAATCTCTCATGTCTTACTTGAAATAATACTTATATTATTATGTTTTTATTACATTTTATAAAATTCTACCGGGTGTCGACAGGCGCGGCTGGGCGCTTGCCGCAAGGCGGCGCCTCGTTCAGATCGAACCAGTAAAACCCGATGGTCTCGGCAACTTTCATGAACTTGTCGTAATCGACGGATTTGCGGATGTAGCTGTTCGCGCCCAGGCTGTAACTTCTGGCGATGTCGCGCTCCTCGGTCGAAGAACTGAGCATGACCACGGGCAGCAGCCGCGTGAGTTCATGGGCGCGGATGCGGCTCAGCACCGCAAACCCATCGAGCCGCGGCAGCTTGAGGTCGAGCAGGACCACCGCCGGCGTCATATTGATGTCCCGGTCCCGATAGTTGCCGCCGCCGAACAGATAGTCCATGGCTTCCACCCCGTCGCGCGCGACGACAATCTCGTTGCTGACCGCGATCCGGCTGAACGCGCGCAGCGCCAGCGCCTCATCATCCGAATTGTCTTCGACCAGCAATATGGTTCTTGTGTTCATTACAGAAGTTTCCTTTGCACCGCGCAGCGCCAGGTCAACCCAGCGTGAAAAAGAACGTCGCGCCTTTGCCGACCGCGGCTTCCGCCCAGATTTGGCCACCGTGGCGGCGAATAATGCGCTGCACTGTCGCCAATCCGACGCCGGTGCCGGCGAAATCCGCTTCGCGGTGCAAGCGCTGGAAAGCGCCAAACAGCTTGTCCGCGTATCTCATGTCAAAACCGGCGCCGTTGTCACGTATGAAATATACCGGCTGCCCGTCCCTGTTCTCGACGCCAACACTGATTATGGCCTTGGACTGCCTGCCCGTAAACTTCCAGGCGTTGCCCAGCAGGTTTTCCAGCGCTACGCGCAGCAGACCGGCGTCGGCGCTCGCCCTGATGCCGTTCGCCACGCTGAAGTCGATCTCGCGTTGCGGCTGCTCTCTTCTGAGTTCCGAAACAATGTCCTCGGCCAGCGCGCTCAGGTCGGTGGCCTTGCGCCGCATCTCGCTGCGCGTAATGCGCGACAATGCCAACAGATCGTCGATCAGCGTCGCCATGCGCTGGCTGGCGGCACGTACCCGCCGCAGATAGTCGAGCGCGGTCGCCTCCAGCCTGTCCTGATAGTCATCCATCAGCGCTTTGCTGAAACCGTCGATGCTGCGCAGCGGCGCGCGCAGGTCATGGGAAATGGAATAGGCGAAGCTCTCGAGTTCCTTGTTGGTGTTTTCCAGCTGCGCGGTGCGCTCCATGACGCGCTGTTCGAGTTCCGCATTGAGCTTGATGATGGCCTCGGCGCTTTGCCGGACCTCCGTGATATCGCGGTGTATCCCGACCATGCCGAAGATTTTGCCGGCCGCATCCCGCAGCGGGACCTTGTTCGCCATAATCCAAGCTTTTTTATCGTCGCCATTCTCCACAACGATTTCGCGATTGACCAGCGGCTCCCCGCTTTCAAGCACCGCCCGGTCCTCGGCGTCAAACGCGTCGGCATACTTGCGCGGCAAAATATCGTGCGCAGTCTTGCCCAGGATCGCCTCATCCGTGGCGAGGTGCCGGTGCCTGAGATCCGACTGGTTCACCAGCAAGTAGCGCCGCGCGCTGTCTTTGACGTAAATGCGGTCGGGCAGGTTATCGATCACCGTGCGCAGCAGAGCGCGTTCACGCAGCAACGCGCCCTCGGCCTGTTTGAGCGCCGAGATATCGTGGAAAATCACGGAAGCGCCGGTGATGTTTCCGGCACCGTCCCGCACCGGGGAAAGACCGGCCAGCACATCGATGATCCGCCCGTCCCGCGTCACGCGTCGCGATTCGTACGGCTCGATCAGTTCGCCGCTGAGCACTCTTTCTGTATTTTTCTTGAGGCCGGACTGATGGCCCTTGGGAGAAATGAAGGTGATGGGCTGTCCGATCGCCTGCGCAGCGGTGTAGCCGAACATGTGTTCCGCCCCGGAATTCCACGAAGTGATGGTGCCGTCCAGCATGCGGCTGATAATGGCATCGGTGGAGTTTTCGACTATCGCCGCCAGTTCGGCGCGCACCGCCGCGGCCTGCTTGCGCTCGCTGATGTCGCGGAAAATAAGCGAAATGCCCACGATGCTGCCGTGATCACCCCGGATCGGGGACTGGCTCATCGCGACGTCGATGCGCCGGCCATCCTTGGCCAGCCTCACCGCTTCCAGGTCGTGTACGGCGCGACCCTGGGCCAGCAGCTCGCGGGTACGGGCCGCACGTTCTTCCTGGTCGGGCGGAATGAGCAGCGAAACGCTCTGTCCCATGGCTTCGGCCGCAGTATAGCCAAACAGGCGTTCCGCGGCCGCGTTCCACGACACGATTTTGCGCTCGAGGTCGCGCCCGACGATGGCATCGTTCGAACCATCGACGATGGCCGCCAGCCGCGCGCGTTCGGTCTCGGCGCGCCGGCGTTGCGTGGTGTCGTTTCCGAGCGCCAGCCGCGACGCGCGCCCGTTGAATGTGATGGGGCCGGACCTGACCTCCACGTCCATCACCGAGCCGTCTTTTTTGCGGTGTCGCACCACGCGCACCAGCCGCGCGGCGGGGTCGCGTGCTCGAGTGCGCTCGAGCAATGCCGGCACATCCTCCTCGACGTACAGGCCGGAGGTCCTCATCGAAGTGAATTCCTCGCGCGAATACCCATACTGGCGCACCGCCGCCTCGTTGACCGTGAGGATCTCCAGCGTTGCGGCATCGTAGACCCACATCGGACTCGGATTAAGATCGAACAACGCCCGGTAGCGCTGCTCGCTGTCCCTGAGCGCCTGCTCCGCGCGCCAGCGCTCGGTAACGTCATCGACGAGGATCATGCGCGCCGGCCGGCCGCCGAACATGAACGGCTGCGCCGTCACATCGGCGTCGATGATGCGCCCGTCCTTGGTGACATGTCTTCTCAGGCTATGCGTCGTTTCCGTGGCGCTGCGATCGCGGATCTGCCGCACCACTTGCGGACGGTCTGCCTCGAACTGCAGATCGACGGCGGTCATAGCCCTTAATTCATCCAGCGTATAACCGTATTTGTCGATGGTCGCCTGATTCGCCGACAGGATGCGCAGCGTTTGCTCGTCCCTCACCCACACCGGGT
>Ga0102851_10003078_pt1 | contig 10288 bp, 6 predicted proteins | sample Mud3Dept3metaG_FD_79558 | JGI IMG/M metagenome (GOLD analysis project Ga0102851, IMG submission 79558) | Freshwater wetland microbial communities from Ohio, USA, analyzing the effect of biotic and abiotic controls - Mud 3 Core 4 Depth 3... | ecosystem: Environmental > Aquatic > Freshwater >...
ACCGATCCGGCATCAACGCGCAAGGTGCTGTTGAACTGGCTGGCCCGCTGCCCGCCGGAGCGATGGTGGTCGTGCGCCTCGTACGTAGCTGCCATCAAGGCAGCCGACCCCGATTTTCAGCGGCCCGACGGCGATTACGACAGTTGGTACATCCGCGACGCGGCCGGCGAGGCGTACCTGTCAGGGTTCGAGTCGTGGGATCGGGTGGAGGGCGCGCTGATCGCCGATCTGTTGGCCGGGCCGCTGCGCTGGTTGGGCGTGGTGCACTGGGCCGAAAGCGATGCAGGCTCTGTCTGCCGCCTGACGGCGGAAGGCGTGCAGTGGCTGGGGTTGGCCGCAGGCGAGATCGAGGCCCCTCGGCCGGCGCCTATCACCGTCGGCCGTGATTTTCTGATCGACTGTCCGGACTCGGCCAGCCTGTACGTCCGCTTTCAGCTGGAGCGGTTCGCCGACCTGGAGCAGGCCGAGCCACGTCGTTACCGGCTGACCGCCGGCGCATTGAGCCGGGCGCTAGCGCGGGGCGTCCAGGTCGAACAGGTCCTGGCCTTTCTGAAGAGGGCCGGCCAGCGGCCCGTGCCGGCCAATGTGGCCGGGCAGCTTCGGCGCTGGGCGAGACGGCCCGGAGCGTCAAGCTGATAGCTGACTGGCAATAGAGATAGTGACGGTCTCCTCTGGCCGAAGCTCACACAGTTTCCCGGCTCCGTGCCTGTCACGTGAGGAGCGATTCTGCGTTCTGTCTAGCCAGTATTCCGTCGGATGAAAGTGTTCGGCCAGCACAGGGGGAAAGCTGCGATTCAGATCTTGTCATACAAACCCTGCAACTGGTTGAGCTTTACCCGAGCAACTTCCTGCGCCATATTGATCGATTCAGTTATGTATCGAGCCCAATCTCCCTTTGAACCTTTTGTATTGCTCCGGTCACGATTCTCCCAGTCTACTGGAACTTCCTTTATCCGATAACCAAGTTTCTCAACAAGATACAAAAACTCAACATCATAGGCGGTGACTTTCCAGCCTGCAGGCTTTTTCTCTCGCCGGAAGAACTCTAGATTCGGGAAGACCTCCAGTGCAGTCTGCCGCCGACACAGTTTGAAGCCACACTGCGTGTCAATAATAGTTCGAAGCAGAAAAAGGCGGCGAAGAGCAAGAAAAACAAAGCTGCCGACTTTTCTTACCAGAGAAGAACCTTGACGGGTGATTCTGCGCGAACCGATTACTACATCAAAGCCCTTCTCATACCAAGGAAGCAGCTTGCCTAATTCATCTATGGGAGTTGACTGGTCCATGTCGGTGAAGAGAACGACATCTCCTGTGGCTTTCTGTATACCGGCCCAGATTCCTGCCGGTTTGCCGCCATGTGGGATATCAAACAGAGAGATATTCTTTCTGCTCTTAATGGAGCGTTCGACTAGGCTTCTACTGTTATCAGTGGACCCATCATTTATAACAATGATATCCCAAGCAAACGACTGTTTTTCAAAGTATTGGTATACTTCATCCAGAACCCCTCTCTCCAGGTTCTTTTCTTCGTTATAGCAAGGGATGATAACAGAGATACTAGGCTGCTGCGTGTCAGTCAGCATGATTGGTCTTTGGCTATCAGTGGAGTTGGCTGGGCAGCAGGAAACTCCTCTTGGCGTGGCAAAGTTCCTTCCATGCCGGTAATCATACACCGACTAATCTGCTTTGTCAACCGCACCCTCAAGATATGTGCGAGGGCTGTTGCAGAACCATTTTTCTGTTCCCCTTGTCCTTTTGCCGAGCATGGGGGGCTTGCTTGCTGCCCTTCCAACAGGCTGCTAGAGTAAGGTTGACAAAGCGAACCAGTCAGTGTATGATTGCCTATAGAGAGATAACATGCCAGGCTGGGCTCTCGACCGTGCACCTATAAGTGGTCCAGTAGCGCCCGAGCTTGTCCTATACCGGGCAGGCCGAAACAGGCCAGGGAACGGAACGAAGGGTCTGGCCTGAACCAGAAGGGATGCTTCGCTTAGCGTGACAAACCTAGGAGTCGATTCTGCTTGTGTATGCTAGCTCCCTTATGCTGCGCCGGATCCTCTGTCTCCTGCTGCTGTCACTGCTGATCCCTCCTTCCAGCCTCCACGCCCAAGACCCTGATTCGGACCTGACCGGGGGCGCCCAGGCGCTGTTGGGCAGGATGACGGTCGAGCAGAAGGTGGGCCAGCTGTTCCTGGTCACCTTTGTCGGCAGCGATGCCAGCCCTGGCACCGACGTGGCCAAGCTGATCCGCCAGGATTATGTCGGGGGTGTGGTGCTGCTGGCAAGCAACTCGAACTTTTACAACGACGCCGACACCCCGCGCCAGGTGGCCGAGCTGAGCAACGCTCTCCAGACGCTGGCTATGGACAGCGGCGCCAAGGTGCCGCTGTTCATCGGCCTGGATCACGAAGGGGATGCCTATCCCTACACCCGCGTCACCAAGGGTACCACGCCGCTGCCCAACGCTATGGCCATCGGTGCGACCTGGGATCCGGCCAACGCCCGCGACGTGGGACAGATCGTCGGGCGCGAGCTGGCAGCCATGGGCGTCAACCTGCTGTTGGGGCCGGTGGTGGACGTGCTGAACAACCCCCTACCAAGCGGCCAGGGCGACATTGGCACACGGACCTTTGGCGGCGACCCGTGGTGGGTGGGCCAGATGGGCCGGGCGTATATCGAGGGCGTTCATCAGGGCAGCAACGGCCGGGTAGCGACGGTGGCCAAGCACTTTCCCGGCCACGGCGGATCCGACCGTCTGCCCGACGAAGAGGTCGCCACCGTGGACAAGTCGCTTCAAGAGCTAAAGCGGATCGAGCTGGCGCCCTTTTTTGCAGTGACCCGCCAAGATGGCAGTCCCGAGGCAGTGGCCGATGCGCTCATGTCATCCCACATCCGCTACCGTGGCTTTCAGGGGAACCTACGGCAGTTTACAGCACCGATCAGCTTTGACGCCGAGGGGATGGGCGCCATTTTGGGCCTGGCCGAGTTCGCCGGCTGGCGGCCCACCGGGTTGATCGTATCGGATAGCCTGGGCGTGCCGGCTGTGCGCAAGTATTTCGACCCGACGCTGAGCACCTTTCCTCACCGGCGGATCGCCAAGGAGGCGTTTCTGGCCGGCAACGACCTGCTGCTGCTTTCTCAGTTTGACCTGCACAACATCTGGTCCGATCAACTGGCCAACATCCGCGACACGGTTGCTTATTTCCGGAGTGAGTACCGGGCCAATCCGGCCTTTGCGGCAAAAGTCGACGACGCCGTGATCCGGATCTTGAGGCTCAAGCTCGAGCTGTATCCGGCCTTTGCCCTGGAAACGGTGCGCGTACCGGCTGCAACGGCGCCAGAGGTGTGCGGCCAGGGTATGGCTGTAACGCGGCGGATCGCCAACCAGGCGATTACCCTGCTCTACCCCGATGCCAATGCGCTGCCGGCGCCGCCGCGCGGCGGGGAAAAGATCCTGATCTTTACGGATGCCCGCCCAGTGCGCGAATGTTTCACCGACCGCTGCCAAACCTTTGCCACTCTGAGCCAGACCGCTGTGCAGGAGTCCATTGCCGGCATCTATGGCCCGGAAGGCACCGGCCAAGTGCGCGTGGAGGATATTGCCAGCCTGTCGTTCGGACAGCTCAAAACGTTCCTGGCCGCCGCTCCTGCAGGCGATGAGACTGGGTCGGAGGTGGGCCGGCTACTGAGCGAAGCGGACTGGATCATCCTTGCCAGCCAGGATGTGAACCCGGTCAAAGGTCCAAATTCGGATGCGCTCGAGCTGTTCCTAAACCAGGGATTGGGCCTGGCGCCCGACGCCAAGCTGGTGGTCCTGGCCTTCAATGCGCCCTACTATCTGGACACGACCGAGGTCAGCAAGCTGGCGCTTTACCTGGGGGCCTATAGCAAGACCGAGCCGTTCGTCGAGGCAGCGGTGCGAACCCTGTTTCGGGAGATGCCGGCGGAGGGCGCCTCGCCTGTGGACGTGGCAGGCACCAACTATGATCTATTGCGGCAGCTCTCGCCTGATCCGGAACAGACGATCCCCCTGGCCATGGTGGATCCGGCTCTGTCCGGCGGCGGGCCATTGGGGCCGCCGCCGGTGAGCATTCGCCTCCAAGCCGGGCCGATCCTCGACTATAACGGGCACGCAGTGCCCGACGGAACCCAAGTTGGGTTTTCGGCTCAGTATCGTGACGGGACGGCCTATCTTCCACCTGAGGTGGCGGCCACGAACGAAGGCATGGCCGCCGTGACGATGACCCTGACCGCTCCTGGATTCGTCCAGCTCGCAGCCGAGAGCGGTGACGCCTTTCGCTCGCAGACGATCGACCTGACTATCCCCGCGTCGCCGACGCCAACCGCCCTCCCTACGGTCGCAACGCCGACGGCTCCCCCGCCGACGCACAGCCCAACTATCGCGCCAAGTGCGACCCCAACACCCGCACCTCCTACGGCCGTCACCACCCCCAGCCCGGTACCCCCTTCTCCGACGCCGACCATCGAGGCGCTGTCGGCGGCGCCTGGATCAACGCGCGCGGTAGATAGCACCGACCTGCTGCTGGCCGGCGGAGCCACGGGCGCCGTCCTGGTTGGGGTGTGGCTGCTGCCAGGCCGGAGGCGGCAGCGGGCGACAGTAGTCCGATGGGGCCTACTGGCGGTGATCGGTGGGATGGTTGGCTATATTCTGTACGCCGCACAGATTGTCCGCCCCGAGATGTGGGTGGGCCTGCCGGAGGCAGTGTGGGCCAACCGGACAGCAGTAGCCGGCACGGCCCTGGCAGGGGCGCTCGTGCTGGTGGTGGGGGGGAGAATAGCAGTGGCCCTTCTCTCTCGCCGCTGATCCGAGCAGACCCATGATCAAGCAACATCCCTTACTGACACGAGGTATCGAGGCAGCCAAGGCCGGGGATAAAGCCAAGGCCCGGCGGCTGCTCACCCAGGCCATCCGGCGCGACCCGGATTCGGTAGAGGCCTGGTTATGGCTAAGCGGCGCCATCGGCACGCCGCAGGGCCGGGTCTTTTGCCTGGAAAAGGTACTGAGCATCGACCCCACCAACCGGCCTGCCCAGCGCGGCCTCGCCGCGTTGGGAGCTGCGCAAGTGCCGCTCGCTGTCAGCGGTACCCGGCCGGCTCAGCCGCCCCTTACCCCTCAATCTCCGCCTGTGGAAATCGCGCCACAGGCGGCGCTCGCCTCTCCTGCACGAGAAGGGGTCACGGCAATCCCCATGCCGGTGGCCAGACCAGCCCTGCCAGGCCGCCCTGCCCCCGTGTGGAGCCAGCCGCGTTTCTGGCGGGCCGTCGTGATCTGCCTGGGAGCCGTTGCCCTGGCTTTGGCGGGGATATTGGCCTACGACGCAATCCGGCGCCCGACTGGCGAAGAGGTTGTGGCAGTTGGGCTACCGGCCGTGACGGAGTCGCCCGACCCACAGCGCACGCTCCGGCCTACTTTTACAACTACACCCCTACCGACTGACACGCCCCTCCCCACCGACACAGCCACCCCACCACCAACGCCGACCTTCACCGAGACGCCCACGCCCAGCCCAACGCCCACTGCGACCCTGACGCTGACTCCTCAGCCCACCCGCCGCAGCGTGCGACTGACGCCCACCGCCGCTGTCACCCCGATGCCAAGGCCGACTCTGGCGCCGCCGATTTGGGACCCCCGGCTGACTGCGTTGGGGGTGCGCCTGGAGCCGGCGGCAGTCCCGCCCGGCGTGGGCTACTGGCGGCTGGTGGAGGCGCGCTGGTCGGACGAGCACGAATCGGCCGGGAAGCACACCATCTACGTCGAGGTCCTGGACCCACGCGGCGGCCGGGTCGTGGGCCAGCCGGTCATCATTGAGTGGCCCTCAGGGAGTCTGACCCTGCCGGTCGAGAACCGGCCTCCGCCCGACTGGGGGGTCAACTTCCCGATGTTCGCCACACTGGGCTCTTACTCGGCCCGGGTGGGCGTCGAGTCGAGCGACCGTGTCGTCGGCATGGGCATGGGCACCATCGAAAACCCGAATTTCACCGTTCACACCAGCTTTTACCTGATCTTCCGCTGGGCGCAGCGGTGACCTGGAGATCATCTATGGGAACCTTGAATCCTGAAATTCCGTCGGAGGAGCTGACCCGCGCCCTCAACCAGGCGGCGGCGATCATGAGCGGCCGGCACCAACGGGTGCTCATACCAGAGCACCTGCTGCTGGCCTTCCTCGACAACAAAGAGTACGCGGCGCACGGCCTGCTGGAACGCCTGACCGGAGAGCGCGGGTTCAGCCTCGACAAGCTGGTCCGCGCCACCGAAGACCAGGCCCGCACCCGCCAGGCAGCCAACGTGGATTTCGACTTTATTAGCCAGGACGGAACGCGCGTGCCGCTCGGCAATGAGATACTCACCGTGCTGGACGAAGGGAAAGCCATCGCCCAGGCCCATGGCGAGGTTTGGGTCGGGACTGAGGACGCACTGGCGGCCATGAGCCAGGCAGGCGTCTCGACGGCCGGGCTGCTGCAACAGGTTGGCGTCACCCCCCGGGCGCTGAGCAGCCTCCTGGCCGATTCGGCGCTCGCCAGGCAGACCACGACATCGGATCTGGTGGCACTGGCGCGCGACGGCCAGCTTCAGCCGGTCCACTACCGCCAGGACCTGCTGCGCGACCTGATTAACCTGCTCAGCCTGGCCGGCGACCGGCACGTGATCCTGGTTGGGCCGGCGGGCGTAGGCAAGCAGTCGCTGGTCCGCAGCCTGGCGTTGCTGATCGCCGAAGACAAAGGGCCGCGCGATCTGAAATCGGTCGTCGTCCTGGCCGAGCCAGCCTTGCTGGCCGATGCCAGCCGCGCGGTCCAGGCCGGGCGGCGCAAGGCGGCAAGCGGCATCCTCTTTCTGCCCAATGTGCACCGTTTTTTCGGCGGCCCGCTCCACGCCGAGTTTCCCAAGGCCCAGGCAGACCTTCAGCGCGCATTCCTGGACGGACAGGCGGTGGTCATCGGCACGACCACCGAGGCCGATTATCAGGCCGGGCTGGCCGCCGACAGCGCCATAGCCGGGCACAGCCAGGTGCTCGAAGTGCCTGAGCCGAGCCAGGATGAGACGGTCGCAATCATGCAGGTTCACAAGCCGCACCTGGAGGCCGACTATGAGCTGGCGATCGCCGACGAGTCGTTGCCCGTGGCGGCCAGCCTGGCCAAGCGCTACCTGGAGGACGCCATCCTGCCGGCCAGCGCCCTGCAGCTGCTGCACCGCGCCTGCGCGCTGGTGCGGATGGCCGCCCAGCCCCGCCTGGCTTTCCGGCCGGCTACCGCTCCCGATGCCAGGCTCGACGCCGACGACGTGACACTGGCGGCCAGCCTGATGACCGGCATCCCGGTCGCCCGGCTCGGCGCCGACGAACGGAGCCGCTACGCCGGCATGGTCGAGCACCTCCACCGGCGGATCATCGGCCAGGAGGAGGCGGTGCTGGCCGTCAGCCGGGCGGTCAAGACCGCCCGCGTCGGCCTGAAAGACCCGCGCCGGCCGATCGGATCCTTTCTGTTCCTGGGGCCGACCGGCGTTGGCAAGACCGAGCTGGCCAAGGCGCTGGCCGAGTTCCTCTTTGGCACGGAAGACGCCACAGTCACGTTGGACATGACCGAATACCAGCAGGACGAAAGCGTCAGCCGCCTGATCGGCGCGCCGCCGGGTTACGTCGGCTATGAGAGCGGCGGGCAGCTCACCGATGCCGTCCGCGACCGGCCCTACACCGTCGTCCTGCTCGACGAAGTAGAAAAGGCCCATCCCCGGGTGCTGGATATCCTCCTCCAGGTGATGGAAGAGGGCCGCCTGACCGATGGGCGGGGTCGCACGGCCAACTTTAGCGAGACGATGATCATCATGACCAGCAACCTCGGCTCAGAGTACCTGGTCGAGCCGATCCTGACCGACGAGGCGCGGGAGCTGGTCATGGACGAGGTGCGGCGCGCCCTCCGGCCCGAGTTCCTCAACCGCCTGGATGAGATCCTGATCTTCCATCCCCTGTCACCCGATCAACTGCGGGCCATCCTGGGCCTGCTGTTACAGAAGGAGGCCAAGCTGCTCAAAGCGCGGGGCGCGTCGCTGGAGGTCAGCCCGGCGGCGATGACCTGGATGCTGGCCCAGAACGACCACCCGGAGTGGGGAGCGCGCCCGCTGCGGCGCATCATCCAGCGCCACCTGCGCGAGCCGCTGGCCGATTGGCTGCTGGCGGCCGATCCCAAGCCAGGGGCCCAGGTGCAGGTGGACGCCGGCGAACAGGGGCTGACTTTCAAGACTGCATGATGAGCGCTGCCTTGATCGGCCTGCTGACCGGCGCCATCGGCACCGGCAAGACTACGGCCGCAGAGCGGGTGGCGGGTCTGGCGCGCCGCCGAGGGCTGGTGTGCGGCGGGCTGCTGGCCCCGGCGCTGACCGACCGGTGCGGCAGCAAGATCGGCATTTGGGGCGTGGACTTGCTGACCGGCGAGCGCCGGGCCCTGGCCCGCACCGACCAGGAGATGGGCGGGCCCCAAGTTGGGACCTATTCGTTCGACGCAGCCGCGCTGACGTGGGCCAGCGATGCCATCGTCAAGGCCGCATGCGCCTGCGACCTGCTGATCGTGGACGAGATCGGCAAGCTGGAGCTGTGGAGCCTCGCCGGCCTGGCCCCGATCATACCTTACCTGGCTTCAGGTGGGATCAGACGCTCGCTGGCGCTTGTCCGTGCCTCTCTGCTTGCCGAGCTGCAGGCCAGGCTGGGCCATGTTGATCAGGTAGTATTCGAGCTTGATGCACAGAATCGCGATGACCTGCCGCCACAGATCCTGGTACGGCTGTTCGGCGCCGGGGAATTTGACAATTCGGGATAGTGCGGGTATAGTTGGGCCGTGAATGATACCAAGCGCCCACTGGGGGAATGGTTACGGCAGCGTCGAGAAGAGTTGGGCGTCAGCCTGGAAAAGGCCGAAGCGGCGACCCGCATCCGCGCCGAGTACATACAAGCCCTGGAAAACGAGGATTTTCAGGCGCTGCCCAATCAGGTGGTCCTCCGCGGTTTCTTGCGGAACTATGCCTCTTACTTGGAGTTGAGCACCCAGGAAGCTGCCGACCGCTATACGGCGCTTGCAGGTCCACCCGCACCGGAGGCTCCCGCCATCGAAAATCCGCCATTGGCGGCCAGCGATCTGTTCCGGCCGGTAGCGCTCCACGGGCTGCCGAGCCGGCGGTGGCGATGGTTGCTGCTGGTTGGCCTGCTCGCGGTGCTGATCATCGCCGGGGCTGCCCTGGTGTGGTACAACTATCCCTGGATCAAGGACAATTGGTTCCGTTCTGAGCCCGCCGAGACAACGCCGACGGCCGTCCAGGTGGCGATAGCCTCCCTTACACCGGCCCTGGCGACGGCGCTGGCTACCTCGACGCCGGCGCAGGTGACGGACACGCCCAAGCCAACTGCACAGCTAGAGATCACCGTGTCGCCGTCTCCTTCCCCCTCTCCTTCGCCCAGCCCTTCGCCGCCGATCTACGACGGGGTCTTTGTCGAGGTGGCCATCACCGGGACTTCGTGGTTGCAGGTTACCGTAGACGGCTTGAGGGAGTTTCAGGGCGAGCTTCAACCTGGCGAATACCGGTCGTGGAAGGGCGAGCAACGGGTCGAATTACGAATCGGCAATGCGGGAGGGGTCCAGGTGACGGTCAACGGTCAGAAGCTGGGCACCTTGGGTGGCGTCGACGAGGTGGTTGACGTCGCGTTCGAAAAGGTGGGCGACGAGGCGGTCATCGTGACTCCATCTGTCACGCCGACAGGCACTATCCTGCCCACCGCCACACCCACGCCGACCATCTTCCCGACGGCGGTGATCACGCCGACGGCGACGATCACGTCTACCGTCAGCCCATGAGCCGTTGACCAGGGACGGTCGATGACACCCCCAACCATCGGCGTCGTCTGCATGGACGACCGCCCCAAACTGGATCCACACGCTCCCCGTTTTGGCCAAAATCAGAGCTACGTGCATGCCGTGGCCAGGGCCGGAGCTGCCCCGCTGTTGATCCCGCTTCTGGCCGATGAAGCTTTGCTGCGTGCCCTGTACGACAGGATAGACGGCCTGTTGCTGCCCGGCGGCGAGGACGTTCACCCCAACCAGTATGGCGAGCCGGTCCACGACAGGTGCGGCAAGATCTCTGATCTCCGGGACGGGGTAGAGCTGGCTCTGATCCGGTGGGCCATGGCCGACCACAAGCCGCTGCTGGCAATCTGCCGGGGAATCCAGGGGCTCAACGTCGCCCTGGGCGCCCGTCTGTACCAGGACATGCAGGCCCAGGTCCCAC
>Ga0102851_10003079_pt1 | contig 10288 bp, 9 predicted proteins | sample Mud3Dept3metaG_FD_79558 | JGI IMG/M metagenome (GOLD analysis project Ga0102851, IMG submission 79558) | Freshwater wetland microbial communities from Ohio, USA, analyzing the effect of biotic and abiotic controls - Mud 3 Core 4 Depth 3... | ecosystem: Environmental > Aquatic > Freshwater >...
GGGATGGGTGTGCCTGCTGGCCATCAGGCCCATCACCCTCCACGTGCCGCCCGCGGGTCTGGCGTGGATGGTCGCGGGCGGCGTGCTCTACTCGAGCGGCGTCGTGTTCTACGCGTGGGAACGTCTGCGCTACGGCCACGCCGTGTGGCACCTCTTCGTGCTGCTTGGCAGCGCCTGCCACTTCTTCGCCGTGCTCTGGTACGCTGCCTGACCAGCCTGGCCTGGGCGCCCGCGTTGGCGGCCATACGGTCTGCGTGTATGGTGGTCGGGTCGTCCGCCCAGTAGCGGACCATGGAGGACCTCAGCCATGGATCGGGTCTCGACTGGCGCCAACACAGGCGGTTGGCTGACGCAATGCGACGCATGGACGGCCCTCCAGGCGCACGCCCATGAGATCAAGAACCTTCACCTGCGCGCCCTGTTCGCGGAGGACCCCGCGCGCGGCGAGCGGCTGACGGCGGAAGCGGCTGGCATCTACCTCGACTACTCCAAGAACCGCCTGACCGACGAAACGCTGCGGCTGCTGGTTCGACTGGCCGAGTCGCGCGGCCTGCGGGCGCGCATCGACGCGATGTTCCGGGGCGACAAGATCAACGTCTCGGAGCGGCGCGCGGTCCTGCACGTGGCGCTCCGGGCGCCCCGCACCACCTCCATCGTCGTCGACGGAGAGGATGTCGTGCCCGAGGTGCACGCGGTGCTGGACCGGATGGCGGCGTTCGCCCACCGCGTCCGCACCGGCGCCTGGAAAGGGCACACGGGCAAGCGGATTCGGCATGTGGTGAACATCGGGATCGGCGGCTCCGACCTCGGCCCCGTGATGGCGTACGAGGCGCTGCGGTACTACGCCGTCCGTGACTTGACGTTCCGGTTCGTCTCCAACATCGACAGCACCGACTTCGCCGAGGCCGTGCGCGACGTCGACCCCGCGGAGACGCTGTTCATCGTCTCGTCGAAGACGTTCACGACGCTCGAGACGATGACCAACGCGGACAGTGCGCGTGCGTGGCTGATTGCCGGCCTCGGAGGAGACCCCGGGGCGGTGGCGAAGCACTTCGTGGCCGTCTCGACCAATACCGAGGCCGTGTCGGCGTTCGGCATCGACACCGCGAACATGTTCGGGTTCTGGGATTGGGTCGGCGGGCGGTACTCGATGGACTCGGCCATTGGCCTCTCGACCATGCTCGCGATTGGGCCGGAGCACTTCCGGGCAATGCTCGGCGGCTTCCACGAAATGGACGAGCACTTCCGCAGCGCGGCCTTCGAGCGCAACCTGCCCGTGATCCTGGGCCTGCTGACTGTCTGGTACAGCAACTTCTTCGACGCGCAGACCGTGGCCGTGCTGCCGTACGAGCAGTACCTGAAGCGCTTCCCGGCATATCTGCAGCAGCTCACGATGGAGAGCAACGGCAAGCAGGTGACGATTGAAGGACAGGCGGTGGACTACGACACGAGCCCGGTGTACTGGGGCGAACCCGGGACCAACGGGCAGCACTCCTTCTACCAGCTGATTCACCAGGGGACGCGACTTGTCCCGTGCGACTTCATCGCGTTCGGCGAGGCGCTCAACCCCCTGGGGTCGCACCACGATCTGCTGATCGCGAACGTCTTCGCGCAGGGCGCCGCGCTCGCGTTCGGTAAGACGGGTGAGGAGGCTGCGGCGGAGGGGACCCCTGACTGGCTCGTGCCGCACCGGCGCTTCGAGGGGAATCGGCCGTCGAACACGTTGTTGTTGCCGCGCCTCACGCCGGCCGCGCTCGGCACGCTGGTCGCGCTCTACGAACACAGCGTGTTCACGCAGGGCGCCATCTGGGGCATCAACTGCTTCGACCAGTGGGGCGTCGAGCTGGGCAAGGTGTTGGCCCAGCGCATCGCCCCGGAACTGTCAGGGGCGCTCGAGTCGGCGCCGGCGCACGACAGCTCGACCAACGCGCTCATCCGGCGATACAGGGCGTTGAAACAGGCCCTGTGAATCCTGCGCCGGCAGGGCGCGTCCACGTTGAAGTCAGAGACCCCCGCAAGAGGGCGGCGATCGCCTCAGGGCAGCGGCGAAGCCGCGCCGCCGCTGGGCGCCGCTCCGCCATGGAGTGCCTGACGAACTCACCGCGGCGGCCTGGACGAACGAGACTACTTGAGCACCCCAACGGCCTTGAGAATGCCGATGAGGACGACGGCCCCAACCACCGCAATGATGTACCCCGCGATGGCACTGCCAGCGCCGATGCCGAGGACACCGGCCAGCCAGAACCCGAGCCACGATCCCACGATGCCCACGACCACGTTGCCGATGAGGCCCATTTGCGCATCGGTCTTCATGACGAGGCTTGCCAGCCAGCCGATGATGCCACCGATGACGAGTGTGATGATCCAGCCCATCTCGACCTCCTAACGTGAATGAACTCGGGTGCCAGTACCCCGCTCAGGCCCCGGCTGCCTTCGTCCGCAACGACCCGGTGCGGAACGTTCCCGGCGGCGCCGCGAAAGACCCGCTGATACTACCCTGAAAACGGCTCGTCAGGAGGGAGATTCACGTGCCTTCTCCCACTCTTCGAACTGTCGGGTAACTGACACATTCGGAACCGTGAGTGAGTCCCTTCCATCGCCCCAGAAACGGCGCTAGCATGGACGGGTTCGGGACACATCCAGCAAGGAGACATCCATGTCACTCGCCAGCAAGTACGCAAGCGTCACCACCGCCGCGCAGTCACTCGGTATCAAGAGCCTCACCACCTCGGAGGCTGCAGGGAAGCTGTCCATCAAGGGCACGGCCGAGTACCAGCTCCAGAAGGACCTGGTGTGGGACGCCATCAAGAAGCAGGCCGGATGGGAGCAGGAGGTGAACGCCGACATCAAGGTCGAAAAGACCGACATCTACGGCATCTGGGAGGTGAAGTCGGGCGACTCGCTGTCGAAGATCGCCAAGTCGGCCTACGACGATGCGGGGCAGTACATGCGCATCTTCGAAGCGAACAAGAACATCCTGAAGGACCCGAACCTGATCCACCCCGGCCAGAAGCTGGTGATCCCGAAGAAGTGAACATACGTGGACGACTCGCTGCCGTCTTCTTCGCAGGCACGCTCGCGGCGTCGTCGGCCTCGAGCCTTGCGTGTGCATCCACGGCTACGGGCGACGTGCCCGGCGGGGCGCCAACGCCCGGGCCGGCCGCGGTCGTCGAGTCCTTCCCGGGCACGCTGCCCGCGAGCTTCTCAGGCGACCTCCCGTGCGCCGACTGCCTTGGCGTGCGCCACATCGTCGAGCTTCACGCGGACAACGTGTTCGTCTACCGGATGACGTACCTCGGACGAGGCGAGGGCGGCGAAGGGGCGAGCTTCGACGACATTGGCCGGTGGGTGCTGTCACCGGATGGCGCAACGCTCACCTTGCGTGGCGGCCGCGAGGCGCCGGTGCTGTTCGCGGTCAAGGACGCGCGCACACTGCGCAAGCTCGACCTGGAGGGCAGGCCGATTGTGTCGTCGCTCAACTACGATCTCGTCCGCACGGCCAATGCCCCGCCGCTCGAGCCGCAGCTGCACCTGCGCGGCATGTACTCGTACATGGCCGACGCCGGGCTGTTTGTCGAGTGTTCCACGGGCTGGCGTGTGCCGGTGGCGATGGAAGCTGACAACGTGGCGCTGGAGCGCGGCTATCTTGCCGTCCGGAAGGAGGCCGGCGAGCCTGTGCTCGTGAATCTCGAGGGGCGCCTCGCCATGCGACCCGGTATGGAGGGCGCGGGCCTGCAACGGTCGCTCGTGCCGTTGCGTTTCGTCAGGGCGTGGCCCGGTCGGGCGTGCGAGTCAGGAGGAGGCGACGCCGGCGTGACCTCGTTGGCCGGAACTGGATGGCGGCTCGTGAACGCGAGCATCGGTGTGCCGACCCCCGACGATGTGTCGCGCATTGCTCTGAGGTTCGTCGGCGAGCGCCTGAGCGCGGCGAGCGGCTGCAACAGTGGCACAGCAGGCTACACGCTGGCCTGGGGAGCGCTCGTGGTCCAGTTGTTCGCGACGACCCGGAAGGCGTGCCTCCCGCCCTGGGACCAGTGGGAGACGGCGTTCTTCCGCTTCCTGGCGTCGAAACCGGCGGTCACGCGCGAGGGTGAGAATCTGATACTCGTCTCGCCGGGCGGCACGATGCGGTTCCGCTCGATGCCGGTGCCCAGCGCCGCGGCCGTGCAGAAGTTCATCTACGTCGCCGCGGAGCGCAAGCCGTGCTCGGGGGTGGCGCCGATGGACTGCCTGCAGGTCCGCGACAAGGAAACCGACCCCTGGCGTCTGCACTACGGCGAGATCATCGGATTCACCCACGTTCCCGGCATCGAGTATCGGCTGCGCATCCTGGAGGACGCCGTGCCGAACCCGCCCGCCGACGGGGCGGCGACGCGGTGGTTCCTCGACGTGATCGTGGAGCAGCGCGTGGTGAAGCGCTAGCGATCGAGGACAAGCAGGCGCACGTCGGGCGGCAAGGCCCGGTAGAGCGACTCGGCGTCCCTCGGGTTGAGGACGACCCGCAGTCGAAGCGCGTCGCGGTTTCGCGGCCGCATCGCGGTGACGACGTCGCGCCACTTTGCCCCCCACCACGTACGCCACCGCGCCCACGTGCCGGCGGCGGCGTCCGCCTCGCGCGGACGAATCTCGACCGACAGCCCATCGTCGAAGCGGATGAGGTAGCGCGACGGCACAGGGTAGCGCTCCTCGGCGGTCGGCGGAACGGGCGGCGCCGTGGGCTCCTCGCCCTCCTGGCTCGGCCCGCCGTCCTGCTGCACGACACGGAGGACCGGTCGAGGAGGCTCGAGGTTTCCGCCGGACCAGACGACCCCACGCCACGGGCGGTGGCCGCCACGCTGTATCCAGGCCACCCGCGGCCGCCCGAGCATCAGGCCCAGCACCGGGTACCGCTGCAGCTCCGCCCCGCGCAACATGAGCGCGAGCTCGGGCGCGGCGGGGTCCAGCAGGAGATAGAAGTCCTTGCTGGCGGCCAGCTCGATCTTCCGCTGAAGCATCGCGGTGGATCGCTGCAGCCTGGCCGCCGCAGCCTGCGCGTCGCTGATCTGCTGTTCGGCGGGCGACCTCGAGCACGCGGCCAAGGAGAGACAAGCGCTCGCCACCAGTGCTCGCGTCACCCATCTCCGGAGCCACGTCTGCTGCGGCATCATCATGTGGTCCCGTGGCGTCAGTAGATGTAGATCGGTGTGCCCAAGGGGGCGTTGGCCCAGACGACCCGCAGGTCGTCGCGTCCCACACGGATGCACCCATGCGAGACCGCGCGCCCCAGCAGCCGCTCGTACAGAGTGCCGTGGATCATGTACCCGTTGCCAAAGTAGAGCGCGTACTCGCCCAGTGATCCGTAGTCGAGGCGTTCAGCTGGGTTCTTGGGGATCGGCTGCCCCTCTTCGACGAAGGCCCAGTCGGGCTTCCGCCAAACCGGGTTCGCTCGCTTCGACAGCACCTCGAAGCGACCGCGTGGCGTGTCGAACACCCATTCGCGCTTCTTCCCAGACGATTCCTTCAGCACCATGCCTGAGCCCGCCGAGCACACGGCCTCGAGCATCGTCTCGTCGCCCTTCTTCAAGTAGAGGCGGTTGTGGGTCTGATCGATGACGATGAAGACCCCACGCGGGGTCATGGCCGCGAGACGGGCCTTGAGCGTGCGCTCGCGAGCGCGAAGGCGCGACGTCACCTGCTTGAGGCCCCGATCGTCTGACGGCACGTCGCCGGTCAGCGTGGGCGGAGTGTCCACCACGGGCGCGTAGCGGTAGCCGGTGCCAGCCCACGCAAGCCCCAGAAGGGCGCCCGCGGCCGCCACGGCGATCCACCCGGTGCGTCGGTCGACGGGAAACGGCCAGAGTCGATGGACCGGCGCCGCGGGCGCAACCGCTGCGGCGCCGGGAGGCGCCTCGGCTGCGACGGCAGGCGCGGCCGGCTCAGGGCTGGCGTCCGTCGAGGGCGCCACCGGTTCGTCGCTGGCGGGCGAATTCGGCGATGGCTCCATAGCTGTCGTTTCCCACGATGGTGACGGGAGTGCCAACTCCCACGCGCGTGAACAGGTCGTCGATGTCGGGGTTCGTCAAGGCGACGCACCCCTTGGTCCAGTCGCGGCCCCGTCCACCTTCGCCATGAATCTCGATGAGGCCCCCGATTCCAGCGGACGCGGGCAGCGTACCGTCGCGCCGAGCCCGTGCGTAGTCCGCACGGTCCTGCTGGTTCGGATAGTCGAGCAGCAAGGCTTTGTAGTAGATGGTGGCCCCACGGCTCTTGCGCGTCACGACGCGGTAGCGTCCCTCGGGCGTGGCGCCGTCGCCGGCGTGCGCCTTGTCGGCGATCCAGTTGAACCCGAGGTCGATACGATACGTCTTGACGGCCTTGCCGCGGTCGTAGAGCGTGAGCGTGTGCGCCTCCTTCGACACCAGGATGGCTGCGCGTCCCTCGCGGCGCGACCAGGCCACCGTCTCGTCCTTCCAGCGCTGCCAGCGGGCAAGCGTTTCGCCATCCGCGTACCGGGCCGCGACCGCCGCGGCGTGGTCGTGCATCTGGGCTGAGAGCGCGACGGCCTGCCGGGCCCGCACGGTGGCGTTGCCGAAGTCCCCTTCGCGTTCGTACACGCGAGACTCGGCCAGCGCGGCGCGCGCCTGGGCGAGGAGTGCGCGGCGCGCGGCCCCGAGGTGAATCGTGGTCGCCAACGCCTCGCTCGCCGCGACGGCGGCCTCCGCGTCGGCAATCAGCGAGGCTGCGGCCGTGGCGGCGGACGACCGACTCTCGCGTGCCACGCCAAGGGCGTCGCGCGCTGCGCGTTCGGCCACCGAGAACGCCTCGACCACGCGCTGGGTGTCTGGGATGGGCCAGAGGCGCATTTCCTCGACGCGCTGGGCGGCGAGGCCGTCCCGCAGGGCGGCCTCGGCCGTCAGCAGGCGGTCTGGCGCCCACGTCATGGCGTCTGCCGTGCGCGCGTCGGCCACGGCCGCGCGGGCGGCCTCGGCGGCGGCCTGCATGACGGGCGCTCGGCGCAACCCGACGGCGTAGGCGACGCCGTAGGTGGCCATCAGCACGGCGACGCCGATCGCCACGAAACGCCACAGGCGCGACGGACGAGCCGTCGCGCCTGGTGTCTTCGAGGTTTTCACCGGACGGCGTGGACTAGCCCTTCTTGGCCGCCATTGCGGTTTCGATCGCGGTCTTCACCGTGGTGGCGGCGGCCTTCGCCGACTCCGCCTTGGCCCTGGCATCGACGAAACGCTCGGCTGCCAGCGCCGCCTCGGCGTCGGTGATCGACGTGCCGGCGGTGGTCAGGTCGCCCTTCATGGCCTCGATGTCCGCGGCCGTTCCCTTGCCCTTGGGCGCCTTGTCGAGCAGCGCCTGGGCCTCGGTGAGCAGCGTCTTGGCCTCCTCGATCGCGGCGGTGGCATCGGCCTTGGCCTTCTCTTTGCCCGCGGCGGCGTCGGCCATGGCCTTCTCGCCAGCCGTCTTTGCGGCTGCCGCGAGTTCCTTGGCCTTGTCATAGGACGCGAACCACTTGCCTTCCTGCGCCTTGAGTTCGGCGTCGAGCGCCGCCTGGGCGTCTTGCACCGCCTTCAGCGAGTCGGCGGCGTACTCGCCGGCCCCGGCTGAGGTGGCCTGATCGAGCGCTGCCTTGGCTGCATCGATGTCGGCCTTCGGCGGCGCCCCGCACCCGGCCGCCGCAACGGCCAAGCCCAGGACGACGATCCACATCTTCACGTTCGGACGCATAGCGTGCCTCCTTGCGCGAACCGGCGACCTCCGTCACCGGCACGCAACTAGACATTATACCCTGCAGTACCGGAACGCACGCCGGCATCACCCCTTGGACCAGCCCACAGGCGGCGTCGCGTCGCGCCCGAAACAGACGCCCGACTCGATCGAGGTGATAGCCGTGGCGCTCGCCCGACAGGGCGTCCATGCGTGCCTGCACTGCCTGCGAGCTAGGAAGTCGCTGAAAAACCGCAAATGAAGAACATCACCGTACTGGCGACGTCGGCAAAAGGAGATGGGACACGCTGGCAGAAGCTGTCCGGTGCCCGTTCCGTAGCCGCGCCGCCCGCGGGTGTAGGCACGTCCCCCTCATCAGGCGGGCCTCGGGAGCAGCTTCGGCAATCGGATCAGATTGAACGCGGCGCTGGCGAACACGAGGAGCCAGTCAACCTTCGCCAAGCCGCGCAACTTGACCTTGCGCATCCATGCGATAGTCTTCAGCCACCCGAAGGCCGGTTCGATCCGCGGTCGGGCATGCTGACTCTTGGCGTACCCCGCGTGACGCGTCGTGCGTCCGTCAATCGCGCTGCCGCCCGTCCGCGCCACGTTCTGCGTGACGTGCGGCGTGGTGTTCCGTTCACGCATCCCCTCGACGAAGTCGCGCACGTCGTACGCCTTGTCGGCCCCAACTGTGCGCCGACGGCCGGGCGCGCGTTCCCACTGGGCCCCGACCATCCGCGTGGCGGCGTCGCGTTCGCCATGGCCGTCCGCGACGGTGGCCATCGCGTCGGCGATCAAGCCGTGGCGGTTCTCGATCAACAAGTGCCCGAGATACGCCAGCCGCGATTCGGCCCCGTTCGACTTCCGATACAAGCGCGCGTCGGGGTCGGTCTTCGACGCATGCGTGTCGTTCTTCCGCTGCTGCCCGCGGAAGTCGCTGCCATCGCCGTCGGTGCCCCCGTCCTTCCGCTGGAAGCTCTTCTGGCTCGCCCACGCCTCGATCAACGTCCCGTCCACGGTGAAATGCTCATCCGACATCAAGCCCTGGGCCCGCTCGACCACCCGCCGGAAGAAGCTGCGCGCGATCTCCTGGTTCAGCAACCGGTCGCGATTCTTGCTGAAGACCGTCGGCGCCCAGATCGGCTCATCCATGTCCATCCCGACAAACCACCGAAACAGCAGGTTGTAGTCCAACTGCTCCATCAGCAGCCGCTCGCTGCGGATCGAGTAGAAGATCTGCAGCAACTGCGCCCGGAGCAGCCGCTCGGGCGGAATCGACGGGCGCCCGACCCGGGCATACAGCCCCTCGAACTCGCGCGACATGTCGCGCAGCACCTCGTCGACCAGGGCCCGAATCGCGCGCAAGGGATGCTCGGCGGGGACCCGCTGCTCGGCAGACACATAGCTGAACATTGCATCGGGGTGACGGTCGTCTCCTCGCATGCACGCCATAGTAGTACGCGATCGGGGATCTGTCGATCCCCTAAATCGCCGAGTTTTTCAGCAAGCTCCTAGGTCACCGGCCCAGCCCGATCACGTTCCGCTTCGACAGGTGGGCGATCAGCGCGCCGGCGACCATTCCGACAACATAGCCGTAGGGCAGGCTCACGGCGCAAAGACCCACCAGCACGACAACCGAGAAGTCGGCCTTGCTCGGGGCGGTGTCCCGCACGAGTCCGATGAGGGTGAGGGCCTCGAACAGGAGGATCACACCGAGAACGGGCTTGGGGAACAGGTGGACCACCTGGTCGAAGCCCGAGGCGAGGAAGAGACCGATGCCGAGGAACATCGAGCCATACACGATCACCGACCCCCCCGTGCGCGCGCCGAAGGCATAGTGGCCCGCCATGCCACCCGAGCCGTGACAGGTGGGCACCCCGCCAAAGAACGGGTTCACCAGGTTCATCAGCGAGTAGGTGAAGCCGATGCGCCGCACGGTGAGCGGCTTGTGCGGAAAGAGGTCCTGCGCAATCTGTTGCGTGGCGAGGATTGAGTTGCCGAGCGACAGCGGAATCTGCGGGATGGCCAGGACCAGGAACCCCGTCCAGACGTGCTCCCACGTTGGCGTTGACCAATGTGGGACCGCGAGGCCGACGCTTCCGGCGAGCGCGGAGACGTCCAGCCGCCACACGAACGCGTAGACCAGGCCGAGCCCAATGGCAAACAAGGCCGGTGGGAACCGGCGATTGCCGATGAGCAGCACGACGATCGCGAAGGCGAGCGCGCCGAGGGCGTAGCCCTGGAACCCTTCGGCGGGCAGATAGTCCTTGAGGGCCAGGGTGGCCAGCTGCAGACCCAGGCCGAACTGAATGCCGCGGACGACGGCCTTGGGAATGGCGCGGGCGAGCGCGTCGATGAGACCCGAGGCCACCAGCGCCAGCATGACGATGCCGATCGCCAAACCGCCGCCCGCCAGCACGGCGCCCGACACCCGCTGGGTGATGACGATCACCGCCATGGCCTTGAGCGGCTGGGCCGGCATGGGGATGCCGTAGATGAGGCCCGTCAGGATCTGCATGGCGCCGAACATGATGAGCACGGCGGCCGGATCCAGATCCGTGGCCAGGATCATGCCGACGATGAGCGGGAA
>Ga0102851_10003083_pt1 | contig 10283 bp, 6 predicted proteins | sample Mud3Dept3metaG_FD_79558 | JGI IMG/M metagenome (GOLD analysis project Ga0102851, IMG submission 79558) | Freshwater wetland microbial communities from Ohio, USA, analyzing the effect of biotic and abiotic controls - Mud 3 Core 4 Depth 3... | ecosystem: Environmental > Aquatic > Freshwater >...
AAGACGATCGTCGCGATCAACAAGAACAAGGACGAGCCGATCTTCCAGGTCGCCGACTACGGCCTCGTCGCCGAGTGGGAGAAGGCGATTCCCGAGCTGATCTCCGAGATCAAGAAGCTCAAGGCGACTCGCTAGTCGAGTACGATCGCGGGGTGCGGCTTCTCGTCGGTCTCGCGAGCCTGACGGCCTCTGGCCGGATCGGGCTCGACCCGACCAGCTCCGGCGATGAAGGCGAAGCCGACGCACCGTCGCTGACTGCGTTCACCGTGGTGCAATGATCGTCGCGATCCTTGCCATGGCGGCGGCCCTCGTGATCGCCCTCGCGTGGCGCAACCCGTGGGCTCCCGCCGCGGGTGCGCTCGTCGGGGTCGGCGTGGCGCTCGCCACGGGCGCCGCGGAGCGCATCGACATCGAGCACGCGCTCCACGATCTGTGGCGACCGATGGTCAGCATCATCGGGATCATGACGACGACGGCGTGCGCCGCCGAGCTCGGCATCTTCACGCGGCTCGCGGCGTGGATCGAGCCACGCACCCGCGGTCCGGTGCGCCACGCGTTCCGGTTCGTGTTCGTGATCGCGGCGCTGACCGCGGCGATCCTGTCGAACGACGCGGCGATCCTGCTCCTCACGCCCGTCGTGATCGAGCTGCTCCGCACCGTGTATCCAAGGCGCAACCCGAAGTTCCTCGTGCCGTTCGCGTTCGCGGCGTTCATCGCCGCGGGCGTCGCGCCGCTGCCGACGGGAAACCCGATGAACCTCGTCGTCGCGTACCGCGCGGGGATCGACTTCAACACGTACGCGATCCACATGATCCCGGTCGCGATCGTCGGCTGGATCGTCGCCTACCTGATGCTGGCCTGGTGGTACCGCGACGTCCTCGCCGACGAAGCACCAGCGCTCGGCGCGGCGCCGCCGATCGTCCCGCTCAGCGGGCACGCGAAGGCCGTGCTGGTCGCGACCGCCGCGAGCATCGTGTCGTATCCGATCCTTGCAGCGCTCGGTGCTCCGATCTGGCCGGTCGCCGCGACCGCGGCGCTGATCTGTTTGGCGGCGGCGCTGCATCGGGGGGTCGCAGTTCCTCGGATCGCCGCCGGCATCAGCTGGGAGCTCGTGCCCTTCCTGTTCGGCGTTCTCGTGCTCGCCACCGCGCTCGCACGCGCCGGCGTGACCGCGAGCCTCGCGGAGCTCTACGCCGCAACACCAGCCCCGCTCGCCACGGTCGGTGCGATCGCCGCCGCCGGGTCCGCGCTGATCGACAACCACCCGATGGCGCTGCTGCATTCCCTGGCGCTTGAAGGGGCTCCGAACCCCCTCGTGTTCGCGGCGCTCGTCGGCGGCGACCTCGGTCCGCGCCTGTTGCCGATCGGCTCGCTGGCGGGCCTGCTGTGGATGCACCAGCTTCGCCGGCAGGACGTCACGGTCCCGCTCCGAACGTTCGTCACCGTCGGTGCGGTCGTGACGATACCGTCGCTGATCGCGTCCCTGGTGGTCCTCTGGCTGGTCTCGCGCGTGTGACCTTGCCGTTCGGGGATCCATGGTACAAAAAAGGCTGTCAACCTCGCTGGAGGCAGGGAAATGGCCCTTTCAAGCTCCGCTCGTCCGATCGAAGGCGCTGTCGCGACGCTCGGCGTCAGTGACCGCGTCGCGTTCCTCCGTAAGACCTACGCGCACCTCGGCGTCGCGCTGATCGCCTTCGCGGCGATCACCGGCGGCCTGATGCGGTTTGCCCCCAAGATCAGCTGGGGCTTCTCGAAGTGGGCGCTGCAAGGGCGCTGGACCTGGCTCGCCGTGCTCGGCCTGTTCATGGTCGTCGGCTACGTCGCCGAGCGCCTCGCGACCTCGGACTCGTCGAAGGGCCTGCAGTACGCCGGCCTCGGGCTCGCGGTCACGGCGGAGGCCTTCCTGCTCCAGCCGATGCTGTGGATCCTGATGATCAAGTTCGGGACCCCGGAGAACATGTTCACGTTCACCGAGTCCGGCAACGAGGTGATCCCGGCGCTCAGCCCCGTCGCCGCCTCGATCCTGACCCAGGCGGTCGTGATCACCCTCGCGATCTTCGCCGGCCTCACCGCGGTCGTGTTCGTCACCAAGAAGGACTTCTCCTTCATGCGCGGCGTACTCGCGATCCTGACGTTCGGCGCGCTCGGCGTGATCGTCGCGTCGCTGATGTTCGGGTTCTCGCTCGGCGCGGTGTTCAGCGGGGCGATGATCCTTCTGATGGCGGGCTACATCCTCTACCAGACGAGCCTGGTGATGGCGCACTTCCCCCCGACCGGGTACGTCGCCGCGTCGCTGATGCTGTTCTCGACGATCGCGACGCTGTTCTGGTACGTCCTGCGGCTCCTGATGAGCCTGCGCAGCGACTAGCGCCAACCTGGCACGTTCGTCGACGGGGACACCGGGGCAACCTCGGGCGTCCCCGTCCTGGTTTTCGGGGCTATACTGCGTGTCCATGCCCGCGGTGACGGCGTCCGCTCCGATCTCGTCGACCGACATCGGCGCCGTGCGCAAGCTCGAGGACGCGGTCGGCAGCGTGGTCCGCGGCAAGCCCGAGGCGATCCGCGCGGCGGTGATCGCGCTGCTGTCGCGCGGGCACCTGCTGATCGAGGACATCCCGGGCGTCGGCAAGACGACGCTGGCACGCGCACTCGCGGCGGCGCTCGGCGGGACGTTCCGCCGGATCCAGTTCACGAGTGACCTGTTGCCGTCCGACATCGTCGGCGTCTCGATCTACGACCAGAGCGGCAAGGTGTTCGAGCTCAAGCGCGGGCCGATCTTCGCGAACGTCGTCCTCGCCGACGAGATCAACCGCACCACGCCGCGCACCCAGTCCGCACTGCTCGAGGCGATGAGCGAGGGCCAGGTCTCGATCGACGACACCACGCACGACCTCGAGATGCCGTTCATGGTGATCGCGACGCAGAACCCGGCGGAGCACTACGGCACGTATCCCCTCCCGGAGTCGCAGATGGACCGGTTCCTGCTGCGGATCAGCCTCGGCTATCCCGCGAAGGCCGTCGAGCGCGAGCTGGTGCGCGAGCGAGCGGGCGGCGATCCGGTGAGCAAGCTGTCGCCGGTCGTCGATCTCGCGACCGTCCGCGCGCTCCAGGACGGCGTCGAGACGATCCGCGTCGACGACGCGCTGATCGACTACGCGATGACGGTGATCGAGGAGACCCGCCGGCACCCGGCGATCGCGGTCGGCGTGTCGACGCGCGGCGTGCTCGCCTGGTACCGGGCCGCGCAGGCCGCCGCACTCGCGGGCGGCCGCGACTTCGTCGTGCCCGATGACCTCAAGGCGATCGCCGTGCCATGCCTCTCGCATCGCCTCGTGCTGGCACAGAACCACGACTCGCTCACCCGTGCGCGGATCGACGCGGAGCGGACCATCGCCGAGATCGTGAACCGGGTCCCCGTCCCGACCTGATATGGGGCTGTGGGCGCGCCTCCGCCGTCGGTTGCGGCCTCCGCGCCGGCTGAGCTTCACGCGCGAGGGCCGGCTGATCGTCATCATGTCGATCGGCGTCGGGTTCGCCGCGATCAACACCGGCAACAACCTTCTCTACCTCCTGCTCGGCTGGTTGCTGTCGTTCATCATCGCGTCCGGGATCCTCTCGGAGATGACCCTCAAGCGGCTCGTGGTCGAGCGCCGGCCGCCGCCGCGCGTGTTCGCGGGCGAGCCGTTCCTGATGGAGGTCGTGATCCAGAACGCAAAGGAGAACCGCGCGTCGTTCTCGATCGAGGTCGAGGATCTCGTCGGGACGACGCCGATCGACAAGCGGTGCTACTTCCTCAAGATCCCCGCCGCGAAGTCCCAGCGCACGAGCTATCGCCACACGTTCGCGCGCCGCGGTCCGTACACGCTGACCGGGTATCGCCTGGCGACGAAGTTCCCGTTCGCGCTGTTCCGCAAGTCGCGTGACGTTGACGCCCCGATCGAGATCCTGGTGTATCCGGCGCGCGTCCACGTCCCCCGCCCGATCCCGAAGACGACCAGCCGTGGCGAGACCACCGCGAACCGGCTCGGCAGGCGCGGCGAGTTCTTCGGCCTCCGCGAGAGCCGGATCGGCGATGACCGCCGCGACGTCCACTGGCGGTCGAGCGCGCGCACCGGGCGCCTGCTCGTGCGCGAGTACGAGGACGAGCTCGCGCGCCGCGTCGTGATCGGCGTCGACAACGCGCTCCCCGAGGCCGTGCGCGACGCGGTGACCGATGGCGCGCTGACAGCGGCGGCGGAGACCCAGGTATCCGCCGTCGAGCGGGCGATCAGCGTCGCAGCGAGCCTCGCCGCCAGCTACCTCGAGGTCGGCTGGACCGTCGAGCTGTGCGCGCGGGGACTCCACGTGCCGGCCGGCGTCGGTCGGATCCACGAGGCGAAGATCGCGCGCGCGCTGGCCCTCCTGCCCTACGTCTCCGACGAGGTCGCGTTCGCGGCCCTGCCGCCGAGGATCGAGAGCGTGCTGGTCACGCCGCGAGACGTCGCGGCCGCGAATCGCCCGACGGCGACCACGGTGATGGACGTATGAGGTTCGCGATCGCCCACAAGACCGCGACCTACCTGATGGTCGGGTTCGCGTTCCTCGCGATGGTGACCGGCGGCGGCGTGTCGGCGCCGATCTCGTTCGGAGCGTTGCTCCTGCTCGTCGCGTCGTGGTGGTGGGAGCCGCCGCGGATCAAGTTCGAGAAGTGGACGTGGGTGTGGACCGTCGCGAGCGTGTTCGCCCTCGCGTACGCCATCTTGACCTCGGTCCTCACCGGCGACTTCCTCGGCGTCGGCGCGCAGTTCCTGACCTGGCTGACCGTGACCAAGGCGTTCAACCGCCGGGCCGCGCGCGACTGGCAGCAGCTCTACCTGCTCGCGTTCCTGATGCTCGTCGCGGGCTCGGTGCTCAACCCCGAGCTGACCTACGGCCTGTGCTTCCTCGGCTTCGTCGTGTCGTCGACGTGGGCGATGACGCTGTTCCACCTGCGCCGCGAGATGGAGGACAACCTCCTCGTCAAGCACGCCGCGGATCGGGCGAGCGAGCGCGTCGAGGTCCGCCGCATCCTCGACTCGCGGCGGATCGTCGGCGGCCGGTTCTTCCTCGGCACGGGCTTGCTGTCGTTCGGGGTGTTCCTCGCCGCCGCGGCGCTGTTCCTCGCGCTGCCGCGCGTCGGCATCGGGTTCTTCCTCAAGAGCCGCGGCGGCCTCACCCTCGCCGGCTTCTCCGACGGCGTGCAGCTCGGTGGGCACGGCGTGATCAAGAACGATCCGACGGTCGTGATGCGCGTCGAGATCGACTCGAAGTACGGCGGCCGCAAGGCGCCGCAGATCCACTGGCGCGGTGTCGCCTTCGATCGATACGCGAACGGCAACTGGACGCGGAGCAAGCGGGCACCGTTCAACGTCCAGTCCGAGGAGAGCGGCCCGACCCGCGATCGCCGGTTTCTCGCGTTCGAGGGCAGGCCCAACTGCAGCTCACCGGAGGCCGCTTCGGATCCACTCCGACAAGAAAGATGCCGCCGAGGTTCGTCGTGGCCACTGATCTCGGTGCCAGAGATCGAAGCCCTCGCGGGCACGCTCGTTCGCCAGGACATCTGGCTCGACCCGCTCGACTCCGACGTGCTGTTTGGCGCGGGCCTGCCGCGGATCGTCGAGTACCCGCATGTCGTCCGGAAGCGCAATTACTCCGAGGAGCGCAACGACGAGATCCGGCTGGCGCATGGCAGTACCGTCCACTATTCGGTGTGGTCGGATCTCTCGACACCGCCACCCGAGAAGCTGCGCGCGGCGACCGGCCCGCTGCCCAAGGGCTACGAGGTCTACCTCCAGCTCGACGAGCCCGGGAAGCCACCGGAGATCACGCAGCGCACGCGCGCCAAAGCGCTCGAGATCACGCGCGGCCTGACCAACCACTACGACAAGGCGGTCGCGATCCAGACCTGGCTGACCACGAACCTCAGCTACACCCTGGTCCTCGAAGATCCGAAGGACCAGGAGCCGGTCGACTTCTTCCTGTTCGATCGCAAGAAGGGGCACTGCGAGTACTTCGCGTCGGCGTTCGCGATCCTCGCGCGCGCGGCCGACATCCCGGTCCGTCAGGTCAACGGCTTCCTCGGCGGCGAGTGGAACGAGTACAAGGGCTACGTCGCGGTGCGCGCCGGCGATGCGCACTCGTGGGACGAGGTCTACTTCCCGGGCGCCGGGTGGGTGACGTTCGACCCGACCCCGTCGGCGAACGTCGACGTGCTCGGCCGCGGCGGCGACGGCCTGCGCGCGCGTCTCGGGCGGATGCTCGACACGCTCCGGTTCCAGTGGTCGAAGTGGGTGATCGACTACGACCTCGCTTCGCAGCTCCAGCTGTTCAAGTCGATCGGCGGTGCGATCAAGTCGGCGGCGCTCCGGGTCAAGGCCGCGGTCGTCGCGACCAAGGATGCCGCGATCGAGTTCTGGCCGATCGGTGGCGCGCTCGGTGCCGGGGGCGTGCTGGTCGTGCTCCTGCGCCGCCGGCGGCGCGTCGACGGGCTCGAGACGCGGGCCCCTGGGCGCAGGCGCGTGCGCTCGACGGTGGCCGAGGTGTTCGATCAGGTCGCGAAGGCCCTCGCGAAGGCCGGCTTCGTCCGCGAGACCGCGATCACGCCCCGGGAGCTCGCGACCCGGATGGCCGCGCGTCAGGACCCCGGAGCCCCGCAGGTCGGCGAGCTCGTCGAGCTGTACTACGCAGCCGAGTGGGGCGGCCGGCGCGATCCGGCCGCGGAGGTACGTGCCAGCACGCTCGCCCGCGAGATCCGCGACGCGATCGACGCCGCTCGCCGGGCCAAGCGCGCCTGACCGCGTGACATCGATCCCGCCGCGCGCGTGCCAGATTGGCAGCCGGAGCCCCCCACGGGGACCCTTTGTTGAAGCGGCGATCCACGCGTGATAGCAACGGTTGTCGTCGGTCGCAGCGCGCGACGGCGACGGCCTCACCCTTGCACCGAGCAGCCCCGCGAATGCCGAGCACGCGATCCGTATCTGTCTGCGCCGCTATCGCCATGGGCCTCGGCCTCGGAGGTGGAGTCGCGCACGCCGAGCTGCCGAACATGGCGGAGATCACCTGGAACAAGGTCTTCATCCACGAGGACGGCAGCTTCCAGGAGCCATCGACCCCCGACGCGCTCCGCCGCTACCTCAACCTGGCGCACTGCGTGTGCAGCCAGTCCGGTGCGGGCACCGAAACGACGATCAAGTACGAGCTCGGCCTCACCGTCGACACCAACACCAACCGCCCCGGCGAGGTCTGGGTCGGCACGGAGTGCGACAACGACACCATTCGCCCGATGACGTGCCGCGCGATCGACACGATCGCGGACATCGACCTGATGGCGACGCGGCCCGAGAACATCGAGCTCTCGCTGTACGACGCGATCAATGCGACCGACAACACCGCCGCGTGCCAGCAGCGCGAGGGCGATGCGTTCGTGTGGGTGCTCGTCGACGCCGACGGCGACAACACCTACGACCACTTCGCGAACCAGTCGCTCGGGAACACGTCGTCGACGCCGTCGGGGATGGGCGTCAAGATCGACACCCAGCCGCCGCCGTTGCCGACCGAGTTCGCCGGTGACAGCGCCGAGGCCGCGATCTCGCTGTCGTGGACGCCGCCCGAGTCGCGCGCGACCGACGTCTACTACTACCAGGCGCTGTGCGTCGGCCCGGACGGGCTGCCGGCGCTCTCGAACCCGCCGGATCCGCGCTACCAGACGGTGCGGACGCTGTGCGGGCTCGAGCAGGACATCTCGCTCGAGCCGTCGGAGATCATCAGCGACGACACCGGCGTCGCGGCGCTGACGCCCGAGCTCCAGCGCCTCGATCCCGCGTACATCTGCGGCGAGAGCACCGAAGCGACCGCGACCGGCATGTTGATCACGGGCCTCGAGAACGGCGTCCCGTACACGGTCGTGCTGCTCGCGATCGACTACAACGGCAACGCGAGCGGCACCTACTTCACGACGACGATCACGCCGCAGCCGGCGACCGACTTCTGGGAGGACCTCCACGATCGCGGCAGCAACGTCGAGGGTGGCTTCTGCCTGCTCGCCGAGACCTACGGCGACGACAGCATGCTGACCCAGGCGCTGCGCGCGTTCCGCGACGAGACGCTCGCGAGCACCGTCCTCGGCCGCGCGCTGATCGACGCGTACTACGCGACGCTCGGCACGCTCGGCCATCACGTGCACGGCTCGCTCGCGCTGCGGATCGTCGCGGGCGTCGTGCTCGCGCCGCTGGTCGTGATCGCCCTGCTCTGGCACGCACTGTCCCTGCCCGGCCTGCTCGGCCTCGTCGCGTTCCTCTGGCTCGTGCGCCGCCGCAAGCCGCTCGTGGCGCGATTCGCCGCACGGTTCGCCGTCGCAGGCGGCCTCGGCCTCGTGCTGCTCGCGCCGGCCGCGGCGAGCGCGCAGGCCATCACGCCGTACTGGGAGGACGACGCGGGCGACGCCGACGAAGCGATAGTCCGGTGGCACGTCGGGATCCGCGTCGGACCCTACACGCCGTCGATCGACCAGCAGTTCGGGATGGAGCCAGGGCCGTACGCCGACATGTTCGGCGGCTACCAGGTGCTGCCGATGCTCGATGTCGACCGGATCTTGTGGCGCGGCTTCGGCCACGTCGGGGTCGGCGGCAGCATCGGCTACATGCAGAAGTCCGCGAACGCGTGGGCCGACGGCAGCCTGCCGACGGATCCGGACCGGATGCGCTCGCCCGGCGACGAGAACACGTTCCGCCTGATGCCGATCGCGCTCACCGGCGTCTACCGGTTCACGTGGCTCGACGACGAGTACGCCGTGCCGGTCGTGCCGTACGTGCGCGCCGGCCTGTCGTACTACCTGTGGTGGATGCGCACCAACGGCAACACCTCGACCGCGTGCTGGGACGGGACCCACGACGCCAGCTGCGACAAGGACAAGGCGATCGGCGCGACGTTCGGCGTGCAGGGTGCGATCGGCCTCTCGATCCGCGCCGAGCGCGTCGACGCCGCCGCGGCGACCTCGATGCGCCAGGGCGGGATCCAGCACGCGGGCTTCTACGCCGAGCTCTCGCTCGCCAAGGTCGACGGCTTCGGCAGCGAGACCAAGCTGTCCGTCGGCGACACGACCTGGTTCGCCGGCGTCGACTTCGAGTTCTAGGCGCCGGACGCCCCGGCGATCCGTGGTACGCCCGGTCGCATGAAGCGACCTCTGGTGATCCTCGCGCTCGTCGCCGCGTGTGGTGGTGGGCAGCCGCAGACCACGATGCCCGCGCCGCCACCCGGTGGCGTCGACATGGAGCCGGTGGTCGTCCCCGCGGGCCCGACCGCGACCAAGCCCGCGCCGGTCGTCGCCCGCGCGAACAAGGTCCGCAGCGTCGAGGGCATCACCGAGTACGCGCTCGACAACGGCCTCCAGATCCTGCTGTTCCCGGATCCGACGCAGTCGACGGTCACCGTCAACGTCACGTACCTCGTCGGCTCGCGCCACGAAGGCTACGGCGAGACCGGCATGGCGCACCTGCTCGAGCACATGTTGTTCAAGGGCACGAAGCGGTTCCGCAACGTGATGAAGGTGCTCGACGAGCGCGGCGCCCAGGTCAACGGCTCGACGTGGACCGATCGAACGAACTACTACGAGACCCTCACCGCGACCGGCGACAACCTCGAGTTCGCGCTCGACCTCGAGGCGGACCGGATGGTGAACGCCCTGATCTCGCCCGACGATCTCAAGACCGAGTTCTCGGTCGTGCGCAACGAGTTCGAGATGGGCGAGAACGAGCCGATCGCGATCCTCGAGACCCGCATCATCTCGGCCGCCTACCTCTGGCACAACTACGGCAAGGACACGATCGGCTCGCGGACGGACATCGAGCGCGTCCCGGTGCCGGCGCTGCGCGCGTTCTACGAGAAGTACTACCAGCCCGACAACGCGGTCCTCGTGGTCTCGGGCAAGTTCGACGATGCCACGGCGCTCGCGTCGATCGAGCGGCTGTTCGGTGCGATCCCGCGACCGGCGCGCACGCTGACGCCGTCGTACACCGTCGAGCCCGTGCAGGACGGCGAGCGCACGGTCACGCTGCGCCGCAACGGTGACATCCACGCGGTCGCCGTCGCCTACCACACGATCGGCGCGGCCTCGCCGGACTACCCCGCCGTGCTCGCGGCCCTCGACCTGCTCGATCGCGAGCCCTCGGGACGGCTGTACAAGAAGCTCGTCGAGACCAAGCTCGCGGCGTCGGTCAGCGCCGATCAGTACCGGTTCCGCGATCCGTACCTCGCCATGGTGACCGCGG